>Ga0105090_10002058_pt1 | contig 11118 bp, 11 predicted proteins | sample PPLLak3March2015_FD_79110 | JGI IMG/M metagenome (GOLD analysis project Ga0105090, IMG submission 79110) | Freshwater sediment microbial communities from Prairie Pothole Lake near Jamestown, North Dakota, USA - PPLs Lake P7 Core (1) Depth... | ecosystem: Environmental > Aquatic > Freshwater >... | reverse complement strand
GCCAACTCATGGTGGACATCCTGCGCGACGGCGAACGGAGCCAGGCCGAGCAGAATGATGATCATCCCCAGCGAGATGAACCGGCGGAGCAGAGATGCCGATTGGAACGTACGGAACATCAGAATAGACTCGTGAACACCCTTGTGGCACATCAAAAAAGACAGCGAAAAACCCTGCCAAACTATCGAGAGCCTCCGGCTTTTGTCAAGCTGTATGGACTTTTTCTGGCATTTTCGCATATCATAAAAATTCCCAAGGCAATGTTGCGCAGTCAATCTGAGTGGAAAAGGCCGCGATCCACCCGCGGACAGGTATCATGAACAGACCCATCGACAACCAACATGTCTTAGAAATCAACCCGCTCCCCTCGCCGCGCGCCATCAAGACAAAGCTTCCCATCACGGATGAGGCCGCGGCTCTCGTCGTCGACACGCGTGACGCCATCCGTCGGATTCTCCATGGCCAGGATCGCGACCGGCTCCTCGTCATCGTCGGGCCCTGCTCCATTCATGATCCCGAAGCCGCCTATGAATATACCGCCAAGCTCAAGCCGGTGGCCGAGGCCCTGCGTGACCGTCTGTTGATCGTCATGCGCACCTACTTTGAAAAACCGCGCACGACCGTCGGCTGGAAGGGCCTCATCAATGATCCCCATCTGGACGGCACCTGCGATATCGCCACCGGCATGGAACTGGCTCGCACAATTCTCTTGAAGATCAATCAGTCCGGCATGCCTTGCGCCACCGAATTGCTCGATCCGATCAGCCCGCAATATATCGCCGACCTGATCAGCTGGAGCGCCATCGGCGCCCGCACCACTGAGAGCCAGACCCATCGCGAATTGGCCAGCGGCGTCTCCATGCCGGTGGGATTCAAGAACGGCACGGAAGGCAGTCTCCAAGTCGCCGTGAACGCCATGACTTCGGCCCGCGCACCGCATCACTTCATCGGCATCAATACCGAGGGACAAATTTCGACCATTCGCACCGCGGGCAACCCCGACCGACACATCGTCCTCCGTGGCGGTGGCGGCAAGACCAATTACGAAGCGGAGCATGTGGCCAAAGCCGAAGCAGCCGTGGCCGGCGAAGGCATCGCGCGTCCGATCATGATCGATTGCTCGCACGACAACTCCAACAAAGACCATAAACGCCAGGGCCTCGTCGCCCGGGAGGTCCTCCGCCAGTTCCGCGAAGGCCGTCACTCCATCATGGGCTTGATGCTCGAAAGCAATCTCCACCCCGGCAAACAGTCCTGGAAGCAGGGCGTGACGCTTGCACACGGCGTTTCCATCACCGACGCCTGCCTCGGCTGGGACGAAACCGCCGCCCTCCTGAACGAGCTGGCCGAATCCATTACTAAAAAAACAGCCTAGCAGGATGCTGAAACGGTCCGCCAGTCTGTCTTGTTCACCTGGTTAGTTTCGCTCAACCAAATACACGAGACAGACCGAAGAAGACCAGATAGACTCGTATGCTCATCGACACGCACACCCTCCTCGACGACGCCCGGTACAACGACGACCGGGAGGCGATGATCGGCCGCGCGCGCGAAGCCGGCGTAGACAATTTCATCACGATCGGCTGCGACCTTGCCACGAGCCAGTCTGCAGTTGCACTGGCGGATCAGCACGATTTCGTCTATGCCTCCATCGGCGTGCATCCGCACGAGGTGAAGCACATTCAAGACACGTGGTACGACGAATTCCGCCGGCTGGCCAAGAATAGGAAAGTCGTAGCCTACGGCGAGATCGGCTTGGACTACCACTACAACCATTCATCGCCGAAGGAACAGCGCGACCGGTTTCGCGAACAGATTCAGCTCGCGCACGAACTCCGGCTCCCGGTCATCGTTCACACCAGGGAGGCCGACGCGGACACGGTCACGATCCTACAGGAAGAAAAGGCCTCGGAGGTCGGCGGGGTGTTTCACTGCTTTTCCGGGGATGCGGCACTCGCGAAGGATGCGCTCGATCTGGGGTTCTATCTGTCGTTTTCCGGCATTCTGACGTTCCCAAGCGCCACGGCGCTGCGGGACATTGCGAAGACTGTTCCGTTGGATCGACTCTTGATCGAAACCGACTGCCCCTACCTGACACCGGTCCCGCATCGCGGGAAACGCAATGAACCAGCATATGTCACGCATATCGCGCAACAGCTGGCAACCATTCGCACAGATGAAGTCGGGATGTCGCCCGAGAAAATCGCTCTCGCCACTACACGCAACGCCAAACGACTATTCAGAATCGCTTGAGCTGTCGGTTCCGTTCCCGGACCGCCTTCGGGAGCTTCCGGGGATTCCCCTTCTTCTCCGGTCCCCGGCGAGGCCGTTCGTCCTCTCCCGAATCGAGTTCCTTGCCTTGGATGGGTCCCGACGAGAGTCCGCTCCCTGCCAATTTGCCCATGAACAATTGCGCGGTCATCACCGTCGCGCCATGGGCCCTGGCCGTGGCCACGATCTCATGATCCGAACTCACCACGGCGCAAGCCGATCCATACTCGCGCGCAAGCCGCTGGATGACCTGATCGGCCTTCTCGCCACGCCGCGAGAAGATCACCTGGACTCCGGCCCGATGCTCGCGGTGTTCGACTGGATACCCCTGTTGCCAGCCATCAAACACGACGGTCAAGGGATGCCCTTTGCGATGTCGATAGACTGCCAGGTCGTGCAACAACGACTCCCGGGCCATCTCCGACTTCGCTGCAGACTGAGCCCCGAGCAGGTTATAGCCATCAATGATAAGATGGGTTGTCATAGAGACCACGCTACCGGGCAGTCTCCTCTCTGTCAATGTCGGAATGGAACAGGCGCAAGCGCTTGACAACTGACGGAACATCTGAGAAAAGTTTTTATCCCCTACAGTTTATACAGGCACATGAGACTACGATCCTGGCATGCTCTCCGATTCCGCATCTCTCTTGTATCCCTATGTCTACTCGGCCTCACAGCGGTTCTCCTGACAGCAGGCCTCGACATTGCCTTTGCCGCCGCCTCGGACACCCGCTCTCATCGCCCCCACAGGAGCAAGGCCAAAGGCACTCCAGCCTCACTGATGCCGGCTACGGTACAGAACTTTCGCGTATTCTCCACCCCTGAGCGAACCAGGCTCGTGCTCGATCTTGATCGGCACACGAAAGTGACTGAACACAAGCCGACGGATTCAGATGATGTGGTCATCTCGCTTCCTCATGCGACATTGAGCCGGTCGGCCAGAAACAGACTCGAACGTGGAATCATACCCGCCCCGTTTCAGATTTCGCAGACAACCGCCGGTGCCATCACCGTCGCCTTGCCGGCGCACGCCATCCGTCGCTACAAACAATTCTCCCTTGAAAATCCCGCGCGGCTGGTGGTGGACGTGATCCCTGGCATCGCCGTTCCGGACGCCCCCGCATCGGATCCTGCTCCGTCCTCCCCGAGCACATTCGAGCCTCCGCCGCAACCGACGATTCCGCAGGCGAAGTCGTTCAAGACCATCGTGCTCGATCCCGGTCACGGCGGGAAAGATCCCGGTGCGCGCGGCCGTCGCGGCACGGAGGAAAAAGACATTACGCTGAAGGTGGCGTTGCAACTGCGTGATCGGCTCAGCAAGCAGCCGGGCGTGCGGGTGTTGATGACACGCGACCAGGACGTCTTTGTCGAACTGGAAGAACGCGCAAAGTTCGCCAACCGCCATGAGGCCGACCTCTTCGTTTCCATCCACGTCAATTCCCATCCCTCCCGGTCCGTCAAAGGCATCGAGATTTACCACTTCGGGGAAGCCAAAGATCAGCGGGCTCTGGAAGTTGCGGCCCGCGAAAACGGCACCCCCATCAGCAGCACCGGCGTAGGCTGGGAATATCTCGTGGCCGACCTGCTCACGACGAAAAAGATTGAAGAATCGCTCGAACTGGCCTGGACTACTAAAGAGTCTATGGTGACCCATATGAACGGCCACTATACGGTCACCGACCACGGTGTGAAAACCGCGCCGTTTTATGTCCTTCGCTATACCAGCATGCCCAGCATCCTGGCTGAAATCGCCTATATCTCCAATCCGTCCGAAGAAGAGCTGCTGCGCAAGAACGCGTTCGTCCGCGATGTGGCCGACTCGTTGCTGAACGGCGTGAAGTCATTCCTGGCCACCGGCAAGCCGACGGCGCGGTAAGGGGCTGCGAGAGACCGTGGAGGTCTGTCGGGTCTGTCGGGTCTATTCGGTCTATTCGGTCGGTTCGGTCTGGTTCCAGATAGACGAGACAGACCGAATAGACTAAAGAGGCCACTGTCACCTGTCCTGGCACACTATGCCGACGATCAAACTCACGCTCGAATATGAGGGAACGCACTACGCCGGATGGCAGCGCCAACTCAACCAGCCCACGATCCAGGAAGCAGTCGAAACCGCGATCAGGAACGTGACGCAACAGACGATCTCAGTCGTCGCCGCCGGACGCACCGACGCCGGCGTGCATGCGCTAGGGCAGGTCATCAGCTTTCGCATCGATCGGGACATGACGGCCTATGAATGGACGATGGCATTGAACGCCCATCTCCCTCCCGACATCTCAGTCCGCTCAGTCGCCTTTCCTCCATTTGAGTTTCATGCCCGATACAAAGCGAAGGGCAAGCTCTACCAATACAGGATTCTCAACCGCTCTCCACGGCCGGCGCTGGATCGGCAATTGCTCTGGCACGTCTATAAACCGCTGGATGATGCCGCGATGAACCAGGCAGCCATCCATCTCATCGGCTCACACGACTTTTCATCTTTCGAGACACAACCGACCGAAAATGAAGATCCGATCTGTCACCTCCAGCGTCTCGTCGTTATTCGAGAGGGCCACGAACTCCGCATCGAGGCCTACGCCGACCGGTTCCTGAAACAGATGGTCCGCAGCCTTGTCGGCACCTTGGTTGAAGCCGGCCAGGGCAAGCGTGACCCAGCCAGCTTTCCGGCCATCCTCGCCGCGCGGGACCGCTGCGCGGCCGGCAAGACCGCGCCGCCGCAGGGACTCTGCCTCATCCGAGTCGACTACTGAAGAGCGGGACCGCTCTTACAGACACCCCCCCCCTAGCGTTTAGGCATAGCGCCTCATCGACCAGGATTCCCGCTCGCACAAGGAGAATGACGATGAAGATTGCCGGCCTGGTAGTCCTCATACTCTATATGGCCGTGATCATCCTGGCTCCAGCGGCCGCAAAGCCGCCGAGCAACAGAACAAGATGACGGCATGCACCAAAACAGGCAACGCAAAAGAGTTTGGAGAAGCGAAGGGCGACGAGCGGAAGGCGTTTATGAAGGAATATGTCTCTGCGAAGCCGGCCACGAGCGCGAAAACGGCTCAGCAGGAGAAGATGAGGGCGGGCAATAAAGAGGCGGGCGAGAAGAGCCTGAAGGGCGACGAGCGGAAGAAATTCATGAGCACCTGTCTCTCGAACTAGTTACAATACTCCGGCGGGGCTCCCGCCGCGCCGGATCAATTTTTTCCTATCGATCCTGACAACAGGCGATCAGCGCACGGAGTTCTGCCTACCAATTTGAAGCTGACACTGCAACGAAAGAGCTAGCAGTCTTCTGAATATTTCGGCGCGCGCCGAAATATGGGACGAGTATTTCCTGCGATGTTGGAACCACAATTGCCACAGGATGCTCAAAATGGCTGTCAGCAAGGCCGCAGGCGAATCGAAACCGGAGGCGTACCCTCATTGGTACGTTGAGGATTTCGATGAGCCGAGAACGAAGCTGACGGACATTTTCAGCATCCTGCTAAAACGGCAGCTGAGAGTCGCGTTCTTCCAGCTTCTTGCGGAGTTCAATCAACTCCTGTTCAAGCGCGGCGAACCGGTCGCTGATGGGATCCGGGAGGTTGGTTTGATCCATCGTCACATCGGGAAGCCGCTCGCCCTGCGTCTTGATGACACGGGCCGGCACTCCGATAACGGTGGAGTTGGGCGGGACGTTTTTGATGACGACGGAATTTGCACCGATCTTGACGTTATCACCGATTTTGATGCCGCCGAGAATCTTGGCCCCGGCGCCGACCACCACGTGATTGCCCAGTGTCGGATGCCGCTTCCCTCGTTCCTTCCCGGTGCCGCCGAGCGTGACACCCTGAAAGAGCGTGACGTAATCGCCGACTTCGGCTGTCTCACCGATGACGACTCCCATTCCATGATCGATGAAAAATCCTGTACCGATCTTGGCAGACGGATGAATTTCAATACCGGTCAACCAGCGGGCCAACTGGGACAAGGCCCGCGGCACAAACGGCACACCGTACGATTTCAGCCAATGGGCGATCCGATAGATGAGCAGCGCATGGAAACCGGCGTAGGTCAGGATGACCTCCAGCCGGCTGGTCGCAGCCGGATCCCGATCGAAGACGGCCTGGAGATCTTGTCGAATCGCTTTCAACATCGTGCGCTATCCTACGGCAGTCACACAGCCTCAATCAAACAGACGGCATGGGCATGCATACCCTCTTCCCGGCCTACCGCATCGAGGCCTTCGCCGCTCTTCACTTTCACATTCACTTGATCGGCATCGATCCCCATCACCTGCGCTATCTGCTTCTGCATCGCCGAAAGAAAGGCGCTCAAACGCGGAGCCTGGGCCACAATGATGGTGTCGACATTGACGACCCGATACCCCTTCTTCGTCAACTTATCCGTCACATCTTCAAGGAGCTTGAGACTGGAGATCCCTTTGTACTTCTGGTCGGAGCTGGGATAATGCCGGCCAAGATCCCCTTCACCCATCGCACCCAACAACGCATCGCACACGGCATGCACCAGGACATCGGAGTCCGAATGGCCCAACAGCCCTTTCGAGTGCGGTACTTCGATCCCGCCAAGAATCAATTTTCGCCCGACCCCAAGGGGATGCACGTCATAACCGCAGCCCACACGAATCTTCGTTGCCATTACGATCCTCCCGAACGCGCGGCAATACGGGAACCCAGAATCGCTTCCCCGATCACCATATCTTCCGGTCGCGTTACCTTGATATTTTCTCCGCTGCCTTCCACGACCACCACTGGATGGCCGACCCATTCAAAGAGAAAGGCATCGTCCGTTGCATGGACCGATTCTGCATGAGCCTTGCGGTGCGCCGCTTGTAACCAGGAGCACCGGAATGCCTGCGGCGTCTGCGCCAGCCATAACGGCTGACGATCGACGGTGCGTTCAATGCGATGTTCCGGCCCCACGTGTTTCACCGTATCGCGCATGGGAAGCGCGATGATCGCTCCGCCATGTTGGCGCGCCGCCGCCACCACTTCCGCGACCATTTTCTCGGTGAGAAACGGCCGGACCGCATCATGCACGACGACGATATCAGTCTCATCAGGAACATGTTCGAGGGCATGCCGGACGGAATCCTGCCGTTCCCGCCCGCCTGCAACCACTCTGGTGATTTTCGAAAACCCGTACCGCACAGCCAGATCATTGAGACAGTAGTCGAGATCGGCTTGCGGGACAGCCAGAATAATCTGATCGATACAGGGAGAGGATTGCAGGACGCGCAAAGAATGGACTACGAGCGGCTCACCGCCTAGCGCGAGGAACTGCTTCGGAACTGAGCCGCCCATCCGCAACCCTTTGCCGGCTGCGGGAACGATCGCGACCACACGTTTATCCACGAGCGACTTGCAGCTCCTCTCGCTCGGCATCTTCTTTCAGGCGGGTGAATATCATCCGTCCGGCAGTCGTTTGTAATACGCTGGTCACCACGACGTCAACATTGCGGCCGATGCACCGTCGGGCATTGTCCACGACAATCATGGTCCCGTCGTCGAGATAGGCCACGCCCTGGCCGGCTTCTTTGCCTTCTTTCAACACGAAGACGCGGATAGTTTCCCCCGGCAATACGACAGGCCGCAGCGCGTTACAGAGCTCGTTGATATTGAGGACCCGGACGCCCTGCAGCTCAGCAACTTTGTTCAGATTCAAATCATTCGTCATGATGCGCGCGCCCATTTGTTTCGCCAGCACCACCAGCTTGGCATCAACTTCTTTGACGTTCGGAAAATCCTCATCCACGATACGGACATCCACATCGACCATTTTTTGTATTTTATTGAGAATATCGAGACCGCGGCGACCGCGCGCGCGCTTCAAAGAATCTGAGGAGTCGGCGATATGTTGCAACTCATGCAGGATGAACTGCGGAACGAAAAATGTGCCTTCCAGAAACCCCGTTTCGCACAGATCTGCCACGCGGCCATCGATGATGACACTGGTATCAAGGACCTTGAGACTGTTCGAACCGCCGGATGATTCCGCCGACCGCAGTCGAGGCGCCGGGAACTTCTCCTGCCCGAATCGCGCCCCGATGACCAGCCCCAGATAGGGGAACCCGAGCAAAAAGACCAGCCCGCCGATATGAAACAGGAACGTCTGCACATCGAAAATCTCACCACCGACCCATTCGACCAGCCCGGTCATCAAGAGCCCGACCGCCAGACCTGCCGTCGCCCCTACGATAATGCCGAATGACAACGTCCGCAATGCATATTCACCGGCGATGATCAGCCCGCCGGTCACCGCACCGATCCCAAAGCCGTACAACCAGAACGCGCCGGTGGCATTCTCAGCCCGCAAGAACAAGACCATGCCCGCCAACGCACTGAGAAGGATGAATATGGCTCGCGATACCATACCGGAACCCCCTCTCTCCTCAATGGCGCCCCTCCGAGCACCCCCTCACCATGCCATGGGCGGGGAATATGTGATGCATCGTCCGCCCCTGTCCCCTCAACCATTTTCTCAATGACATCGGCGAGACAGGGTCCGCCTCTCGCGCATCATGGGCGGAGCGTCAGATAAATCGTCCGTCCCTGCCGCTTCAACAGCATGAGCACCGCCTCATCTTTAGGCAACTTGGCCGCGATGCGCTCGTATGTTTTCATGGATGTCACCGGCTGCCGATTGATCTCGATGATCAGGTCTCCTTCTCGCACGCCGGTCTCCTCGGCAGTGCTGCCGGGCTTCACCCGCACGACCACGACGCCGCGCTCGCCGGACTTCATTCCGTACCGGCCGGCCACTTCGTCGGTCAGTTCCCGCACATCCAGATCGGACAGAATCCCTGTTGGCGCCGCCGCTTCGGCCGACTCTTCCTCGCCCGATTGCGTCATGGACTTCGGCTGCTCGACGATGGCCAGGTCGATTGTTTTCGGCTTCTTGTCACGAATCAGCTTGACGGAGACTTTCTTCCCCACCTGCGTCTGAGCCACCGCGTTCCGAAGATGCGTGGGGGAATCCATCGGCTTCCCGTCGTACTCCACGATAACATCGGCGCGCTCCACTCCGGCCTTCTTTGCAGGACTATCATCCATCACATCGCTGACCAGCACACCCTTAGTGTCGACGACGCCGAACTGCTTGGCCAATTCCGGCGTCAGCTCCTGAATGGACACCCCCAGCCAGCCGCGCACCACCTTACCGGTCTTCACCAGCTGATCCATGATGGAACGGGCCATATTACTGGGCACCGAAAACCCGATCCCCATGTTGCCGCCGCTCTGACTGAAAATGGCGGTGTTGATTCCGGCCAGCTCGCCGCGCACATTCACGAGGGCGCCGCCGGAATTTCCTGGATTGATCGCCGCATCGGTTTGAATAAAATCTTCGTACTCCGCAATTCCCGCCGCTCGCCCTAATGCGCTGACGATTCCGAGGGTGACAGTCTGAGTGAGTCCGAACGGGTTGCCGACAGCCAAGACGAACTCACCGACTTCCAACAGATCCGAGTCGGCCCACGCCACCGTTGGCAGGCCGGTTGCGTCGATCTTGACGACCGCGATATCGGTCTTGGGGTCGGTCCCGATCAGCTTGGCTTTGAACTCCCGCTTATCCGAAAGCGTCACCCGGATTTCATCAGCCTTGCCGACCACATGGTTATTCGTGATGATCAATCCATTCGATTCGACAATAACCCCTGATCCTAAGCCACGTTCCTTCTTTTCTTTCGGCTGTTGCTGCTCGAACCGGCGGAAAAATTCTTCCCCGAAAAATTTGCGGAAGAACGGATCCTCAAACGGCGTGGCATGAGCCCCATCGCCTTTGCCGCTCTTGGTCGCGTAAATGTTGACGACCGCCGGTTTCACGGCTTTGGCAATTTCGACAAAAGTCTGGCTCCCCATGCCCGGCAACACTGGCTGCGGAGCGGTGGCGACTTGTCTCGCCAGCGGGGCAGGCCCGCTATCGGGGACGGCATGCCCGTTCGACAGCCATCCCAGATCAGACGCCACAACAAACCCGATGATCATTCCGGCGGTGAGCAGCACGGCGGCGACCATCCACCTCCGGTCCGGTCCAGACTCGCGAGTATATTGCTCCATAATTCTTGTGCCTTATTTCCAGTCAGTCACTGACACAATGGCTATTGAATCTCTCCCGAATAGATCCCCATGATCGTGTGGAGGAACTTGACGGCTTCCGCCTTGGGGCGCTGGAAGGAATTCCGCCCGATGATGCTGCCGAACCCACCGCCGTCCCGGATGGCCCGCGCTTCTTCAAACACATTCTTGTCCTCACTTTTGGCGCCGCCGGAGAAAATTACGATGCGGCGGCCGTCAAACGAACTTTGGACCACATGTTTGACACGCTCCGCCAGGGTCTTGATCGGGATTTGCGTCGACTCATAGACCTTCTTGGCGGCCGCCTGCTCCAAATGCGCGGTCGGTAACTTGACCTTGATGATGTGGGCGCCAAGTTGCGCGGCGATCTGTGCCGCATAGGCTCCAACATCCATGGCCGTTTCGCCTTCTTTGCTGAGCGAAGACCCCCGCGGATACGACCAGACCACGACCGCCAGACCGGAGGCCTTGGCTTCTTCCGTGATGGCTCGCAATTGCTCATACATGGTATTGCAATGGGCCGATCCCGGATAAATCGTAAATCCTACGGCCGCACAGCCTAACCGCAAGGCATCTCGGACGCTGCTGGTCACAGACGGCAGCGGATCTTTCTCGTCGTGCAACACATCGTGGTTGTTTAACTTGAGGATCAATGGAATCTGGCCCGCAAAGTGGCTGGCGCCCGCTTCCAGAAATCCCAAGGGCGCGGCATAGGCATTACATCCCGCGTCGATGCCGAGCTGAAAATGATAGTGGGGGTTATACCCGGCCGGATTCG
>Ga0105090_10002057_pt1 | contig 11118 bp, 6 predicted proteins | sample PPLLak3March2015_FD_79110 | JGI IMG/M metagenome (GOLD analysis project Ga0105090, IMG submission 79110) | Freshwater sediment microbial communities from Prairie Pothole Lake near Jamestown, North Dakota, USA - PPLs Lake P7 Core (1) Depth... | ecosystem: Environmental > Aquatic > Freshwater >... | reverse complement strand
GATCTTCACCATGCTGGTGTCTCTGTTCGAGCGAGCCTACATATTGATATACGACGAGCGAGCAAGCGGTATACAGCAGCGGCACTGGAACTCCTGGAACGACTACATGCGGGAATGGTGTGCACGAGAGGACTTTCGCGACGTTCTCGATACACTCTTAATTGGGGAAGATGCGGATTTCTGTAGTTATATCCGAAATCTTGCAAAAAAAACCCTCACATCGAGGGAAGGCTCTAACTAAGGGACTCTTACTTGATTGGACCAGGCTGCACATTGCCATATCCATGCAAAGTGCTAAGCTTGTCACCGGCGAGTGCTTACAACGGTGAAACTGCAACGAATGAAGTTTTAGATGATAGATCAAATTGGCACAGCTCAGTTGCCGGAGAGGTTGGGTGCCACTGAGTTACCACAAGATGTGAAGGCCGACATAAGTACCGCTGTATCCAAACTTGATCCCTATGATCGCGCGATACGGGCGAAACTTGGGGATGCCCTGCTTGATAAGCATCTAGCACGCTTTCCACGCGGATGCTTTGAGCGCTCCATTTTTCTACTCACAACGATCTATATATCCTTCCCAACAGAACGACTGTCCAGTGCCTATTTCGACAATCTCGAGGTCATGCTGGCAAGCCGCGAGCCTTTGAGTAGTGTCGGGCAGGTCATTCTGGGCATTGGCACCGGTCGATGCGGCTCAACCAGTCTTTCCGCAGCATTTCGTGCTGTCAAGAATGGGCTTTCCACCCACGAAAATCCTCCTATGATTTTCTGGCAGCCTTGTCATGAGCAGATGGAGTTCCACATGAAGCGCTTGGGATTGCTTAGCAGATATTATTCAGTGGTTTTCGATGCCTCACACTGGTGGATTAATGCAATGGACTCGTTTTTTGCAAGTTTTCCGCTGGGCAAAGTTGTGGGTTTATACAGAAGTGTGGACCCCTGTGTAGCTTCGTTTTTGAACTTAAAGGGATTCATGCCAGGTACGGTCAACCACTGGGCACCACCTGATAACGGCATCTGGAAAGCGAATTTTTGGGATCCCTGCTATCCCAGTTACCCATTTGCGCAGGATTTGAGGTCCGACTATGACTTTTTTATCGCTAAAGGGTCTCAAATTCAGCGCTATATTGAAACCTACAACCAGCAGCTACAAGATCTGGCTAGCGCCCGCCCGCATCAGGTAATATTGATCAGCAGCGAGACGCTCGAGCTAAAGCAGATTGCAGATAGATTGGGCGACTTCATCGGAGTAGAGATATCCATACCATCCAGGAGATTCAATAGCGGCTCTAATCTGGATTCAGAAGCTTTGCGGGAGACCCTGTGGTTCTGATAGGGTACGTGTCTTCGGGTGAGCTTAATCCAGATAGAATCTCCGGTGATTGAATACATAACAGATGACCATAGATCCCAACAACCAGCAGACTGTCTGCGTTACCAGGCTCGTAGAAGGGTCAAGCCAGATGGTTTTTCTCTATCAAGGTGTTCAGGGAAAACTGTTTCTACCTCCGCTTGATTTCATTCAGCTCAGCGGAGCCGCCTCGCGCAATATCGCCATGTTTCGTGATTTCAGCAGAAGTTACTTCCACGGGCCAATCCATCCCGATTGGCCAAATATAGCAGCCGCAATCGCGAATCAGCAAAGTATTCTTGCCGGTTGTACGCAGCCGATGGAACTGTTTTGTGCAGGCACATCAAGTGGAGCTTATGCTGCAATGCTTTTCGGCCATTACCTTCTGGCAGATATTGTATATGCCTTCGGAGCGCAAACCCTCATAGCACCAAAATTCCTCGAAGATGTTGTCGTCGATATTCCACCCGCGCATCTGGATCTGTCTTTGCTATTGTCCGAATGGAATGGTCGAACCCGTTACCGGATGTACTACAGTCAGGATTGCGAGCCAGACCGGATGGCAGCTGAGAGAGTGGCGCATTGCAAGGGTGTGGAGCTGTTACCACTGCCCGGCAAAGACCATAATCCATTTATGGATATAGATTACGCTCAGCTACTGGCAGGTCTGTTCCCAGCCCCATCATTCGCGGCCGCTCAGACATAATTATGAGCACGGAACAGATGCTAGATGATCTGATTGGCGAATTGAAGCTCATACTGGGTTATGACGTCGGCCTCGATGATAAGCTATTGGTAGAAGGAGGTCTTGACTCGTTCGGGATAATGCAGGTGATCGCTTATCTCGAAATGAGACATAAAGTTCTGGTTCCTCTGGAAGAAGTCGAAATCGTGAATTTCAGCACGGCCAGGACGATCTCAGACTGGGTCTTATGTTTTCCAGCTATCACCAACTGAAAACTATCCACTTACAGCTTCCCATAAGTTTCGAGAAGCCTACTACCGTTTGTGGCTGCTGCTGATATCTCATGAAATCGGATCCGGATCTACTGCCACCCTGGGAGACCATATCCGGCATGCTCACCGAAATTTTCTACGAGCACCCTTCAAAGGCCGCAGTTATAGATGGAGACATAGTCCTCAGTTATCAAGAACTGGAGACCCTGACCCATATGCTGGCCGCACGAATGGCAGCCAGCGGCCTGGAGCCGGGTGACAGGGTAGCAATATGGGCTGATAACTGCTGGCAGTGGGTGGTATCTGCATTCGCGTGCTGGTGGCGCGGCTGTATCCTTGTCCCGCTCTCAAGCAGGAGCAAGTATCTGGATGTTCTGCCCGTGATCAAGCAAACACAGCCAAAGCTGATTTTTATGGCATCTGGCCGGGAGTTCACTCGTTTGTTCACCGGAGTCCACGCGGGCCGACTGGAAGACCAGTCGGATATCCAATCCTCGTTAACGACATTACCCTTGATTTCAACGTTTGTAGAACTATCAGAGGAAGGTCTGGTGACCGATCGGTATGTAAAGTTTCCGATCCGAGGCTCTTCGGGAAAAACCATGATCAAGCCTGCTGCGGTTGAAGGTAACGATATTTGCGAAATTCTTTACACGTCTGGCTCAACAGGATTCCCTAAAGGCGTACCCCGACGCCATAGCGATGTTCTGGGTAATCGCTGGGCGAGCTCAGTATCAAGGGGATTTTCCGGAGAGGACGTTTTGCTCGCCCTGCCCGATTTCGCTCACACATTGGGACTTAATGGCGTACTGCTTAGAAGCGCCATGCTAGGCGCCACAATGGTCATCTGCACGACGCCTGATGTCATGTATCGGGCGACATTGATCCAACAACATAACGTAACGGTGTTGGTCGGCGCGCCTTCAATGTTTGACAGCCTGCTGATGGCGGGAGCAACAGGAATAGCTGCGCTGTCCCGTGTGAGGCTTGCTTCGATCGGGTCCTCCGCTATAAGGCCAGAGCTGGTAACAAGTCTGCTCGAAGCGGGCGTATGCACTGTAACTTCCGGGTATGGCATGACGGAGTGCGACTCGGTTGCCTCTGCCGTGCAGACGATGGGAATAGAAGCGGTTGCGTATACGGTCGGAAAGCCGGAATTTGGTATCGAACTAAAGCTGGTGAATGAATCAGGCAATTCACCTGGCCGGGGTAATCCTGGAGAAATTTTGATTAGGGGATATTGCGTCTGCGGCCGGTACTACAAAGATGAGATAGAGACCGCCCGGGCCTACACCGCAGATGGCTGGCTAAAGACCGGAGATCTTGGGCGATGGACGGACGACGGTTACCTGCAGATCGTAGGGCGTAAGAAGGATGTGATCAGCATACACGGCTATAAAGTCTACCCTGCTGAAGTAGAGAGACTGCTTTTGCAGTCAGGTATGCTACAGGATGTATGCGTGATCGGAATAGCCAACCCTTTCTCCGGCCAGGAATGCGTGGCGTTTCTCAAGCCGTCCGAGATGGGAGAATTCGATGTCAGAGCATTTAGACTATGGGCTAAAAGTAATATTGCGGTTTACAAGATACCTACCCGTATCATTGTGACCCAGAATATTCCGCTGAACAAGAACGGGAAGGTTGACAGGCTGGCCCTCGAAAGCTCGTTCGCGTCAGGGAATTGCGAGTAATGCAGGACTTCAAGTCAGGTGACTCGTTCGCCACTGGCTCAATAGCATGTCTGTTTGACCGACCACGTGACCCGGATAAGAATCTTTTCCTGCTGGGAGCCGAAACCATAAGTTACCGTCAGTTCCGCGAAATCATTGCGGAATTTTCTTCTCAGTTCGCGGCCCTCAATATATCCTCCGATGACACCGTCGCGGTACTGGTAGCGGAGCGGGAGCTAGCTGCTCCGATTACCCTGGCAGTCGCTTCCTCTGCTGTCGCGGCTCCTCTCGCGACCGACATGAGCGCCGCAGATATGCAGCATGCGCTTTCTGAAATTCAGCCCGTGGCAATAATAGTTGGGCCACACCTGGCTGCAGAGCACCAGGGTGTATTGGAGTCATTGGGATTACTAGTGGTCAGAGTATACAGTCCATCATTGCTTGAGTGGCTGATTCTTGGCGATCCGCTACCCGTCAATAATGCAGAGTCCGCAGGCAGAGGCGCTGGAGGGACAGCCCTGGTACTACTAACATCGGGTACAAGCGGAAGACCAAAACGCGTGGATCTTCGCCACTTTCAGCTTCTATCTGTGGCGCAACGCATTGCGTCGACGGTGCTTTTAACCCAAAGTGACCGGCTATTGATGGTGCTTCCATCATTCCACATTCACGGCTTCAGCACGCTACTGGCTTCAGTAGTGGCAGGCGCAAGCGTATCCGTATCAAAATCAAATGCTCCCGAGTCGATACTTAAAGCTTTATCAGAAGAAGGCATTACCTGGATATCTGCCAGTCCCACATACTACCGGGCACTACTTCGGGTGATGGAGCTGACCGAGGGGTTTTCATTGGCATCACTCCGTTTTCTGCGCAGCGCGTCCGCGCCTATGACACCTGATCTTTCTGACGAGCTGGAGAGAAAGCTTGGTGTCCGTGTAGTCGAAGCCTATGGCATGACTGAGGCCGGTCCGTTAGTTGCCAGCAATAGTCTGCTGGAGCGCAGTCGCCGTGCAGGATCTGTTGGGAAGCCTATTGGTACAGAGGTTCAGGTCGTCGATGAAGAGCGAAACGTAGTCGCAGTTGGCGTTCATGGTGAAATAGTTATTCGTGGGGACTCTGTTATCACTCGATATAATGGTAACGAGCAGGATAATGACGCCTTCTTGGCAGGCGGTTGGTTCTGCACAGGAGATCTTGGATACATCGATAAAGATGGATTTCTCTTCATTACCGGTCGTTCAAAAGAGATCATAAATCGCGGTGGAGAGAAAATCCTGCCAATGGATATCGAAGCCGCGCTTCTATCTCACTCCTCGGTGAGCGAGGTGGTAGCTTATCCTGCACCCCATCCTTCGCTTGGTGAGGTCCCTCATGCAGTAGTACGCCTCAAAGCAGCATCACTAAAAGGAGAAGTCGACTCAGATTTTCGTGCCAGATATGAGAATATTCTGATTCGACACTGCAAAGAGACACTAGCCACGAGTAAAGTGCCTTTTAGGATTCATATTGTAGATAGCATTCCTGTTTCTGGGTCCGGGAAGCATAGGCGGCTGGATCTACACAGTATCGTCGATGAACTAGCCGTTTTGGCTGACGCTTCACCAAAATCCTCGCCACAATGCTCAGAGACTGAAAGGTATGTAATGGCCGTCTGGAGTTCAGTTATCGGCTCACCCATTACTGATCCAGGCTCAGACTTCTTTTCTCAGGGAGGTGACTCATTATCTGCCCTCTCTGCAACGCTACAGTTGGAGGCACATTTTGGCATAACCTTGACTGACGATTTTTTCATGGCGAATTCGCGTGCAAAGCAGCAAGCTGAATATATATCCAGTCTAGTAAGACATTTGCCCCCTGCGATCGACGAGGCGGACCGGACAGAGGCGAGTGAGTTGGACCGTATCGCTCCACTAACCGCGACGCAGCAGCGCCTTTGGTTTTTGGAACAGGGTGGTGCCAGGGACGAGTATGTTATGTGCTTACCAATCCTGCTTGATGGTGATTTGCAGCCGGATATGCTTAAAAAGGCGTTTGAACACGTCGTAGAGCGCCATCCGGCTTTACATACTTCTATACAAAAGCTTGGCAACCAGGCTGTGCAGGTGATCAAGGGTTGTTGGAAAATTAATTGGCAGGTATCAGATATTTCTCACACTCCGACTGACCAGATGGAGAGTGAGCTAACAAGGATTGCCCGGGTGCAACGCAGTCTGAAGATTGACTTAGCGGACGACTCTCTGATACGCACCCTACTTATAAAATTGGAGGGAAGTAGTCACGCACTTATAACAACCGTCCATCACATCGTATTTGATGGCTGGTCTGCCGGAATCTTCTATCGCGATTTGTTTAGAGCATATACCAACCTAACTTGCGTTTCTTCCATTAAATTGCCGAAATTGAATTCGCACTTTTTTCATTATGCACTGGACGAAAAGCTTTCACGCGATCATGTCGACTTTCCAAAACGTATAGAGTGGTGGCGGACCCAGATGTCAGGTATACCCCAGGTACTGGAAATTCCAGGTGGGAAGAATGTGTCTGGAAATAGCCGAGATGCGGCACACCTACATTTTTCTTTGGATTCGACCCTTGTTTTCGAACTACAAAATCTCGCTAATAGGCTTCATGTGAGCCTTTACGCTTGTTTGGCAACGGCATTGAAAATTACCCTGTATCGGTATACCGGTCAGGAATCTTTCGCTCTGGGGACAGTATCGGCGAATCGTCGAGGAGCTGACCAGCGCAATATGGTCGGCATGTTTGCCAGCACACTGCCTATGCCTGTATCGATGCGGTCAGGACAGAGTATAGCGTCAGCAATTACTGAGACATGGCACTTTTTGCAGGGCAGCGCTGCTCACAACGGCGTAGATTTTGAACAAATTGTTGAAGCATGCTGTGAGCGGAGATTAGCGGGGATAACACCTATTTTTCAGGTGATGTTTGCCTACCAAAACCTGCCGGAACTCGATTTTCCAATCACAAGCGATGGCTTAATGGCCCTCTCAGGCGAAGTCACAGGAAAGACGTTTATCGTTGACGCAGCCTCGTGTAAGTTTGATGTGAGTTTGTACTTACGAACTGGACGAGACGGCTTAAGTGGAACTTGGCAGTATCGCAGTGAAAAATACGATGCTGGCACCATTGCTTTGCTGGACAACCATTTCCTGAAGGTGCTTCAGACCCTTGTAAGCGATCATGAAAATACTATATGCAACATACCTCTGGTGAGTCGGCATCAAAATGAGAATTCGCCTCGACAGCCCGGGGACGAGCCAGAACATTATCTGCCTGAGTTGCTGATTAGCCGGATTTCGAAGCATGCGCTCCTGACTCCAGATCGTATAGCCGTAAATTCTGCTGATCGCTCTCTAACTTATATCGAGCTTCTACGGGCTGCAAATCAGCTTTCAAATTACCTGGTATCTATCGGCGTGTTGCCAGGCCAGATTGTCGCAGTTCTTCTACCTCGTAATGAGCGGCCTATTATCTCTGCTCTGGCCATAATGGCTATCGGAGCAATCTATCTTCCCCTGGATTGTGCGCAACCTCGGATTCGACTAAGCAGGATTATTGAAAGCTCCTCAGCAAAGCACATAATTCTTGACCACCGAACCAATGGACTACTGTATGATTGTGCCGGGGAGAGCGTAGATATTTTGCGTATTTGCCTTGATGATTGCTCGGCAGCAATTTCCGCCCAACCATTTAGTGCTCCTTCTGTTTGCTTGTCGCCCGAAAGTTCCGCGTATGTTGTATTTACCTCCGGCTCTACAGGTCTACCCAAAGGCGTAGCCATAAGCCATGGCAGCCTGGCCCACTACCTGGTCGCGCTAAATGAAAGAATCGGGGTGGCCATTGGGGATAGATACCTTCTGACTGCCCCGCTGAGTTTTTCGTCCTCGATGCGCCAGATTTTTTTGCCACTGGCAAATGGAGCTGAAATTCTTATTGCGAGAAGTGATCAGGTCCGAAATGTCGGGAGTCTAGTTTCCATGGCAAAACTTGGGCTCGCGACTGTACTGGATCTGGTTCCCAGCCAGTGGCGCAACGTTTCCTCATACTCCAGTCTTGAAGGCAGTAAGTTCGTCCAGCTACCTCTCGTTCGAATCGCCTTGTCCGCGAGTGAGCCACTCGACGGAACGACTGCACGGTTCATAAAGTCATTCTGCCCCAACGCGATCACCATGAATATGTATGGCCAGACCGAGACAACGGGCATTGTTGCGACATGCAATCTGGAAGGAGACATGGATGAGTCGTCTCTGATGCCGCTGGGTACGCCAATACATTGGGTAGATTTTATGCTCTTGAATGACCAGGATGAGCAGGTTCCCATGGGTTCAATCGGACAAATCTGTATTACTGGCAAAACACTCGGATTGGGCTACCTCAACCCGGAAGACAATCGCGACTCTTTAGGGAAAGATCGATTTACGTTAGCCCACGGCGTTTATCCAATGTATCGAACAGGCGATCTAGGTCGCTTTTCCGTCGATGGCACACTCCACTACGCTGGCAGATTGGATTCGGGTTTCAAACACCTCGGGCACAGAGTCGAGCCGGCGGAGGTGGAAGCAGTGGCCAACTCTCATCCTTCGGTGTACACCTCCATTGCTTTTCTTGACCAGCGAGAGGATAGCAAGAGCTACAGAAGATTGCGTTTGGTCTATGTCAAGAATCCTTTAGTGGGGGACAAAGATATCGACCAGGAGCTGCGTTCTTTTCTAAAGGAACACCTGCCATCATACATGGTTCCATTGAAGTGCATCGCGGTAGCGGAAATCCCCCTGACGGCGAATGGCAAGGTTGATCGCGACGCGCTTAGAAGTCAGCCTGCCCACGATGGCCGCACAGAGCAAAGTTTTCAACCTGATGAAACCAACGAGGGGTTTTTGGCGTCGAATCTTACACGAATCTGGAGTGATGTTCTCGAGGTTAAGGACGTATCACTTGAAGATAATTTCTTCGACCTGGGAGGCAATTCAATACTCTGCCTTGAAGTGGTAAGTGCTGCGTTGGATGCAGGTATCGACCTGAGCCTGGATTTACTGTTTCATCATCAAACACTCCGGGAGCTTGTACCCGCAATCGTGGCGCAGGCAAAATCAGAGTTTTCCAGGGAGACGCAATCTGAGCGTAAGCAAGCGATCCTATTCGAACGACCTGTTGGTCTTCGCTGCAACCAGCTACAGCAACCCTCGGTGCTTCGATTCGATGTCGAGTCTTTGAGGAATTACAGCATCGAGGTATTGACGAAGGCGGGTCTATCACATGAAGGTGCGAAGATAGTTACCGAGGTGCAGCTCGAGTCAAGTCTGCGCGGCCAAATTACCCACAATATCGGTGACGTTCCCCGTTATGCCAATCGTCTAAAAAAGGGCATTCTTAATACCCAGCCAAATATTCAAACGATTCAAACAAGCTTAGTGAGCGCCATTGTCAACGGTGATAATGCGCCGGGGCAATGGGTTGCTACAGTGGCGATGGATAAGGCGCTGCTGCTGGCTGAAAAATCGGGTATCGGGGTTGTCGCCGTCCGGGGGTCAAATCATTACGGCGCGGCTGGTCACTATGTCTGGCAAGCTGCCCGTAAAGGCTTTATCGGTATGGGTTTCAGCAATGGACCGGTTATTCTTGCCCCTACGGGCGGCGTCACACCCCTGTTTGGAAACAACCCCCTCGCAGTCGGTATACCCTGTGCGACTCGCGATCCGGTGGTACTCGATATTTCAATGAGCGTGGCGACAAGGGGTAAGATCGGCCTCGCCCTCGCAGAGGGCGAGCCATTGTCTCCTGGCTGGATACTCGATCGATCAGGCGCACCCTCAACGGCCCTTCAGGACCTGGCAGCGGGCCTGGGTATCCCCATTGGCGGGCATAAGGGATATGGGCTTGCATTTGTGATAGAGACGCTGGCCGGCGCCCTGACAGGAGCAGGTTACTGCCGTGACCATGCGGGAGATAAAGCAAGAAGGCACGGTGGATCTGATATTGGCCATTTTTTTATAGTTATAGCGCCCTCACTTTTCATGCCTCAGCCTCAGTTCGAAGACAGGGTGTTGGACATCGTATGGCAGGCCAAGCATAGCGAACTTGCGGCCGGCGTTGAGGAAATTTTTGTCCCCGGTGAAATAGAACAACGAGAGAGACAAGCTAATTTGAGAAATGGAGTACCGCTGCAGGCTTCGGTGGTGAATCGCTTGCTTACCTATGCCGCCAGGCATGGCATTGTTGCGCCTCTTAACCCGGTTTAAACGATTTGATGTTTGCGGATTCAACGTGATTCTATATGAATAAAGAGATAGATGAGGCTCGGACCGATATCACTGTGAAAGCTTTGCGGCCACAAACTTTTCGTTATGAGAAACCTCCAACGCACCGACAGGGGGTGAAGGAGGTGGTCATCATGTGCCAGACGCCGACGATGCGCGGGTCAGTACATGTCCTGCGACAGGGTAGCGGCGAGAGTTTACATTCCCATAGTACCGTGGACGGATTCTGGATGGTCCTTACAGGCAGAGTACGTTTCTATGGTGATGGGGACGTCTACTACGGTGAGTTTGGCCCGATGGAGGGCATTATGATGCCACGCCATAATCGGTACTGGTTTGAGAGTGTTGGAGAAGGGGACTCGGAGATACTGCAGGTACTTCACTTCGAGCTCCACAAGGGTTTTGAGCGCGAGGAGCACGATGAGCCTAAATTCAAAAAGGAGGATGTTCGCTTGTTTTACGGCGGTACTCGTTTTGACAAGCAGAACTGACTGTACCGGAGTCGGCGAAGGCCGGGCCGGCCTGTAGCGCAAACTCTGCAGCGACTACGGAATATTGGCCAAATCGTCTTCCAAGGCCTAGAATGGCACCTGCCTTTAGCTACCTGCCAAGGAGTCATTATGATCGGAAGAAAAATCGGCAGCACCCTGGCGCTCGCCTCCGCCGGCCTGCTCTGCACAATCCCGGCAATCAGTCATGCCGAAGTCGACGTGGAAATACGCGGCAATAACGAACGCACATCGATCAAGAGTATCAGCGCGCTTATCACCGACATCGACCCCAAGACTCGGGAAATCACCCTCGAAGGATCGCTTGGCAATCTCATCACTCTTACCGCCGGCCCGGAGCTGGCCCGGTT
>Ga0105090_10002056_pt1 | contig 11118 bp, 12 predicted proteins | sample PPLLak3March2015_FD_79110 | JGI IMG/M metagenome (GOLD analysis project Ga0105090, IMG submission 79110) | Freshwater sediment microbial communities from Prairie Pothole Lake near Jamestown, North Dakota, USA - PPLs Lake P7 Core (1) Depth... | ecosystem: Environmental > Aquatic > Freshwater >... | reverse complement strand
TTTTTCACAAAGAACCCCTTGAATTTGAAAATGTTGAATTAACGCAAAGGAGTTACAAGTGACAAAGACCATAAACATCACACTGAAAGTTTGGCGCCAGAATGGCCATCAGGTCAAAGGCCGCCTTGAAACATATCATGCCGATAACATTTCCACCGACATGTCCTTTCTGGAAATGCTGGATGTGGTCAACGAACAGCTGACCCTGGACCATCGGGACCCCATCGCTTTTGACCATGACTGCCGTGAAGGTATTTGCGGCATGTGCGGCGCGGTTGTCAACGGTCGGCCTCATGGCCATCAAAAAGGTACAACGCTTTGCCAGCTGCACATGAGGCAATTCAACAACGGAGACACCATCGTGGTGGAACCTTGGCGTGCAAGGGCCTTTCCTATTATCAAGGATCTGGCGGTGGACCGCGGCGCCCTGGATAAAATTATTCAGGCCGGCGGCTATATATCCGCCGACACCGGCGCCGCGCAGGATGCTAACAACATCGCCATTGCTCAGGATATTGCCGAAAAAGCGATGGATGCGGCCGCATGTATTGGTTGCGGAGCCTGTGTGGCCGCATGCCCCAATGCATCGGCCATGTTGTTTACCGGCGCAAAAATTTCCCATCTAGCTCTTTTACCCCAGGGAAAACCCGAAGCCGCCAGAAGGGTCACTTATATGCTCAGAACCATGGATGAACTTGGTTTCGGTAACTGCGGAAACGAACGTGAATGCGAAGCCGAATGCCCAAAGGAGATTTCCATCGTCAATATCGCCCGCATGAACCGCGAATTTATCAAAGCAGGCTTTATTTCCCCCGTTGAATAACTTCTCCCTGCCTCAACCCAGGCCGGTGTCGTCTAAAAACCATACGGCACCGGCCTTTTGTATTCAGACACCTTGTGTTTCGGGGACATAGGTCCGGCACTTCAGAGCAGTCCATCATTTCGCAATCGCTTTACGATCTCCACCGAGGAATTGCTTCGATCCATCGTGTAAATATGAATGCCCGGAACTCCACGTTCGATCAGTTCCTTGCACTGTCGAAAGGCAAAGTCAATGCCGAAGTTTACCACTGCCTTATTGTCATTGGGGGGCAATTTTGACAATCCCCGGCGTATTTCATCCGTAATGGCAGCTCCACATATGTTGGACAAAGATTCCATCATCTTGACACTATAAATTGGCATCACTCCGGGCAGAATTGGAACATTAATACCAAGAGAACGGCATTTGTCGACAAAATCGAAGAAATATTGGTTGTCATATGTGTAGTTGGTGATAATATATTCAGCTCCATTTTGTACCTTGACCTTAAGATATTCAAGGTCTTTTTCCTTGCTTTCAGCCTCGATGTGGCCTTCCGGATAACCTGCACCACCCAGACAGAAATTATAACGAGATTTTAAAAAAGCCAACAAATCCGAAGCATGGGGAAGGCTATCAGGATGGGGTTGAAAATTTTCAAGCTCTTTTGGTTCATCTCCTCGCACAGCCAAAATGGTTTCAATTCCAAGGTCTTTGTAACTGTCTATCACTGATGTTATTTCATCGGGTCCCAATCCGAAACATGCGAAATATGCGACGACTTTAAGCCCTTTTCCATTTTTAAGCTTGTCTACCAACTGATATGAACCTTCCTTGGTGGACCCTCCTGCTCCAAAAGTTACCGATACGAAATCGGGCTCAACAGCCGATAAATTATCAATGACCTTTTCTAATTTCTCGGCAGACTCGGCAGTACGGGCGGGAAATAGTTCAAATGAAATTGTCGGTTGTTTTTTCTTGCTCCATAGATCCGTAACACGCATTGAACCCTCCTTTTTGAAGTATTGAATTATTTATTCAATGATCTTTTTCATCAGCCATGCCATGTTCTCACCAAGATGTTTCATGGTCTCCATACCCTCTTTATCGGATTTTACCTCTTCTTTCTCCAATCCAAACCCCATGTTCCAATAGGTGGAACCCGGAATAATCATTTGACCGATGGTAAAAAAATGATTCATGGTATCAAAGGCATGAATCGCCCCGGCCCGCCGCACAGCAACAACCGCCGCTCCGGGTTTTCGTTTGAACATATAATCGTTTGCAATGGCCACCATCCCGGCCCGGTCAATCAGTGCTTTCATTTCGGTACTTACATCAGTAAAATAAGTAGGGGAGCCAAGAATAATCCCGTCTGCTTCATGCATTTTTCCAATGCAAAAGTTCATGTCATCATCGGTGACTGCGCACTGTTGGTCTTTGTTTTTATAACATTTCATACAAGCGATGCATCCCTTAAGGGCTTTTCCGGAAAGTTGAACTAACTCGGTCCGGATATCTTCATTTTCCAACGCTTCAAATACTCGTCGGATCATGGCTTCCGTATTGCCTTTCTTACGGGCACTTCCGTTAAATGCAACAACTTTCATAAGTTGCCTCCTTATTAATTTTTTAGCTATTTTATACAAAATTATTGCGAATTTACCAATGTTTTAAGGTCTCGGCAATAAAAATTCTTGATTATGAAAATATGCAAGTGTATTTTAAATAATTTAATCTGAAATAATTCCTTTTGTTGGATAAGTGCTCTTATGAAACTAACAATTAATGAAGTTGCCCAATGTCTTGATGTGCCTTTGAGCACCGTGGAGCGATGGATTCGCCAGGGACGAATTCCTGTGGGGAAATCCGGGGGCGAATGTGTATTTCAAAAGCCGATACTGGAAGTCTGGGCCAAAAAGCATAATCTTTCTTTCATGTTGCCGGATAAAAAGGTTAAGAAAATCCAAGAGGATAAACCTGTAAATCTTTTTAATGCCATGGCCTTTGGAGGCATTTATTACGGCATTAAAGGAAATAGTGTTTCTGAAGCTTTAGAATCCGCAGTGAAACATATTGCATTTCTGGATCAAGACGGACAGGAAACACTTTTGGGCAAATTACTGGAACGTGAAGAAATGGCATCCACCGGAATCGGCAGAGGAATTGCCATACCTCACCCGCGCACCCCCTTGGATAAAACCATGGAAGAGCCTGCCATCATCACCTGCTTTCTTGAACATCCTGTAGATTATCAGGCAGTGGATGGTCTAACTGTTTTTGTTATGTTCATTTTGTTAAGTCAATCGGTTAAGGTTCATCTTCATTTACTGTCAAGGTTGGCTTTTTGTGTCAGAGATGCTTCATTCGTGGATTTTTTAAAGGGATTTCCCAACCATGAAAAACTCTTGGAAAAAGTCGAAAATCTGGAAAATGCACTGTAACAGAAATATATTTTTGAAGAGCTGCTCATGAAACCATGGCGATATCCGGCCCGATGGGCGTTGTTCAAGATGGACGACCGCCTTTTGATGATGTTTATCGGAGCTATTGTGGGAACTTGCAGCGGTTTTGCGGCCGCAGTCTTGAACCATTCATTGCTGTTTTTACTTGAATGGCTTTCTCAATGGCGGCAACATTGGTGGGCCTTTATATTACCGGCTATCGGTGCTGCACTTTCTTCCTTGTTTTTAGAAAAAGTTGTAAAAGAGGGCGCCGGCCATGGGGTTCCGGAGGTGATCTATAGTGTTTCCCGATATGGGGGTCTTATTCGTCTTAGATCCACTTTTTCAAGGCTGATATCAAGCTGTTTGACCATAGGAAGCGGTGGAAGCGCAGGGCCTGAAGCACCGGTGGTTATGAGCGGGTCGGCAATAGGCTCTAATATTGCCCGTTTTTTTTCCTTGAATGACCGTCAGAGAGTCACTTTGGTGGGATGTGGAGCCGCCGGAGCTATTTCATCCATTTTCAATGCACCAATTGCCGGAATTGTTTTTACCGTTGAGGTCATACTGGGTGAATGGACCGCATTAAATATCATACCTATTGCTATTGCTGCAGTGGCAGGTACTGAAATCAGCCGGGCACTTCAGGGCAATCAGATTGTTTTCAGTCACAAGGTTTTTACCATCGACATGGGAGATATCCTTGCATCCATCGGAGTTGCTGTTTTTACCGCCGCAGCCTCCATTTTGCTAACCCATGGATTGCGCTCGATGCACAAGGTATCCGGTAAAGTTAGGGCTCCCATGTGGATACGGGCTGCTATAGGGGGTTCCATGGTCGGAATTATCGGTTTCTTTCTTCCAGTGGTACTGGGAGAAGGCTATCATTCCGTGCATACCATGATTGAGGGGAATTTTTCACCTGGACTGGCATTTGTGGCACTGGCCTGCTTTGCAAAAATTCTGGCCACTTCCATGACTCTCGGATGGGGAGGTTCCGGAGGAATTTTTGCACCGTGCCTGGTGATCGGCAGCCTGGTGGGATTAACTTATCATCGGACACTTGTCATGCTGTGGCCTTATGCAGACTGGGTTAACGAAGGATGCTTTGCACTCCTGGGGATGGCAGGCCTGATCAGCGGCATGCTTCAGGCACCATTGACCGGAATTTTTTTAATTGTTGAAATTACAGGAGGATATGCCGTAATCCTCCCGCTGATTATCGTTTCGGCTATTTCCGCCACTCTGTGCCATTATATAGAACCATCTTCTTTTTATTTGAAGGAGCTTGTGGACCGCGGACACCTTCTCAGGCCGGGCACTGATGCCAGAGTATTGTCGGATTTAAACATTAAAGAATTGTTGGAAACGGATTGTGTATGTGTTTCACAGAATATGTCGCTTAGAGATTTTGTCAAAATCGTCGAAACCTCTCGCCGAAACTATTTTCCGGTGGAAAACGATGCAACAGGAGAATTCGTCGGCATGTTGCATTTGGATGACATTCGGCCTTACTTATTCAACCGAATGTTGTACGACGCCGTACTGGTCGGTCAGATCATGAATCCTCACGTAGAAACGGTTCTTCCTGATGAAGACCTTACAAAAGTGCTTCGCAAAATGGATTCCCAGCGGCTTTTCAGCATGCCTGTGGTGGTCAATAACCGGTTTGTCGGAATGATATCCAAAGCAACACTATTGGATAAGTATCGTAAAGAATTGATGGTGCAAACCACCTTTTAATCACAATACCGCTTGATCATAATAACTATTGAGGTTGGTTCTGATTTCGACCATAGTTTCCATATATCACAAAACATGGTGAATACTGATTCAAGGAACTTCATGATGATTTCCAGGCTTTTACACATTTTTCAAAACACGCCCTTGGGTCGTGAAACCTTGCTTCAGGCCGCCTATTTTTCCAAACAGCTTCGGGCCTCTTTAACCATTTATATTCCAAGACATGTCAAATTCCTAATGTATTTTGCCAATGATGTTGTTCAGGTGGATTTGGATCAGAGCTACCTGGTTTCTCCCGATACCGCCCAGGCTCGTGCAATTAAAATTGCTAAGGAAGCCGGAATAGAACCTTCATTTATCGAACCTAAACATTTTACCGCTTCTGCTTTACCGGATATTCCCACAGATTTTGACTTTATGGTCTGCCCGAGAACTATTAGCAATTTGTCTTCAAAAATCGGCCTCGGATTTATCGGCCCCAAAGTTCACAGCATCGTTAACGCAGCTAATTTTCCAGTACTGATCGCAAGTCATGTTTATAAACCCTGGAAAAACATTGTTGTTTTTTTTGGCGGTTCAGCCAACGCCTTCAATGCCCTAAAGCTTGGATTTCAAATACAAAATATAACCAACTTTCCGCTTAAACTTTTTACATATGCCGAAACATCGCCCGAAGCTTATCAAAAAGAAATTGCCGACCAAGGCCTTGAAGATGAATTAAAACAGAGGGCAGAAGACTGGCAATTTTTTGAATCCGGAAACCTGACAGACTATCTTTACAACGTGCCCCATGATGCACTGGTGGTTTTAGGAGCATTCAGTCATGGCTTAATTCGAGAAATTATGTTCGGAAGTAAAATGGAAAAAATTCAGACCTCGATTACTAATAACTTGTTGATTGTCGGCTATAAATATTCGGCCATTTTATAGAAAACCATGTCAAACAAAAAGCTTCTGACAATTCACCAGGGAGCCTTGGGGGACGTGGCAACAAGTTTTATATCTCTTTTGTTGCTTAGAAAAACATACTCCCACATTGATCTTGTGTGCCGGCAGTCCATTGGTCGCATGGCGGAGCACCTAAAGGTAATCGACCGAAGTTTCAGCCTGGAAGCGGCAGCCTTCTCCCAGCTCTTTGGGAAAAAACATGTTGATTTCAATGGTAGGCTAATAAATTTTTTAAGATCGTATGACGATATTGTTTTATTTTCTTTTTCCGGAAATTTGGCTGAAAATATCAAAAATGCATCCGGAAAAAAGGTCTTTCAAATTCATCCTCGTCCGGAGCCTTCTGAAAAAATTCATGTCGGTCAATATCTGATATCTTGCATGGTAGAGGCGAAGATTCTTCAAGAGATGTCTGAAAACAATATCTTAGATATTTATCAAGATTTTCGTGATTCGGATTTTAGAGAGAAAAAGATTTTTATTCATCCCGGCTCGGGAAGTCGCCTTAAAAACTGGCCCATCCGATATTTTCTGAAACTTGAAAAAATGTTGTCTTTTGACGGCTTTGAAACTATTTTCATACTGGGCCCTGCAGAAGATGGCGTGGCTGAGATTATTTTAAGCAATGGATTATCAAATGAAAAGTTTTTGCAGTTATTTGATCCGGTGAAATTGGTCAACATTTTAAAAACAGGGGGGGCTTTTATCGGAAATGACTCAGGGGTGTCTCATCTTGCAGCATTTATTGGACTTCCGACACTGGTTATTTTCGGTCCCACTCATCCTTTGCGATGGTGTCCCATGGGCAGGAAGGTTGAAACCATAAGTTGTTGTTTCGATTGTGACCCTTGTTTTGAAACCTCCAAAAGAGGTTGTGAATCCATGGATTGTCTTGTCAAGCTATCTCCGGAACAAGTTAGAAACAAATTCAATATATTCATACAGTCACCTGTTCAAGATTAATGCTTTTTCTAAAAAGCCTTTTTGCAGTTTTTCCAATTTGCACACTTATATCGGAAACAAAAAATCCTGTAAATCCTTTTCGGCTTAATTTTTGGTCCAAATTAGGGTGATTTTTTAGAAACTCCATAAGATAATCTATTAGAACCATTGATGAATCAATAACTTTGACCCGTTTACCGGCTTTACGTTTAATCGTTTCATATAGGGGGGAATAATACGAACAAGCGGCAATCAGCGTATCAATCTGTCGGATTTTTAATGGCTGAATATATTTTTTCACGATCATGTTGGTTTCCGGCTTTTTAAACCATCCTTCCTCAACAATCGGTAACAAAAGCGGGCACGCGGAGGAATAAACCTTGGCTTCCGGTTGAATCGCCCTTATTTTTTTTTCATAAATTCCGCTTTCTATAGTTGTCGGCATCCCAATGACACCTATTTTTTTAAATCTCGAAACTTTCAAAGATCGTTCTACAGAAGGCGTAACCGAATCAATGAGGTTGACGGGAATTTTTTCGATTATCGCCGTGGCAGCCGTGCTTGAGATATCATGGCAGGCAACCAGAATCAAACTGGCCCCTTTTTCGTGCAAAAACCGGGCGCCTTCCAAAGCAAATGACCTGATTACCGCCGGACTATTATTAACAAACGGACCTCTAGCGGTGTCACCGAAAAATATGATGTCGTAACCGGCAAGAACTTCAGATAAAACTCTGGCTAAAACCAACCCGCCGACACCGGAATCCAATATGCCGATCATTTTACCTCCAAAGTTTTTAAAATAGAGTTTGGTTGCATATCACGATATAATGTTTTACTCTGCGTATTCTTAAAATTAAAATGAAATCTTTTGTTAAATAAAAAAACCAAGGAGAATTAAAATGGAATCAGGCCATCAAGAGCCATCAAGAGATAAAAGGATCTTCGAATTAAAACTTCCAACGGAAACCATCTCTTTATACCTATTGTGCTGTGGAATCAAGGATGCCGGAATTACACTGACGACAAAAAACATTCTAGAGAGATGGAACGGTTCGGAAGAAGTTTTTCAAAAAGCGATAAAAGAGCTTGAATATAGAAACATCATTTCAAGGATACTATCAGATGGTGATAAAAATGATGCATTCCAGATAAAAGATGTGCATGGTTGGCGGTAATTTGCCACCTAACTACTTCCATCTGAAAAAAAGATTATTTTGTCCTGTCCTCAATAACATTTCGCACGCAGGAAACAATTATCCAGTCAGGAAAATCGGTGCGAATACCTGAGCAAGCATTTGCCATGATACGCCAGTTGTTGACGTCGGTAACTACGGCCTCGATGAAAGGCCAGGCTTTACACATATGGGGTTTGACAGGGTGGATGGAACATTTTTTATCCCAGAATATGCAATATCCATCCTCTTTCTGAGTTAAAACCGTCCCTATACGGGTTATCTGGCAATATTTTTTTAAAAACGAGGCCGAATCAATATTTAAATAGTTGGAAATGCTTGAAATTTCCTCTTCAGTAACATAAGTTCCACCAAATCCCTTGCAACAATCCCCACACATATCGCATTGAAAAATATCTTCGGGACTGATCTCACAGTTTTTTTTAAAATGCATGACGGCACTCCATGGCTTTTCTAAGTGTTACTTGATCTACATATTTAAGATCACCGCCAATGGGAACCCCTGATGCAATTCGCATAATTTTGACGGAATAATTTCCAAGAAGCTCGGCTATGTAACAAGCAGTGGCTTCCCCCTCTACGTTTGTACTGGTAGCGACCACCACTTCCTTGATTCTACCATCCGAAATTCTTGCCTTAAGCTCCTTGATTCGGATATCTTCGGGACCAATACCTTCCATGGGTGACAGCACGCCATGCAGTACATGATACAACCCTTTAAAGGCACCGGATTTTTCAATGGCTACCAAATCCGCAGGCTGTTCCACCAAGCATAATACATTTTCCTCCCGGCTCGGATCACTACATATTTTGCAAAGTTCACCATCGCTTAGTCCGAAACACTTTGAGCAGAGACGCACTTTTTCCTTGACTTCCAAAATACTTTTTGCCAAATTTTCCATTTCCTTCAAAGGAGCCTGAAGTATATGCATGGAAAGGCGTTCGGCGGTTTTTTCACCGATACCGGGAAGCTTTGAGAGATTTTTAATCAGCACAACGATAGATGCGGGGTAATGGGTTGTCATTTCTAATCCTTAGAAAAAAGTTTCGGGGAATAATTGTCTCCCCCCGAATAAATTGAGACTTTTGTCTTACATCAATCCAGGGATCTTCAGACCTCCCGTTAATTTGCCCATCTCGCCTGAAACCATTTCCTGGGATTTTGCCAAGGCATCATTGACCGCGGCCAATACCAAGTCCTGAAGCATTTCCACATCCTCGGGATCGACCACTTCCTTTTCGATTTTAATGGAGACGATTTGCTGCTTGCCATTGGCAATCACTTTAACCATACCTCCACCGGCACTGGTTTCCACTGTTTTTTCAGCCAATTCCTCTTGAAGTTTAATCATTTTTGCCTGAAGCTTCTGAGCCTGCTTCATCATGTCTCCCATGCCTTTCATGAATAATCCTCCTTAAGTATTGTAACATCTATCACTTGACCGTTGAAAATTTTAATAGCTTCGGCCACAATCGGATGGTTCAAAGCTTCCTGTTTCAATCGGCTTTCCTGATCAATTTTATTTTGATGATTTGTCCGGGCATTTTCATTGGCTTTTAGGATAATTTCAGGTGATTTACCAATTAAAACCCGGCAGGCTTTCCTGATTTTATCGATATTTTTGCTGATCCGACTAAATTGAAGTCCGTTGTCATTGCTTTCAATTTCCATACGGTCTTCAGAGATATTCAAAAGCCTGGCCTTGGCAAGCATCGCACCAAGAATACCATGCTTTTCAGAAATTTTTTTCACTATTTTCTCCCAAATAATTTCCGGTGGTTGGTTCCAATCAAAGTTACTTTCCCCGGCTTCTATTTGGAATACGTCTTTCTCTGCCCCGATACGAGGTTGCGTTACAACCTCACCTTCAACAGATCGTGCTTTCGCAGTTTCAATAAATTTTTCTTTTTCGGATATGTCCTCAGGAGTCGGAGAACTGTTAAACTGAGGCACAACATGAATAGCCGATCCGGAATCAACAGCATTTTTCAAGATATCAAGCTTTTCAATAACCTCATCGATCGACAAAACAGGCTTTATCTGGCACATGCGTATTAAAGCCATCTCCAAAGCCATCTTAGGCTGGGCTGAAAATCTTACGGTCGGTTCTTCCCTGAAGAGGATATCAAAAAGCTGACTGATATGGGAAGCGGTAACCCGAAAAACCTGATCAGCCATCATTTTCAGCTCATGTTTCGGAACATCCACCAGCTTATCCAGATGCTTTGCCAGCTTGACGACCAAAAGATTTCTAAAATGTTCCAAAAGGTCGGAGTAAAGCTTTTTCATGTCCTGCCCACGATCATAAATTTCATCCAAAACCACCAGAATATCAGAGACATTGGCAGCCAAGATTCCATCCGTCATTTCGAAAATCAACCTCCTGTCGATCACCCCCATGACATCCAAAATCTGGTCCCGAGCCACACCTCCCTGGGAACAGGTCATGACCTGATCCAACAAACTCAGAGCGTCGCGCATGCAGCCTCCGGCCTCTCGGGCCATAAGATCGAGACTTTCTTTTTCGATATCGAAATTTTCTTTTTTGCAGATGGTTTCCAAGTGGTCTGTAATGGCGTCGATAGAGATTCGTCTGAAATCGTGCCTGCGACATCTGGACAGAATTGTTAGTGGGATTTTATGAGGTTCCGTGGTGGCAAATATGAACAAAACATGAGCCGGCGGCTCTTCCAGGGTTTTCAGCAAGGCATTGAAAGCTGCTGTGCTGAGCATATGAACTTCATCGATAATATATATTTTGTAACGACTGTGAGCAGGCATGTATTTGATATTGTCCCGCAATTCCCGTACTTGCTCGACACCGTTGTTGGAGGCTCCGTCAATCTCATAAACATCCACTGACCCTGACGATGTAATATCATGGCAGGACTTGCAAATATTGCAAGGCACCGGCACGGGACCTTTGTCACAGTTCATGGCCTTTGCCAAAATACGTGCTACGGTAGTTTTGCCCGTTCCTCTGGGCCCTGAAAATAAAACCGCATGAGCCATACGATTTGACGCAATAGCGTTTTTCAGGGT
>Ga0105090_10002055_pt1 | contig 11120 bp, 9 predicted proteins | sample PPLLak3March2015_FD_79110 | JGI IMG/M metagenome (GOLD analysis project Ga0105090, IMG submission 79110) | Freshwater sediment microbial communities from Prairie Pothole Lake near Jamestown, North Dakota, USA - PPLs Lake P7 Core (1) Depth... | ecosystem: Environmental > Aquatic > Freshwater >... | reverse complement strand
GGGCCGTGCGCCATGTCCGAACTGTCCGACGCCAAGACCCGCGCAGACCTGCTGAACCGACTGAAGCGGGCCGAAGGCCAGTTGCGCGGCATCCAGCGCATGATCGAGGAAGGCCAGCCCTGCATGGACATCGCCACGCAGATGGCCGCCGTGCGCAAGGCGCTGGACAGCGCCTACGTGCGCATGACCGTGTGTTTCATGCAGCAGGAGTTGGAAGCCCGCCTGGGCGACCAGGTCGAGGCCGGCGAGCGCATCGGCGGCGTGCTCGACGAAGTGCAGGAATTGCTGGCCAAGCTGCGCTGACGGGTGCGACCGCACCGATGGCGGGGTCAAAAGCCGGGATCGCGTGGGTTCCACCGCGCTTTTTGTCGCATTGGCTTCATGCGGGCCTGCCATGCTTTGGGCATGGAGGCCGCCCGATGATCGAATTCTTCCAGCCGCCGCGGCGGCTGAGCTGCGGCATCGTGATCGTCAACGACGCGCACGAACTGCTGCTGTGCCACGTAACCGGGCACGACCACTGGGACCTGCCCAAGGGCGGTGCCATGGCCGGCGAGACGGCGCTGCAGGCCGCGCTGCGCGAAACGCGCGAGGAGTGCGGCCTGGATCTGGACGCCGAGATGCTGGTCGACCTGGGCCGCCTGCCCTACCGGGCGCGCAAGGACCTGCACCTGTTCGGCGCACGCCTGCCGCGGCTGGACACCCGCAGCCTGCACTGCGAAAGCCGCTTCACCGACGGCGACAGCGGCCAGCGCTGGCCCGAGATGGACGATTTCGGCTGGTTCCCCTTCGCGCAGGTGCCGCAGCTGTGCACGCGCAAGCTCGCGGCCGTCTTGTGCGAACGGCTGGACCTGGCGGCGCTGCTGTCTCGGCTGCAGGATCGCGAGGCGGTGCCGGCCTGAGCCGGCACGCCTGCGCCTGCGCCGCGCGCTGCGCGCCAGGTCTCGGGTCACAGCCCGGCGCAAGCCCTGGGCGGCCCATCTGCCCGATGATGTCGGGGTGAAGCCCGTTCCGCTGCCACCCGACCTGCTCTTCGAGCGCGAAGCCGCGTGGGCCGCGCTGCAGCAGGCGCTGTCCGACGCGCAGGCCGGGCGGGGTCGCTGCGTGGTGATTCACGGCGAGGCCGGGATTGGGAAGCGGGCGCTGCTCGACGCCTGGCGCGATGCGCTCCTGGCGCGGTTTCCCGCTGCGCTGCAGATCCTGCGTGCCGGGTGCGAGGCCTTGAGCACGCCGCGGCCGCTGGGCCCGTTCATCGACCTGTCGCGCCAGTTGCCGCCGGCGCTGGGCGCGGCGGTGCATGCCGCGCGCACCGACAACGGGCTGTTTCCTGCGCTGCTCGACTGGCTGCAGAGCACGAGGCCCCTGCCGCTGCTGGCGATCGAAGACCTGCACTGGGCCGACGAGGCCACGCTGGACGGCCTGCGCTACCTGGCACGGCGTATCGGCAGCACGGCGGCGCTGATCGTCGTCAGCCACCGCGACGACGAGCCGGCGGCCGACCCCGCGCTGCGCCGACTGCTGGGCGCGCTGCCGTCGGCGTCCACCGTGCGGGTGCCGCTCGCGCCGCTATCGGCGGCTGCCGTGGCGATCTGGGCCGCGCGCGCTGGTCGGCCGGCCGACGGCCTGCACCGGCTGACGGGGGGCAACCCCTTGTTCGTGGCCGAAGTGCTGGCCGGCCCCCCTGGCGTGCTGCCGCCCTCGGTGCGGGATGCCGCAATCGCGCGGTGCGCGGCGCTGCCAGCGCCGGTGCGTGCGCTCGTCGAGCGCGTCAGCATCGCACCCGGCGGGCTGGAGCTGGAACTGCTGCACCGGATGGAGCCGCAGGCGATGGCCGCGCTCGACGCGGCTGCGGCGCACGGCCTACTGCAGGTGCGCCCGCCGCGGGTGGAGTTCCGCCACGAACTGGTGCGACTGGCCATCGAACTGTCGCTGCCCGCCGGCCGCTGCGTGGCGCTGCACGGCGAGCTGCTCGATGCGCTGGAGTCCGACGCCGGCCCCGCCGCCGCGCTGGCGCGCCGCGTGCACCACGCGGCAGCCGCCGGGCGCTCGGGGACCGTATTCGCGCTGGCACCGGCCGCCGCAGCGCAGGCCGGCCGCGTTTCGGCGCACCGCGCCGCCGCGCAATTGCTGCGGCTGGCCTTGGCGCATGGCGACGCACTGGGCGACGCCGAACGGGCCGCGCTGCTCGACGACCTGGGCACGGCCTGCCTGCTCACCGGCGCGGCCGCCGAGGCCTTGTCGGTGCGGCGCGAGGCGCTGCGGCTGCGCACGCGGCTGGGCGACCGCAACGGCCGCGCGGTCGCGCTCACGCGCCTGGCCTTGCTGCTCACGCCGCAGCCCGAGGCGCTGTGGCATGCACGAGAGGCGCTGCAGCTGGCCGAGACACTGGGCGCGGGCCCGACGCTGGCTGTGGCGCTGTATGCGATGGCGGTGGCACTGACCAACTCCGGCGCCGCGGCCGAGGCCTTGCCGTTGGCGCACCGCGGCGTGGAAGTGGCGGCGGACTGCGGTGACGAAGGCGTCCATATCGAGGCACTGAGTGTGTGTGCGGCGGTGGAACTGAGCCTGCACTGGTCGCCCCGGGCGCTGGCCATGCTGGAGCGTAGCGTGGCCCTGGCGGTGGCGAGCGGCCGCAGCGCCAAGGCCGGGGCGGCCTGGGTCAACCTGGCTTCGGTGTCTCTGGCCCATGCCCGCTACCCCGAGCTGCTGGTCGCCACGGCCGAGGGCCTGGACTATTGCCGATCGCACGACCTGGACTTTGCCGTCGCTTCGCTGCACGTTCGGCGTGCGCTGGCGCTGGTCGAACTGGGCCGCTGGCCCGAGGCCGACGCCGAAATCGCAGCCCTTCGTGACGCGGCGGCGGCCACGGCGCGCGACCACGCCACCGCCGCACTGATGTCGGCCCGGCTGGCCACGCTGCGCGGCAGCGCCAACGACGCCGCCGCCTGGCAGCAGCGGCTCGAAGAAGCCGCGGCCGGTGCCACCGAGTTCCTCGCCGCCGACGTGGCAGGATATGCCGCCGAGGCGGCCTGGCTGCGCGGCGACCACGCGGCCTGTGCTGTCTCGGCCCGCCGCGCCCTCGCGGCGGGCGAACTGCCGTCGCCCTGGCTGGCGGGCCGCCTGCGGCTGTGGCTGCGGCGCAGTGGCCAGCCCGCGGTGCCGGCGGGCGATCTGCCCGAGCCCCTGGCTGCTGCGCTGGCCGGCGACTGGCGGCGCGCGGCGACGGCCTGGCAGGCCCTGGGCTGCCCATATGAAGCCGCGCTGGCGCAACTGGAAGGCGACGAGGCGGCGCTGCGCGAGGCGCTAGTGGCCTTCGGTGAACTCGGCGCACGGCCGGCGGCCGACATCGCACGCCGCGCCCTGCATGCCCTGGGCGCGCGCGGCGTGACCCGGGGACCGTACCGGCACACGGCGACCCATCCGCACGGCTTCACGGCACGCGAGCAGCAGGTCGCGGCGCTGCTGGCGCAGGGCCTGGCCAACGCGGAAATCGCGCGCCGGCTGCACCGCTCGGCGCGCACGGTGGAACACCATGTCTCCGCGGTGCTGGCCAAGCTGTCGGTGAGCACGCGCACGCAGGCGGTGGCGCGGCTGCTGGACGAGGGGGCGAAAACCGGGTGATCCTGCCCAGGTCCACGCTGGCGCCTCGCCTTAATGTGCGGAATGCGGCAACGTGCCGCAACAGGAGACGAAGATGCAAGCATGGCGCTCGGCCAGCCTGGCGCTGGCGATGCTGGTCTTCGCCGGCCCGGCGCTGGCGGCGGCCACGCTGGCCGGGCGCAGTTCCAACCTGTACGGCCAGTACCTGATCGGCGCCGGTGGCAGTGGCGAGTCCGGCGCCGCCAGCGACAGCGAGACGTCCACCGAAGACCGGCCGGCGTTGCAGGTCGATGCCGTGGCCGAGAAGAGCGGCGCCACCTCGGGCACGCCGTGGACGGCTCAGGCCACGCTGTCGGCCGGCCACCAGTTCCTGCGCGACGAGTCCGGCGGCACGCTGGCCCGGCTGACCAGCACCGGTTCGTCGCAGACCTTTGCCCAAGCCAGCTGGCCGGCGCTGGCCTTTGCCAGCATCGCCGGCAGCGGCAACTGGCTGACGCTGGAGTTCAGCGTCGATGCGCCGACGCCCTACACCCTGGTGGCCACGGTGTCGGCCAGCGGCACGGTGGCGCAGGACATCAGCGCCACGGTCCAGCTGCAGCAGGCCGCAGGCAGCCGCTGGGGCGCCGTGCAGATCATCAGCACGGGGCTCGGGCACGGCACCGAATTTCGCGACGGCGTGCTCAACCCCGGCCTGTACCGCATGAGCGCACAGGCGGCGGTGGAGTCGTTTCATGCCGGACCGGTGGCGTCATCGGCGTCGTGGAACTACGACCTCTCCTTCTCGCCCGTGGCCGTGCCCGATCCGGCGGCGGTCTGGCTGCTGCTGGCCGGCGGCGGCGTCATCGCCTGGCAGCGCCGTGTCCTTCGCCTCGAGCGACCCCGGCGGCGAAATGTAGGGGTCTGCACCCAATTCCTGCGCCGGCCCTGTCCATAACCTTGTCCGCATCGACCAATGCTTGGGGAGAAACCATGAACCTGCGCACCACATGGATGGCCCTGGCGGCCCTGGCCGGCATGGCCACCAGTCTGCCGGCCACCGCACTCGTCACCGTCGACCCACCCTACCTCTACGAACAAGCGCCGTTTGCCGTCGCCCGGCTGACGCTGTGGGACGCTGGCGGTACCAGTGCCATCTGCTCGGGCTCACCGATCGCCGACGGCAGCTACCTGCTGACGGCCGCGCACTGTCTGCGCGACACCTACGACGGCGAAAACTGGCTGGCGCAAACGGCGACGGTGGAAATCTTCGGCAGCCAGCCCTACAGCGCCGAGGTGGATGCCAGCCAGTGGTTCTGGCACAAGAAGTGGACAGGCAGCATCCTCGACGGTTACGACCTGGCGCTGATCCGGTTGCCCACGGCCACGCCCACCAGCTTCGAGATCGACCGCTTCGGCGTGGGCGACGACGGCATCGGCACGCGCTTTCCGCTGTCCGTGACTGTGGTTGGCTTCGGCCTGGGCGGGCAGGGCGCGGAAGAACCGAACACCTACCCCGCCGGCATGCTGCGGGCCGGCACCAACCACTACGATGCCTTCGGCACCGTGCCGGGTTCGACCTACCTGTTCGACTTCGACGACGACACGGCCGCGCACAACGCGCTCGGCCTGCCCGGCTGGAGCGACGACGGCGCGGGCGGCAAGGCCTACCACCGCGTGGACTGGAATTCCGACGGCATCTCGGCCTGGGGTGAGTCGATGATCGCCCCAGGCGACTCCGGGGGGCCTTCATTGGTCGAAGGCTTCATCATCACCGGCGTGCATTCGTTCTCTCCGGGCCTGGCCGATTTCGACAGCGACGATCAGGCCAACTCCAGCCACGGCGAGATCGGGGTCGATACACGGGTGGCCTTCTTCGCGCCCTGGATCGACCAGCACACCAGCCCCGTGCCCGAACTGCCCAGCGTGGCGCTGATGGGCGCCGGTCTGGCGCTGCTGCTCTCGGCGCGACGCAGCCGCCACTGAACCGACCGCAGCTTGCGGCGCTTGGGCCGGGGCGCGCCGTGCGCGCGTGATCGCCGCAGTGCACTGCGTGGCGCGTGAGGCGTTCATATACCCATGTGGGTATATGATGCCGACTGCTGCAAACTTCGCCCTGCGCCATGGCCCATTCCGCCACCCCGCTGAAATTCATGATGCCTGGCTGGTATGCCCTGGTCATGGGCATGGCCGGCCTGTCGCTGGCCTGGCACCGTGCGGTGCCGCTGCTGGGCGAGATGGCCGGCGCCGTGGCGCTGCTCGTCGGTGCGCTGGCGGCGGCCGTGTTCGGCGTGCTCGCGGTGGCCACGGTGATCCGTGGCCAGCGTTACCCCGAAGCCTGGGCCGAGGACCGCCGGCATCCGGTGCGCCACACTTTCATCGCCGCGCTGCCCATCGCCGTGCTGCTGCTGGCCACGGTGGGCGTGGCGGTGGCCGGGCCGCGACCGCTGCTGCTGGCGTTGTGGTGGGTGGGCACGCTGGCGCAGCTCTTTGTCACCTGGTGGGTGCTCGCGCGCTGGTGGCGGCCGGCGGCGCAGGGCGGCCTGCAGTGGGCGGGCGTGACACCGACCCTGTTCATTCCCATCGTGGGCAACGTGCTGGTGCCGCTGGCCGGCGTGCCGCTGGGCCAGGCCGAATGGTCGGCGGCGCAGTTCGGCCTGGGCCTGCTGTTCTGGCCGCTGGCCACGGTGCTGGTGCTGGTGCGCATCGCGGTGCAGGGCCTGTGGCCCGAGCGGCTGCTGCCCACGGCCTTCATCTTCATCGCGCCGCCGGCGGTGGCGGGCCTGGCGGTACTGCAGTTCGGTGCGCCGCCGCTGCTGTCCTGGGTGCTGTGGGGCATGGCGATGTTCACGTTGTTGTGGGTGGGCGCGTTGGCACCGCGCATCGCCAAGCTGCCGTTCGGCCTGCCGCACTGGGCGCTGAGCTTTCCGCTGGCGGCGATGGCCGCGTTGACCCTGCGCCTGGCCGTACCGGGCTCGGCGATGGCGGGGCTGGGGCTGGCGCTGCTGGCGCTGGCATCGATCGTCATCCTGGGCCTGCTGGCCGGCACCGTACGCGGGCTGCGCGACGGCACGCTGCTGGCGCCCGAGCCGGTGGCCGCGATCCAACCGGTAATGGCCGCGGTGCCGTCTTCAGCAGGCTGAACTCCTCGTGCAAGGACGGTCGCACCCCCGACTTGCGGGGGAGGGGTCAAGCTGTCATTGCGTGTTGCAGATGCACGGTGATAGCGTTAGGCCTAAGCAAACAATGCAGGAGGGAGTTCTGTGAAAACACTCACGCGGCATCTCGCCGCGAGCGTGCTTGGTTGCGCGACGCTATGGAGCGCCGCAGCCATGGCCGCGTACACCGACCCAGTGCCCTTCAACCGACCGGGCTATGCGAGCACGCAACCCTGGGACATCAACGAAAGCGGCACGATCGTAGGCACTTCCGATGGTGAAGGATTTGTCTTCGAGGGAGGGGTGTTCTCAAGTTTGGTGCATCCGGACGCCACCGCCGGCACGACGGTCACCGGCGTCACTGATGACGGCACGCTCGTGGGCAGTTACTGGATCAGCGATGGCGCCGATGTATGGGAGCAGCATGGGTACATCTACAGCGGCGGCACTTTCACCCCCTTCGACGTGCCCAGTGCGACAAGTACCTCGATCCGGCATGTCTCGTCGGACGGGCGCTACCTGACCGGCGTTGGGTCCGACGAAGCCGACTCATACGGTTTCGCCTACGACCGGCAGGCGATGGTGCTGACCACTTTCGGCGGCGGGGCCGAATTCTCGACGATCGCGCAAGGTGTGAATACGCTTGGCCAGGTGACGGGAAGTTTTTTCCGAGACAACTCCGCCGGTGGTTTCGAGTCCGTATCGTTTGTCTTCGACTTGACCACGGGTGTGCGTACCGAGTACACCGAAATCAACGGCCTGCAACGGCCTCGCTTTCGCGACATCAACGACTCGGGTGTGATCACCGGGTTCGTTGGCAATCAGGCTTTCGTCGGAACACCGGGCAACTGGCACGTTTTCTCGGCCGCGACCGGCGGGAGCTCGATGTTGGGCTACGGCCTCAACGAGGCCGGAGTGCTCGTTGGCTCCTACCAAAATCCCGACAGCACGACTTCCGGCTGGATCTCCAGCCCCGTGCCGGAGCCCGGCACCTGGGTGCTGATGGCGCTGGGCCTTGGCGGGCTCGGTTGGCGCGCGCGGCGGAGCGGGGCCTGAGACTCAGCGCTCGCCGACCGCCACCGCTCAGGGCTGCACTTCCAGCCCGGCCAGGTGCGCCGCATCGGCCCACAATTCGACGCGCAGTTCACCGCCCACCCAGCGCAGCCGGTTGAGCCCGGTATTCGGAATCTCGCACGCGCGCAGCCCGTCCAGCGGCAGGCCGTGCGCGCTGCGCCAGAGCATGTCGAGCACGCCGCCGTGGGTGACGATGGCCAGCCGCGCGCCGGCCTGTGTCGCGGCCAGTTCGCGCACCGCCGCCATGACGCGGGAGTGGAACTGGCGCAGGCTCTCGCCGCCGGGCAGGGCGAAATCGGCGCGGTGTTCCAGCCAGCGTTGCCACAGGTCGGGGTGAAGGGACTCGATGGTGGGCACGTCCAGTCCTTCCAGCACGCCGAAGTTCTGTTCGCGAAACCCCGGCAGCGCCACCGGCGCCAGCCGCCAGGCCGCGGCCAGCGGCGACGCAGTCTCGCGGGCGCGCTGCAGGTCGCTGCTGAACAGCGCGTCGTGGCGGTCGGCGGCCAGGCGTTCGGCCACGCGTACGGCCTGCGCCTGGCCGGTGGGATTCAGCGGCACGTCGATCTGGCCCTGGAAGCGCTGCTGGCGGTTCCAGTCGGTCTCGCCGTGGCGGATGAAGAGCAGTTCGGTCACCGGGCTGCCGGTCGGTCTATGGAAGTCACTTGGCGAAGGTCACTTGGCAAACAGCTGCGAGCGGTCGCGGAAGGACTTGAATTCCAGCGCGTTGCCGGCCGGGTCGTGGAAGAACATCGTCGCCTGCTCGCCCACCTGGCCGGCGAAGCGGATATAGGGCTCGATGACGAACTTCACGCCTTGTTCGCGCAGGCGCGCGGCCAGCGACTGGAAGTGGTCCCAGTCGAGCACGACGCCGAAATGCGGCACCGGCACGTCGTGGCCGTCCACCGGGTTGTGGTGATTGCCGGCGCGCGGCGGCGCCAGATGGGCCACGATCTGGTGGCCGAAGAAGTCGAAGTCGATCCATTCGCTGCTGCTGCGGCCCTCGGGACAGCCGAGCAGGCCGCCGTAGAAGCGCCGCGCGGCGGTCAGGTCGTCGACGGGGAAAGCCAGGTGAAACGGGGCGAGTGGCTGCATGGTCGGTGGCATAGGTGGGGCCGCGGCGCGAACGCGCCAGACCGGGAGGGCGAATTGTCACCGCTTCAGCCACGACTTGCCGGCGGCAACGCGGTGTCCGCTGCTGGTGCGCGCGCGGTTTCAGCGCTTGATCTCGGGTGCGTAGAGGCTCGCGTCGGCAGTCAGCAGGTCCAGCGGGTAGCGCCTGCCGGCCAGGTGGTCTTCCATGCAGCGCAGCACCAGCGGGCTGCGGTGGCGCCCGGCGCTGGCGCGCAGTTCGTCGGGCGTGAGCCACAGCGTGCGCACGATGCCGGTGTCCAGCGCGCGGCCGGGCTGCATTGCGCCCGCTCGGCCGCAGAAGGCGAAGCGCAGGTAGGTCACGTCCTCGCCCGTGGCCGGACGCTGGAATCGAGAGAGGTAGACGCCGACCACTGCGTCGGGCAGGAAGACGCGCGCGGTTTCCTCCAACGCTTCGCGCACCACGCCCTGCAGCGGCGACTCGCCCGGCTCCAGGTGGCCGGCCGGGTTGTTCAGGCGCAGACCTTCGGGCGTGTGCTCCTCCACCAACAGGTAGCGGCCACCGTCTTCGATGATGGCGGCCACCGTGACGGCAGGGCGGAATCGTTCGCTGGACATCGGGCAACGATGGTAGCCGGAGCAGGCCACGTGCCGGCAGCCGTGGGCAGGTCTTGTGTTAGCTTCGCGCGTTTGTCAACAACATCGACCTTCGCGAGGAGAAACCCCATGCGCATCGGAGTCCCGAAGGAAACCGCGGCCGGCGAAAAACGCGTCGCGACCGTACCCGAAGTGGTGGAAAAGCTCGTCAAGCTGGGCTTCACGGTGGCCGTGGAAAGCGGCGCGGGCGATGCGGCGAATTTTGCCGACGACACCTACCGCGCTGCCGGCGCCGATATCGTGCCCACGGCGGCCGAGCTGTGGTCCGGCTCCGACATCGTCTTCAAGGTGCGCCCGCCGAGCTCGGCCGAAGCGGGCCTGCTGCGCGAAGGCGCAACGCTGATCGGCTTCGTCTGGCCGGCGCAGAACCCCGAACTGATGCAGCAGCTGGCGGCGCGCAAGGCCACCGTGCTGGCCATCGACAGCCTGCCGCGCCAGCTCTCGCGCGCGCAGAAGATGGACGCGCTCACCTCGATGGCCGGCATCAGCGGCTACCGCGCCGTGATCGAGGCGGCCAATGCCTTCGGCCGCTTCTTCAACGGCCAGATCACCGCCGCCGGCAAGGTGCCGCCGGCCAAGGTCTTCATCGCCGGCGCCGGGGTGGCCGGGCTGGCCGCCATCGGCACCGCCGCCAACCTGGGCGCCATCGTCCGTGCCAACGACACGCGTGCCGAGGTCGCCGACCAAGTGGTCTCGCTGGGCGGCGAATTCGTCAAGGTCGACTACGAGGAAGAAGGCTCCGGCGGCGGCGGCTATGCCAAGGTCATGAGCGAAGGCTTCCAGCAGGCCCAGCGCGAGATGTACGCCAAGCAGGCGCGAGAAGTCGACATCATCATCACCACCGCGCTGATCCCTGGAAAGCCGGCGCCCCGGCTCATCACCGCCGAGATGGTGCAGAGCATGAAGCCGGGCAGCGTCATCGTCGATATGGCCGCCGAGCAGGGCGGCAACTGCGAGCTCACCGTGCCGGGCGAAGCCGTGGTGCGCCACGGCGTCACCATCATCGGCTACACCGACCTGGTCAGCCGGCTGGCCAAGCAGGCGTCGACGCTGTATTCGAACAACCTGCTGCGCCTGACCGAGGAGCTGTGCAAGACCAAGGACGGCGTCATCGACGTCAACATGGAAGACGACGCGATCCGGGGGCTGACCGTCATCAAGGAAGGCAACGTCACCTGGCCGCCGCCGCCGCTGAAGCTGCCGGCGCCGCCGGCCAAGCCGGCCGCCGCGGCCGCCGCACCGGCTGCGAAGAAGGGCCACGGCCACGGCGCCGGCGAGCCGATGTCGGCCAAGGGCCTGGCCACGGTCTTCGGCATCGGCGCGGTCGCCTTCCTGCTCGTGGGTCTGTACGCGCCGGCCAGCTTCCTGTCGCACTTCACCGTCTTCGTATTGGCCTGCTTCGTCGGCTACATGGTGGTCTGGAACGTCACGCCGGCGCTGCATACGCCGCTGATGAGCGTGACCAACGCCATCTCGTCGATCATCGCCATCGGCGCGCTGGTGCAGGTGGCGCCGCCGCTGGACGCGGCCGGGGCCGCCGACCGGCCCAACGCGCTGATCCTCGGC
>Ga0105090_10002054_pt1 | contig 11125 bp, 6 predicted proteins | sample PPLLak3March2015_FD_79110 | JGI IMG/M metagenome (GOLD analysis project Ga0105090, IMG submission 79110) | Freshwater sediment microbial communities from Prairie Pothole Lake near Jamestown, North Dakota, USA - PPLs Lake P7 Core (1) Depth... | ecosystem: Environmental > Aquatic > Freshwater >... | reverse complement strand
CGCGCTGTACGCCATGTCCACCAGCGTGGTGGAGGGCGAGCGCCCGAAGATCACGCTCCAGAACACCCGCGAGATGGCCGTGCTCGACGACGGGGCGCAACCGCCCGGGCCGGACGCCGAGGCGTACTTCGCCAGCGTCGACGCACTGCTCAAGCGCGGTGGCAACCGCGACCTGCTGATCTACATGCACGGCGCCAACACCGATTTCGAGCGCGCAGCGGCCCAAGCCGCCCAGTTCCAGCATTTCCTGGGGCGAGACGCCGTGGTGATGTTGTTCGCCTGGCCGTCGGCCGGCACCCTGCTGCGCTACGGCCGCGACGTGGCCACCGCGCGCCGCACCGAGTCCGCGTTCGCGCGCCTGCTGGAACAGTTGTCGGGCCATCTGCCGGCTGCGCACCTCGACGTGCTGGCCTACAGTGCCGGCGCGATGATCGCGAGCCCGGGACTCGCCCGCGCCGCGAGCGACCTTGCGGCGACTGCCGATCCTGCCCGCCTGCGCCTGGGCGAAGTGTACTACGCCGCGCCGGACATCGACTTCCCGGTGTTCGTGGACAACCTGCCGCGCTACCAGGACCACGTGCGGCGGGTCACGGTGGCGCTCAACCTCGGCGATCGCGCGCTGTCACTCGCGCAGCGGATCCACCGCGTCTCGCGGGCCGGGCGGCCCAACCTCGCCGACATCGGCCCCGAGGAGACACGCTGGCTCGTGGCGGCTTCGGGACGCGACGAATTCGATGTGCTCTCCATCCGGCCGGAGGACCTGCCCGGGCTGCCCGCAGGTTCCCACTCGTTCTGGTACGACCACCCGTGGGTCAGCAGCGACGTGCTCCTCAAGCTGCGCTTCCACGCGTCGCCGCCAGCGCGCGGCCTCAGCCACAACAGCAACGAGATCGAACTGGCGTTCTGGACGTTCCCCGCCGATTATGCGGAACGATTGCCCGCCGTGGTGCGGGCGCTTGCCGCCGGCACGAGCCCATGAAGAAGAACCTGAAAACAGTCCTTGGTCGTCTGCTGATCGCAGTCCTGCTGGTGGGGGTCGGGGCGTTCGCCGTTCGGTCCTACCGCTCGCTGGAAGGGCCGCCGCTGCAGCCCTGGCACACCTTCGTTCCCGTCGAGCTGGAGGCCAGCGAACTCGACGCCGCCGACTGGTCGCGCTATGTCGCGCATGAGCAGCAGATCTTCGACAGCGTGAGGGCCAACGTCACGCAGCAGCTCGAGCCGGATGCGCGCGTTCCGTACAACCGCTACTTCGAGGGCAGCCCCGTCTTCCCGCCGCGGTTCGCGCAAGACTGGAACCGCTCCTACGTGATGGAGCCGGCGTCTGCGCCGCGCGGTGCAGTGGTGCTGCTGCACGGACTCACGGACTCGCCGTACAGCCTGCGTCACATTGCACGGCGTTACGCGGAGCACGGCTTCGTCGCCATCGGCATCCGCGTGCCCGGCCATGGCACGGTTCCTGCCGGGCTGACCGACGTGCGCTGGGAAGACTGGGCGGCGGCCACCCGGCTCGCCGTGCGCGAGGCACGGCGCCGCGTGCCGGCCCCGGCGCCGCTGCACCTGGTGGGATTCTCGAACGGCGGCGCGCTGGCGGTGAAGTATTCGCTCGACGCGATCGAAGACCCGCAGCTGCCGCGCGCCGATCGACTGCTGCTGCTCACGCCGATGATCGGTATCACGCGCTTCGCCCGCTTCGCCGGGCTGGCCGGGTTGCCAGCATTGTTGCCGCCGTTCGCCAGGGCCGCGTGGCTGAGCAACCTGCCGGAGTTCAACCCCTTCAAGTACAACTCGTTTCCGGTGAACGGCGCACGCCAGTCCTACCGGCTCACCGATGCGCTGCAGGCACAGATCCAGCGGCTGGCGCGCAGCGGTCAGCTGGCGACGATGCCGCCGGTGCTGACGTTCCAGTCGGTGATCGACTTCACGGTCAGCACGCCCGCGATCCTCGCGGCGCTGTACGCCTTCCTGCCGGACAACGGCAGCGAGATCGTGCTGTTCGACGTGAACCGTACCGTCAAGTTCGGGCCGCTGCTGCGGCCATCGTCCTACGTTGCGCTCGAGCAGCTGACGCCCACCACGCCGCAGGCCTACCGCTTCACCGCGGTCGTCAACGCCGGCGACGATACCGACGCCACCGTGGAGCGGACCATCGCGCCCGGTGAACTCGAGGCGATCGAGCGGCCGCTCGGCCTGCCTTACCCGGCGGGGATCTTCTCGCTGTCCCACCTGGCGATCCCGATTCCGCCGGAGGACCCGCTGTACGGCACACAGCCCGACCCGGCGAACCGCGCGGAGTTCGGCCTGAACCTCGGTACGCTCGATGCGCGTGGCGAGCGCGGCGCGCTGATCGTCGACCAGGATTTCCTCACGCGACTGCCCTCGAACCCGTTCTTCCCGTACCTGCTTGCGCGCGTCGAGGAGGCCATCGAGGCGCCGTCGGCCGCGAGCGGACGCGAGATCGCGGCGACTCCGCCCGGCGGCCTGCCGGTCAGGCTCGAGGCGTTGCTGTCGACGTTCGCGCCCGCCGACGCCGACGCGCAGCCTTTCGCCGGTCCTTGATGTCGTCGACCGGTGCCGTCGCTGCCAGGAGCCGCGCCTTGAGCAGAAGCACCGTGTTCGTGATCGCCTTCACGCTGCTGACCGTCGCCGCGGCGTTCCTGCTGCCGGCGGTGCCGCAGCCGCACGAGTACCACGACTTCGCCGACCAGCGCGACGCGCTCGGGATCGAGAACTTCTTCGACGTCGTGTCGAACGGCGCCTTCCTGCTGGCCGGACTCGCCGGACTGTTCGTGGTGTTCTCGGGCCGGGCGTGCTTCGAGTTCCCGGCCGAGCGCTGGCCGTACGCGGTGTTCTTCCTCGGCATCCTGCTGACGGCAGCCGGCTCCGCCTGGTATCACCTGTCGCCGGACAACGAGTCGCTGGTCTGGGACCGGCTGCCGATGACCATCGCCTTCATGGGACTGGTGTCGAGCCAGGTCGTCGACCGGATCAGTGCCCGGGCCGGGCTTGCGCTGCTGGCGCCGATGCTGCTGGTGGGCATTGCCTCGGTCGTCTACTGGATCGCCACGGAACGCATGGGTGCGGGCAACGTGCTGCCCTATGCCCTGCTGCAGGGCTACGCCGTCGTCGTGCTGCTGATCATGGCCATCCTGCATCGTTCGCGCTACACGCGGGCGAACGACCTGTACTTCATATTTGGCTGGTACGTGCTCGCCAAGCTGCTCGAGTACCTCGATGCGCAGGTGCTCGCGCACAGCCACCTCGTCAGCGGTCACACGCTGAAGCACGTCGCCGCGGCCGTGGCCGGCTTCGTCGCCTGTCGCATGCTGATGCGGCGGACGCTGGCGACGCCGTCGGGGAACGCGCGGCAGTGACGCGGATCGCCGCCCTGGTCGCGCTGCTGCTGCCGGCGATCGGCGTGGCCGCCGACGGCCCGCGGCAGTTCACCGAACTCGGCGTCGGCCGCGGCCTCGATGCCAGGGTGGCGGTCGCCATGCTCGTGGACCGTGAAGGCCTGCTGTGGGTCGGCTCGCGCGAAGGATTGTTCCGTTACGACGGCTACCAGGCCAGCGCCTTCCTGCCGGACCCGGAGCGTCCCGGGCAGATCAGCGACATCGATGTGCGGGCCCTCTATCAAGGCGACGATGGCGCGCTCTGGGTCTCGACCAACACGGGCGGGCTCAACCGGCGTGACCCGCGGTCGGGGACGTTCACCCAGTACCACCATGATTCCGCCGACGGCCGCTCGCTGAGCGACGAAAGCGTCTACGGCATCGCCGAGGATGCAGAGGGGCGGGTGTGGGTCGGCACCCAGCGCGGCCTGAACCGACTCGACGCCGATGGCCGGCACTTCGAGCGTCATTTTCACGACCCGGGTCGCGCCGGGAGCCTCGCCGCCGACTGGGTCTTTGCACTGCATCGCGGACCGGGCGGGACGCTGTGGGTCGGGACAGTGGGCGGCGGCGTCGACCGCTGGACCGGCAACGCCGGTCGGTTCGAGAACTACTCCCTCGCCACGCTCGCGGACGGGCCGCGGGGCCTCGACGATGTGTTCGCCTTGCACGAGACGCCGGACGGCCGGGTCTGGGTGGGCACCCGCGCCGGCCTGGTGGTGCTCGACCCGCGACAGCGCGCGGTCGAGCGCGTCGACCTGACCGGAGAGCCGGACAACCAGCCCCTGGTCACGACGATGCATGCGGATGCCACGGGGCGCCTCTGGGTCGGTTCGCTCGACCACGGGGTGTTCGCGATCGACACCGCCACCCGGCGCTGGGAATTGGCGCATCCGGGGCCGCCCGGTGCAGCAGGCAACCTGCCGAAGAGCGCGATCCTCAGCCTCGCGAGCACCGAACACATGCTGTTCGTCGGCACCTGGGGTCAGGGCGTGTTTCGTGCGCCGCTCGAGGCACCACCGTTCCACCTGCTCACGGTCGGTGCGGGGACCGGCGGGTTGCGCCACGAGAACGTGACGGCCGTGCTCGCCGGCGACAAGCCTGGCCAGCCCTGGGTCGGGAGCTTCGGCGGCGGCCCGCAGCGCGTCGACGTCGAGGCCCTTGCTGCATTGCCGAGCGGCGGTGCTCCCGAAGATCGGATTCGCACGTCCGGTGTAGTGAGCCTCGCCGCGGGACGGGATGGCGCCCACTTCGCTGGAACGACCGCGGGTCTCTTCCGCCACGCCGCGGATGGCAGCGAACTCGGTCTCGATGCCCACGTCGACGGGGATGCGGGCAGCATCGGAGCTGGCTATGTCTCGGCGCTGCTGCCGGCCGGCGATGACCTGTGGGTCGGGGTCGGGGGCAGCGGGCTCTTTCGCCGCGACGCGGCAACCGGGCGATTCGCTTCCTTCCGTCACGACCCGGCGGTGCCCGGTTCGCTGAGCGGCGACTACATCACGGCGCTGCACGATGGGCCGGATGGCCGACTGTGGGTCGGCACGCGCTCGAACGGCCTGAACCGTTGCAGCGTCGCGCCGTTCACCTGCGAGCGCTTCGATGGCCGTCACGCCGGCACACCGAGCCTCGGCCACCACCACGTCACGGCGCTGCGCGCGGACGGCAGCGGTGGGCTGTGGGTAGCGACGAGCGGTGGCGGCCTGCGACGCGCGCAGCTGGGTGACGACGGCCGGGTGCGCGGCTTCGATCGCTGGGGCGTCGACCAGGGACTGTTGAGCGACGGCGTGATGTCGGTCGAGTCCGATGCGGATGGTTCGCTGTGGCTCGCGACGAGGCAGGGCCTGTCACGCCTCGACCCCGTCTCCGGCCGCGTCGTCAACCACGTACCCCAGTCGGGACTGCCCGTGTCTCACTTCAACACCGGCGCGTCTGCGACGGACGAACGTTACCTGTACTTCGGTTCGGTCGGCGGACTGGTGATCGTGCCGAAGGGCCTGCCGCTGCGCCTGCGCCCGCCGAGCCCCGTCGTGATCACCGGCATCGAGCGCCTGGTGGGCGGCCGGTCGCTGACGCTGGCGCCAGGCGAGATCGAGGCGCAGTTCGAGATCGGCATCGATGAGGTGCTGGCCGCCGAGTTTGCGGTGCTCGATTTCACCGAATCCGCCCACGAGTATGCCTATCGCCTGCGCGCCGAGGACGCGTGGCTGCCGCTCGGACGCCGGCGCCAGCTCACCTTCGTCGGCCTTGCGCCGGGCCGTTACGCCCTGGAGGTCCGGGGCCGGGACGCCTTCGGTCGCTGGAGCGCCAGCCAGCCCCTCGGTTTCGAGGTCGTGCCGCCGCTGTGGATGACGCCCTGGTTCCGCGGCCCGGCGCTTGCCGCCGTCGTGCTGCTGGCGGTCGGCGTACACCTCGTCCGGTTGCGGTCCCTGCGCGCGCGCAATGCCGTGCTCGAGCGGCTGCAGTCGCAGCGCGAGCAGGCGCTCGCCGACGCGCGCCGCAGCCAGGCCGAGCTGGAGGAGGCCTACGCGGGGTTGCGTCAGCTCACCGACCGGCTCGAGTCGGCGAAGGAGGAGGAGCGCGGCCGGATTTCCCGCGAGCTGCACGATGAGTTCGGCCAGACGCTCACTGCCGCGAAGCTCAACCTGCAGATGCTGCGCACCACGATGGCCGACGCCGGGGCCGTGCGGCGACTCGAGGACGCGGTGAGCATGATGGACGGCATGATCCGCCAGGTGCGCGACATCGCGCGGGGACTGCGTCCACCGCTGCTCGACGAGGCGGGCCTGGTGCCCGCCATCGACCAGTACCTCAAGTCGATGGCCACTCGATCCGGCATGCGGATCGAGTTCGACGCCTCGCCCGGCGTCGCCCGGACGCCGCGCGGACTCAACACGACGGCGTTTCGTCTCGTGCAGGAGGCGGTCGGCAATGCGCTGCGACACGCGCGGGCGAGCGTCGTGCGGGTGACGCTGCGCGACGAAGCCGATGCCTTGCGGCTGGTCGTGGCGGATGACGGCGCCGGCTTCGATCCCGCCGCCGTGTCGCGCGACGCGCACCTCGGGTTGCTCGGCATGACCGAGCGCGTGCGCAGCGCCGGTGGCACGATCGAGCTCGAATCGCGACCGGGCGCAGGCAGCCGCATCGCCGCGCGCATTCCCCATGCCCGCCCCGGTCCCGAGGCGCAGGCCCCCCGGAGCACCGCCACGTGACCGCGTGCCGCGTGCTGCTGGTCGACGACCACGCCCTGGTGCGGGCCGGGATCCGCGCCCTGCTCGAGTCGCTGCCGCGGGTCGAGGTCGTGGGCGAAACCGGGGACGGCCTCGAAGCCGTCCAGCTTGCCCGGGAACTCGCGCCGGACGCGATCCTGCTCGACATCACGCTGCCCGGCCTCAACGGGCTCGAAGTCGCCACGCGCGTCGCCCGGCTCGGCACCGGCACACGGGTACTGATGCTGTCGATGCACGCATCGCCCGAGTACGCGGCGCGGGCGTTCGCCGCCGGGGCTGCCGGCTACCTGAACAAGGACTCGGCCTTCGACGAGCTCGCGGCCGCGCTCGAGGCGATCGGTGCCGGGCGTCGCTACCTGTGCCGGGCCATCGACGAGGTGCAGGTGGCCGAGCTCGAGCGCCTCGCGGCAACCGGCAGTTCCGGGCTCGACCGGCTGACCCCCCGGCAGCGGCAGATCCTGCAGCTGGTGGCCGAGGGGCTCGGCACGCGCCAGATTGCCGAGCGGCTGTTCCTCAGCGTCAAGACCGTCGAGACGCACCGCGCGCAGATCATGCAGCGGCTCGACATCCACGACGTCCCCGGCCTGGTGCGCTTCGCCATTCGCCACGGGTTGCTGCCCACGGAACCCACCTGAGGCGGCCGGGCACCGCCAATATCAGGCGTTCCCCGATAGCCAGACGGCCGGTACCCCGTCACATTTCCGCCTCCAGCAGGGGCCCTCCAGGTCCCCGCATCCAGACTCCGATCCGTCGCCTGGAGGCCGCATCGTGTCCAGAACCTCGCTCCATGCCCGTCTCTGCCTTGCCGCCGTCGCGGCGGCGGTGCTGCTCGGCTCGCCGGCGGCGCATGCCGCCAAGCTCAGGCAGCAGAACCTCACCCGGCTGATCACCGATGCCGAGCAGATCGTCGCCGGCAAGGTCACGCGCGTGACCGACGGTGTGACCGACCGCGGCCTGCCGTACACCGAGATCACGATCGCCGTCGCCGACAGTGCCAGGGGCGAGCTGCGCGGCGGCAAGCCCTACACGTTCCGGCAGTTCGGCTTGCTCGAACCACGCAAGATGCCGAACGGCCGCGTGCTGGTGGCCGTGACGCCCGAGGGCTTCCCGCGCTGGCAGCAGGGCGAGCAGGTCGTCGCGTTCCTGTACCGCTCCGCGTCCCGCACGGGGTTGCAGACCACGGCCGGGCTCGCGCAGGGCAAGCTCACCGTGCTCAACGGCCGCATCGCCAACGAGTTCAACAACCGCGGCCTGTTCGAAGGCGTGCAGATCAGCGACGACCTGCTGACCGAGAAGGAGCGGGCGATGCTCAAGAGCCAGGGCCCCGTCGATGCCGCGACCTTCGTCGGCCTGGTGGGCCGCGCGGTCAACGAGAACTGGATCGCCAAAGGGGAGATGCGCTGATGAAGACCGCAATCAGGACGCTGCTCCTCGCGCTGGCTGCGATCGGTCCGTTCGCCCACGCCGCGGGACCGCTCTACCTGGATGACTCCACTCCGCCGCGGCCGCTGGCATGGGACACGAGCCAGGGCCCGATCCCGGTCTGGACCGACGGCGGCGGGGCATTCACCTACGATTTCGACGGCGTCACGCCGTTCATCACCATCGAGCGCGCCAACGAGATCACGCAGTTCGCCTTCGACCAGTGGGGCGACGTGCCGACCGCGACCTTTGCGGCGGCGATCGAGGGCACGATCGAGAGTCGCATCGGCATCGCCGACGTCACCGGCGCGAACGCCGCGCAGCTCTACGAGCAGCAGAACGGCTACGGCTTCTGGGTGCTCTACGACACCGACGGGTCGATCCTCGAAGACTACTTCGGCGTGCCGATGTGGGCCGTGCTCGGCATCGCCTTCCCGGAGTGGGCCGATGAAAACGGCCGCATCACCGAGGCGACCGCGCTGCTGAATGGCTGGTACGTCGATGCGGCCGACGTCGGGGGCAACCGGGTCGCCGGCGTCTTTACGCACGAGTTCGGCCACGCGATCAATCTCTCGCACTCGCAGGTCAACGGCCCGCTCGTGTACTCGAGCTATCCGTTCGAGGGTTTCCGCCGCTATCCGGGCGTGCCCGGCTGCGTGGACCCGGTGTATGCGTCGACCTGGTACGACGATACCGTGAACCGCGCCGACCCGGCGATCATCGAGACCATGTACCCGTTCATCGACACGTTCAGCGAGGTCGGGGCGGAGCAGAGCACGATCACGCATCCCGACGACGTCGCCGCGGTCTCCAATCTCTATCCGACACCCGCCTACCTGACGGGCCGCGGTTCCATCAGCGGCGTGCTGCGCCTCAAGGACGGCCGCACGCAGTACAGCGGCATCAACGTCATCGCGCGCAACGTCGCCAACCCGCTGTTCGACGCGGTCTCCGCCATGACGGGCGACCAGACCCAGGGCCGCATGGGTCCCGACGGCCGCTTCACGATCCGCAACCTCACCCCGGGCCAGGACTACCTCGTCTACATCGAGGAGATCGCCGCGGGCGGCTACCCGACGACGCCCCAGATGCTGGTTTCGCAGGGCGAGTACTGGAACACGGGCGAGAGCAGCGACCCGGCGACCGACCGGCCGTGCAGTGCGACGCCGATCCGGGCGCAGGCCGGCGTCACCAGGACCGCCGACATCACCTTCAACGGCTACGCGCAGGGCGTGCAGTTTACGCCGATCGTCAGTGCCTACCTCACCGACCTCGCCAAGAACGGCCGCAGCGCCGCGGGCGTGTTCGAGCAGACGGCGTTCATCTGGAACCAGAGCAAGGGCTTCGAGGTGCTGCCGCCATCGGTGATCGCCAACAACGGCAGCATGACGCGCAACGGCCAGTGGATGACCGTCAACGTGGACTTCGACGGCGACGGCATCAGCCAGGCCGCGCTGCGCGCCTCGAACGGCGCGGTCATCTCGCTCGGCGACCTGAACCGCGACACCTGCGGCGGCAGCAGCGCGAACGGGGTGGCGAGCAGCTTCGGCTGGGCCGTCGACGACGCCGGCCGCACGGCGGTCGGCACGGCCTACGTGGACAAGGACAAGGACGGCAGCTGCGAGAGCCCGAACCAAGGCGAGATCCTGCCGTTCATCTGGACGGCGGGGAAGGGCATGCGCGCGCTCAATACCAGGAACCTGCCCATGGACGAGCTGCCGTGGGTCCGTGCGCACGCGGTTTCCGGCAATGGCGAGGTCGTGCTCGGCACCTCGAACTTCCAGTACGCCTATGCCTGGGTGAAGGAAGGCCCGGCCATCAACCTCACCGAGCGCTATGGCGCCGATTCGAACGCCTACGCGGTCAGCTACGACGGGCACCGGGTGGCACTGAACCTCGTCGACCCCGTGACCTACCAGGGCCGCGGCGTCGCGCTGTGGGACTACGCCCGCGGACTCACGCCGATCGGCGCGCTGCAGTGGTGCAAGGACGTGCCGTACGTGGACTGGTTCGGCGGCGACCAGTGCGAGTACATGAGTGGCGCGGAGATCGAAGCGATCGTCGGCAAGCCCTCGATGGAGATCTTCGACATGAGCGACGACGGCTCCGTGCTGATCGGTCGTTCCGGTTCCTTCTTCACCGGCCTGGTCGGTGCGCTCTGGATCGAGCGGGTCGGCTGGATGACCTGGGACGAGTTCTTCCGCCGCCAGGGCGTGGTGGAGGCCTCGAACGCGCCGTTCTCGAACCCGATCTCGATCAGCGGCACCGGTCGCGAGGTGGTCGGCGGCATCGTCGGCGCGTCGTTCTCGTGGCTGGTGAACATGGACCAGGTGTTCGTCTGCGAACGGGGCAACTCGGTGCAGACGGGCTTCCCGAACGGGCTGCGCGCCAAGATCGCCGCGGGGGCCAGGCTCGGCCGCTGCGAACACCTGGACGACTGAGTCAACGACAAGAAGAATCCCTGTAGCTCGACGACCTGGAGGCGGGGGCGACCCCGCCTCTTTTCTTTTGGCGGATCCAATCGGACTACAATCCGTAGCCGCCTTGTCCGAGCCGGAGGCTCGCAACAGTTGTCGTACCTCGAGTGGTTCCTGCGGGCGCTGGTGCTGGTCCCCGTCACGCTCCTGCCGATCATCAATCCGCTGAGCACCGCGCCGGTATTCGTCGCGACCGTGGGAACGAACCGCTCCGTTGCCCGGCGCCTGGCGCGGCAGGTGGCGATCAACAGCTGGTTCGTGCTGGTCGTCTCGATGCTGATCGGCACCTACGTGCTGGCGTTCTTCGGCGTGTCGCTGCCGGTGGTCCGCCTGGGCGGCGGCCTGCTGGTCGCCTCGACCGCGTGGCGCCTGCTGCACCACACGGAGGATGACGACGTGCACGCGGTGGCGGTCGAGAAGGCAGCGACGCTGTCGGATGCGGAGATCGTGCAGCGCAGCTTCTTCCCGATCACGTTCCCGCTCACCACCGGTCCCGGCACGATCGCCGCCTCGATCGCGCTCGGCGCGCAGATCCCGTCCGGGCCCAAGTGGTTCGCGCTGGGCGTGCTGGTGGCGGGCTGCGGCGCCGCGCTCGTGGCGCTCGCGCTCT
>Ga0105090_10002053_pt1 | contig 11129 bp, 11 predicted proteins | sample PPLLak3March2015_FD_79110 | JGI IMG/M metagenome (GOLD analysis project Ga0105090, IMG submission 79110) | Freshwater sediment microbial communities from Prairie Pothole Lake near Jamestown, North Dakota, USA - PPLs Lake P7 Core (1) Depth... | ecosystem: Environmental > Aquatic > Freshwater >... | reverse complement strand
CTTCCACGCCGACCCGCGCGTCGTGACCTTGCTCGCGTCGCACCTGATGCACGGCCTGCAGCTCGCCGGCATGGCGAACTGCGGCAAGCACTACCCGGGCCATGGCTGGGCCGAGGCGGACTCGCACATCGATATTCCGAAGGATGCGCGCCCGCGCGCGGAGATTCTCGCCGCTGACGCGGCGCCGTATCGCTGGCTCGGGCTACAGCTCACCAGCGTGATGCCGGCGCACGTGGTGTACGAGGCCGTCGACGCCGCGCCGGCGGGTTTCTCCAGGCGCTGGATCGACCTGCTGCGCGGGCCGCTGGAGTTCACCGGCGCCGTCTTCAGCGACGACCTGCTGATGCAGGGTGCGAGCGGGCAGGGTGGCCTGCCGGACCGCGCCCGCGCCGCGCTGAAGGCGGGGTGCGATCTCGTTCTAGTCTGCAATGACACGAATGCGATGGACGAGGTGCTCGATGGCCTGAAGTGGAAGGCCGGGCGGCACCACGCCGAACGGCTGGCGCGCCTGGGGCCGAGAGGCCCGGCGCCGCACATGGGCGAGCTGAGGGTCTCGGAGGTCTATCGCGCGGCGCTGCGGGATCTCGAAGCGCTGGCTGACGCGTAGCCTGCTCCGACACGACAACGAAACAACCAAAGGAGCTGCCATGCATCGATCCGCGCACCATGTACGTTCGATCGCCGGCGCATGGCTGCTGAAGGCCATGTCCGTCTTCGTCGGGTCGCTGGCGCTTGCCGCCTGCGTCGTCTACGAACCGGCTCCCTATCAGGCGCCTTCGACCTACGACCGTGCCTGGGCTGCTGCGATCGGAGCGATGCAGGACCAGGGCGTCACGATCAACGATCAGGATCGCGCGGCCGGTGTCCTGCGCGGCGCGCGCGGCCCGACTGGCGTCACCGCGGTCGTTCGCACACGCCCCGACGGCCGGGTGCAGGTCGAGTTCAACACCACCGGCACGTCGTCCGATACGGGACTCGTCGAGCGTATCGGAGAGAGCTATAACCGTCGCATGGGCCGGTGATCGGCTGATCCGCGTCGGATCTCGGCTGGCGGCGCCCGAAGGTCGTGTGACACACGACCAGCCTGTTTCCGGCCCTGCGCTGAACCCGGGCGCATGATGGCCGGTGTCGTGAATTGCAAAGACGCCTGTAGCCGCTGAACCCAGCATCGCCTGGGTACCATACCAGCCGCGATGCGCGTGACGATGAAACACACCGACAGTCCACCGACCACGGGCACGCTGAAGAATGGCACCGTGGTGACGTTGCGCGCGCTGCGGCGGGACGATCGTGAGCGCATGGCGAAGGCCGTCCGCGGACTCGATCCGCAGACGATCTACACGCGGCTCTTTTCGCACCGCAAGGAACTGACGGAGGCGGGGCTTGACCGCGTCATGCGTGTCGATGACGAGCGCGAAGTCGTCATCGTGGCCACGACAGGCATCGGCGCGGACGAGGCGATCGTCGGCGGCGGTCGGTACGTCGTCACCGGCGAGGGTCGCGCCGAGATCGCGTTCACGGTCGAGGAGGACTACCAGGGACAGGGTGTCGCAGGGCGCTTGTTCGCGGCGCTCGTTGAGGTGGCGCGTCAGCGCGGCATCGCCGTCTTCGAGGCCGACGTGCTGTCGGAGAACCCGTCGATGCTGCGGGTGTTCGAGCGCACGGGCCTGCCGATGCGCAAGCGCAGCGAAGGCGGCATCGTGCACCTGGAGCTGACACTGGCGCCATCGGCGTAGGGGTCCTCGATGACCACGTCGCACGACGACAGCTTCACGACGGAGTCGAAGCGCCTGCTCGATCCGATCGACCGGATTTCCGAGATCCTGTTCGGCCTGCTGATGGCGGTGACGATCGTCGGCTCCCTCTCGATCGCCACCGCGGGCCAGGACGAGGTGCGAACCGTGCTGATCGCGGCGCTCGGCTGCAACCTCGCGTGGGGCCTGGTGGACGCCGTGATGTACCTGGTGCGCACGGTCACCGAGAAGACCCGCCGCCACGCGCTGACGCTGCGCATTCGCGGCGCGGAGCCGGCGGCCGCGCATCGCATGATCGCGCTGGCGTTGCCGGCCGGCCTGGCGCCCCTGGTCGGACCGGCCGAACTCGAGGCGGTGCGCTCGCGCCTGGTCGCGCTGCCGGCGGTCGAGCGACCGCGGCTGACGGCGGAGGACTGGCTGTCCGCGTTTGGCGTGTTCCTGCTCGTCGTCGTTGCCACCTTTCCGGTGGTGCTCCCTTTCGTGTTCGTGCACGACCTGCCGACGGCGATGGAGCTTTCGCGCTACGTCACGCTGGCGATGCTCTTCGCCGCCGGCTACGGGCTCGGCCGCTACGCGCGGCACGGCCGTCCTGTGTTCACGGGCGCCCTGATGGCACTGCTCGGCGCGGTGCTGATCCTTGCCATCATGGCGCTCGGCGGATGACGGCGCAGCACCTGCGGTCCGCCCTCGTCATCGCGCTGCTGGCGCCGGCCGCCGGTTGCGCCAGCGCCGCGGATGCGGGGCCGGCGGATCGTCCGGTGTCCGGCAGCCTGACGGGCTACTACTCGGCGTTGCCGGACCAGCCGAACCTCGGCATGGCCGTGGGCGCGGTGAACATCGGGGCGCTTCGCCTCGAGGGCCGCTACAACTACGAGGCGCGTGCCTCGGCGTCGGCCTTCGTCGGCTGGAAGTTCGAGGGGGGCGACGAGATCGCATGGGAAATCACGCCGCTCATCGGGACGCTGTTCGGACGCACCCGGGGCGTGGTGCCGGGTTTCGAGGCGGCCGTGTCCTGGAAGTCGTTCGACTTCTACATCGAGGCGGAGTACGTGTTTGATCGCGAGGATTCGGACGCCAACTACGCCTACGCATGGAGCGAACTGGGCTGGACGCCGGTCGAGTGGCTGCGGGTGGGCCTCGTCGGCCAGCGGACCCGCGTGGTGGAAAACGACCGCTCCATCCAGCGCGGCGTGCTGCTGCAGGTGCTGGCCGGCAAAGCGACGTTCAGCCTGTACGCATTCAATCCGGACAACGCCGACCGGTACGCGACCTTCTCGGTCGGCCTTGCGTTCTAGGAGTGCGGCGTTCCGCGCATCTGTCCAAGTTGACCCGCAGCATTTGACGGGAGTCATGGACACCCGACTCCCGCCGGCCGCCGCGCCGTGAAGCCACTATGGTGATCACGTGAGCGTGCGAATCTTTGCGCCGGAACCGAGGGAGCCCCCATGAAACTGTCCAGAATCGCGGTCGCCGTCATCGTCGCCGCCGCGGCCATGTCGGCCAGTGCGCAGTCGCACGTCACGCTGTACGGGATCATCGATCTTGGCTACCTCTACACCAATCCCGCGAACGGGCCGAGCACCAGCGAACTCGCCGACGGCATCCAGTCGCAGTCCCGCTTCGGCATCCGCGGGGTGGAGCGGCTGACCCGCGACATCAACGCCGCCTTCACGCTGGAAGGCGGCATCAGCGCCGACACCGGCACGTCGCAGCAGTCCGGGCGCCTGTTCGGGCGGCAGGCGTGGCTCTCGCTGCTGGCGCGCACCGGCGAGTTCCGCCTGGGCCGCCAGTACGGCCTCGGCTACGAGTACTTCCTGTCCGACACGTCGCCGTTCGGCACCACGTTCCGCGATGCCGGCACGGGCAACGTGTTCTCGTCGGCCTCGGGGCGCCTGATCTTCGACAACGTCGTGATGCTCCGGACCGGCGACTTTGGCGGGTTGTCAGGCGCCGTCGGCTATTCGTTCAATGCGAACGGCACCGAGCAGGCGGGAACGGGGAACAACACGTCGGTGTGGACGGCCGGCGCGCGGTACCGAACCCGCGATGGGTACTTCGCCGTGTCGTACGAGAACTTCAACTGCCCCAACACGGCGACGGGCACGACGTTCAACACCTGCAATGCGACATTCAGGGACGACCAGTCGCACTGGCAGGTCGCCGGTTCCTACGAGATCTCCGCGTTCCGCCTCTACGGCATGTGGGCGCTCGAGGAGAACCAGTTCAACTTCTTCGCCGTCACTCCGGCGAAGAAGGCGCACGTCTACGAACTCGGCGTGAAGGTGAAGCTGGTCGGCGGCGAGTTCCTGGCGGCCTACCAGGGACGCGACGACGACTGGAACGCCAACCTCGACGTGTGGGGCATCGGCTTCACGTATCCGTTCTCGCGGCGCACCAACCTCTACACGTTCGTGTCCGACACCAGCGCGGACGACGCGCCGGCCGCGCAGCTCGTCAGCGGTGGGCGGATCGTGCGCGAGGGCTACACGGCATCGCAGATCGACGCGTATCGAATTCGCGACCGGCTGCAGTTCGGTGTCGGCCTGCGGCACTACTTCTAGAAGCGGCCGCATCGAGAGGGGCGCCCATCACCGGCGGGCGCTTCGCTTTTGGGTCCCGCCTCAGGGCCGGCGGCCGCTCGTCGCCGGGTCAACCCCGATCCGGGTTCCTTTGGGAATGAATTTCGAGTTGCTGCCGTACTGGTCGCTGTCGAAGGTGGCGGCCTCCGCCGCGAGCCTCTCGGCCTCTGCATACGGGAGCGGCGCCTTCGGCTCCGTCAACTCCAGCCGAAGCGTCTGCTCGTCGACCCGTACGCGGTAGCGGCCGAGGTTGTAGAGCAGGTACATCGCGAACAGGTTGTCGGGATCCTCGTACTGGCCCTGGTCGCGGCGGAAGTCGCGCGACAGCACCGACGGAAAGCGGTCAGGAAGGTCCCTGAACGCGACCTTCTTTTCCTCGTGCGGATCGACGTACGCCGAGTTCGGGTACTTCCGATACAGGACGACGTCGAGGCCGTAGCCGCGGCCGTTCCACTCGCGCATCAGCTTCAACGCCATTTCGGTCGGGATGTTCGCGTTGGCAGCGGCGACGGCTGGGCGGCGACCGGGCAGGATCCGAGGGCGCGCGATCTCGAGTTCCTTGTAGCCAGCACCGAATCGGAACGCGGACCCGATCGTCTTCGCGCAGTTGAGGCGCAGGTAGTCGTAACTGACCTCGCCGGCGTGGTACTCGGTGTTGCGCGCGCGCCGGTGGTAGTCGTCGTTGATGCGGTGGAAGTAGTCCACCACAGCCTGCTTCTCGCTCGCCGGCACGCCGAAGACGCGGACGCCGACGACCGAGCGCTTGTAGATCTCGCCGAAGTCCAGCCCGAACGACGCCGTTTCACCCAGCGACGACATCGTGCGGAACAGGTACTCCTTCTTCGGGATCATCGCCATCAGGTTGTCGGTGTAGAAGCCGGTGGCGTGCTCCTTAGACCGGTCGGCGTAGAAGTTGGCCGAGTAGACGACGTCGTCGCCCGGGATCCGGTCGCGCACTCCCAGGGCCAGATGGCCGGCCGAACCGCCCTTCGACGTGCCAAAGCTGATGAAGAGCTCCAGGTCGTACGGGTCCTTCCGCAGCGTCTCGACGATAGCGTCGATGTTGGCCGGCTCCGGCCCGCCAGGCGTGCCGAAGTCCGCGGCGGTGGCCGACGAAACGACGAGCGCCGCGGCGAGAACGAGGCGCCGCACGACTTGAGAGTCAGGCACCGGCGGGCGGCAGCAGGTAGAGCGTCATCGCGAAGATCACGTACACGGTGAGCACCAGGACGCCGATGAACCAGGCCGACCTGCCCGCCGTGGTGACGAACGCGGCGGTGACGGTGGCGATCAGCATCATCACCACGGCGCCGCGCCAGAACTGCAGGTCCATCGGGGTGGGACCGATCACGTAGCTCAGCAGCACCAGCACCGGCGCCACGAACAGGGCGATCTGCGACGCGCTGCCGAGCGCGATGCCGACGCTGAGGTCGAGCCGGTTCTTGCGCGCCGCCGAGAACGCCGATGCCATCTCGGCGGCCGCGCCGACGAGCGCGACGACGATGAAGCCGACGAATGCGGGCGTCATGCCGAAGGTTACGGCCGCTTCCTGCACCGAGGCGACGAAGATTTCGCTGACCAGCGCCACGATCACGGTGATCACGGCAAGGGTCGCCAGCGCGAGCGCCATGGGCCACGGCTCCTCGCCCTCGCCAGCCTCGCCGTGCTCCGCGCTCGCGTACATCTCCTTGTGCGTCTTCAGCGAGAACAGCATGCCGAGGACGTAGACCACGATCAGCAGCACCGCAAGACCGACGCTCAGCGTGGACATGAACGCGGCCTGCGCCGATGCCTCCACCCCGGCGACGGCGGACGGCACCAGCAACGCGACCACCGCGAGGAAGAGCATGCCGGCCTGCGTGCGCGCGCTGACCCGGTTGTACTCCTGGGTGTGGTACTTCAGCCCGCCGAGCAGGAACGACATGCCGAGCATGAAGAGCGTGTTGGTCACGATGGCGCCCGCGATCGATGCCTTGACCAGCATGTACTCGCCGGCCTTCAGCGCGGTGAGCGCGATCACCAGTTCGGTCAGGTTGCCGAGCGTCGCATTGAGCAGGCCGCCGACCGCGTCGCCGGTCTTCGCGGCCACCGACTCGGTGGCGTGGCTGAGCAGCGCCGCCAGCGGCACGATCGCCAGCACCGACAGCACGAAGAGCAGGGTATGCGAGGCGGGTCGCAGGTGCTCGACGATGAACACGATCGGCACGAACACGAGCAGCCACAGCAGCGGCTGGTGCCGGATTTCCTTCAGCAGGACGTTCATGGCCGGCCCGCCCGGCCGGAGCGCGCTCCGGGCCGCGGTTGCTGCCAGGTGGAGTGCGTCGGTCGGATGGCCGGACTCACTTCGTTTCGCGCTGCTTGCACTAGCCGATCGCCGCGCTGATCAGAAGCGCTTGGAGCAGCAGGCACGCGACCATCGTCGGCAGGCCGAGCAGCAGGTTGTTGAGCAGGTGCTGGTTCATGCGATGCGTCGTTCGTTGGAAAGTAACAGCTTCGCGAGCGACCCGGCACGCCGCTGTCGTGATTTGCTAGGACGCTGCATGACCGGTGGCAGAGCATCGATGCACCGGCCCACGATCAGTCGCCGACAGGAGGCGTCATGCATCCGCAGTCCGTGTTTGCGGAGCGGTCACGAAGTCTTCGAGCGGTCCGCCCGCTCCGCGCAGTCGCCGCGGTCCTCGCGATCGCCGCGGCCGGTTGCAGCCCGGCACCGCAGACGGCCGGCGCCTCGGCGATCGGAGCCGAGTGGCGCGACTTCGAGGGGACCTGGACCGCGGCAGGCAGCCGCCAGTCGATCGCGCTCGGCGCGGACCGCAAGGCATCGGTGTCGACGTTGAGAGGCTCGCTGCTGCTGTCCGGCGCATCCCGCCCGGCGGTCGGCTTCCGCGCGGAGGCCGTCGTGCTCAACGACAGCGCGACCGGCATGGTGGGCCGCGCGGTGTGGACCGATGAGCGCGGCGACCAGGCGTGGAGCGAACTGCGCGGCGAAGGCACGGCGACCGGCAACCGGATCGTCGGCACATTCGTCGCGGGGACGGGGCGCTACGCCGGGGTGACAGGGAACTACGAGTTCTCCTGGCGATTCGTGCTCGAGACCGAGGACGGCACCGTGCAGGGCCAGTCCGTCGGGCTGAAGGGCCGCGTCCGGGGCGGCAGCGCGGAAGGAGTCCGGCCATGATCGTCGAATGGAAGATGCTGCCCCGGCGCCTCCTGCCGTTTGCCATCGCCATCGGCATCTGGCTCATCCCGGTTCCGGCGGGGCTCACCGCTCCGGCGTGGCACCTGTTCGCGATCTTCGTCGCCTCCATCGCGGCCGTGCTGGTCGGCGCGTTCCCGCTGCTGACCTCGACCATGCTTGCCGTGGCAGCGGTCGTGCTGACCGACACCATCCCCGCAGCGAAGGCCTTCGGCGGCTTCGCGAACCCCAGCGTGCTGCTGGTCGTCATCGCGTTCCTGGTGGCGCAGGCCGTCGTGAAGTCGGGGCTCGGGCGCCGCATCAGCCTGTTCATGGTCGGCCGCTTCGGCGGCTCGTCGCTCGGACTGGCGTACAGCATCGTGCTGACCGACGCCGCCATCGCACCGGCCTTCCCGAGCAACACGGCGCGCGGCGGGGTGCTGTTCCCGATCGTGCTGTCCGTCGCGCAGGGATCGGGGTCGCGACCGGACGACCCGGAGGGACGGCGGCTCGGCGCCTACCTGATGTTCTGCGCCATGGCGAGCCTCGCCGTGTCGTCGGCGCTGTGGATGACGGCGACCTCGGCGAACCCGATCGGACTGCAGGTCGTCAAGGAGTTCGGCATCGAGATCGGCTTCGGCAAGTGGTTCCTCGTGGCGTGCGTACCCGCGCTCGCCGCGATCCTCGCGCTGCCTGTCGTGGTGGCGAAGATCTACCCGCCGCGGGTCGGGCGCACGCCCGAGGCGCCGCTGGCGGCACGCAAGGCACTGTCCGAACTGGGACCGCTCGCACGCGACGAGTGGATCACCGCGGTCGTCTTTCTCGTGATGGTCGGCGGATGGATCTTCGCCGACGCCCTGAAGCTCAACGTGACGAGCATCGCATTCGCCGGGCTGGGCGTGCTGCTGATGATGCGCGTGCTGACGCTCGCGGACATCGCCACGCAGGGCGACACGCTGTCGACGTTCCTGTGGCTCGCCGTGCTGTTCGCGCTGAGCGGGCAGCTCAACGAACTCGGCTTCATGGGCTATGCGGGGCAGTTGCTCGCCGCGCAGATCGGCGGACTGTCGTGGCCGATCACGTACGTGCTGCTGGTCGTGATCTACGTGGCGATCCACTACATGTTCGTCAGCCAGTCGTCGCAGGTGCTCGCGCTGCTCGGCGTGTTCCTCGACGTCGGCATCCGCGGCGGCGTTCCCGCGCCCCTGATGGCCTTCGCGCTGCTGTTCGCCAGCAGCTACTTCTCGGTGATCACGCCGCAGGCGGGCAGCCAGAACGTGATCTTCGTCGGCGCGGGCTACCTGACCCAGCGCGAGCTCTACCTGCTCGGGCTGCTGATGACGCTGTTTTTCATGGTCGTGTTCCTGACGATCGGCACCGCGTGGATCCTGCTGGTCACGTAGCGGAGCGCGAACAGCAGGGTAGCGGGAGCAAGGCTCGCCCGCGCAAACGGCGCCGGCCTGCTTCAGCAGTACAAACGAAAAGGACGCCGGCTTGCGCGGGCGTCCTCTCCGTCTTCAGGCGTTGATCAGCCGATCATCGCCATCCAGGGAACTCCAATCAGCATCAGGGCGGCGAAGAAGATGAGGCCGAAGATCGCTCCGAGGCGCCAGTAGTCCTTGGCCGGGATATAGCCGCTGCCGTAGTACACCGGGCTCGGTCCTGTCGCGTACGGCGTCAGGATGCCCATGATGCCGAGCGTCAGCGAGAGCAGCAGCGCCAGCGTCCGCATGTCCATGTCGGGGATGCCCAGCCCGACGGCGAGCACGACCGGCAGCATTGCCGTGACGTGCGCGGTGATGCTGGCGAACAGGTAGTGCGTGAAGAAGAACACGGCGACGAGGCCGAGCATGGCGACCATCGGGCTCACGCCGACCATCTGCGCGCCGATCGTCTCGGCGAACCACTTCACGAAGCCGACCCGGGCGAGGCCGTCGGCCAGCGCGACGAGCGTGGCGAACCACACCAGCGTGTTCCACGCCGACTTGTTGGACAGGATGTCATCCCACGTCACGACGCGGCCGATCACCATCAGCGCGATCACGGCCATGGCGACGGTGGTCGCGTTGATGACGGCGCCTGCGAAGATCCACAGCGCCAGTGCCAGCAGCACGAGGGCGGCGAGCTCGATCTCGCGGCGGGTCAAGCCGCCCATCGACTTCAGCTCCTTGGCCGCCCACGCCGGGACTTCGTTGCCACTCTTCACCTGCGGCGGATACAGGACGTAGGTCAGCAGCGGCACCGCGAGCAGCAGCAGGATGCCGACCGGCGCGAACGCGATGAACCACTCGGTCCACGTGAAGGTGACCTTGGCGGTCTTGTTGATCAGTTCGATCGCCAGCAGGTTGGGCGCCAGCGCGGTGATGAACATCGAGCTGGTCACGCAGGTCGTGGCGATGGCCGTCCACATCAGGTAGCCGCCGATGCGGCGCGACGACGGGTCGTTGGGCTTGCTGTCGTACAGCGCCGGCAGGTTGCGGATCACCGGATACACCGTGCCGCCGCTGCGGGCGGTGTTGGACGGCGTGAACGGCGCGAGCAGCAGGTCGGCGATGGCGACGGCGTAGCCCAGCGTCAGCGTCCGCTTGCCCATCACCTTCACGAGCCCGAGCGAGATGCGGCGGCCGAGGCCCGTCTTCTCGTAGCCGAGCGCGAACATGAAGGCCGCGAAGATCAGCCAGACGGTCGAGTTCGAGAAGCCGGACAGCGCCCAGGTGAGGCCGGCGTTGGCGGGCTTGAATCCGGCCTTGGCGAGGTCGGCCGGGCCGAACAGGACATACGGCGCGAGGATCGTCACCAGCACGACGCCGATCAGGCCGATGGCCGCGCCGGGCAGGGGCTCGAGCATCAGGCCGACGATCACGCCGGCGAAGATCGCGAAGAAGTACCACGCGTGCTGCGCGAGGCCTTCGGGGGGTGGAATGAGCGCGAGCACGATCGCGACCGCGATCGGTAGAGCCGCCTTCCACGGAAATGCACTCCCGCCTTTCGCGGCGGGCGCCTGTACTGCGGCGGGCACGTTGCCGGTGCCGGGGGTGGCCGCAACTGACATGAAATCCTCCGTTTCCCTGGGTGGTCACGGTCCGGAGGGGCGGTCGGGAGGCTGCCAATCCGGTCCAGTAATGGAACCAGTGTCGTCACGATGACAATTGCTGCCATGACATTTCTCAAGACGCGCCGACTGAACAGCGGCGAGTTGCAGTGAAGTTCCTCTAGTCGCGTCGATTTTTTCGCGAGCCGGCTCGGCGATTCGCGAGATGGAATTCCGGTCAGCGCAGCAGGGCCAGCACCGGAACGAATACGGCGTAGGTGAGCCCGAAGATCAGCAGGATGCCGGCAAGATTCAGCCAGAGCCCGGCCTTCATCATGTCGGGCATGCGGACGAGGCCGGTGCCGAAGACGATGGCGTTCGGCGGCGTGCCGACCGGCATCATGAACGCGCAGCTCGCGGCGACGGTGGCGGGCACCAGCAGCACGCCCGCAGGAATGCCGAGTACAGGCGCCAGCGCGGCGAGGATGGGCAGCATGGTGGCCACCTGCGCCGTGTTCGACGTCAGCTCGGACATGAACACCATGATCGCGATGATCGCGAGCAGCACGGCCCAGAACGGCCAGCCGGAG
>Ga0105090_10002052_pt1 | contig 11129 bp, 9 predicted proteins | sample PPLLak3March2015_FD_79110 | JGI IMG/M metagenome (GOLD analysis project Ga0105090, IMG submission 79110) | Freshwater sediment microbial communities from Prairie Pothole Lake near Jamestown, North Dakota, USA - PPLs Lake P7 Core (1) Depth... | ecosystem: Environmental > Aquatic > Freshwater >... | reverse complement strand
TCTCGGCCTTCTTCGGGTCGGTGGCACCCATCAGCTCGCGGTTCTTCGCGATCGCGCCCTCCCCCTCGAGGACCTGGATCATCACCGGGCCCGAGATCATGAAGCTGACGAGGTCGTTGAAGAACGGTCGCGCCTTGTGCACCGCATAGAAGGCCTCGGCCTCGCCTCGCGACAGGTGCGCCATGCGTGCCGCGATGACCTTCAGGCCCGCGGCCTCGAAGCGGGCGTAGATCTGGCCGATCACATTCTTGGCCACGGCGTCGGGCTTGATGATCGAGAGCGTGCGTTCGATGGCCATGAAAATTCTCCTGAATCAATGACTTGGCAAAGCTTTTGATTGTAGCGTGCGGGCCTTCAGCGGCCACGGCCGCCGGCACCACCGCCACGGCCACCGCCGCGGTTGCCGCGACCGCCGGCGCCGCCGCTCTTGCGGCGGAAGGACTCGGCGCCGATATAGCCAACGGCCGTGCGCAGCGGGTCGGGCTGGGCGCCCTTGGCTTCGCCGCCGCGCTTGGCGCCGCCGCGCCCACCGCCGCCGCGCCCGCCAGCCGGACTGCTGCCCCCCGGGCCGAAACCGCCCTGGCCGCGAGCACCCTGCGCAAAACGCTTGTCGTAGGTCTGCTGCAGCGGGTTGGGGATCGGTCCGTCCTCGGGAATCTCGCGCTGCGGCGCACGGTCGCGCTGAAGGGCGCGCTTGTCGTAGGTCTGTTGCAGCGGGTTGGGGATCGGCCCGTCCTCGGGAATCTCGCGGCGCTGCCGGCGGTCCTGCTGGATCGCACGCTTGTCGAACGTCTGCTGCAGCGGATTGGGAATGGCGCCACCCTCGCCCGGCTCACCACCAGGCGCACGTGGTCCGCGCGGGCCGCGGTCGGGGCGCGGGGCGCGATCCGGCCGGGGACCGCGATCGGCGCGTTCGGGGCGTGGCCCAGCCTCGATGTCATCGCGGCGCGGCGCGCGCTCGCCGCCTTCGCCACGATGGCCGCCGCGCCGGTTGCGGCCGCGGCGCGAGCCGCCCTCGCGTTCGGCCCCCGGCTCCGGCCGCGGGCCACTGGCCAGGCGGCGCAGTGCGCGCAGGTCGTGCTCGTCGAGATCGACCCAGACACCGCGCCTGAGCCCGTGCGGAAGCACCACCGAGCCGTAGCGGATGCGGATCAGCCGGCTCACGGCGTGGCCGACGGCCTCGAACAGCTTGCGCACCTCGCGATTGCGCCCTTCGGTGATGACGACGCGGTACCAGTGGTTGACGCCCTCGCCCCCGCCGTCCTCGATGCTCTTGAAGGCTGCGCGCTGGCCGTCGATCTCCACACCTTCGAGCAGCCTGGCCCTGCCTTCAGGCTCCAGCAGACCCAGCGATCGCACCGCGTACTCGCGCTCGACGCCAAAGCGCGGATGCATCAGCTGATTGGCGAGTTCGCCCGAATTCGTGAACAGCAGCAGGCCTTCGGTATTGATGTCCAGCCGGCCCACCGATTGCCATTTGCCCTGCGGCAGCCGCGGCAGGCGGCGAAAGACCGTGGGACGCTGCTGCGGGTCGTCGTGCGTGACGACTTCGCCGGCCGGTTTGTGATAGGCCAGCACACGTGGTGGCGGCGGCGCGATGCGCACGCGCACCGGCTTGCCATCGACGCTGATGCGGTCGCCGAAGGAGATGCGCTGGCCGGTGTGCGCCGGCTGGCCGTTCACGCTGACACGGCCTTCGGCAATCATCTGTTCGAGATCGCGCCGCGAGCCGACGCCAGCCTGCGCCAGCACCTTGTGCAGCTTCGGCGCGTCCGGTTCGGCCGCCAGCACACGCTTGGGAGGCGACGCCGGCTCGGCGGCCTCGGGCACCGCCGGCTCCTCGTCGAAGGAGCCTGACAGGACCTGTGCGAAGACCTCCGCGGCCTGCGGCGCCGGCGGGCGCGGTGCTTCGGGCGCATCTTCGGTGTCGTCGACGGCACTTGCCTCGCCGGCCCCGGCCTGCGCCTGGCCATCCTGCCCGGTCGGCGCATCGGTATCGACCTCGCCGCGGTCGGCGCCGCGACGGCCACGACGGCGATTGCGGCCGCGCCGGCCCGCGCCCGCCGCGCCGCCCTCCACGGCATCGTCCGGCGCTCCAGGGGAGTCTGCGTCTGCGGTCGCTGCAGCGGCCGGCGCAGCAACGGGCAGCGCTTCGAGCGACGGCGCGACATCCGCCGGGGTCGTCGCGGCTGCCGGTTCGCGCGGCGCATCGGCTCCGACCTCGCTCCGGGCCTCGGTGACCACGGCGACGTCGGCCACAGCGTCGATCACCGCCTCGGCGCTGACCTTGCGCGGCGCACGCTTGCGCTTGGGCTTTTCGACGACGGCGCCGTCCGCTTCGGCGGGCCGGTCGGCCGCGGCGGTCTCGGGCAGTGGGGGATCGGCTTCGTGGGCGTTCATGCTGAGGCGTCGGTGGGGAACAGGGTTGGTGTCACGGTCGGGAGCGGTTCGTTGTCGGATGCGGCCGGTTCGGCCGCGCGTTCGACGGCGGCATCGGCACCGGCGTCTTCCAGGGTCGTGGTCTGCGTCGCCAAGCCGGCGCTGGCTGCATCCAGCTGCAGATCGCCCTGGCCGTCGCCCAGCAAGGGCGCCTCCTGCAGCGCCGCCAGCGCCTGCGCCGAACGGGCGGCGTCGGCCAGGCCTTCCAGCGCTGGCAACTGGTCCAGGCTGGCCAGGCCGAGATCGTCGAGAAACTGCCGCGTCGTCGCGTACAGGGCCGGACGGCCTGGGGCCTCGCGGTAGCCGATGGCGTCGATCCAGCCGCGCTCCTCGAGTTGCTTGACGATCTGGCTGCTGACGGTGACGCCGCGGATGTCCTCGATGTCGCCGCGCGTGACCGGCTGCCGGTAGGCCACGATGGCCAGCGTCTCCATCGCGGCACGAGAATACTTCGGCGGCTTCTCGGGGTGCAGGCGGTCGAGGTAGACGCGCATCTCGGGCCGGCTCTGGAAGCGCCAACCGCTGGCCAGCGCGACCAGTTCGACGCCGCGGTCGCGCCAGTCCTGCGCCAGTTCGTCGAGCAACTGCCGCAGCGTGTCGGTGCCGACCTCGTCGTCGAACAAGGCTCTCAGGTCGGTCATTGGCAGCGGTGCGGACGCGCAGATGAGCGCGGTTTCGAGGACGCGTTTGGCCTCTGTGGTGTTCATGGCCTGTGCTGGTGGCGTGGCCACCGCGTTGTCGGTGGTCAGGTCGATCGATCGGGGTACGGAGTCCGCCCGGCAGGAAGCCTCGGGAGCGGGTGGTTTCGCAGGGTCACGGCCGGGCCGGGACGGAGCAGCGTGTCGAACAGGCGCGGCACGCGGTGTGCCAGCAGCGCTGTGAATCCAACCGATTGTAGCGCGGCCGCGCGCCCTCAGCCCCCAGCGCCCAGCACCTGGGCCCAGGCGGCTGCGAAGTCGGCCGGCGGAGGGCACTCGAAGACCAGCGGCGCCCGCGTCACCGGATGGGCCAGTCGCAGTTCCGTGGCGTGCAGGGCCTGCCGCGTCATGCCCAGCACGGGTCGCCCACCGTAGAGCGTGTCGGCCACCAGCGGGTGGCCGCGTGATGCCAGGTGGACGCGGATCTGGTGCGTGCGCCCGGTGTGCAGGGTGCAGCTCAACGCACTGACGACGTCGCGGCCGTCGTTCGTGGCGGCGACGGCGAGCCGGCGCACGTCGGTGCGTGCCGCCCGCCCGCCGGCAGCCAGCGGCACCACGGCCATGCGGATGCGGACCCGGGGATCGCGGCCGATCGGCGCGTCGACACTGAAGGCCTCGGCCGTGGCGCCGTGGGCCAGCGCCAGGTAACGGCGGTGCACCTCGCGCGCGGCGATGTCGCGCGCCAGCGAAGTTACAGCGGGCAGCGTCTTGCCGACCATCATGACGCCCGAGGTGTCCTTGTCCAGCCGGTGCACGATGCCGGCGCGCGGCAGCGCGGCGGCGCCGGCGTGGCGGGCCAGCAGGCCGTTCAGCAACGTGGCCGACCAGTTGCCGGGCGCCGGGTGGACGACCAGACCGGCCGGCTTGTCCAGCACCAGCAGATGCTCGTCCTCGTACAGCACGACGATCGGCATCGGCTGCGGCGCGTAGGCGCGGCTCTCGTCGGTCGGCACCAGCTCCAGCGTCAGCCGTTGGCCGGCACGCACGCGCCGGGACACCGTCGCCGCCGGCCCGCCGTCGAGCTGCACGTGCCCGCGCTGGGCGAGGTGCTGCAGGTGGCTGCGCGAGAACTCCGGCGCCAGTGCCACCAGCGCCTTGTCGAGTCGCTCGCCGTGCAGCGCGGGCGCGACGGTGGCCGTGCGCGTCTCGAAGGCGGCGGCAAGCGGCTCGCCGGCAACGTCGTCCAAGGCGTCGTCGTCCGCGGCTTTCAGGTCGGGCTCCCTATAATCTGCGCTCCTCGCACTGCCCGCCTTTCCACCCGATGACCGTGACCCCGATCTGGCGCGCTGCGCTGCTCGCCCTGCTGGCGGTGTCGCTGCAGCTGGCCGGTTGCGGCTCGACGCCCAAGGACGAGACGCCCACCGGCACGGCCGAGCGATTGTACGAAGAGGCCCGCGAGGACATGGCCTCGGGCAGTTTCGAGCCGGCGATCAAGAAGCTGGAGCGCGTCGAGGGCCTGGCCGCCGGTTCGCTGATGGCCCAGCAGGCGCTGCTGGACACGGCCTATCTGAACTGGCGCCTCGGCGAGCGCGCGCGTGCCCTGACCTCCATCGAACGCTTCATCAAGCTCAACCCGTCCAGCCCGGCGCTCGACTACGCGCTGTACCTGCGCGGCATCATCAATTTCAACGACAACCTGGGCCTGATGGGCGACCTCACGGGCCAGCAGTTGTCGGAGCGCGACCAGCGCGCCTCGCGCGACGCCTGGGAGGCCTTCAAGCAGCTGGTGGACCAGTTCCCGGAGTCCCGCTACACCCCCGACGCGCGGCAGCGCATGGCCTACATCGTCAATTCGCTGGCCGAATACGAGGTCCACGTCGCCCGCTACTACTTCCGCCGCGGCGCCTATGTCGCTGCCGCTGGCCGGGCGCAGCATGCGATCACCGAGTTCCCACAGTCGCCGAGCATCGAGGAGGCGCTGTACATCCTGGCGCAAAGCTACGACAAGCTGGAGATGACGACGCTGCGCGATGACGCCGACCGCGTGCTGCGCAAGAATTTTCCGTCCAGCGAATTCATCAGCAAGGGCCTGCAGGCCAGGCAGAGCCGCTGGTGGCACTTCTGACCTGCCGGCGCGAGCGCGGGCAACGGGCCACGCGGGCGCGGGGGGCGGTCAGTGGTGGGCCGCCAGCCCGGCCAGCCAGTCCAGGGCCTCGCCCTCCGTGTCCAGCCGCCCCATAGGCGGCAGGGCCGCAAGAAGACGCCGACCGTAGGCCATGCGGCGCAGCCGCGGGTCGCACAGCACGAGCAGGCCGCGGTCGGTCTCGGTGCGGATCAGGCGCCCCGCGCCCTGCTTCAGGGACACCGCCGCCTCGGCGACGAAATAGTCGTCGAAGGGGTTGCGCCCCTGGCGCCGCAACTGGCGCACACGTGCTTCCACCAGCGGGTCGCCAGGCGGCGGGAATGGCAGCTTGTCGATCAGCACGCACTGAAGCGCGTCGCCCGGCATGTCGATGCCCTCCCAGAAGCTGGCCGATCCGACGAGCACGCAGCCGCGGCCGTCGCCGAAGCGCTGCAGCAGCGCGCGCCGCGGCTCGGTACCCTGCACCAGCACGGTCAGGCCCGTACCCTCGGGCTGTGTGGCAATGGCGTCGGCCAGCACCGGCAGCACGCGCAGCGTGGTCGTGAGCACGAAGGTGCGGCCGCCCAGGGCGCCGGCGCAACGTGCCGCCAGCGCGCCGACCGCCGCGGCGTGACCCGGCGCGTTGGGCAGCGGCAGGTCCGCGGGCACCCAGACCCGCGCGTGCGCCGGGTAGTCGAAGGGGCTGCCGACGCGCAGCTTGGCGGCGTCCTCCAGGCCAGTGGTGGCGGTGAACCAGCTCAGCGCCTCGTCGTCGCCGAGCGTGGCCGAGGTGAAGATCCAGGCCCGCGGGGCCAGCCGGCGCTGCTCGGTCAGCATCTGCCGGATGTCCAGCGGCGACTCGACCAGCCGCGCCTGCTGCGGCGTGAGGTCGATCCAGCGCACGTGGTCTGCCGGTGCCTCGTCGCTGAACCTTGCGGTCAGCGCCGTCAGCGCGCGCGCGCGCTGCTCGAGCTTGGGGAAGTCCGGCGCCGTCTCGGCCACCGCCGTCAGCGCCTCGGCGGCGGCGAGTGTCGCGTCGGCCAGGGACCGCAGCGCAAGCCCGGTCGCCTCGCCGCGTTCTTCCCAGCGACGCTTGAGCAGACTGCGCACTTCGCGCTGTTCGCCGGCACAGGCCAGCCGCAGCTCGCGCGCGGCACGCTCGATGCCGGCCTGCAGTTCACTCCATGGCTGCAGCCCTCGCGCGTGCGCCAAGCCGGCGGCGAGCAGGTCGCGACCGAGGTCGATGGCCTGGCCCGTGGCCAGCGTCGTGCCCAGAAACTGCACGCCAGCTTCGGCGAGTTGGTGCGCCTCGTCGAAGACCGCCGCATCCACCGTCGGCAGCAACTCGGCCACGCCGCTGTCGCGCAGCGCCATGTCGGCAAAGAACAGGTGGTGGTTGACGACCACGAGGTCGGCCGCCATGGCGTCGCGCCTCGCCTGCATGACGTGGCAGGCGTGGAACTCCGGGCAGTCGCCACCCAGGCAGTTCTCGCGCGTGGACGTCACCAACGGGATCACCGGCGAGCGGTCGTCCAGGCCCTCGATCTCGGCCAGGTCGCCGCTGCGCGTCGATTGCGCCCACTGCGCCACGCGGTGCAGCGCGCGCACCGCGAAGCGGTCGGGCAGCTGCGCCCCCGTCCGGGCCTGGACCAGGCGGTGCCGGCACAGGTAGCTGGCACGCCCCTTCAGCAACGCCATGCGCACCGGCACCCCCAGCGCGTCGCGCAGCCGCGGCAGGTCGCGCAGGAAGAGCTGGTCCTGCAGGCTCTTGGTGGCGGTGCTGACGAGCGCACGCCGGCCCGACAGCAGCAGCGGCACGAGGTACGCGAAGGTCTTGCCGACACCGGTGCCGGCCTCGGCCACCAGCGTCTCGCGGCGGTCCACCGCCTGCGCGATGCGGGCGGCCAGGGTGTCCTGCGCCTCGCGCGGCAGGAAGCCCGGGTCGCTGGCGGCCAGCGGCCCGTCGCCGGCGAAGGCCAGGGCCACCGCCGCCGCGAGATCGCCGGTCAATGATGCACCCGACGGCCTGCAGCCGGTCCCGCCAAGCGGGTGTGAGCGCTCGGCAGAGCCTGCGCGCTCACGCGGGTTCGCGCGGTTCGAGCTGCGTCTCGAGGCTGGCGATCAGGTCCCGCAGCAGCAGGCGGCGCTTTTTCAAACGCCTCAGCGACAGGTCGTCGACGGGCAAGGTCAGCACGTTGCGATCGATCAACTCGTCGAGATCGGCGTGTTCCATGCGCAGTTCGATGAGCCGGCGCTGCGGCGAATGCAGGTTCTCGTCCATTGCTGCACGGTTGCGGACTGGAGCGTGAGTTTATATTCACCGCCATGCCCAAAGTTGCGCAGTCCTACCGCATCAGTGCCGCCACCGGGCTGCACCGCGGCGACCGGGCGTACCAGCAGGATCAGGTCGAGGTCGTCACCCACCCCCGCGTCAAGGGTGCCGTACTGGCGATGGTTGCCGACGGCATGGGCGGCAAGAGCGGCGGGCGCAAGGCCGCCGACCAGGTGCTGATGACCGGACGCCAGATCTACGAGCGCTTCGTGCCGGGCCGCGACGACGCGGCGGAGATGCTCCGCCAGCTGGTGCTCGAGTCGCACATGATGATCAAGCTGACGGCGATCACCGCGGAGGAGGAACCGCACAGCACGGTGGCCGCCTTCTGCATCGGCCCCGGCATGCAGTGCGACGTCGCACACGCCGGCGACTCCCGCGTCTACCACTTCCGCGGCGCGGAGCTGATGCAGCGCACCGTGGACCACTCCTACGTGCAGCGCCTGATCGACGAAGGCAAGATCACCGAGGAAGCGGCCAACAGCCACCCGCAGGCCAACCTGCTCACCGGTTGCCTGGGCACGCACGCCGACCCGCCCGTCTCGCTGTGGCACGTCGGCCGCCTCGCCTTCGGCGACACCATGCTCGCCTGCAGCGATGGCCTGTGGCACTACTTCACGCCCAAGGAACTGGGGGCCATCCTGCACACGCTGCCGCCGCGCGAGGCCAGCGAGATGCTCATCGGCAAGGCGCGCCAGCGGGCTCGCGGCGGCGGCGACAACCTGTCGCTGGCACTGGCGCGCATTGAACAGGCACGCTGAATCCGGCGCGCTCGGCCACCCGGCGGGCCTCCTCCGGCGCCAACACGCTGGCCACCCTGCCGGCTATCGCATCGGCGCGCTGGCCGGCACCGGCAGCGGTGCGGCCGCCTTGCCGGCGGCCTCGCGCTCGCGCAGGCGCCTCTGGACACGCTCCTGGGCAGCCGCCGCCTCGTCGCGCCGGCGCTGCGCCGCCTGCGCCCGCCGCTGCGCCTCCAGCGTCGCCGACTGAGCGGCGTCGGCGCGTCGCGGCACCGCTGCGGCTGCGGACGCCGGCAATGCCGGCACCGCGGGTTCCCGCGGCGGCAAGTCGGGCAGCGCGGCGGGCGGCGGCCTCGCGTCGCGCTCACGTTGCCGGGCCTCGATGGCCGCCCGCCGTTCGGCGGCACGCTGCAGGCGCTCGGCATCGTCGAGTTCGAACTCGCGCGCCCGCAGCGGTGCCAGCGCGTCGCGGCTGCGCCGGCGCACGTCGTCGAGACAGTCGTTGACGGCGAAGCGCCGCTGGCACTCGAGTTCCTCCTGCGCGAAGCGCGCGGTCAGCGCCTCGCGCTCGGCGGCGATGCGCGCCCGCTCGTCATCGGCGGTCGCCGCCAGCGGCAGGCTGGCCAGCAGGGCGAGAAGCCAGCGCGCGGCCATCTCAGGTGAGCGAGGTGTCGACGTCACGCCGCGCCTGCGCACCGAAGCCGGCCGACTGCATCTCGCGCAGCCGCGACACGGTGCGCGGGAATTCGTGCACCAGCGGCCCCTCGGTGTACAGCCGCTCCGGCGCCACCGCGGCGGAGGCGATCAGGCGCACGCGCCGGTCGTACAGCACGTCCACCAGCCAGGTGAAGCGGCGCGCCTCGCTGGCCATGCGCGGCGACATCTGCGGCACGCCCGACAGCAACACGGTGTGGAAGCGCGAGGCGATCTCCAGGTAGTCGTTCTGCGATCGCGGCCCGCCGCACAGGGTGCGGAAGTCGAACCAGACGACGCCACCGGCGCGCCGCCGCGCGCGCAGCGAGCGGTGCTCGATCTGCATCACCGGATCCTCGTCGCGGGCCTCGGTGAGCTGGTCGAACGCGCGCGCCAGCGCGGCCTCGGCGGCGGCGTCGAGCGGGCAATGCCACATCTCGATCTCGCGCAGCGCCTGCTGGCGGTAGTCGGTGCCGGCATCGACGTTGACGACCTCCAGCCGCTCCTTGAGCAGCGCGATCGCCGGCAGGATGCGGTCCCGGTGCAGGCCGTTGGGGTAGAGGCCGTCGGGATGGAAATTGGACGTCGTGACGACACTCACGCGGTGGGCGAACAAGGCCTCGAGCAGGCGGTGCAGGATCATCGCATCGGTGACGTCGGCAACGTGGAATTCGTCGAAGCAGATGAGCCGGAAGCGGCGCGCCATGCGCCGGCCCAGCTCCTGCAACGGGTCGGCCGTGCCCTTGAGTTCCTGCAGCTCGCGGTGCACCTCGCGCATGAACTCGTGGAAGTGCAGGCGCGTCTTGCGCGTCAGCGGCAGGCTGCGGAAGAAGCAGTCCATCAGGAAGCTCTTGCCGCGCCCGACGCCGCCGTACATGTAGACGCCGCGCGGGATCGGCGGACGCACCAGCAGCCGCGTCACGGCGTTGCCGCGCCGCGCCTTGTAGTCGGCCCACTCTTTCTCGCAGCGCTCCAGCGCCGCGATCGCAGCCTGCTGCGCCGCATCGCTGCGGTAGCCGCGCTCGGCGAGCGCGGCCTCGTAGAACGTGCGGACGCCCAAGGTGCTAGAAGTTCAGCGTGCGCTTGTCGACCGCCAGGGCCGCTTCCTTGGTGGCCTCGCTGAGCGACGGGTGCGCGTGGCAGATGCGCGCGATGTCCTCGCTGCTGGCCTTGAACTCCATCGCCACCACGGCCTCGACGATGAGTTCGCTGGCCATCGGGCCGACGATGTGCACGCCCAGGATCTCGTCGCTGGCAGCGTCGGCGAGGAACTTGACCATGCCGGTGGTGTCGCCGAGCGCCCGCGCGCGGCCGTTGGCCATGAAGGGGAAGGTGCCGGCCTTGTAGGCGCGGCCCGCAGCCTTGAGTTGCTGCTCGGTCTGGCCGACCCAGGCGATTTCGGGGCTGGTGTAGATGACCCAGGGAATGGTGTTGAAGTCGACATGCCCGTGCTGGCCGGCGATGCGCTCGGCCACCGCCACGCCCTCCTCCTCGGCCTTGTGCGCCAGCATCGGGCCGCGCACCACGTCGCCCACCGCCCACACGCCGGGCAGGTTGGTGCGGCACTCGGCGTCGACGACGATGGCACCGCGCTCGTCGAGCTTCAGGCCCACAGCCTCGGCATCGAGGCCGGTCGTGTTGGGGACGCGGCCAATCGAGACGATGAGCCGGTCGGCGTCCAGCTTCTGCGCCGCGCCCTTGGCGTCGGTGTAAGCGACGCTGACGCCCTTCTTGCCGATCTTCACTTCGCCGACCTGCACGCCGAGTTCGATCTTCAGCCCCTGCTTCGTGAAGGCCTTGTGCGCCTCCCTGGCGATCTGATCGTCCACCGCTCCCAGGAAGGTGGGCAGCGCTTCCAGCACGGTGACTTCCGCGCCGAGGCGGCGCCACACCGAGCCCATCTCCAGACCGATGACGCCGGAACCGATGAGCGCCAGCTTCTTCGGCACCGCACCGATGCGCAGCGCGCCGTCGTTGCTGAGCACGAACTGCTCGTCGAATGGCGCCTGCGGCAGCGCGCGGGCGCTGGAGCCGGTGGCGACGATCACGTGGCGGGAGGTCAGCACCTCGTTGCCGACGGCGATCTCGTAGCCGCCATCGACCGCCTTCACGAACGAGCCGCGGCCGTGGAAGAAGGCCACCTTGTTCTTCTTGAACAGGTAGAG
>Ga0105090_10002051_pt1 | contig 11131 bp, 12 predicted proteins | sample PPLLak3March2015_FD_79110 | JGI IMG/M metagenome (GOLD analysis project Ga0105090, IMG submission 79110) | Freshwater sediment microbial communities from Prairie Pothole Lake near Jamestown, North Dakota, USA - PPLs Lake P7 Core (1) Depth... | ecosystem: Environmental > Aquatic > Freshwater >... | reverse complement strand
TCTGCACTGCCTTCAGGATCAGGGAGGGATTGGTGGTGGCATCTTGCGGCAAATAGGCACCGATCTGCCGGAAGTCACCCGTATCGGCGACAACGGTGGTGAAGTGTTTGAGTGCGTCAAGTTGATTCATGAAGTTGAAATGAACAGTGTGTTTGGGGGGGGTGAAGGTGCATTCAGCTCACGACGCGAAGCAAGCCAAACCTGATCAGAGTCTGTGATTTTGCCTCGTCCTTGAACGCCGCCAGGAAATTTTGGACTGCGGCGCTATCCGCACGCCAATGCAACTGACCGCAACGGACGACCCAGACCGAAATCGCCGAGAAAGCGGCCTTCAGTTCGCTTCCCTTGCGGGCGGGTGTGATGGCGCAGTCCCCGCACCTGGCAAAAAAAAGCCCCACAGCGTGGGGCTCTGGATCTGTGAACCGAGGCGCCTTGCGAAGATGCGCCTCGGTCGAAGCACGTCACCCCATGTGCAGGCCGCCGTTGACCGAGAAGTCGGCGCCGGTGGCATAGCCACCTTCGTCGGACGCCAGCCAGGCGATGATGGAGGCGATCTCGCTGGGCTCGCCCAGGCGCTTGACCGGCACCGTGGCGATGATCTGGGCCAGCACGTCATGGCGGATCGCCTTGACCATGTCGGTGCCGATATACCCGGGACTCACGGTGTTGACCGTCACGCCTTTGTTGGCCAGCTCCTGCGCGAGCGCCATGGAAAAACCGTGCATGCCGGCCTTGGCCGCCGAGTAGTTGGTCTGGCCGGCCTGGCCCTTGTTGCCATTGACCGATGAAATCTGGATGATGCGGCCCCACCCTTTTTGCACCATCTCCGGCACAACCTGCTTGGTCACGTTGAACATGCTGTTGAGGTTGGTGTCAATGACTTCGTCCCAATCTTCGCGCGACATCTTCAGGAACATGCGGTCGCGCGTGATGCCGGCGTTGTTGACCAGCACGTCGATCGGGCCGTGTTCTGCCTTGGCCTTGCTGAAGGCCTCCACGGTGGAGTCCCAGCTGCCAACGTTGCCGACCGAGGCGTAAAACGTATAGCCTTCGGCGGCCTGCTCGGCGAGCCACTTGGCGTGGTCTCGGGTGGGGCCGCAGCCGGCGATGACCTTGAAGCCGTCCTTGTGCAGGCGCTGGCAGATGGCGGTTCCGATGCCACCCATGCCGCCGGTGACGTACGCTACTTTTTGATTCATGACTTGCTCCTCTGTTTTCTACAAAAATGATATCTGGTCGCACCCGCATACCGGGCGCCGCCCGCATTGTTAACCCTAACTCAGCGCTCCAGTGCGAGGGAAACCCCCATGCCGCCGCCAATGCACAGCGCGGCCAGGCCCTTCTTCGCGTCGCGGCGTTGCATCTCGTGCAGCAGCGTGACCAGAATGCGGCAGCCGGAGGCGCCGATCGGGTGCCCGATGGCGATGGCGCCACCGTTCACGTTCACCTTGGCCGGATCGATGGCCAGTTCCTTGTTCACGGCACAGGCCTGCGCAGCAAAGGCTTCGTTGAGTTCGAACAAATCCACATCCGCAACGTTCCAGCCCGCGCGCGTCAGCGCCTTGCGCGACGCCGACACCGGGCCCATGCCCATGATGGCGGGGTCCAGTCCACTGGTGCCGAAGGCGGCGATGCGTGCCAGAGGCTTCAGGCCCAGAGCGGCGGCCTTCTTCGCCGTCATCACGACCACGGCGGCTGCGCCATCATTGATGCCCGAGGCGTTGCCGGCGGTCACGCTGCCCGTCTTGTCAAAGGCCGGGCGCAGGCCCGCCAGGGCTTCTGCACTGGTCTTCTTGTTGATGAATTCGTCGGCATTGAAGAGGATCGGATCACCCTTCTTCTGGGCCAGCGAGACGGTGACGATTTCGTCGTTGAATCGGCCGGCGGCCTGCGCAGCAGCGGCCTTGGTCTGGCTGGCCAGCGCCAGTGCATCCTGCATGTCGCGGCTGATGCCATAGGCCTTGGCCACGTTCTCGGCGGTCACGCCCATGTGGTACTGGTTGTAAACGTCCCAAAGGCCGTCAACGATCATCGAGTCGATCATCTTCCAGTCGCCCATGCGCTGGCCGTCACGCGAACCCAGCAGCACATGCGGGCTGGCGCTCATGTTTTCCTGGCCACCAGCCACCACGATCTCGCTGTCGCCCCAGGCCACCGCCTGTGCGGCCAGCATGACGGCCTTCAGGCCGGAGCCGCACACCGCATTGATGGTCAGCGCCGGGGTTTCCCGGGCGACGCCCGCCTTCAAGCCAGCCTGGCGGGCGGGATTTTGTCCGGCCCCCGCCGCCAGCACCTGGCCCATGATGACTTCGCCGACCTGGTCCAGCCCGACGTTGGCACGGGCCAGCGCCTCACGGATCACGATGGCGCCGAGCTCGGTGGCCGGCGTCTTGGCGAGCGCGCCGCCAAACTTGCCGACGGCGGTGCGTGCGGCTGAAACGATAACGATGGCTTCCATTTTTTCAGTCTCCAGTTAAGTCGATCTCTTGATTTCAGGCCTTGGCCTTGACGTAGCGGCCGGGCGCGGGCTCGATCGCCTTGTACTTTGTGCCTTTGCCGTAGCCCTTGGGCGCGGCAACCTGCTTGCCCGCATGGCCCTTGAGCCAGTTGGACCAGTCGGTCCACCAGCTGCCCGGCGCTTCCGTGGCGCCGGCAATCCACTCGTTGGCGGTCTTCGGGAATTTGCCGTCTTCGCGCGTCCAGTGGCTGCGCTTCTTGGCGGCTGGCGGGTTGATCACGCCGGCGATATGGCCCGAGGCCCCCATGACGAAGCGCTTCTTGCCCGGGAAGACCTGGGTGGAACCGTAGGAGCCGCCAATGGGAACGATGTGGTCTTCACGCGAGCCGTAGATGTACATCGGCAGATCGACCTTGTTCAGGTCGACCTTGACGCCGCAGACCGTGGCCCGCCCGGGCTTGACCAGGTTGTTCTCAAGGTAGGTGTTGCGCAGGTACCAGGCGTACCAGGGGCCCGGCAGGTTGGTGCTGTCGCTGTTCCAGTAAAGCAGGTCGAACGGGGGCGGGGTTTCGCCCTTGAGGTAGTTGCCCACCACGTAGTTCCAGACCAGGTCGTTCGGACGCAGGAAGCTGAAGGTGGACGACAGGTCCTGGCCCTTGAGCAGGCCGCCCTTGCCCATCTGCATCTCGCGGTACTTGACCATTTTTTCATCGATGAAGACGTCCAGAATGCCGGTGTCGGTGAAGTCCACCAGCGTGGTCAGCAGCGTCGCGCTGGCGGCCGGCTTTTCGCCCCGCTCGGCCAGCACCGCGAGCGCCGTGCTCAGGATGGTGCCGCCGACGCAGAAACCCAGCGTGTTGATCTTTTCGCTGCCCGTGATGTCCTGAACCGTGTGGATCGCCTTGATGGCGGCGTCCTCGATGTAGTCGTCCCAGGTCTTGCCGGCCATCGACTTGTCGGGATTGCGCCAGCTCACCACAAACGTGCGATGCCCCTGGGAAACCGCGTAACGGATCACCGAATTCTCGGGCTGCAGGTCCAGGATGTAGTACTTGTTGATGCAGGGCGGTATGAGCAGGAAGGGTTTCTCGTACACCTTGGCCGTCAGTGGCTTGTATTCGATCAGCTGGAACAGTTCGTTCTCGAACACCACGGCGCCTTCGGTCGTGGCGACGTTGCGGCCGACCTCGAAGAGGCTCTCGTCGGTCATGGACACATGACCCAGCTTGATGTCGTTCAGCAGGTTCTGCATGCCCTTGGCAATGCTCTCACCTTTGGTGTCGATGGCCTTTTTCTGTGCATCGGCGTTCATGGCCAGAAAGTTGCTGGGCGCCGACGCGGCCATCCATTGCTCCACGGCAAACCGGATGCGGTTTTTCGTCTTAGCATCGCCCTCCACCGCTTCGGCCAGCCCCATGAGGGTGCGGGAATTGAGCAAATAGGTGGCGGCCGAAAAAGCCGCCATCGGGTTGTTGCCCCAGGCTTCGGCGGAAAAGCGGCGATCCTTGACCACCGGCGCTCCTTCAACCCCCTGACTCCACAGCTCCGATGCCTCTTTCAGGTATTGTTGCTGAAGTTCCTGCAGGCGTGCGGGCGACAACTGGACCTTTGGCGCGCCCGGGAGCTTTGCCATCGCTGCTCCATCAGGCTGCAGGCCGCCCAGATCCATGTTCTGAAAGGACTGGAAGGCGTTCTTCCAGCTTTCGGCCATACTTTGCTGGAATTGTTCGGTGGCTTGCGCCCAGATCTCGTTAGGTTCCGCATTCATGCTGTCTCCAGATGCATTCGAATTATTGGTAAAAACCCTGAGTATCTCAGGACTTCCCCTTCAACATTCTGACATTTCGTTCATAAGCCTGTTACTCCATGTACATCGTTCCCATCGCCTGGCTGTATGTCGCGCTCATGATGGCCGTGGCCGAGGCCACGAACACCACCGGCACTGTGCTGGGCGGCATCATCACGTTCCTGCTTTACGGACTTGCCCCGGTGGCACTGGTCGTTTACCTGATGGGCGCGCCGGCGCGGCGCAAGGCGATAAAGGTGCGGGAGAAGGCGGAGTTGGAGCGTCGCCAGGCAGAAGCCGCCCAGGCCGCCGTTGAAGACACGCCAAAGTCGGCCGCGCCCGGGCCCGTTGCGAACCCTGTGCAAGAAGATCGTTGACGGACGGATCAGCCCCCCCGTGCCAGGCGGCCGAAACCCGAAGTCGGTCAGGGCTTGACGACGTCCCGGATTTCGATCTTGAGCTGGGAGCTGCCCACGGCGACCGGCCCGGTCTGCCCGGACATATCGCCGCCTTGCGGCATCGCGTTGCCGCTCTTGCTGATTCGTGCAACCACGACGACGGTACCCGCCGCCGACAGCGTGGCCGCTGGCGACATCGATGAACTGTCGTCCAGCGTGAAGGTGATCGGCAAGTCACTGACCTTCTTGCGCAGGATGGCCAGTGGCATGCCCCGGCCTTCGGCGGGCCGCGCAAGAACAAACACGGTATCGTCCGGTGAGGCCAGCTTGGCCAGCGCCGGGGCCAGCGAAACGGTGCCGCTGACCGTCTTGCCGGACAGGGCCAGGGGCGCCTCTGCGGGGGCTGCCGGTGCCTGTGCCGCGGGTTTGGCGGCCGGCAACTTGCCCAGTTCCCGCGCCTCGACGATGCCGCCCTGCACCTGCTGGACGAAGACACTGTCGGCCGGGCCAATGGCAACGACCTTCTCCCAGTACTTGACGGCCCCGGCATAGTCCCCCGAGAGAAAAGCCGCTGTACCCGCCAGCGACAATCCCTTGAGGTTGTTCGGATCCAGCTTCAGGGCCTTGTCGACCCACTTCATCGGCTCACCGGCCAGGCTGCGGTTGCTGTTCATGGCCAGGGAGTCGGCATAGTCCACCATCAGCGCTGCGTCATCACCGCGCAGGGCGATCGCCTTTTCGTACGACTGCATCGCCTCGCCATGCCGGCCCAGGACTGTGTAGGAACGGGCCAGCATGGCCCAGCCTTCCGGATCGTCAGGGCGCTCTTTCATCCTTTCGGCCAGCTTGTCAACCAACGCGGCGATCTGCTCGACACCGGTTGCATGTGAACCGCCCTCAGCCTCGCCGGGCTCCCCTCGCGCCGCGACTGCGGGCACGCCCGCCAGCAAGGCAGGCTCTCCCTTCCACGCATAACCTGCGACCGCAAAAAGCAGGATGCCGCACGCCAATGCCGCCCACGATCCCCGAGAAAACGTTTGCGGTTCCCCCTGGGCTGCATTCGCGGAAGTCTCGACCGGCCTTGCGACGCCGCTGCCCGATTCCGCTGGCGCCTTGTCCTTGGCCGCATGATCAACCCGCATGACCTGGTCCACCAGGCGGCGCTCCAGGTCGGCCCGGCTTTCTTCATACTTCGCCGCCGAGAGCGTGCCACTCTCATGCAAGGCCTTGAGCTGCTGCAGTTTTTGTTTGAGATTTGAAATCGAATCTGTCATGGGAGTCTTTGCGCGCTCACTTGGCCGGTTTGGTATCTGAATCAGCGACGAAGGGCTCTGCGTCCGGGTCAGGCTCGAATTGATCCGGGGAGAGCCGGCTGCGCCGCCGCAGGACCAGCAACAAGGCGCCGAGGCCCCCCACCAGCAGCAGTGCGGGTCCGAACCAAAGGATGTACGTCGTGCCCTTCAGTGGCGGGCGGTACAGGACGAAGTCGCCGTAGCGGGCGGTCATGTAGTCGATGATCATCTGGTCGGAATCGCCACGCTTGAGCATGTCCTTGACCTGGTTGCGCAGGTCCACGGCGAGCTCGGCGTGGGAGTCGGCGATGGTTTGGTTCTGGCACACGAGGCAGCGCAGTTCGGTGGCGATGCGCAGCATGCGAGCCTCCAGCACCGGATCTTCGGCCGCGGGCGCCGCCTCTTTCGCCTGGGTCCAGCCGGCCAGCAGTGCGAGGGTCAGGATCACTATCCATCTAGCCATTGAGTTGCCTCACGAGGGGTTCTATCTTGTTCAGGATCACGTCCGGAGTGAGCGGCCCGATGTGCTTCATGCGGATGACGCCGGCCTTGTCGATGATGAAGGTCTCTGGTACCCCGTAGACGCCCCAGTCGATGCCCACACGCCCGTCGGCGTCGAAGAGGGACGCCACGTACGGATCGCCAAAGCGGGCCAGCGTCTGCTGCCCGGCCGCGCGGGTGTCCTTGTAGTCCAGCCCGTAGATGGGAACGATCTTGCGCGCCGCCATCTCCACCAGCAGGGGGTGTTCGTCGCGACAGGCCGCGCACCACGAGGCCCAGACGTTGAGCATCCAGACCTTGCCGAGCAGGTCTTCCCGGCGCACGCGTTGCGCCGGATCGTCCAGGCGAGGCAGGTCGAAGGCCGGGGCGGGTTTGCCAATCAGCGGCGACGGCACCTCCCTGGGGTTCAGGCCCAGGCCAACCAGAAGGAAGGCGACGAGTCCGAGGAAGATCGCCAGGGGAAGCAGGAATTTCAGTTTCTTCACGCTGCGGCCCCCACCAGCGCGGCATCGGCCTCCTCGGCACGCCTGCGCACCCGGTAGCGCCGGTCGGTCGCCGCCAGCACGCCGCCCAGCGCCATGATCAGGCAGCCGCCCCAGATCCAGTCGATGAAGGGCTTGACATACACCCGCACGATCCAGTCGCCACCCCCCACGGGTTCACCCAGCGACACATACAGGTCGCGCGTGAAGCCGGTGGCGATCGCCGCCTCGGTCATCGGATTGTTCTGGACGCGGTACACCCGCTTTTCAGGCCGCATGTCGCGCAGGCGGTTGCCATTGTGGGTGACTTCGATCAGCCCCTGGGTGGCCATGTAGTTCGGCCCCGGCACGTCACGAGTGCCACGGAAGGTGAAGGTGTAGCCGTTGACCGTGGTGCTGTCACCGATGGCCATCTTGACGTCACGCTCGACCTGGTAGGTCATGACCATCGAAACACCAATGCAGAACGCCGCCACCCCGAGATGGGCAATCATCATGCCGACCATGGCGCGCGGCAATTGCCGGGCCCGGCGCGGCGCTTCACGCCAGCTGGAACCGGCAGGATGGAGCCGCTCATACAAGTCCGTCAGCAGCGAGGTCACGATCCAGTAGGCCATGAACAGGCCGATGGTGGCGACCAACGAGATCTGGCCGGCCAGCCAGCCGGTGGCCACGGCGGCCACCACACTGGTACCCGCAGCCCAGCGCAGACGACGCGCGAGGTCAGGCAGGCTGGCCTCCTTCCAGCGAGCCAGCGGCCCGATTCCCATGAGAAAGATCGTCGGCACCATCAGCGGCATGAAGACGGCGTCGAAATAGGGCGGACCCACCGAGATTTTCCCCATGCCCAGAGCGTCCAGCAACAACGGATATAACGTGCCTAGCAGCACGGCACCGGTGGCGACCAGCAGCAGCACGTTATTGCCCAGCAGCGCCGTCTCGCGCGAGACTAGCGCGAAGCGGGCTCCAAGCCCGACCTTGGGCGCCCGCCAGGCGTACAAGGTCAGCGAGGCACCGACCGCCAACGTCAGAAAAGCCAGAATGAACAGGCCCCGACGCGGATCGGTCGCAAAGGCATGCACCGACGACAGCACGCCCGAGCGCACCAGGAAGGTTCCGAGCAGCGACAGCGAGAACGCCAGGATCGCCAGCAGCACGGTCCACGACTTGAAGCTGCCCCGCTTCTCCGTGACCGCCAGGGAATGGATCAAGGCAGTGCCGACCAGCCAGGGCATGAACGAGGCGTTCTCCACCGGGTCCCAGAACCACCAACCGCCCCATCCCAGCTCGTAGTAGGCCCACCAGCTGCCCAGCGCAATGCCAACGGTCAGGAATGCCCACGCAGCGGTCGTCCAGGGACGCGTCCAGCGCGCCCAGGTCGCGTCGAGATTGCCACCAATCAGTGCGGAAATCGCGAAGGCGTAAGCCACCGAGAAGCCCACGTAGCCCATGTACAGCAGGGGCGGATGAAACACCATGCCCGGATCCTGCAACAGCGGATTCAGGTCACGGCCGTCCGCCGGCACCGGAAACAGGCGATCGAACGGGTTCGAGGTCAACAGCAGGAAAAGCAGGAAGCCCACGCTGATCAGGCCCATCACCGCCAGGGTGCGGGCCAACACCGGCAGGGGCAATTCCTTGCTGAAGCGGGCCACGGCGCCAGTCCAGATGGCGAGCATAAGCACCCACAGCAGCAAAGAACCCTCATGGCTACCCCAGGTCGCCGCAATGCGGTACTGCAGCGGAAGCGCGGAGTTCGAGTTCGTCGCCACATTGAGGACCGAAAAGTCGTGCAAGACAAACACAGCCACAAGACACACATAGGCCAAGCTCACAAGTATCAGCGAGGCATACGCACTCTGGCGCGCGGACGCCATCCATGCCCGGTTGCCGCGTGCCGCGCCGACCAGCGGCAGCGTGCCCATGACGATGCTGACACCCAGCGCCAGCCATAGCAGGAAATGACCGATTTCAGGGATCATGGCTTCTTCTCCGTCACGACTGACGCAGCCACCTTGCCATTGACGGTCGTCGCCTGCTTGAGCGCCTCAGCGGCCTCGGGCGGCATGTAGTTTTCATCGTGTTTGGCCAGCACCTCGCGCGCCTCAAAGACATTGCCCTTCATCTGCCCCTGGGCCACGACGCCTTTGCCTTCCTTGAACAGGTCCGGCAAGATGCCCTGGTAGACCACGGGCACCGACTTGGCGGTGTCGGTGACGACGAAGCTGACCGCCACACCGTCGCGCTTCACGCTGCCGGCCTCGACCAGTCCGCCGATCCGGAACGTGCGGCCGGTGGGCGCTTCCTTTGCGTCGACCTGCGTCGGCGAGTAGAAAAACACCAGATTGCTCTGGAACGCATTCATCACCAGCGCCGCCGCAGCGCCCACGGCACACAACACACCGGCGGCAATGGCCATCCTTTTATGACGAACTTTCATCTCAGTTTTCCTCTTCGACAGATTGACCGATTTGGCTAAGCGCCTTGCGGAAACGGTGCTGCGCCAGCAGGGGTTCGCCCACCATCAGCAGCAGCACCACGGCGTAAGAACCCCAGACATAAAGACCATAGCCGCCCATGGCCAGAAACTCCGACAGACTGCCCCAGTTCATTTCGACGCCTCCTGGGCTTTCAGAGCCATATCGATCACCCACTGCGCCTGACGCTCACGCTCCAACACGATGGCCCGGGTGCGCATGAACACCACCGCAAACGAGTAGGCCCAGAACGCAACCGTCATGAGCAGCATCGCATTGAGCATGGTGGCCGCCATTTTCGGCGCCGCGGTCATGCTGATGGTCGCGCCCTGGTGCAGCGTGTTCCACCATTTCACCGAGAAGTAGATCACCGGCACGTTGATCGCGCCGATCAGCGCCAGCAAGGCCCCGGCATGATCTGCCCGGCGCACGTCGTCAATGGATTCAACCAGGGCCATGTACCCAAGATACAAAAACAGCAGGATAAGTTCCGAAGTCAGCCGCGCATCCCAGACCCACCAGGTGCCCCAGGTCGGCTTGCCCCACAACGCGCCGGTCCACAGCGCCAGAAACGTGAACATGGCGCCGGTGGGCGCCAGCGCACGGGCCACCATCGACGCCAGCCGGGCATTCGCGGCCCAGCCAAAGACGGCCCAGCCCGCCATCACGAGGTAAAGCAGCATCGACATCCACGCGGCGGGCACATGCACGAAGATGATCCGGTAGGCGTCGCCCTGGGTGGCATCCGTCGGCGCCACGAAGAAGCCCATGTACAGCCCGGCGATGGCGGACAGCGCCGCCGTGGCCCACAGCCAGGGCAGCAGCTTGCCGGTCAGCCAGTAAAAGCGCGAGGGCGCGGCAAAGGTAAAAAGTCGGATCGAACGGCTCATTCCAGGCTCAAAGGTAAGTAGATTGGCATCAGGATACCGAAATACGTAAAGCCGCAGCAGCCGCAGGAGGTGCCGCAACGAGAGACAGTAACAACAAGGCGCCCAGCAAGGACAGGTGACCGGCCGGCGAAAGGCCGGAATCCACCATCCCGACCGCACCGGCGCCAAAGATCAGCACCGGAATCGACAGGGGCAGGACCAGCAGAAGGATCAGCACCCCGCCGCTGCGAAGCCCCAGCGTCAGGGCGGCCCCGATGCTGCCCAGCAGGCTCAGCACCGGCGTGCCCAGGATCAGGCCTGCCACCATGATCAGGATGGCGTCGGAGCGCATGTCAAACAGCACGCCGAGCACCGGCGCCGCCAGAATCAGCGGCAATCCCGTCAGCACCCAGTGCGCCAGCGCCTTGCCGGCCGCGATCAGCACCGTGGAATGGCGCGACAGCAGCATCTGCTCCAGCGATCCATCCTGATGGTCGCTGGCAAACAGCGTGTTCAGCGACAACATCGCCGCCAGCAGCGCGCAGACCCAGACCACGCCCGGGGCGATCTGCCGCAGGATCTGCGGCTCAGGCCCCACGCCCAGCGGGAAAAGGCTGGCGGCGACGATGAAGAACACGACCGGCAACAAGGCCTCAAAGCGCCGGCGCCCGGCCAGCTTCAGGTCGCGCCCGGCCACCAGCATAAAGACACCGGCGCTCATGACACCGTGCCTGTCTGCAGGTCCAGCTCGTGCACCACGGGCCCGACAAGACTGAGCGGCAGGTGCGAGGTCAGCAGCACGCTGCCCTGGCGCCCAAGGTGCGCCGCCAGAAGCCGGTTGACCGCCTGGACCCCCTCGGTGTCCAGC
>Ga0105090_10002050_pt1 | contig 11131 bp, 10 predicted proteins | sample PPLLak3March2015_FD_79110 | JGI IMG/M metagenome (GOLD analysis project Ga0105090, IMG submission 79110) | Freshwater sediment microbial communities from Prairie Pothole Lake near Jamestown, North Dakota, USA - PPLs Lake P7 Core (1) Depth... | ecosystem: Environmental > Aquatic > Freshwater >... | reverse complement strand
CGCGTCGCCGCGTCGATCCCGACTTGCCGGCAAGGGCCGGTGGCGGCAGGCGCGCCGGCGGCGGGCGTGGTCCTCATGGCTTCTTCTTGAGCCGCGAGAGACGGACCACTTCGGGAATGCGGCGCAGGCGCCGGAACACCTGCGCCAGGTGCATGCGGCTTCGCACCTGGATCATGAACACGATCGTCGTGTAGGCGCTCGTCGCGCGCTCCTCGGTTTCGATGTGGTCGATGTTCGAGTCGGCCTCGGAGATCTCCGCCGCCAGGCGCGCGAGCACGCCGCGCTGGTTGGCGGCGGTGAGGCGAACGTTCACGTCGAAGAGCCGGCCGGGCGCGGCGTCCCACTGCACGTCCACCCATTTCTCGGGATCGAAGTGGAAGGGGTGGATGGCCGGGCAATCGTGGGTGTGCACGACGAGGCCCTGCCCCTTCTTGATCTGCGCGATGATCGGGTCGCCCGGGATGGGGCGGCAGCACGGCGCGAACTGCACCGCGAGCCCCTCGGTGCCGCGGATGGTGATCGAGTCGAGGCGGCGGCCGGCCTCGGGCGGCCCTTCGGGCGTGGCGAGGAGCTTCTTCGCCACGACGACGGCGAGGCGCTTGCCCAGGCCGATGTCCGCGAGCACCTCCTCGCGGGAGCGCGAGCTGTCGCCCTTGTGGAAGCGCTTCCAGTGCTCGCCGCAAATCTCGTCGGGGTTCGCGTGCAGCGAGCGCAGGGCCTGCACCAGCAGGAGCTCGCCGACCTCCGCCGATTCCGCCGACTGCATCGTCTTGAGGTAATGCCGGATGTGCGAGCGCGCCTTGCCGGTGGCCACGTACGAGAGCCACACGGGGTTCGGCCGCGAGCTCGGGTCCGTCACGATCTCGACGCGGTCGCCGTTGCGAAGCACCGTGCCCAGGGGCACCGTCTCGCCGTTCACGCGCGCCGAGACGCAGTGGTTGCCCACGTCCGTGTGCACGCCGTAGGCGAAGTCGATGGGCGTCGCCCCGCGCGGCAGCGAGAAGATCTTGCCCTTGGGCGAGAAGACGTAGACCTCCTCGGGGAAGAGGTCCACCTTGATGTGCTCGAGGAACTCCAGCGCGTCGCCCGACTCGCTCTGGATCTCCAGCAGCGACTGCAGCCACTGGTGCGTCTTCAGCTGCAGGTCCTTTCCGCCGCCCTCCGCGCTCTTGTAGAGCCAGTGGGACGCGACGCCGGCCTCGGCCACCTTGTGCATCTCCGGCGTGCGGATCTGCACCTCGACGGGCATGCCGAAGGGGCCGAAGAGCGTGGTGTGCAGGGACTGGTAGCCGTTCGCCTTCGGGATGGCGATGTAGTCCTTGAACTTGCCGGGGATGGGCTTGTACATCGTGTGCAGCGCGCCCAGGGCGAGATAGCACGCCGCCACGTCCGGCACGAGGATGCGGAAACCGTAGATGTCGAACACGTCGGAGAAGGAAATGCTCTTCTCCTGCATCTTCTTGTGGATGGAGGAGATGTGCTTCTCGCGACCGTGCACCTGCGCCTCGACGCGGAATTCCTTCAGGCGCTGCTGGATCGACTCCTGCAGCTTGCCCACCGCGTCGCGCCGGTTGCCGCGCGCCTTCCTGAGCGCCTTGTCGAGCACCTTGAAGCGCGTGGGGTGCAGGAACCGGAAGCCCAGGTCCTCCAGCTCGTAGTAGATGGCATTGAGCCCCAGCCGGTTCGCGATCGGCGCGTAGATCTCGAGCGTCTCCCTGGCGATGCGCTCCTGCTTCTCGGCATGCACGGCGTCCAGCGTGCGCATGTTGTGCAGGCGGTCGGCGAGCTTGATGAGGATGACGCGAACGTCGCGCGCCATCGCGAGCAGCATCTTGCGGAAGTTCTCGGCCTGCGCGTGCTGGAGCGTCGCGAACTCGATGCGGTCGATCTTCGAGACGCCGTCGACCAGGTCCGCGACGGCCTTGCCGAAGCGCTTCGAGATCTCGCTCTTGGTGGTGGGCGTGTCCTCGACGACGTCGTGCAGGATCGCGGCCATGAGGGCCTGCGGGTCGAGGTGCCATTCGGCCAGGATCTTCGCCACCGCGAGCGGGTGGGTGATGTAGGGCTCGCCGCTCTTGCGGTACTGGCCGGCATGCGCGGCGCGCGCGACCTCGTAGGCCGCCTCGATCTGCGCGATGTCCTCGGGCCTGAGATAGCCCAGCGCGGCGGAGAGGACCGCGGCGTCCGGCCCGGGCGGCGTCGTGCCCGGGCCCCTGAGGCCCCCCGCGACCGTATGGACGCCGGGGAGGGACATGGCCTAGGTCAGAGAACCGGGGGCGTCGGCGCCGGCGGGTTGAGCAGCTCCACGCCCACCTTGCCGAGGGCGATCTCGCGCAGCGCGATCACGCAGGGCTTGTCCTTGTTGGGCTCCACGAGCGGGGCGGCGCCGAGCGCGAGCTGGCGCGCGCGGTTCGTCGCGGCGAGCGTCAGCTCGAAACGGTTGGGGAAAAACTTGATGCAGTCGTCGACCGTGATGCGGGCCATGGCGTCGCTCCGTTACTTGAATTCGTCGAGTAGGCGATCGAGCCGCGTGCGGCGCCGATCGCGGGAAAGGCGCGCCGCCCGGACCACAGCCTGCAGGTCCGCCACAGCCGCCTCGAAGGCTTCATTGACAATTATATATTCAAATTCAAGAACATGCGAGATTTCTTCGCGGGCGCTCGCCATGCGCCTTTCGATGACCTCGGGAGAGTCCTTTCCGCGGGCCGTGAGGCGCCGCCGGAGCTCGGCCAGCGAGGGGGGCAGGATGAAGATCCCGACCACGCGGGGGAAGAGCCTTCGCACCTGCGCGGCGCCCTGCCAGTCGATCTCGAGGAGCACGTCGTGGTCGCCGCCGAGCTCGTCCTCTATCCAGCGGCGCGAGGTGCCGTAGTAGTTGCCGTAGACGTCCGCGTGCTCGAGGAAATCCCCCGCGGCGATCATCTTCTCGAAGGTGGCGCGGTCGACGAAGTGGTAGTCGCGGCCGGCCTGCTCGCCCGCGCGGGGGGCGCGCGTCGTGTGGGAAACGGACAGGCGGATGCCGGTCTCCGACTCGAGGAGGCGGTTCACGAGGCTCGTCTTGCCGGCGCCGGAGGGCGCCACGACGACGAAGAGATCGCCGGACATGAGGGATAAGCCCCTACTCGATGTTCTGGACCTGCTCGCGCATCTGCTCGATGAGCACCTTCAGCTCGACCGAGATGCGCGTCATGTCCTGCGAGACGGATTTCGACCCGAGCGTGTTGGCCTCGCGGTTGAGCTCCTGGCAGAGGAAGTCGAGGCGCTTGCCGCAGGCGCCGCCCTTCACGAGCACGCGCCGGAATTCCGTGACGTGCGTGGCGAGGCGGGCGAGCTCCTCGTCCACGTCCACGCGCGCGGCGAAGAGGACCACCTCCTGCTGGATGCGCTCGTCGGAAGGGCTGGCGCCGGCCTCGGCGAGCTTCGCCTCGAGCTTCTCGCGGAAGGCCTTCATCACCTCCGGCACGAGGGGCCGGGCATCGGCCACGCGCCCGGCCATGGCGTCGAGCCGCTCCACGAGCACCTGGGCGAGCTTCTCGCCTTCGCGGCGGCGCGACTGCGAGAGTTCCGCGACGGCCGCCTGCGCGAGCTTCGCGCCGTCTTCGCGGAGCGTCTCGGGCGTGAGCTCCGCGCTCGCGAGCACGCCCGGCCAGTGCAGGATCTCCGACACCGAGAGCGTGCGCGCCTCCGGAAAGACCGCCCGCACGCGACTCGCGGCCTCGCCCAGGGCGACCAGGGCCTCGCCGTCGGGCACGAGCGACTTCGGGCCCGCGCGGGAAGGCGTGAAGGTGAGGCGGCAATCGACCTTGCCGCGCGTGAGGCTCGCGGCCACGGCCTCGCGCAGCACGCCTTCGAGGGCGCGAAGCTCCTCGGGCAGGCGGCAGGCGACCTCGAGGTAACGGTGGTTCACGCTCTTCACCTCGAGCGCGAGCTGGCCGCCCGTGACGGGCAGGGTGGCGGCGGCAAAGCCGGTCATGCTGGCGATCATCGGGCGGGCGTCTCGAGGAGTCGAAAGGGGGGGAAGGGCGGGCGCCTTCGCCGCGCAAACGCAAAAAATCCTTTGCGTTCGCGGCTTTACAAGGCGTAATCGATTGCCGACAATGCCCTGAATTATAGCGGAACCCCGCACCCTCTCCCATGCCCTCGCAGGTGAACCAGCCGTTGCCCGGCGGCTACGTGCTGAACGGCTATCGCATCGACAAGCCGCTTTCCTCGGGCGGGTTCAGCATCGTCTATCTCGCGCGCGACGAGAGCGGCACGCCCTACGCCATCAAGGAATACCTGCCGTCCTCGCTCGCGCTGCGCAGCGAGGGCACCGAGGTGCGCATCGACGATCCCGAGCACCTCTCGACCTTCCGCCACGGCCTGAAGTGCTTCTTCGAGGAGGGCCGCGCGCTCGCGCTCATCTCGCACCCGAACGTGGTGCGCGTGGAGAACTTCTTCCGGGCCAACGAGACCTGCTACATGGTCATGCAGTACGTGCGCGGGCGAACGCTCCAGTTCCACATCCAGCGCAACCGCGCGGAGTTCACCGAGACCTTCATCCGCCGCATCTTCATCCACCTGATGAACGGGCTGCGCGAGGTGCACGCCAACAAGCTGCTGCACCTGGACATCAAGCCGGCCAACATCTATCTCGCGATGGACGGCCGCCCCGTCCTCCTCGACTTCGGCGCGGCGCGCATCACGCTCTCCGACGAGCCGATGAAGCTGAAGCCCATGTACACCGCGGGCTTCGCGGCGCCGGAGCAGTACAAGTTCATCCCCGGGGAACTGGGCCCGTGGAGCGACATCTACTCGGTGGGCGCCACGATGTACACCTGCATCTCGGGGACGCCCCCGCAGGCGGCCGACGCGCGCCTGGAGAAGGACCGCCTGATCCCCCTTCGCACGCTCACGCGCGAGCCGTATTCGGACGACCTCTACGCCCTCGTCGACGCCTGCCTCAAGCTCGACCACCTCGCCCGGCCCCAGACGGCCTTCGACCTGCAGAAGATGCTCATGACGGAGCCCGCGGAACCGGCGCCCCGGGGGATCTTCGACACGCTGAACAAGCCGCTGTCGAAGTTCTTCACGCGATAGGCACGTCCACCTGAAATCCATGCGCTTCACGATCTTCCAGGACAGCCGACAGGGCGACCGGGACGGAAACGAGGACCGGGTCGGCTACTCGTTCTCGCGCGAGGTGCTGCTCATGGTGGTCGCCGACGGCATGGGCGGGCACCACGGCGGCGAGGTCGCGGCCGAGATCGCGGTGAACGAGATCCAGCGCCAGTTCCAGCAGGAAGCGAGGAACCGCCTTCGCCGCCCGCAGGATTTCCTCATCACCACGATCAACGCGGCCCACCGCGCCATCGTCTCGCACGCCGTCGCGGACAACCTGCTCGAGTGCCCGCGCACCACCTGCGTCGCCTGCATCGTGCAGGGCGGCATCGCGTACTGGGCGCACGCGGGCGATTCGCGCCTCTACCTGCTGCGCGGGGGCCGGCTCATCGCCCAGACATCCGACCACTCGCGCGTGCAGCAGTTGATCGACTCGGGCGTTCTCACCTCGGAGATGGCCGCGACGCACCCGGACCGCAACAAGATCTACAGCTGCCTGGGTGGCGTCGTTCCGCCGATCATCGCCGTGGGCGGCGAGCAGGCGCTGGAGGTTGGCGACACGATCGTGCTGTCCACCGACGGCTTCTGGACGCAGATCCCGCCCACGCTCATCGCGAGCCTGCTGAAGAAGCAGGACGTGGTGGGGCTCCTGCCGGGCCTGCTCACCGAGGCGCACCGCCGCGCCGACGGCGAGTCGGACAACCTGTCCGTCGTCGCGATGACGTGGGAGGCGCAGGACGACCCGCGCTACGCCGACACCCAGTCGATGGACGGCGAGCAGTTCACCACCTCCTCCAACTCCAACACGATGGAGCTGGGACGCGCGTTCCCCCACGAGGACGTGACGGACGAAGAAATCGAGCGGGCCATCGCCGAGATCCAGAACGCCATCAAGCGCGTGCCGCGCTAGCGCCGCCCCCATTCCCCGCGCCACACGCACCCGAGAAAGACCGCCATGCCCCGCTTCGAGAACCGCCCCGCGGACGCGCTCCGCCCCCTTCGCATCACCCGCGGCTTCACGCGCCACGCCGAGGGCTCCGTCCTCGTCGAGTTCGGCGAGACGCGTGTGCTCTGCACCGCGAGCGTGGAAGAGAAGGTGCCGCCCTTCCTCAAGGGCAAGGGCAGCGGGTGGGTGACGGCCGAGTACGGGATGCTGCCCCGCGCGACGCATACCCGCGGGCGCCGCGAAGCGGCCGAGGGCAAGCAATCCGGCCGAACGCAGGAGATCCAGCGCCTCATCGGCCGGTCGCTTCGTGCGGTGACGGACCTCCAGGCCCTGGGCGAACGCCAGGTGACGCTCGATTGCGACGTGCTGCAGGCCGACGGCGGCACGCGTTGCGCGTCGATCACGGGCGCCATGGTCGCGCTGGCCGACGCCGTGCGCTTCCTCAGGGAGAAGGGCCTCGTCACCGGCGAGCCGCTCAAGGACTTCGTGGCGGCCGTTTCCGTGGGCCTCATCGGCGGCGAGGCGCGGCTCGACCTCGACTACGAGGAGGACTCGGGCGGCGACACCGACATGAACGTCGTGATGACGGGCTCCGGCGGCTTCGTCGAGATCCAGGGGACCGCCGAGGGCGAGCCCTTCACGCGCGAGCAGATGGACCGCCTTCTCGCCCTCGCCACGAAGGGCATCGGCGACCTCGTCGCGGCACAGCGCAGCGCGCTGGCCGGATGAAGCGGCTCGTCATCGCGTCGAACAACGCGGGCAAGCTCCGCGAACTTTCCGCGATCCTCGCGCCGCTCGGATTCGACACGGTGACGCAGGGCGACCTGGGCGTACCCGAAGCCGAGGAGCCGCACCCCACGTTCGTCGAGAACGCCCTCGCCAAGGCGAGAAACTGCGCGCGCCACACGGGCCTTCCCGCCCTCGCGGACGATTCCGGCCTGTGCGTGGACGCGCTCGGGGGCGCTCCGGGCGTGCACTCGGCGTATTTCGCGGGGCGCGAAGGGGACCGCGCGGCGCGCGATGCCGCGAACAACGCGCTCCTCGTGGAAAAGCTCGCCGGCATCGCGAACCGCTCGGCGCACTACCTCTGCGTGGTGGTGATGGTCCGATCGGCCGACGATCCGGAGCCCGTCATCTGCGAAGGCCGCTGGAAGGGCGAGATCGTCCTCTCGCCGAAGGGCGCCGGCGGCTTCGGCTACGACCCGCATTTTCTCGTGCCCTCGCACGGGCTCACGGCCGCGGAGCTGCCGGCGGAAGAGAAGAACCGGCTCTCCCACCGCGCGATCGCCGTGTCGCGGCTCGCGGCGCGGCTTCGCGGCGAGGACTAGCTTGGCGCAGCCCGTCGCGTTCCACCCGCGGCTCGGGAAGGGCGGCGTGAAGCTCGCGACGCTTCCGCCCCTCACGCTCTACATCCACATCCCGTGGTGCCTGAAGAAGTGTCCTTACTGCGACTTCAACTCGCACGAAGCGCGCGGCGAGGTGCCCGAGAAGGCCTACGTCGACGCGGTGATCGCCGACCTCGAGGCGGCCGTGCCGAACGTCTGGGGCCGGCGCGTGCACGCGATCTTCGTGGGCGGCGGCACGCCGAGCCTTTTCTCGCCGGAGGCGATCGACCGCCTCCTCACCGCGGCGCGCACGCTCCTCGCCGTCGAGGCCGATGCCGAGATCACGCTCGAGGCGAACCCGGGCACCTTCGAGCAGGCGAAGTTCCGCGCCTTCCGCGAGGCGGGCGTGAACCGCCTGTCCGTGGGCATCCAGAGCTTCGACGACGCGCGCCTCCAGGCGATCGGCCGCGTGCACGGCGGCGACGAGGCGAGGCGCGCGGCGCGCATCGCGGTGGAGACCTTCGGGCGCGTGAACCTCGACCTCATGTACGCGCTGCCGGGGCAGGACGCCGCCGGCGCGCTCGCGGATCTCACCGAGGCGCTCGCCTTCGGGCCCGAGCATCTCTCCGCGTACCACCTCACCATCGAGCCCAACACCCTCTTCCACCGGTATCCGCCGGCCGTGCCCGACGAGGAAGTCGCGTCCGACATCGAGGACGCGATCGAGGCCGCGCTCGCGCGGGCGGGATACGAGCATTACGAAACGAGCGCCTACGCCAAATCGGGGGGGCGCGCCCGCCACAACGTCAACTACTGGCGATTCGGCGACTACCTCGGCATCGGCGCCGGCGCGCACTCGAAGCTGTCGTTCCCCGACCGCGTCGTGCGCGAGATGCGCTTCAAGCAGCCCAGGGCGTACCAGGATGGCGCGATGGCCGGTGCGGCGATCCAGTCGGCCCATGAAGTCTCCGCGGCCGACCTGCCGTTCGAGTTCGCGATGAACGCGTTGAGGCTCGCCGACGGCTTCACGCTCGCGCTCTTCACGGAACGCACGGGGCTTCCCGCGGCGGTGCTCGAGGGGCCGCTCGCGCGCGCCGAATCGATGGGGCTCGTGGAAAGGGACGCCTTCTCGGTGCGGCCCACGCTGCAAGGACGCCGGTTCCTGAACGATCTGCTCGGTTTGTTCGTACCGGAGGCGCAACCGCCGCAAAAAGGGTAAATTCGGGGGGACTGTCCGACTCCGCCCGAACACCCCCCGCCCCGAAAAAATCCCGCACTCCCGCACTTCAAGAGGAGACGCATCGTGCCGAAGGTCACCACCCAGTTCATCCACACCCTCGCCCTCGTGGGCCACGGCTCGAGCGGCAAGACGACGCTCGCCGAGGCGCTGCTCGCCAAGTCCGGCGCGATCGCCGCCGCCGGCTCCGTCGAGAAGGGCACGACGGTCTGCGACTTCGACCCGATGGAGAAGGATTACGGGCATTCGCTGCAGTCCTCGCTCGTGAACTTCGACTACGAGGGGATGCGCATCCACCTCGTCGACACGCCCGGCATGCCCGACTTCGCGGGGCAGTCCATCGCGGCGCTCGCCGCGGTCGAGACAGCCATCGTCGTGATCAACGCGCAGAACGGCATCGAGCTCAACACCACGCGCATGATGAAGTGGGCCAAGACGCGCGGCCTGTGCCGCATGATCGTCGTCAACAAGATCGACGCGGACAACGTCGACCTGCCGGGCCTGCTGCGCAAGATCCAGGACCACTTCGGCAAGGAGTGCCTGCCCATCAACCTGCCGGCCCACGGCCACAAGGACGTGGTGGACTGCTTCTTCACCCCGGACGGCGACAGCGACTTCGTCGGCGTGAAGGCCGCCCACTCGGCCATCATCGACCAGGTGGTGGAAGTCGACGAGGACGTGATGGCCCTTTACCTGGAGCAGGGCGAGGACCTCCAGCCCGAGCAGTTGCACGCGCCTTTCGAGAAGGCGCTGCGCGAAGGCCACCTGGTGCCCGTGTGCTTCACGAGCGCGAAGACGGGCGCGGGCATCCCGGAGTTCCTGCACATCCTCTCGCAGCTCGCGCCGAACGCGACGGAGGGCAACCCGCCGCCCTTCGTGAAGAGCGACACGACCGAGGGCGAGGAATTCCACGCCGAGCCGGACCCGGCCAAGCACGTGCTCGCGCACGTCTTCAAGATCGTGATGGACCCGTACGTGGGCAAGGTCGCGTTCTTCCGCGTGCACCAGGGAACGATGACGAAGGATTCGCAGCTCTACATCGGCGACGGCAAGCGCCCCATCAAGGTGGGCCACCTCTACAAGGTGATGGGCAAGGAATACGTCGAGGTCGACAGCCTCGTGCCCGGCGACCTGGGCGCCATCGCCAAGGTGGACGAGATCGACTTCAACGCCGTGCTGCACGATTCCCACGACGAGGACAACATCCGCCTTCGCTCCCTCGACTTCCCCACGCCCATGCATTCCGTCGCGGTGGAGACGAAGAAGAAGGGCGACGAGCAGCGCCTTTTCGACGTGCTGCACAAGCTGGAGGTCGAGGACCCCTGCCTGTGGATCGAGCGCCACCCCACCACGCACGAGACCGTGATCCGCGGCCTGGGCGAACTGCACCTGCGCGTGAAGTTCGAGAAGATGGCCAACCAGTACAAGCTGGAGGTCGACAAGAAGCCGCCGAAGATCCCGTACCGCGAGACCATCACGAAAAAAGCCGAGGGGCATTGCCGCCACAAGAAGCAGACGGGCGGCGCCGGCCAGTTCGGCGAGGTGTACCTCAAGGTGGAGCCGCTCGCGCGCGGCAGCGGCTTCGAGTTCGTGGACCAGGTGAAGGGCGGCGTGATCCCCACCGTCTTCATCCCGGCGGTGGAAAAGGGCGTGCGCATGGCCCTGGACCACGGCGTCATCGCGGGCTCGCCCGTCGAGGACATCCGCGTCATCGTCTACGACGGCAAGAGCCACGCCGTGGACTCGAAGGAAATCGCCTTCGTGACGGCCGGCAAGAAGGCCGTGATCGACGCCATCCTCAAGGCCGGCGCCATCATCCTCGAGCCCATCGTGAACGTCACGATCACCGTGCCGGACAAGTACGTGGGCGACGTGACGAGCGACATCTCGAGCCGCCGCGGCCAGATCACCGGCACCGAATCCTCGGGCGGCGACCTCATGTCGATCGACGGGCAGGTGCCCCTGTCGGAAGTCTCCGAGTACCAGTCGAAGCTGCGTTCCATGACCGGCGGGCAGGGCTCGTACACCGTTGAGTACAGCCACTACGCCATGGTGCCCGCGCAGACCCAGGCGGCGCTCACTTCGGCGTTCAAGCTGGAGCGCGAGGAAGATTAGATTTCTCTTCCGGATCGCGGCCTTGCGCCGCGATCTTGAAGAACCGGTTTCAATTCGCGTCACCCCCGCGTCACGGCTCATCGCAAATTCTTCGCGATTTCCCGTTGACAGGCGCAGGCTCGCTTGGCAATTTCGATCCCCCGGCACCGTTCGCGCGCCCATGCGCGGCGGCATGAAACCGGCCCACGCAAGGGAGAGCGCCATGATCGAGATCCGCGACCAGCAACTGCGCCTGCTCGTCCTGGCGCACCTCGTGCGCGAGCTGCAGAAGAGCGTCGACGAGAGTCGCCCCGCGCCCGCGGGCATGACCGAGCAGCAGTACGCCGAGCTGCGATCGCTCTCGACCGACGACCTCGTGCGCCTCTCGGAGCTCCAGGAACCGCGCGTGGCCGTGCAGATAGACGCCGG
>Ga0105090_10002049_pt1 | contig 11131 bp, 9 predicted proteins | sample PPLLak3March2015_FD_79110 | JGI IMG/M metagenome (GOLD analysis project Ga0105090, IMG submission 79110) | Freshwater sediment microbial communities from Prairie Pothole Lake near Jamestown, North Dakota, USA - PPLs Lake P7 Core (1) Depth... | ecosystem: Environmental > Aquatic > Freshwater >... | reverse complement strand
GCGTCCCTGTTCGACGGTGGCGACCTCCTCCCCGTTGATGAACAGGCGCTTGTCGCGATAGGCGATCGTGTCGCCGGGCAGGCCCACCATGCGCTTGATGAAATTGACCTTGGGGTCCACCGGGTAGCGGAACACCACGACGTCCCCCCGCTCCGGTTCCCCGAGCGCGAGGAATTTCGTGTTCAACACCGGCAACCGCAAGCCATAGGCGAACTTGTTGACGACGATGAAATCGCCGATCAGCAGGGTCGGAATCATCGAGCCGGAGGGGATCTTGAACGGCTCGAACAGGAACGAGCGGAACAGCAATACGATCAGCAGGATCGGGAACAGCGAACGCGAGTACTCGACCACGACCGGATCACGCGGAAGCTGCAGCTCCTTTTGCACCGCACGGTCCATCCGGCGACGCCGCAGGAACAGGCTGTCGAGCAGCCAGACCAGCCCGGTAAGGCCGGTCAGCAGGACGAGCAGCAGTGAAAAATCGGGTTTCATCGAATCAACTCACCTCTTGTTGTCCTGTTGCAGCACGGCAAGGAAAGCCTCCTGCGGGATCTCCACGCGGCCCACCTGTTTCATGCGCCGTTTGCCTGCCTTCTGTTTCTCCAGCAATTTGCGCTTGCGCGTAACGTCTCCGCCGTAGCACTTGGCGGTCACGTTCTTGCGCAGCGCCTTGACGGTCGTCCGCGCAATAACCTGCGAGCCGATGGCTGACTGGATGGCCACGTCGAACATCTGGCGGGGGATCAGTTCCTTCATCCGCACGGCCAGATCACGCCCCCGCCGCTGCGCCTGCTCACGATGCACGATTGACGACAGCGCGTCCACCCGTTCGCCATTGATCAGCACGTCGATGCGGACGAAGGGGCCGGCCTGGAAGCGCAGAAAATGGTAATCGAATGACGCATAACCCCGGCTCACCGACTTGAGCCGGTCGAAGAAGTCGAGCACGACCTCCGACAGCGGCAGTTCGTAGCGAATCGAGACCTGGCTGCCCATGAATTGCATGCTGATCTGGCTGCCCCGCTTCTCCTCGCACAGGCCGATGACCGCGCCCACGTAATCCTGCGGCACCAGGATGGTGGCTTCGATGATGGGCTCGCGGATTTCGGCAATCTTGTGGGCTTCGGGCAATCTCGCCGGGTTCTCCAGGCTGATGACTTCGCCGCTGGAGAGCACCACCTCGTAAATCACGGTCGGGGCCGTGGTCACGAGGTCCATGTCGTATTCCCGCTCCAGGCGCTCCTGCACGATATCCATGTGCAGCAGGCCGAGGAAGCCGCAGCGAAAGCCGAAGCCCAGGGCCTCCGAGGTCTCTGGCTCGAACTGCAGGGCGGCGTCGTTCAGTTGCAGGCGGTCCAGCGCCTCGCGCAAATCCGGGTAGGCGTCGGCGTCGGTTGGATACAGGCCGGCGAATACCCGCGGCTGCACCTTCTTGAAACCAGGGAGCGGCGTAGTCGCGCCGTCTTTCGCCAGCGTCACCGTGTCCCCGACCGGGGCGCCGTGCACGTCCTTGATCCCGGCCACGAAGAAACCGACTTCACCGGCCGCGATGCGGTCACGTACCTCCCGCTTGGGCGTAAACACGCCCACCTGCTCGACCTGGTGCTGCTTGCCGGTCGACATCAGGCGAATCTTTTCGCCCCTGGCGATAGCGCCGTCGACCACGCGGATCAACGAAACGATGCCGAGGTAATTGTCGAACCAGGAGTCGATGATGAGCGCCTTTAACGGGGCGTCGGGTCTGCCGCGCGGGCTGGGAATGCCGCGCACCAGCCTCTCGAGCACTTCGGCGATGCCCTCGCCGGTCTTCGCGCTGACGCACAGCGCGCTGCGCGCCTCGATGCCGATGATGTCCTCGATTTCCTGCTTGACCCGTTCCGGCTCCGCCGACGGCAAATCGATCTTGTTGAGCACCGGGATGACTTCGAGGCCGAGTTCGACCGCGGTGTAGCAGTTGGCGACGCTCTGTGCCTCCACGCCCTGCGCCGCGTCCACGACGAGCAGCGCGCCCTCGCAGGCCGCCAGCGAACGTGACACTTCGTAGGAGAAATCGACGTGGCCCGGTGTGTCGATGAAGTTCAGCTTGTAGATCTCGCCGTCTTGCGCCTTGTAATCCAGCGTCACGCTCTGCGCTTTGATGGTGATGCCGCGCTCGCGCTCGAGATCCATGGAATCCAGCACCTGCTCGGCCATCTCCCGTTCGGCGAGTCCGCCGCAAATCTGGATAAAGCGATCGGCCATGGTCGACTTGCCGTGATCCACGTGCGCGATGATCGAAAAATTCCTGATGTGTTTCTGGTCCATGTATGCCCGGGCCACGTCACCTGGCCGGCGTCATTGTCACCCGGGGCCCGGCTACTTCGTTGCTGTTCGGTAAATCAAAGGGCCATCCGTTTGCGGTCAAACGGATGGCCCCATCCAGTAAAAGCGATTATAGCTTAGTCTGCGGCCGGCGGCGTGTATGCGATGAACCGGGTGACGCCTTCCCGCATGACGCGCAGGGCGACCGCCTTGCCCGGCGACAGGGAGGCCACGATACGGTCGAAGGACTCGACGTCCGCCACCGCTTCATTGTTGATCATCAGGATCACGTCGCCGCGCCGGAGACCGGCACGGTAAGCCGCGTCGCTTTCGACACGCGCGAGCAGCACGCCGCCTTCGGGTTCGCCCAGCGCTCGGCGCATATCCGCGCTGATCGGCTCTACCTGCAAGCCCAGCGCATTGCTCTGCCCGCCGCCCTCGTCGCTCGCCAGCAGGTTGCCTTGCTCGTCCTCCTCCAGGGCGTCCAGTACGACGGTAAAGGTCTTTTCCTCGCCCATGCGGCTGACCTGCACCTCGGCCTTGGTGCCGGGCGGATTGGAGCCCACCAGCGGCGGCAGGTCACCCGAGGATTCGATGGTGATGCCGTTGAATGCCAGGATGACGTCGCCGGGCCGAATGCCGGCCTCATCGGCCGCGCTGCCTGCGTTCACTTCGTTGACCAATGCTCCGACCGGGCGTTCCAGGTCGAGCGCCTCGGCCATTTCGCGGTCGACGGCGCCAACTTGCACGCCGAGCAGGCCGCGGGAGACCTTGCCGTGTTCGCGCAGCTGGCGGACCGCCGCGCTGGCCGTTTCGATCGGAATTGAGAACGACAGGCCCATGTAGCCGCCGCCGGAACTCAGGATCCAGGAGTTGATGCCGACCACCTCGCCCTCCATGTTGAGGAGCGGGCCGCCGGAATTGCCGCGGTTAATCGCAACGTCGGTCTGGATGAACGGCACGTATTGCTGCTGCCCGGTGCTGCGGCCCTTGGCGCTGACGATGCCGGCGGTCACCGACTGCTCGAAATTGAAGGGCGAGCCGATCGCCACGACCCACTCACCCGGGCGCAGCGCATCGCTGTCGCCGAGCTTCAGCGTCGGCAGGTCGTCGACATCGATTTTCAGCAGCGCGATGTCGCTCAGCGGGTCGGAACCGATCAACTCCGCTTCGAACTCGCGCCGGTCCGCCAGGCGGACGATGATCTGGTCGGCATTCTCGATGACGTGGTGGTTGGTCATGATGTAGCCATCCGCTTCGATGATGAAGCCCGACCCCGCGCCCTCGCGATCAGGCGTTCCGCGGCCCGGGGCGCCCGGCACGTCGAAGTAGCGCCGGAAAAACTCGGGAATTTCCTCCGAGTCGTGCGGGTTTTCCATGCCTTCGGCGTCGTCGGGACGCACCAGGTCACCGAACTGGGTCACGCGGATGTTGACCACCGCGGGAACGGACTCATCGACAAGGCTGGTGAAGTCCGGCAAGCCCGTCACCTTGGCGAAGCCGGTGCCGGCGACGAGGAGCATTACAACGGCGGTGAAGCCGCTCAAAAGTCGTTTGTTCACGCAACCACCTCTACTTTGTTCTGGAATTCAGGAATGTTCGAATTTCGTGTCGTCGACCACGCGCAACAGGTGGACAGCAGGCGCTGCCAAAGATTCCAGCGGCCGCTTCCGGCTCCACCGCAGCACCCACGCGCCCGCGGTCAGGGCGCCTGCCAGGGCCAGCAGGTCACGGCCGGCCGCTTCCAGGTGCAGCATGACCCCTACATGGTGGCCGAGAGCCGCTCCTCCAAGCCCAGCCAGTAAAGGAACCAGGTAAAAGCGAGTCACCAGTTGAAGGAACCACCGCTCGGAAAGGCCGACCAGAACCTCCTGGCCACATCGTGCGTCGAGGTGGTTGTCGAATTCCAGGACCACCGGACGACGCCGCAGCAATCGGCCGAACAGGCCCGCTCCGCAACCCCGGCCCGCGTCGCACGCCGGGCAGCCGGTCTGGCCGCCCAGGCGCACCGAGGCCCGGCCACCGGCCGTCGCGACTACCTGTCCCTGCTGCTCGAGCATGCGGCGCCGGCGTGTCCGACCGGGTCAGGGCGTCGCAACGACGACGGCTTCCCCGATCAACTTGACCGTGGCTGCCGGCACGTCCCCGACAACGGTAATGACGACGCCATCCGCAGTCTTCGAATAAGCGTGGGTCGTTCCGTGGCGGCTCAGTCCGGGATCCTGCTCCCACTCGCTGCCGCCACTTTCCACGTAAACGGAAACGGCAGCCAGGCCGTCGCTGTAAACCAGGTGCTCGTACATGCCGCTGCCCTGGGGCCCGAAATAGCGTTGCACCGTCAGTTCAAAACCCGGCGGCAACCGCTCAGGCCACCACTGCGGAGCCATAGGCGTCAAACCGATCCCCGCCGGCAGCCGGGACTCCACGGTGCGGAATTTCTTCAGCGGACTGCTCGAGTTCAGCTCGTCCGGATCCACCTCGGAGCCCATGCGGATGTCGGTGAACATCAGCTTGGCCAGGGTCTTGCCGTCGCTGTCGATCAGTTGCCACTTGAGCAGCAGGGCCGAATGCTCTTCCAGCCACAGGGAGTAACCGTAGCGATAGTCATCATTGGGCAGCACTTCGAGATTGCGGACGTTCTGCCCGGCGATGCGCTCCGTGCCGCCGAGTTTCAGGGTATAGGACCGCTCGGTCCGGTCCTGCTCGTCCGTCGGCAGCTGGGGGAAAAAGGAACGGCCGAACGCCTGGTCCTGCAACACCGAATGGTCATCCCCGAGCACCCAACGGACCCCGCTGGAGTCCCTGAGCACCTCGCGCTGCGCGCCCGACAACGCGACCAGCCGTTCGCGCACGCCGGCCTCGTCCGCGACGTGGGTGATGCGCATGGTGACGACTTCATCGCCCTGAACGTAGACGAAGGTTCCCTGGTAGCTCATCTGGCTCATCGCGGCAGTCATCCGTGCGAGCCAATCCCGGGGGTCGTCCCCGGCACCGGAACCGCCCGCCGCGATGGTCGCGGAGGACCACATCAGCCACACGGCTACCAACAATGCCGCGGTAGCCCTCCGGTTCATTTCTGCCTGGCGTCCGCGTCCCGTTCGGTCTCCCGTTCCGCTGCCTGTTCCGCATTCCGTTCGGCGCTGTCGCCCTGGGCGGCATCGGCGGACCGTGCCGACGAGGTGATCACGATCGGCACGAAAGACACGAAGCCCTTGCCCCCGGTCGAGCCCGTGGCCTGGTAGTGGCGCAGCAAATACGCATTCATGCGGCTATCGCCGGCCGGACCGCCCGACAGGCTGACCTGCCTCGATATGGGCGTGGGGCTGAGGCTCTCCGGACTGGTAAAGGTGCCGGCCGGTTTGCTGTCGGCCAGGCCGCTCGTTGGCTGCTGCGCAGTTTGGCTGCCCGGTCCAACGGCCACGATGGCCAACAACGCGACCGACGCCGCGACGGCGAGGCCCGCGGCAGGTTTCAGCCAGGACAGGCGTTTCCGGTGCGGTGCGCCCGGCAACGACTCACCCTCGATGGCCCGCCGCACGCGGCTGGACAGACCTTCGCCGGCAAATCGGTCGCCTCCGTGACGCAGGCAGTCGCGCACCACGTGGTAACGGGCCCAGGTCGCGCACAACTCTTCATCGGCGCCGAGGCGGCGCACCAGGAAGCGACCGGTTTCCCGGCTGATTTCGCCGTCCATCAGGCAGGACAGGTGTTCGCGTGATTCAGTAGTCATTTCGTCAACCGTTGCATTAGTCAATCAATTCCCGTCCATCAGGGGCTTCAATTTTTCGTCGATGGCTTCCCGGGCGCGGAAGATCCGCGAACGAACCGTGCCAATCGGGCAATCCATCGTCACCGCGATGTCCTCGTAGCTCATACCTTCTATTTCGCGCAGCACGATAGCCGTTCTGAGGTCCTCGGGCAGCGCGTCGATGGTATCGAAAACCGTGTTCTTGATTTCCTCGCGAAGAAGCTCGTTCTCCGGCGTTCCATGTTCTTTCAGACGGCTTTCGAGGTCATATTGTTCCGCGTCCGCCGCGTCGATATCGGTCGAGGGCGGTCTGCGCTTGCGCGCCACCAGCCAATTCTTGGCGGTATTGATGGCGATGCGATAAAGCCAGGTGTAGAACTGGCTGTCGCCACGAAAACGGTCGATGGCCCGGTAGGCCTTGATGAAGGCCTCCTGGGCAACGTCCATGGCTTCGGACGGGTCCGACACGTATCGCGCCACCAGGCTTATAATCCGATGCTGGTACTTGCTGATCAACAGATCGAAGGCGCGCTTGTCGCCCTTCTGCACTCGCTCAACCAGCAACTCGTCGACCTGCGCTTCGCTCATCCGCGCACGCTCCGCCTCTCCCTCGTTGGGCCGCCACGCCGGATGACCGATTTTGGCCTCGGTCACGGTCACGGTCTCGGTGTCTGCCTCAGGCTCGGCCGTCATGGCCTGCAACTTGCATCGCGCCGTCATTCGTGTCGGTCCCCTCTGCTGAGCATAACATGGTCGTGGTTCCACTGAGCCGTATGACAGGGGTCGTCTGGGGTAGTTCCGTGCGCCCGTTTCTTTTTGCACCCGCTGCCAAAGGTGAAAGTTGGTGGGGGCGATGCGATAATGTTCCGCTGAACGGCCAGACACTCCTCAACCTTCGCAACAGGCAAGAAAATCATGGAATTTCTCAGGCAACTCGGCGTCGGCCAGGACAACCCCGGCGCGTACTTCGGACACGGCAAATGGTCTGCCACGCGCGACCAGGGCGTCATCGAATCCATCAACCCGGCGACCGGCGAGTTGATCGGCCGCGTTTTCGGCGTTTCGACCGACGATTACGAACGCGTCATCAGCACGGCCGCGCGCGTTTTCGCAGAGTGGCGCATGGTGCCCGCCCCGCGGCGCGGCGAAGCCGTTCGTCTGTGCACCGAGGCGCTGCGCCGCAACAAAGACGCGCTGGGCAGCCTGGTCAGCCTGGAGATGGGCAAGATCAAGGCCGAGGGCGACGGCGAAGTGCAGGAAATGATCGACATCGGGGATTTTGCCCTGGGCCAGTCGCGCATGTTGTACGGCCTTACCATGCATTCGGAAAGGGCTCGCCACCGCATGTACGAGCAATGGCACCCCCTCGGCATCGTGGGCGTGGTCAGCTCATTCAACTTCCCGGTCGCGGTCTGGGCCTGGAACGCGTTCATTTCCGCCATTTGCGGCAACACGACTGTCTGGAAACCATCGTCAAAGTGCCCCCTGTGCTGCATCGCCGTGCAGCGGGTCTGCAACGAGGCGCTCGAGGCAGGCGGCTTTCCGCCGATCTTCCTGAGCTTCATGGCGAGCGGGCATGACCTGGCGAACCGCTTCGTCGAAGACGATCGCATCAAGCTGATCTCTTTTACCGGCTCCACCTGGGTTGGCCGCGGTGTCGCCAGGCGCGTGGCGGAACGATTTGGCCGCAGCATCCTGGAGCTCGGCGGAAACAACGCCATCATCCTGGATGAGACCTCCGACCTGCAGTTGGCGATTCCCGCGATTGTTTTCGGCGCCGTGGGAACGGCCGGGCAGCGATGCACCACGACGCGCCGGCTGTTCGTGCCGGAGGCCACCTTCGGCCAGGTGACCGAACGGCTGGTTGGCGCCTATCGGCAGGTACGTATTGGCGACCCCCTCGACGCGTCTACGCTGATGGGGCCGCTGGTCGACGGCAAGGCCGTCAAAGACTTCGAGACAGCTGTAGAATCGGCCCGCGCCGCCGGCGGCGAAGTGCTGACCGGTGGCAAGCGGATCGACCGCCCGGGCTACTTCGTCGAACCCACGATCATCAAGGCGCGCAACGAATGGGAGATCGTGCAGACCGAGACTTTCGTGCCGATCCTCTACGTCATACCCTATTCCGGAATCGACAACGCCATCCGCATGCAAAACGATGTCCCGCAGGGCCTGTCTTCGGCGATTTTCACCAGCGACGTCCGCCACTCCGAGCTGTTCCTGTCCGCCGAGGGATCCGACTGCGGCATCGCGAACGTGAACATCGGCACCTCGGGCGCCGAAATCGGCGGTGCCTTTGGCGGCGAGAAGGAAACGGGCGGCGGCCGCGAGTCGGGCTCGGACGCCTGGAAGGCCTACATGCGCCGACAGACCAATACGATCAACTGGGGCAAGGAGTTGCCGCTGGCCCAGGGCATCAAATTCGACTTGTGAACCGCAGCGGCCGGTAACGGGGAGTCGCTGAACGCGCCATGATCTACGAACTGGCCAGGAAGGTGCTGTTTGCCGCCGACCCGGAAACGGCGCACGAACTGACGCTGGAAAGCCTGCGCCTGGGCCACCGGCTGGGCGCCACGCGGTTCCTGTGCAAGACGCGTAACCAGCCCCTGCGTTGCATGGGCCTGGATTTCCCGAACCCGGTCGGCGTCGCCCCCGGGCTCGACAAGAACGGCGACTACTTCGAGGCCCTTGGCGATTTGGGCTTCGGCTTCGTCGAAATCGGCACCGTGACCCCCCGCCCCCAGCCGGGCAATCCCCGACCGCGGGTGTTCAGGTTGCCGCGCGCGCAAGCCATGATCAATCGCCTCGGCTTCAACAACAAAGGCGTTGATCACCTGGTGCGGCGGGTACAACGGCGTCGCTTTAAAGGCATACTCGGCATCAATATCGGCAAGAATTTCGACACGCCCATCGCGAACGCGGTCGACGACTATCTGCACTGCCTGGACAAAGTCTATCCCTACGCAGACTACGTAACGGTCAACATCTCCTCGCCCAACACGCAGAACCTGCGCGACCTGCAAGGCAAGGAAGAATTGGACCGGCTGCTCGCCGCGGTAACCGCGCGGCGCTCCGAACTGGCCGAAACCCTGGGCCGACGCGTGCCGCTTGCCGTCAAGGTCGCGCCTGACCTGGATGACGGCCAGATCCGCGCCATTGCCGAGGTCGTGTCGCGGTACGGGATGGATGCGGTGATCGCGACCAACACGACGATCGGCCGCGAAGGCGTCGAGGGCCTGCGACACGCTGACGAAGCCGGTGGCCTGTCCGGGGCGCCGCTCAAGCCCAAGGCCGATCGCGTGCTCGCGGCGCTGCGCAAGGCGCTGCCTCCGCAAATCGCGCTGATCGGCGTCGGCGGCATTACACGCGGCCAGGACGCCGTGGACAAGCTCGACCTCGGCGCCGAGCTGGTGCAGTTCTATACCGGCATGGTTTATCGCGGTCCGGAGCTGATCGCCGAGTGCCTGCAGGCCATCGCGGAACGCAACAGCGCATGAGGGTCGTCGAAAGGCCTTCGCTGAAGGCCATGAACAGTTTCGGCGTGGCGGCATCGGCCGCGTTGTTGCTGGTCATCGAGAGCGAAGAGGACGTCCTGGCCGTCCCGCCGTTCGATCCCGGGCGCGATTTCGTGCTGGGAGGCGGCAGCAACGTGGTCCTCGCCACGGACGTGCCCGGCGCCGTCTACCACAATGCCATCCTCGGTCGCGAAGTGGTCGAGGACGGTCCCGACTATGGCCTGCTGGAGGTCGGCGCCGGCGAGAACTGGCACGACCTGGTCCGCTGGACGCTGGAACACGGCTACTCCGGGCTCGAGAACCTGTCCTTGATCCCCGGCCTGGCCGGGGCCGCGCCGCTGCAGAACATCGGTGCTTACGGCGTGGAGCTGGCCTCGGTGCTGGAGCGCGTGACGGCCTGGGACTGGCAGCGCTGCGCCTGGGCGAGTTTCAGCCGGGAGGATTGCCGCCTGGGATACCGCGACAGTCTGTTCAAGTCCGGCGCGCCCGATCGTTATCTGATTACCTCCATCCGCCTTCGGCTGCACCGCGTTTTCGAGCCCCGGCTGGACTATGCCGGCCTCCGTGAAGAGCTGTCCGTCGCCGGAATTGCCCACCCCACCGCGCTCGATGTCAGCGACGCCGTGATGCGCATCCGCCGGCGCAAACTGCCGGATCCGGCGCTTACCGGCAACGCCGGCAGCTTCTTCAAGAATCCGGTGGTCGACGCCGCGCACGCCGAAGTCCTGCTGGCCCGGCATCCCGGGTTGCCCGCCTGGCCAGCCGGGCCGGGCCGTACCAAGCTCTCCGCGGCCTGGATGGTCGAGCAGTGTGGCTTGAAAGGGCTGAGCCACGGCGACGCCGCCGTTTCCCGACAGCACGCCCTGGTATTGATCAATCGCGGCGCCGCCACGGGTGGCGACATCATCCGCTTGTCGCGCCGGGTGCAATCCGTCGTGGCCAGCGCGTTTGGCGTCGCGCTCGAGCCCGAACCCAGGCTGGTCGAGTTCCAGTCCTGAATCGCGTATAGTGCGTCGCGATTTCCAGCAGCGATCCGGAGCACCGATGAAGCTCAAGCCTACGATCCTGGCGACCGCCTTTCTGTTCGCCCTTGGCGCCTGCCAGCAGTCGGCCGCGCCGACTCCCCCGGTTGCCGCGCAATCCGATGCGAAGGCCGTGACCGCCACGCAGGGCCCGGTCAACCTGGAGGAAGCCCGGCCGGTAACCGACATCGAGCGCATGCTGGCTGAAATCGCCGAGCTCTCCTCCGACGCCTACGGCGGCCGCGAGCCGATGTCGGAGGGCGAGCGCCTGACGCTGGAGTTCATCGAGACGCGCTTCCGCGAACTCGGGCTGCAGCCCCTGTTCGGCGACAGCTACCTGCAGCCCGTCGACCTGGTCTCGATCGAAGCCGACCCCGCCACCGTGCAGATGACCTTTCACCTCGACGGCAAGGACCGTTTGGTCAGGCACCAGGACGAAATGGTCGCCGGCACGACGCGAGTCGTGCCCGAATCGCGCGTGGAATCCAGTGAAGTCGTTTTCGTCGGCTATGGCATCGTGGCGCCCGAGTACGGCTGGAACG
>Ga0105090_10002047_pt1 | contig 11142 bp, 10 predicted proteins | sample PPLLak3March2015_FD_79110 | JGI IMG/M metagenome (GOLD analysis project Ga0105090, IMG submission 79110) | Freshwater sediment microbial communities from Prairie Pothole Lake near Jamestown, North Dakota, USA - PPLs Lake P7 Core (1) Depth... | ecosystem: Environmental > Aquatic > Freshwater >... | reverse complement strand
CATTTTCCGGATCAGTATCCCGCAGCGCGCATCGGCAGAAGGACTCCGTCCGGAATGCGGAACACCGGCTTTGCGTGCCATTCTGAATGCAGAAAAGTGATCGACTCTTTTTTCCGCTGATGCGGATCATACCGGGAAAAAGCTACAGATATCGACCGAGCTCACAACCCCTTCACAGTAGGGTGGATTTGGGTGCTTCCATCCGACAAATCACTTGAAGCCTATTTCTGAGATAGTTTCCGTCAATCTCAGGAGGCTGTAGCCCCCCGAACCCCCGGAAGTAGCAACAAATCTGCAATTCCCTGAATCGATACCTTTGGTCTGGTAATCCCAAATCCCCTAAAGCCTGAGTCAGGGTTCGACATTAGGCACGCAACCTATCAAAATCATTTTAGTCCACAATTCCATCCCATACACCCTTTTCCTCTTCTCAAATGGTATATTGTTGAAATATCAATCGGCTTGTCAAACATCTCCTTCGGGCTGCCAGAGCGCAAGTTCATCAACCATACCTTCATGGTGATGGCCCTTGCCCGGGGCCTTGACGGCGCCATCGTCAACCCAGTGGATGCGCGCATGATGGGTTGTATCACAACCGCTGAAATGCTGATGGGAAGGCATATCGAGCCGCTAAAGCAAGTTAGCAACCCTGTAATTTTTTTCTTGACATCCTAAAAACGCGGTGTTAACGGTCAAGTTAAATGTTTAACCTGTTCTCCTGGCCGAGAGCTAAAATCTTGTGAAAAAAAGACCGCGAGAGAAGCCGGGTAGAGCAAAGTCCGGCCCGGCAACAGTCAAAGACATTGCACGCGAGGCGAACGTCTCGGTGGCTACCGTCTCCCTTGCGTTAGAAGGTAAAAAGACCACACGGGTCAGTCAAGGGACCCGCCAGCGCATCCTGGAAATCGCCCAGCAATTAAACTATCAGCCCAACCTGATAGCTAGGTCCTTGGTAACCAAAAAGAGTTATACCTTGGGCCTCGTCATAACCACACTCTTCAACCCCTTCTACGCCGAGTTATCACAGGACATCATCGATCGATCAGAAGAAATGGGGTACCACGTTTTTACTTGCTCTGTCCGGGGAGGACTTCAAAGCGAGCAGGGAGCCGTAGAAGGTCTTATCAGTCGAGGCGTGGATGGCCTGATCATTTGTTCGGCCTTGCGCCAAGATCCTGTGATCAAGAACCTGATGAACCATAGAACCCCTTTTGTATTGGCAATGCGAAAGACTGAACCCGCCACCGGCGATCCGCTTGTCGACTTTATTGGAGTTGACAACTGCCTGGGCGGCTATAAGGCCATGGAACATTTATTGGCCATGGGCCACAGGCGCATCGGGCTGATCACCGGCCCCATGGCAACCTCCACGGGCCACGACCGGAGGGTCGGCGCCATGAGTGCCTGCCAGGCCAGAGGCCTCAACCCAGACCAAATCACACTGCTTGAGGGCAATTTCCATCGGACGTCGGGGCGCAACTTGGCAAAAAAAATATTGGGCCAAAAGACTCGTCCGAGCGCTATTTTCGCCGGAAACGACCACATGGCCATCGGGGTCCTGGACGCCTTGGCCGAAACAGGATTTCGGTGTCCAGAGGACGTGGCCGTGGTCGGCTTCGATGACATCGAGATGGCCGGACTGCCCGGGGTGGATCTAACTACCGTGTCGCAGAAGAAGTCCACCATGGGCCGGCTGGCGGTGGATCAGTTGGTTGAAAAAATCAAAGGAGACGAAGGCTCTGTTGCCAAGACCATTACCCTTGAACCGATCTTGGTCATTCGCAAAACATGCGGCTTCCACCAAAAAAAACAAACGAAAAAAGCTTAGCTGGAATTGGGAGGAAAAATGGGTAAAAACCCGTTCGATCTGACAGGCAAGATCGCTGTGGTCACCGGCGCAGGACGCGGAATCGGGCGGGCTTGCGCCGTAGCACTGGCTCAGGCAGGAGCAGATGTGACCTTGGTAGCGAGGAGTGCAAATGAACTTGGCGCAGTTGCCAAAGAGATCTCCAACCTCGGTCGGACAGCCATAGTGCGCCCTAAAGATATTACAAAAAGTTTAGAGTTACAAAGCCTTATGGATGATATCGCCTCTGTTATGGGCGGGATCGATATCCTTGTAAATAACGCCGGCATAAACATACCCCAAGAGGCCTTAGAGGTCACGCCTAAAGCCTGGGACCAAATCATGGATATAAACCTAAAAGCCGCCTTCTTCACCGCTCAAGCCGTAGGGCGGGTCATGATCCGGCAGGGTCGAGGCGGCCGTATTATCAACATGACCTCGCAAACCGGCACGCTCGCATTGGTTAAACGTTCTGCCTACTGTGCCAGCAAGGCCGGATTAAATCTGGTTACAAAGGTGTTGGCCGTAGAATGGGCTAAGCATAACATTCTAGTCAACGCTGTCGCACCGACCTTCATCGAGACAGAATTCTCCAGTGGCTTTTTAGCCGACCCAGTTTTCCGTGAATACGCCTTGTCCAAAAACCTGTTAAAGCGATTCGGAACTCCGGAAGACGTGACAGGGGCCGTTGTATATTTGGCTTCTTCGGCCGCCTCCATGGTCACCGGCCATGTCCTTTCCGTGGACGCTGGCTGGACGGCCCATTGACTTAAAAAATTGACTTAAAAGCAAGGCGAAGGAGGAGAGACATGTCGGATTTAAGCGACCTAAGCAATGCCCTGACCAAAGGCGATTACGAAGTTGCCGAAAGCCTCACGAAGAGCATGTTATCCCAAGGCGTCGGGGCGGATAAGATCATCAACCAGAGCATCATGATCACTCTTCAGGATGTGGGTGAGAAATTCTCGGCCGGGGAAGCCTTCATCCCTGAGATGTTGATAGCAGCCCGGACGGCCCAGAAGGTTATAGAAATTCTTAGGCCGAAGCTGGAGGAGAGCGGGGTAAAGCCATTGGGTAAAGTGATCATCGGCACGGTTCAGGGAGACCTCCACGATTTGGGCAAAAACATTGTGACGATGATGCTCAAGGGGGGTGGTTTTAAGGTCCAGGATCTGGGCGTGGACGTCAAACCCGCCGCCTTCATCGAGGCCATCAAGACCCATAAGCCCGAAATCCTCGCATTGAGCTGCCTGCTCACTACCACCATGGCTTCGGTCCCCCTTGTTATAAACGCCATCAAGGAAGCAGGTCTGAGGGACCAGGTTAAAATCATGATCGGGGGGCCGCCGACTTCGGATGCATTTGCTCAGGCGGTGGGAGCTGATTTTTTCGGCAAGGACGCTCACGTTGCTGTACAATTGGCCAGAAAAATCGTCGGGGTTGCCTGAAACGCCAAATATTTACAGGAGGACAGAAATGGCTATTTATTTAAAACAAGCTAAAAAACCACCCATCGAGGACTTGACCCGCGTTCGTGAGACGGTTCGGGAAATCATAGATAAAGTCCGCCGCGAGGGCGAAGCCGGAGTGAGATATTACTCGGCCAAGTTTGACAACTGGTCGCCTAAGAGCTTCAAGGTCGGCGCCGAGGAAATGAAGGCGGTTAAATCCCAATTGCCGTCCTCCATGGTCGAGGACATCGATTTCTGTCAGGCCCAGATACGCAATTTCGCCACCGAACAGATGAAGCGACTGACCGATTTCGAGGTTCAGACACTGCCCGGAGTTTTTTTGGGTCAGAAAGTCATCCCAGTGGCCTCTTCCGGCTCCTATGTCCCGGGCGGACGGTATCCGATGCTGGCCTCGGCCCACATGACCGTGATCACACCAAAGGTGGCCGGAGTGAAGAGGGTGGTGGCCTGCTCGCCGCCAGCCAAGGGACAAGGTATGTACCCGGCCACGCTTTATTCCATGCTCGCAGCCGGAGCCGACGAAGTCTACTGCATGGGCGGAGTTCAGGCGCTAGTAGCCATGGCCTACGGCATGGAAGGGTTGGCCCCCGTGGATTTCGTGGTCGGCGCGGGCAATAAGTACGTGGCCGAGGCCAAGCGCCAGCTCTTCGGCGACGTGGGCATCGACCTCCTAGCGGGTCCTACCGAAATCCTTGTCATCGCCGACGGCTCAGCTGACCCCCGCATCTTGGCTGCGGATATACTCGGCCAGGCCGAGCATGATCCCAACTCCAGACAGTGCCTGATTTCGCTTTCCAAAAAAACGGCCGAAGCAACTATGAAGGAGATTGAGAAACAGCTTCTGACTTTGCCCACCCGGGACGTAGCCGAGGTCTCATGGCGAGACTACGGCGAGGTGGTTGTAGTGGACTCGGCCGAGGAGGCAGTTGCACTATCCGATACTTGGGCGCCCGAGCATTTGGAGGTCCAGACTGAAGACTGGCGCTTTTTTCTTGAACGATGCAAAAATTATGGCTCCATGTTTTGTGGAGAGGAAACCACGGTTTCTTATGGCGACAAGACAATTGGTACTAACCACGTCCTGCCCACGATGCGAGCCGCCCGCTACACCGGCGGCTTGTCCGTCCACAAGTTCGTTAAAACCGTGACATATCAGCACGCCACAAAGGAAGGCTCGCTGAAGATCGCCCAAGTCTGTGAGAGAGCATGCAACTACGAGAACATGTTGGCTCACGGACTCAGCTGCCGTGTCAGGATTGATAAATACGGCAAATAAACCACCGGGCGAGGCGGACGGAGAGGAGGATCCCTGTCCGGGACTAACCTCGGCCGCTCTGCGAGATACAGGAGAGGAGCTACCATGATCTTAAACGACGTTAAACGGGTGGCCGTGATAGGGGCCGGGACCATGGGCGCGGGTATCGCACTTTCTTTCGCCAGAGGCAGGTTTGATGTCACGCTTTACGACATCAATTCTCGGCAGATCGACTTGGGTCTGCAAAGGATCGACAAAAGCCTGTCTCTTTTCATCGCCGAAGGCCTGATCGAGGCCGAGCAAGCCGGCTTGGCTAAAAGAAGAATCGTGCCCACCACCGATTTTGTGGAAGCCTTGCGCGGGGCCCAGTTCGCCATCGAAGTGGTACCAGAGGATCTGGGGCTCAAGCAAGCGCTGTGGTTGGAGATGGAAAAAGCAGTGGGCGCCGAAGCAGTCTTGACCAGCAATACCTCCGGTCTCAGCATCACTGCCATCGCCTCGGTCTGTAAAATCCAGGAGCGGGTGGCCGGCATGCACTGGTTCAATCCACCCGAGCTGGTACCTTTGGTGGAAGTGATCAAAGGACAAAAAACGGCTCAGGCCACGGCGGATTTGGTCCATGACCTGGTTAAGAGACTGGGCAAGACCCCCATCATGGTGAAAAAGGACATCCCCGGTTTCGTGGGCAACCGACTGCAATACGCCCTTTTGCGGGAAGCCCTGCACATAGTGGAGACCGGCGCGGCCAGCCCGCAGGACGTGGACACGGCGGTCAAGGCCGGCATCGGCTTCCGCTGGTCCTGGTTGGGGCCTTTGGAGACTGCCGACTTGGGCGGGCTGGACATATTCCACGCAGTCAGCAGTTACTTGTTCAAAGACTTGGCTGACGACCAGAAGCCCCAGGCTTTCTTCACCGAGCTGATTAAATCCGGCCGCTTGGGCGCCAAGAACGGATCCGGATTCTACACCTACGCCCCTCAGGACAAAGACGAGATACTAAGCCGCCGTGATCGCTACTTTGCCCGGCAGCAACAGTTGATTGCCGAAAATTCGAAGGCCTGAAGTACTGGTGTTCCAATAAACCCCAAACACAAAGGAGAGGAAAAATGAGATCTGAGCTTTTTAAAAAGATCGGTTTTGTGTTGGTTTTGGCGACTGGCTTGGCGTTGGCCTCGGGCCCGGTTATGGGGGCCGAGCCCATCAAGATCGGAATCGTAAGCCCGGTTTCCGGTAATTTTGCCGACCACGGCATGCTGGAGCGGATCGGGATGGAGATGGCTCTGGAGGACTATAATAACGAAATTCTGGGTCGACCGATCACTTTGATCGTCGCCGATGACGAAACCAACCCAGACGTGGCTGCCCGTCGGGCCAGACGCTTGATCGAAGTAGACGGCGTCAAGTTCCTTATGGGTGGCGTAAGCACCTCGACCGGTCTCTCGGTCGGGGCCGTGGCCGAAGAGAAAAAAGTTCTTTTCATTTGCACCAACCAAAACGGCGACCAGATTACCGGGGAATCCGCCCGGCATCATGTTTTCCGGGTACCGCCAGACATGGCCATGCTGGTCCGGTCTGGTGCCAAGGAGGCGGCGGATACCTTAGGTAAAAAATGGTTTTTCTTGACCCACGATTACTCCTGGGGCCACTCGGGCACCATGTGGGCCCGGAAAACGTTAAATAAGGTCGGTGCTGCGGAAATGGGCGAAATCAAAGTCCCCCTGAACACTCGGGATTTCAGCTCCCAACTGCTCCAAGTCCGCAACTCCGGGGCCGACCTGCTGGTCATCACCGTGGCTGGTTTTGACAATGTCTCTCTTATGAAGCAAATGGCAGAGATGAAAATTTATGACAAGATGAAAGTCTGGTACACCCTCATGGATTTAGTGGACTTGTGGGCCATCGACCCGGCCGAAAGGCAGGCTTATTTCTGTGCTGAAATGTATTACATGGAAACCCCGGAAACCCAAAAATTTACTGAACGATTTGCCAAGAAATTCCCACGGGCCGCCGTTCCAGTATTGGATACGGGGACTTACAACGGCTGGCTCTCCATGAAGATCCTCTTGGAGGCTATAAAAAAAGCAGGCACGGCTGATAGTGTAGAGAAGGTCATCTGTGCCATGGAAGGCCTCGAGGTCAAAGACAACATGCGTAAGTTTCCTTCCAAGGTCAGGGCATGGGACCATCAGGTCACGACCGAAGTGGTTTTCCTCAAAGCCAATCCCCTGGCCAAGGGCACCAATATTGCCGACATCAAGAAAGAGGTTAGCGGCGAGGAGTTTGCCAGAACCAAGGAAGAAAACTTGGATAAAGACAATAAGCCGGTGAACGTGAGCTGCCAGAAATAGGACCGGCTAACTCCGGGGGCAGATTCATGCCCCCGGAGTTAGCGACCCGGCGCCGGGGCCTGGAAAAAGATTAAGGTAAGGGTTGAGGCAATGGAGCGCGTCGGCAATTAAAGAATATTGCCCGGGAGACTCCGAGCAAGGAGATCAATAGATGCCAGTTCTTATTTTGTCTTTGACCCTCAATGGCATAGTCTTGGGGTTGGTATACGCGGCCGTCGCCATCGGCTTCAGCTTGGTCATCGGCGTTTCGGGAGTGATCAACTTCTGTCACGGCGTCATGTTTGCTTTCGGGGCTTATTTTTTTTGGGTCCTTAAAGACGTTATCGGCTTTTGGCCCTCCGTTGCCGTGGTGCCGGTGCTGGTGGGCTGCGTGGGTTTGATCATCGAGCGAATCCTTATCCGTCGGGTCTATGGTCTAGACCCCTTATTCGGCCTTTTAATTACGCTATGTTTCGCCATCAGCTTGGAGGAGATCATCCGCATGGTTTTCGGCCCGGCGGCCTATTCGGTCAGCGCGCCGTCATTTGTCAAAGGGACTCTGATTTGGGGCGATTTCATTTATCCGCAATATCGCTTATTCACGGGCGCCTTTTCTTCGGTAATGATAGCGTCGGTTTGGCTGGTGATAGACCGGACCGATTACGGCGCCATTGTCAAGGCCGGCATGTTTGACAGCGAGATGGTCGGCGCCTTGGGGCATAATCTTTCTATTTTGCGCACCTCGGTTTTTATTTTAGGGTCGGCCATAGCCGGACTGTCCGGGATTCTGGCCGCGCCCATAACCGGCATCAAATCGGGCATGGGCACGGCCATTCTCATGCCCTCGTTTGTGATAGTGCTGATGGGCGGTTTGGGCAGCATCCCCGGGACCTTGGTGGGCGGTCTTATAGTCGGACTGTCAACCTCCTTGGCTACGTTGATCATTCCCAGGTACGTGGATATCATTCCCTATTTGCTCTTAGGGGTTATTTTGTTAGCCCGGCCGAGAGGATTGTTTGGAGAACAACACATCACCGAATGACCGATAAACGGCCGGCAACAGACAAAACCGAAAGGAAGCCTCCCTTGCCAAAGCGGCTCAAAGATCCCTATTTCTGGATATTTCTAATTTTTTTGCTCTATCCGACGTTTCCCTACTTCGGAAGGTTCATGTCCCTGGGTACAGAATTGCTCATCTGGTTCATTTTTACTCTGAGTTTTAACCTGTGCTTGGGCTATGCCGGCTTGCCTTCCTTTGGCCACGGGGCCTTTTACGGCGTGGGCACCTATGCGGCGGGCCTGGTTTTTCTGCACGTGTTTCAGGAAAGCGGCTTTCTAATCCCCATTGCCAGCGGCGCGGTAATCGGCGCCCTTTTCGCCGGGGTGCTCGGGTTTATTATCCGCAATAAAAAAGGCATTTATTTTGCCATGCTCACGGTCGTTTTCACTCAGGTGCTCTATTTCATCTGCTGGCGGTGGGACGATGTTACCGGCGGGGAATCGGGTTTAAAAGGCATCGTCCGGACTTCATTTCTGGGACTGGATATGACCGATCCCGTAATATTTTATTATTTTGTCTTTGTAGTCTTTGTTCTCGCCGCTATCGTCATCCGACGCGTGGCGGATTCCTCCTTCGGCATGTCCCTCCAAGCCATCAAGCAAAACCCCATTCGATCCCAGTATTTGGGTTATAACACCGGATTGTATAGATTTCTCGTTTACCTCATTTCCGGATTTTTCGCCGGCCTCTCCGGCGCCCTTTATTGCTTCCTGACCCAATCGGCCTTCGCCTCGGTTCTGGATTGGACTAAATCCGGCGACGTGGTCATTGCCACCCTCCTGGGCGGCGGCACGGTCAGCTTTTATGGCCCCATCGTAGGCACGATCATCTTCATCATCAGCCAGGAAGTGATCAGTTCATTCTGGGAACACTGGATGTTGCTTTACGGCTTATCCTTCGTGGTCATCATTCTGGCGTTCCCTACCGGATTATTGGGTATGCTTAAGAAGAAATGACCCCCGGGGAAATTGGCCGAAGAACGGGAGAAAATAATTTATGCCACTGTTTTCCATCCAAAACTTGACCAAACGGTTCGGATCATTTGTGGCCGTGAACAACGTGGATCTGGAAATCCCAGAGACCGGAATTCTATCCATCATTGGACCAAATGGCGCGGGCAAGACGACCCTTTTCAATCTCCTGACCGGCTTTTTCCTGCCGGACGCCGGACGGGTAATCTTTAAAGGACAAGATATTACCGGCCAGCCGCCTTATGAAATCATCAAGCACGGGATTTCTCGGTCCTTTCAAATTACCAGCCTATTCCAGGAGATGACCGTTCTGGATAACGTGCGCATCGGTATACAGAGCCACTTGGGAGATAAATTCAAACTTTTCCTCAATTTTCAAGAAAACAGGCGCGTCAAGCAGGAAGCCTTGAACATCTTAGATCGCGTCAAACTCGTGGATAACCGGATGAGCCTGGTTACGGCCATTTCTCACGGTGACCGGAAAATATTGGATTTGGCCTTGGCCTTGACTACGGATCCCAGCGTCCTGCTCTTGGACGAGCCCATGAGTGGCCTATCCATACAGGAACGGGGCAAAATCACCCGGCTCATCTGCGATGATTTCGCAAAAAACATGAAACTGATTATCGTCGAACACGACATGGACGTGGTTTTTTCGATTTCAGACGAAATACTGGTTTTAAATCAGGGACGCGTCCTGGTCAGGGGGGCGCCGGCTGAGATTTCTCGGAATCAAGCGGTCCAAGAAGCCTATCTGGGCGGGGAGAAGTGCCTTGCTGAAATTAAATAAAATAAACAGTTTTTATAATAAAGCCCACGTGCTCTTCGACGTAAGTCTGGAAATGGCCGCCGGGCAGATCATCGGCTTATTCGGCCGCAACGGCGCCGGGAAAACTACCACCTTTCGAAGCATCATGGGACTTCACCCGACTATCTGCCAAGGCGAAATACTTTATAAGGGCATTAATATTTCCGGCCAAGCCCCCTATCGAATCGCCCGCCAGGGCATCGGTTTTGTGCCTGAAGATCGGCGCATCTTTCCCAATTTGACAGTTCGCAAGAATTTAATCGTCGGTCGGAAAAAAGCGGTTTTCGGTCTACAAAAATGGGACCTGGACGAAGTTTACCTTTTCTTCCCTAAATTAAAAGAGTTGGAACACAAATTGGGAAGCCAGCTGAGCGGTGGAGAACAGCAGATGCTCACCATCGGGCGCGCCCTCATGGGCAACCCGGAGCTACTCCTTTTAGACGAGCCCACCGAGGGGCTGGCGCCGGTCATTGCCCAGCACCTCATCGAAATGATGCTGAAAATCAAACAGGAATTTCAGATCAGCATCCTTGTGGTGGAGCAGTTTTCGGCCCACGTCCTCAATTGCCTCGACAAGTGCTACGTAATGGACATGGGGCGCATCATTTGGGAGGGCGACCCACAAATACTCAAGCGTGACGAAATCCTTCAGAAGAAACTTTTTGGTGTCGGCGCCTACGCCGAGGAACAATTCCTGAACACCTGACCAAACTGAAGAACCACAGGAGAGAGACCATGACACCCAAGATGACCAGTCGGGAAAGAGTTTTGGCAGCCATATCCCACCACGAACCCGACCGAATACCCATTGACTTGGGAGGTACCCGAGACAGCAGCATCGTCGTCGAGGGCTATGAACGGCTGAAACGACATTTCGGAGTCAGCGACAACAATGATCTGTGCGACCGGATGATGCGGGTGGTCAAGGTGGACGAGACCATCCTGCGGAAATTGGAGATCGATGTGCGGGCCATTTTTCCTTCCGCACCGACCCGGGGTGTGGGTGCGGAACTGGGACCCCGCCATTACCGCGATGCTTGGGGCGTAGAAAGGGTCCATCCGGAAGGCAGCCTCTATTATGACCAAAGGGAATTCCCCCTGGCCGGACCCATCACCGTGAACGACGTCATCAAATACCCCTGGCCCGATCCCGAGGATCCCGGCCTGATCCGCGGCCTCAAAGAACGGCTGCAATGGATCAGGGCCAATACCGACTGTGCGGCCATCCTGACGCTGCCCGCCCCCTTTGTCCACATCAGCCAATACCTTCGTGGCTTCCAGGACTGGTTCTGCGACTTCATCCTTGAAACAAAGGTCATGGAGGCTCTTTTCGACGCCGTGCTTGAAATCACCACCCGGATTACCGAACGGGAACTCCGGGAAATCGGCGCCGAGGTGGACAT
>Ga0105090_10002046_pt1 | contig 11143 bp, 11 predicted proteins | sample PPLLak3March2015_FD_79110 | JGI IMG/M metagenome (GOLD analysis project Ga0105090, IMG submission 79110) | Freshwater sediment microbial communities from Prairie Pothole Lake near Jamestown, North Dakota, USA - PPLs Lake P7 Core (1) Depth... | ecosystem: Environmental > Aquatic > Freshwater >... | reverse complement strand
GGTCGAAGCGCATCTGCCAGCCGAAGGTGGCGAGCGTGCCGGTCCCGGTGCGGTCGGTCTTGCGCGCGCCGTGCTCGAGCACGTGGCGCATCAGGTCGAGGTACTGGCGCATGTGTCAGGCGTAGTTGCCGGAAGGCTGGTTGCGGCGGTACGCGACCGCGAGCATCCAGAGGCCGGCGACGATCATCGGCAACGACAGGAGCTGGCCCATCGTCACCCAGTCGAGGAACAGGTAGCCGCGGTTCGCGTCCGGCACGCGCACGAACTCGACCGCGAAGCGGAATACCCCGTAGCAGACGAGGAACAGCCCCGACGGCGCCCATCGCGGCCGCGGCCGCGACGTGAACCACCACAGGACCACGAACAGCACGAGGCCCTCGAGGAAGGCCTCGTAGAGCTGCGACGCGTGCAGCGGCACGCCGTCGACGACGACCGCCCACGGGACCTCGGTGGGCTTGCCCCACAGCTCACCGTTGATGAAGTTGCCGACGCGCCCGGCGCCGAAGCCGATGGCGGGCAGCGGCGCGGCGAAATCGAACACGTCGACGAGCTGCTTGCCGCGCCGGTTCGCGAACATCGCGAGCGCGACCAGCACGCCGGCCAGGCCGCCGTGGAACGACATGCCGCCTTCCCAGATGCGCAGCAGGCTGAGCGGATCGGCCAGGATGCGCTCCGTGCCGTAGAACAGCATCCAGCCCAGCCGGCCGCCCGCGATCACTCCGAGCGCGGAGTAGAAGATCAGGTCGTCCACCTCGGTGGGCGTCCACGTCGAGTGCGGCTGCGCGGCACGACGGCGCGCCAGCCACCAGGCCGTGAGAAATCCCACCAGGTACATGAGCCCGTACCAGCGGACGGAGAGCGGCCCGAGCGACAGCGCGACGGGATCGGGGTGGGGATAGACGAACATCTGCCGCGTATTCTACCCGGTCAGTCGTGCACCACGCGGCACGTCAGCGCCTTGAGGTAGCGCGTCTCGGGAATCGCCGGATGGATCGGGTGATCGGGCGCGTGGCCGCCCACCTCCACGATCTGCACGAAGCGGCCGAGGTGGCGCCCTGCCTGCTGGATCGCGCCGATCAGGTCGTCCTGCGCGAGGTGGTGCGAGCAGGAGCACGAGACCAGGATGCCGTCGCGCGGCAGCAGCTGCATGGCGAGCTGGTTCAGCTTGCGATAGGCCGCTTGGCCCTTCGGAATGTCACGGCGGCGCTTGATGAACGCGGGCGGGTCGATCACGACCACGTCAAAGCGTTCGCCCGCCTCACGCAGCGCGGCCAGCACGTCGAACGCGTCGCCCCGCCGCGTCGCGACCGCGAGGCCGTTGGCCTCGGCCGAGGCCTGCAGCAGCTCGAGGGCCGGCGCGGAGGAATCTACGCACACGACCTCGGCCGCGCCGGCTCGGGCTGCGGAGAGACCCCAGGCACCGAGGTAGCTGAAGACGTCGAGCACCCGTTTGCCCGCCACGTACTTGAGGAACGCCGCGCGGTTGGCCGCCTGGTCGTAGAACCAGCCGGTCTTCTGCCCGCTTCCCATCGGCACGCGGAAACGCACGCCGTTTTCCTCGACTTCGACGTGGTCCGGCACCTCGCCCAGCACCGCCTCGACGTACGACGGCAGTCCCTCGAGTTCGCGGGCCCCCGAATCGTTCTTCCAGACCAGGGCGCGCGGCGCGATCACGTGCTCGACCGCTGCGACGATCTCCGCCTTGAGCGACTCCATGCCGGCCGTGCCCACCTGCCCCACCACCACGTCGCCGTAGCGATCGAGCACGAGGCCTGGCAGGCCGTCGGACTCGCCGTGCACAAGACGGTAGAACGGCCTCGGGTAAAGGCGTTCGCGCAGCGCCAGCGCGACCTGCAGGCGGTGCACGAGCAGCGGCTTGCCCGGCGGATGGCGGGCATCGCGCCCGAGGATGCGCGCGCAGATGAGCGCGTGAGGGTTCACATAGGCGTAACCGAGGAAATGGTCGCGATCACCGATGACGCGGCAGTGTGCCCCGGCAGTGAACCCGGTCAGCGGGGTCCGGTCGGTGTCCACCTCGTTGCTGAACACCCACAGGTGCCCGGCGTTGAGCCGGCGGCCCTCACGCAACTTGAGGCGTAGTTCGGGCAGGGCGAGGCCTTCGGCCGGCGCCTCGGAAGCGTGCGTCATCGTGGGGCCTCGTTACGTTATAGTCCCGCATTCTATCCGAGCACCGGCGCCGGCCCCATGCATTCGCACCCCCACAGCGCGCGTCGCAACCGCCTCGCGGGCGAGACGAGCCCCTACCTGCTGCAGCACGCAGACAACCCGGTGGACTGGTACCCGTGGGGCCAGGCAGCGCTCGACAAGGCACGCGCCGAGGACAAGCCGATTCTGCTGTCGATCGGTTACTCGGCCTGCCACTGGTGCCACGTGATGGCGCACGAGTCGTTCGAGGACGCGGCGACGGCTGCGTTGATGAACGAGTTGTTCGTGAACGTGAAGGTCGACCGCGAGGAGCGCCCCGACCTCGACCGCATCTACCAGACCGCGCACCAGATGCTGACGCAACGTGGCGGCGGCTGGCCGCTCACCATGTTCCTGTCGCCGCGCGACCAGCGGCCGTACTTCGGCGGCACCTATTTCCCGCCGGAGCCCAAGTACGGCATGCCGGCGTTTCGCGACCTGCTCGCGCGCGTGGCGCAGTACTACCGCGAGCACGGCGACGACGTGCGCCGCCAGGGCGACGCGCTCGTTGAGGTGTTCGGCCAGATGCAGCCCCCGGCGGCAGCACAGGTGCCGCTCACGCGTGCGCCGCTGGCTACCGGGCGCGCGGCACTGCAGCGCGATTTCGACGGACGCTTCGGCGGCTTCGGCGATGCCCCGAAGTTCCCGCACCCGATGAACCTCGAGTTCCTGCTGCGCACCTGGCGCGCCTCGGCCGACGACGACCAGCCCGACCTGCAGGCGCTCTACATGGCCACGCTCACGCTGACGCGCATGGCCGAGGGCGGGTTGTACGACCAGCTGGGCGGCGGCTTCTGCCGCTACTCGGTGGATCCGTACTGGATGATCCCGCACTTCGAGAAAATGCTGTACGACAACGGCCAGCTCCTCGCAGTCTGCGCGCAGGCCGCCGTGGCCACCGGCGATCCGTTGTTCCGCCGCGGCGCCGAGGAGACCGCGGACTGGATCCGGCGCGACATGGAGAGCCCCGCGGGCGCCTGGTATGCGACGCTCGACGCGGACTCCGAGGGCCACGAGGGCAAGTTCTACGTCTGGACGCCGGACGAAGTCCGCCGCCTGCTCGATGAGCGCGAGTACCAGGTGCTCGCGCGGCGCTTCGGCCTCGACCGCGCGGCGAACTTCGAGGGCCACTGGCACCTGCACGCGTTCGAGCCGCTCGACAAGGTGGCCGAGGAAGCGGGCCTGAAGCCCGAGGAAGCCGGGGCGGCGCTCGACTCAGCGCGCGCCAAGCTCCTCGCGGTGCGCAACCAGCGCATCTGGCCAGGCCGCGACGAGAAGGTGCTCACGTCCTGGAATGGCCTCGCCATTGCCGGCATGGCCGCCGCGGCCCGCACGCTCGAGCGCGCCGACTACGTCGACGCGGCGGCGCGCGCAGTGGATTTCCTGCATGAGCACTGCTGGTTCGACGGGCGCCTGCTGGCGGTCCACAAGGACGGCCGCTCCCGATTCCCGGCCTATCTCGACGACCACGCCTTTCTCGCCTGGGGACTGCTCGAACTGCTGCAGGCCCGCTGGCACGGGCCCTGGCTCGCGTGGGCGATCGAGCTGGCCGAGACGATGCTCGCCCGCTTCGAAGACCGCGAGGCGGGCGGGTTCTACTTCACCGCCGACGACCACGAATCGCTGATCCTGCGGCCGAAGACCTTCGGCGACGACGCGACGCCCGCCGGCAACGGCATGGCCGCACGCCTGCTGCTGCGCCTCGGTTACCTGCTGGCCGAGCCGCGCTACCTCGACGCCGCCGAGCGCACGCTGCGTGCAGCATGGTCGCTGGTGGAACGCTATCCGCACGGTCACACCAGCCTGCTGATGGCGCTCGACGAACTCACCGAGCCGCCGACCGTCGTGGTGCTGCGTGGTGCGGCCGACGATCTCGCCGTGTGGCGCACCGAACTCGACAAGCTCTACGATCCGCGCCGTCTCGTGCTCGCCGTGTCCGGCGATGCCCAGGACCTGCCGGCCGCTCTGGCCGACAAGCGCCCGCAGGCCGGTACTGTCGCCTACGTCTGCCGGGGTACCACGTGCTCGGCGCCGCTCGGGACGCTGGGTGACCTCATTCGCACGCTCAAGTCCCGCGCCTGAGCGCAGTTTTCGCCATGACCGCTGCCCGGAGACACTTGCCGATGCACCGTATCGCCCTCTCGCTCGCGCTCGCCGCCCTCGTCGTCGCCACTCCCGCCGTGCCGCAGACCGCGCCCTCGCGCGTCGTGCTGGTGCAGGCCGGCCAGGTGCTCGACCGCCCGGGCAAGCCGGCACGCGGGCCGAGCACGATCGTCATCCGCGATGGCCGCATCGCGGACGTACGCGGCGGCCTGCTCGACGCGACGGTGGCCGAGTTCGCCGGGGCGGCGGTGATCGACCTGCGGGACAAGTTCGTGCTGCCCGGCCTCGTGGACAGTCACGTCCACCTCACCTCGGACACCGGCGGCGTGCTGTCGCAGCTCGAGGAAGTACAACTGAGCCCCGCCGCCAAGGCGTTCAACGCGCTGACCAACGCGCAGAAGACGCTCTCCGCCGGCTTCACGACCGTGCGCAACCTCGGCGACCGCGATGGCGTGACGCTCGCCCTGCGCGACGCGATCCGCGACGGCCAGGTGGTGGGCCCGAACATCGTGGACGCGGGCGCTGCGATCTCGACGACCTCGGGCCACATGGACCCGGCGCTCGGCTTCCGCGACGACCTGCGCGGCGCGCTCGACCGCCACGAAAACCTGTGCGACGGCGCCGACGCCTGCCGGCGCGCGGTGCGAATGCAGGTGGCACGCGGTGTCGACGTGATCAAGATCGCGACCACCGGCGGCGTCAACAGCCGCATCGGAGCGGGCCTCGGCCAGCAGATGTTCGAGGACGAGGTGCAGGCGATCGTCGAGACCGCAAGGCTGTACGGCAAGAAAGTGGCCGTGCACGCCCACGGCCAGGACGGCGTGAAGGTCGCTCTCGCCGCGGGCGTGGACTCGATCGAGCACGGCACGACGCTCGACGACGAATGCCTCGAACTGTTCCGCAAGTCGGGCGCCTATTACGTGCCGACGCTGTCGACGGTGAACGGCTACCTCGAGCGAATCGCCGCCGACCCCAACGCCTACTCCCCGGCGGTGCGCGCCAAGGTCGACTGGCGCATCAGGATCACCGGCGAGTCGCTGCGCAAGGCCGCGCCGAAGGGCGTGAAGATTGCGTTCGGCACGGACGCAGGGGTGAGCAAGCACGGCCGCAACGCCGACGAGTTCGAGCTGATGGTCAAGAACGGCATGACGCCCATTCAGGCGCTCGAAGCGGCCACCGTGAACGCCGCCGACCTGCTCGGGCTCTCGGCCGACGTGGGCACGCTCGAGGCCGGCAAGCGCGCCGACCTGATCGCTGTAGACGGCGACCCGCTGCGCGACGTGACGGTCCTGAAGCGCGTGCCGTTCGTGATGAAGGACGGCGCTGTGTTCAAGGACGAGCGCGTAGCGCGCGCGCCCTAGTACGCCGTCAGCGGCTGCCCGCTGCGCGGGGTCACGCTCGCGCCGCCGGGCCCGGCGAACGTGACGGCCACGGATTCGCTTTTCAGTCCCGCATTGCGCAGGACGACGAAATGCAGGTGCGGCCCGCTCGAGAACCCGGTATTGCCGGAGTTCGCGATGTATTCGCCGCGGCTCACGCGCTGCCCCGGCCGCACGCGCACGGTGTTCATCTGCAGGTGCGCGTACACGCCAGTGGTGCCGTCGTCGTGCAGCACCTGCACGAAATTGGCCTCGTCACGCACTTCCTGCGTCGTGCCGCCGCGGAAGAACTTGTGCGCGACGTTGATCACCAGGCCCTCGCGCGCCGCGTGCACCGCCGTGCCGACCGGCATTCCGATGTCGATGGCATGGCGGCTGCCGGCGTCGCGATGGGTGATCGCATCCGGCGGCGCCTGGGTGACCGGAAAGGCGCGTGCCGCCGCGAACGGCGCGCGGTACGGCCCGGGCGGCTGGTGGGTTGCCGCGGGGTCACCGATCACGTAGCCGTAGTCGAAGCGGATCGCACCGGTGCCGGGCGGTGCCGCCACCTCGAGCAGCACGTGCTCCGATCGCGGTGTCACGACGGCCCGTGCCGCCTGTTCGCGTCCGTCTGCTCCCGTCGCCTTGACGCCGAACTCGACCGTACAACGGCACTCGTTGACCGCGACGAGCGCGACGCCACCGGCGGACGAGCGCGGCTGGACGACGATTCGCGGCGACGCAGCCCCGCTCCCGACATTCATCGCCTGCGCCGCTGCCTGCCCGTCGGGCGGACGGTCGGTATAGACCCACTGCCCGCTCTTGTCCTTGTAGCGATAGACCTGCTGTGCTCCGGCGACAGACGCCAGCAGGCCCGTAGCCAAGGCCACGCCGGCCAGGAATGCGAGTGCATCGCGCGACATGGGGCAAAGACTACTCGCGCGGCGGCCGCGCGCCAGCCCGGAAACGCGTGCGCTTTGCAGAAATTCGAGGCGGATCACGCCCCGGGCGCGCCGAGCTTGGCCTGCAGGGCCGCGAGCAGTGCTCCATCGCGATCCGGGTCAAAGCGACGTGCCGCCGCCCAGTCGTAGGCCCAGGGATGTGCCGTGCGCAGCGCTGCGGGCTCGTTCGCGAACCGTGGATGGACGTGGGCGTGCAGCGCGGGCTCGAGATTGCCGAACATCGCGTAATTGATCCGCACGGCTCCGGTCACTTCGAGCACCGCCTGGCCGAGCCGGGCCAGGTCTGCGAGAAACGCCGTCCGCCCCTCCAGCGGCAGCGCGTTGAGGTGTGGGACCACCGGATCGGGCAACAGCAGGCAGTAGCCGGCCAGCACCTGCGGATCGCCCATCACGGCCCAACCGCTCGGCAGCCTTGCGATGCAAGTCGGGTCCGTGCCGGCGCGGCAGGCCTCGACGCGGCGGTGAATGGCCGTGGTCATGGCTGGCGCCTCACTCCCGGAAAATGAAATACACCGCGCCCAGCATGCACAGTGCCGCCCACAGGTAATCGAGCTTGAGCGGCTGGCGCATGTAGAACACGACGAACGGCACGAACACCGCGAGCGTGACGACCTCCTGCACGATCTTGAGCTGCGGCAGCGTCATGGCCGTGTAGCCGATGCGGTTGGCCGGTACCTGCAGCATGTACTCGAAGAACGCGATGCCCCAGCTCACCAGCGCAGCGACGTACCAGGGACTGCCGCTCAGGTTTTTGAGGTGGGCGTACCAGGCGAACGTCATGAAGATGTTCGACAGCACCAGCATCAGGATGCTGAGGGGGATCGCCTGCATGCTCACTCCAGGGCGAAGGGCGCCGGCAGCCGCACGCCCAGCGCGCGCAACTGCCGGCGGGTCTCGGCCGGGTCGCGATGGTGAATCGCCTGCCAGCCGCAGGCCTGCGCGCCGGCTACGTTCGGTGGCAAGTCGTCGATGAACACCGTGGCGGACGGCTCGAGCCCGAACCTGCGCTCGGTCTCGCGATAGATCGCCGCCGACGGCTTGATGGCGCCGACTCGGAACGAGGCCACCACGCCGTGCGTCAGGTCGTCGAAGCCGTACCGGGCGTTGAGGTAGTGCCAATGCAGGTCGCCGATGTTCGACAGCAGGAAGACCCGGTATTCCTCCTTGAGGCCGGCGGCCAGGTCGACCATCTCGTGCGCGCGGTCGAACATGTCGAGCCACCGCTCGCGGAGCTCGTCGGCGTCGAGCGGGCGGCGCGCCATCGCCGCGATGCGACCGAGGAGCTCGTCGCCGGTGATCTCCCCGCGCTCGTGCGCGGCGAGATCCACCTGCTCGAGCCACTTCGGCAGGTTGGACATGTCGATGCCGGCACCGGCCAGGTATTCGATGAACGTCTGGTAGCGCAGGCGCAGCAGCACGCCACCGATGTCGAAGATCACGTTGCGAATCATGGCGTTCCTGCCTGCATCAGTGGCCGGGAGCGATTCGCTCCAGCTCGACGGGCTCGCCGGGCACGCGCCTGAGCCGCAGCACGAAATCGAAGCGGTCCACGTCCGTGCAGTACTCGAAATCGTCACGCGGCGCCCAGTCGCACGCCGGGTCGAAGAACTTCACGGCGGCGGGCGCGTCGCGCAGACGTTCACGCACCTCGGCGAGCGGCGCCGGTTGCCCGAGCAGCATCAGCCGCAGGCACTCGGCATAGAGGTCGTCCTCGGCGCAGCGCTCGCGTGCCTCGTGCCCCATGCGCACCAGCGAGACGCGCGCCGGCGCACGAGCCTCGATGTGGCGCCGCACCGCCGAGATGTTCACGAACGCACCGGTGAGCACTTCGTCCGCGCCTGTCGCATTCACAAGACCCTGGGTGCCGGCGTGCGTCGTGTGCACGAGGACCTTGTTGCGCAGACCGAAGGCGCGGAGCTCGGTCGGCGAGTTGCCGATGTCGAAGCCCGGGAGCTTGCGCGCGTGACGCTCGCCTGCGAGCACTGCACCCGGGAAACGCCGCGCGAGCGCCTTCGCGTCCTCGATCTCAGCGACCGGCAGCACGCGCGACGCCCCTTCGTCGAAGGCGTAAGCCGCCACCGAGAACGCCCGAAACACGTCGATGACCACCGCGATGCCACGCGCTTCGCGTGCGCCGGCCACATGATCGAATACGTCAACCTGCACGCTGCCTCCCTGGCCGCCGGTTCACGGCCACAATCTTCGCTCGGGGAATGAAATTGAAATCGGTGGCCGTGGCCGACGTGTAGGCGCCCATCATGCGGCCGACAAGCAGGTCGCCGATGGCCAGCTCCGGCAAGGGAATGTCCTCGCGGATCACGTCGATGCTGTCGCACGTGGGGCCGGCGAGCACGCATGGGTGGCGGCCCCCCCGTGCTTGCAGCGCATCCAACGGATACAGCGCGTGGTCGTAAAGCTGGCCGCTGAACGAGCCGTACAGCCCGTCGTCGAGGTAGTACCACCAGCGGCCCTCGCGTTGCGCGCGGCCGATCACCGAGGCGACCACGGTGCCGGCCGGCCCGGCGATGAAGCGTCCCGGTTCGGCGATCACCTGCACGTCCGGTGGCAGCTGTGCGAGTTCGCGCCGGATGGGCCGGCAGAACGTGCCAATCGTCGCCACGCGACCGCCGTAGGGGACCGGAAATCCGCCGCCGATGTCGAGGACGTCGAGGTCCGCGAGGCCGTTACGCCGTGCGTCGAGGACCAGCTCGCGGCAGGCGTCGATCGCCTCGACGTACTTGGACGGATCGGCGACCTGCGAACCGACGTGAAAGCTGAGTCCCCTCACCTTTACGCCGAGCTCGCGCGCGAGCGCGAGCAGCGGCGGCACTGCGGCGGGCTCGCAGCCGAACTTGCGCGACAGGTCGACCACGGCGGCCGGGTTGCGGAACGACACTCGCAGCAGGAGTTCCGCGCGCCGTCGGTACGGCACGAACTTGCGGATCTCGTCCTGGTTGTCGGCGACGAAGCGGCGGATGCCGAAGCGCAGCGCGGCGCGGATCTCGGCGTCGTGCTTGATCGGGTGCGTGTGGATGCAGCGCCCGGGCGCAACGCCCTGCGCGCGCACCAGCGCGATCTCGCCGGCGGTGGCGACGTCGAACCCCGCGCCGAGGTCGCGCAAGGTGGCGACGACATCAGGTTGCGGCATGGGCTTGAGCGCGTAGAACAGGCCCACGCCCGGCAGCGCGGCGGCAAGTGCGTGGTACTGGCGGCGGATCGCGTCGCAATCGACGATCAGCAGCGGTGTGCCGTGGCGGGCCACGAGCGATTCGATCTTCGGGCGGGCCAGCGGCCGGGAGCCGGCGCCTTGACGCGGCGGCGGCCGCCTGCTCATGGGGAGCCTGCGTCCTCGCCGAAATCCGCGCGCAGCGCAGCGATGTCAGGGTCGACGCTCACGACATTCTCAGCCGACGCGGCGCGGCGCAGCCGGTCGCGGACCGCGTCCCAGACCTCGCCGACGGGCACTTCCTCGACGAGGATCTCGCGGGCGCCCGACTTGTCGAGTGCGCGCAGGTTGACGTACAGCTCGCGCGCGTAGACGTCGGCGCGGCGGCTGGCGTTGATCCAGGTCATGAACTTGTTGGCGAGGCGCGGCGGGCGCGTCGCCAGCACCGCAACCTTCTCGTGATCGGCGGTGAGCTGCGCGACCACCTCCTCGAGCTTGCCGCTGGTGACGATGCTGAGCGGGGTCGAGGGCGCGTAGTGCTTGGCATCCGAACCCGGCACGCGCGGTTGGGACGCGGTGCGCCCCTCCACCACTTCGGGCACGACCAGCCGCAGCTGCGACAGCGTGATGCCGCCCGGGCGCAGCACGCGCGGCACGGCGTCCACGCACGAGACGATGGTGGACTCGAGGCCGATCTTGCAGTCGCCACCGTCGAGGATGACCTTCACGGCGTCGCCGAACTCCTCGCGCACGTGCTCGGCGCGAGTGGGGCTCACGCGGCCGTAGCGATTGGCCGACGGCGCAACGATGCCGCCGCCAAAGGCCCGCAGCAGCTGCTGCGCGACCGGGTGGTTCGGCACGCGCACTGCCACGGTGTCCTGCCCGCCGGTGATCGCAAGGTCGACGGCCGGCGCACGACGCAGCACCAGCGTGAGCGGACCCGGCCAGAAGCGTTCGGCCAGCGCTTGCGCGGCCGGCGGCACGTTCAGGGCCCAGCGCTCGAGCAGGCGGGGGTGGTCGAGGTGCACGATGAGCGGGTGCGTGGCCGGCCGCCCCTTGAGATCGAACACCTTGCGCACCGCTTCCGGGTTCTGGGCGTCGGCGCCAAGTCCGTAGACCGTCTCGGTGGGAGAAGCGACGACCTCGCCATCGCGGAGCGCTTCCACTGCGCGGTCGATCTCGTCCTGGGGCAGTCGTGCCGTGACCATGGGCGAATGATAGCCGCAAAAAAACGGGGCCGCTTGCGCGGCCCCGGGAATGCTGACGGTAGTTCTTCTCAGAGCTTGAAGTCGTAGGTGAACTCCAGACCGAAGGTGCGACCCTTGCGCAGCGCGCCGAAGAACGCGCGC
>Ga0105090_10002045_pt1 | contig 11144 bp, 11 predicted proteins | sample PPLLak3March2015_FD_79110 | JGI IMG/M metagenome (GOLD analysis project Ga0105090, IMG submission 79110) | Freshwater sediment microbial communities from Prairie Pothole Lake near Jamestown, North Dakota, USA - PPLs Lake P7 Core (1) Depth... | ecosystem: Environmental > Aquatic > Freshwater >... | reverse complement strand
TCAGGTGCTGGCGGGTACGCAGGCGATGGAGTTCCAGGCGGCCACAGATGACGAGGGTCGGTATGCGTGGATCGAGTCGGTGCTGGGGCGGTTCGAGTACCGCCGGCTACCTCGTGCAGACCGCGGCCCTGTGCTGGCCTACCTGCAGCGCCTGAGCGGCTACAGCCGGGCCCAGATCACGCGGCTGGTCTCACGCTGGCACGCCGGCAAGCCGCTGGTCAAGAACTACGGTGCGCCGCTTCACCCGTTTGCCCGCCTGTACACCTCCGCAGACGTGATGCTGCTGGTCGATGTGGACCGCGCCATGGGTACGCTGTCGGGACCGGCCACGGCCTGCGTGCTGCGCCGCCAGCGTGACGTCTTTGGTGATGAGCGATTCTGCAGGGCCTCTGGTTTGAAGCCCTTGCGCATTGCGCCCGCTACCAGCCGCCGTGCCGCCAAGTGCGGCGGGATTGGCGGACCGAACAAGGTCGCGGCGGCCATGCCGTTCATGGTGGAGCTCGATGAGTTCATCGCACTGCCTCCCATGCGCCGAGCGCCTTGGCCGCGTCAACAAACCCCAAACCGTGTCGCAGCATGTAGAAGGCCAACATGTCGCCGCCCTTGGCACCGCAGGCCATGCAGCGAAAGGCTCCGGTCTCAAAGAACACCCGCATGGAGGGGTTCGTGTCCTTGTGGAACGGGCAAACCGCGTCGCGCCAGCCGCCGGCTCCCAGCAGCTTGATGCCCTCCTTCTGGAAGAAGTCCGACGTCGTGGGTAGCAGGTCGCGGTTGAGGGCGAAGCGTCGGGCATTGCCTGGCGGCCGGCGGGGTGCGCTCGTCCGGCGCATGGCCTGGTGTGCCGTGCGGTTACTCATGACGCGGCCCAGGCCGTCGGCGCCGAGACGCGCGCCGAGTGCAGCGTCGCCACCAGGACACGGATCTCAGCGTCTGATTTGCCCGCAATGCGGGCGGCGTTCAGCGCGTCCACCTCGGCGGCTGGCCAGCCGACCGCGCGGGCGCCCAAGCTGACCTGCTTGGGCCAGAGGCCCTGGGCGATGCGGAGGTAGATCGTCGAACGTGAGTAACCAGACTCAGCTTCGACTTGCTTGCGGCGCAGGATGGTCAGTACTGCGCGATGTTGTTGTGTGGCGGCCGACAATTATCTTGAGCGCGGGCCAAGGCGTCTCGCTCTTCCTTGAGTGCCCGATAGGCCACCGTGGCGTTGTCGATGCGGGTCTTCAATGCATCGCGATCCGCCTGAAGTGCCCTGAACGTGTCCGCATTGATCGCGGGGTGAGTGGATCTCTCGACCTCATCGAAGAGGAAGGCGGGCTTATCTCCCGGAAACTGCTGCGCAATCCACGCCTTGAGGCTGTCCCGGGAGACGTGTCTTCGTTCTACGGCGACAAGTTCCCCGGCGGCGACGGCCTTGCCGTTCTCGCGCGTGCAGGCAAGCACTCCGCCATCAATGGCGTCCTGAATCACCCGGCACCGCGGCTCCAGACACGGGATGTACGGATGCCGCCGAACGCCTCGGATGCTTGGGTGGTCGGTCGATTTCGCGAGTTCCTCCTCGATCTGTCCAGGCGGCACGCCACACCACAGCATTGCGGCCACCGGCACTGAATACAGAGCGAAATGTGAGAGTAGGCGCTCGCAACTTTCCGTTTCCCATGACTCCGCCATTCGCACCCCTTGGTCCGCCCCTGATCCTGGTGGGGCACGCGTGATCGGCTCAGGCGACCCGCCTGAACCTGCCAATGATGACCTTTCCGGACGTCATGAGCTGCTCGACGAAGTCTGCCCAGAATTGGAGCATTTCCCGCCTCTGGGATTCGTATTCGGCCCTGTTGTAGACGCCGCGCACGCCGCCAATGGTGTGGTTCAGCGCCTTCTCCACCACGTCCGATGGCCAGCCGTTTTCGTGCAGCAGCGTCGATGCCGTGCGCCGCAGGTCGTGGATCGTGAAAGCCGGGATGTCCTGCCCCTGCAGCGACTTCTTCAGCGCGTTGTTTATCGCGTTGTGTGCGAATGTCTTGGTGAGACTACCGCGGCCGGGCAGCACCAGCTCGCTGCCGCCTGCCAGCACCTTCAGCTCCTTGAAGAGCGCGACCGACTGGCGCGCCAGGAACACGATGTGCGGCTTGCCGGTCTTAGAGTGCTCGGCCGGGATGTGCCACTCGGCCTGATCGAGATCGACGTGGCTCCAGCGCGCCTGCAGTAGTTCCGACTTGCGCACCATCGTGAGCAGGATCAGGTGCAGGCCGATCTTGAACTGGCGGCGGATGTTCGACTCGAACGCGGCCGTCAGGAAGACCCGGATCTCCTCCGGCGAGAGCGCCCGGTCCCGCGACCTGGCCTTGTGGACATGGCGCATCGGCAGGGCCAGGACCGGGTTTACCGTGACGAGGCCGGCCGTCTGAGCAAAGTCGAACAGCCGCTTCAGCACGCCCCGGATCGCCGCCGCCGCGGCGTCGAAGCCCTCGTCCTTCTTCCTCCAAATGATGGCCCGCACGTCTTCGGTCGTCACGTCGCGCACCGGCTTGGCGCCGATGAACGGCACGATGGCCTTGTCGAAGTACCGGCGCGGCATCTTGATGTCCTTGCGGTCCTTGGCGACAATCTCCCGGAAGTACCGCTCACCGAACTCGGCCACGGTCGTCGCGTCGGCCGCGGCCACCTTGGCGAGCTGCTTCTGCTGCGCCGGTGACGTGCCCATCGCCGCCGCCTGGGCCGCTTCGTCGCGCTTGATGCGTGCGTTCTTCAGCGTCAACGCCGGGTACTTGCCCAGGGTCAGCTTCTCCTGCTTGCCGTTGAGCCGGTAGCGGAAGCGCCAGACCAAGCCCCCAGTGGGGAACACCTCCACGTAGAGGCCCCGCTCGTCGGCCAAGGTGTAGGGCTTGTCTTTGGGCTTCAGGGCCTTGAGTGCCGTCTCGGTCAGAGCCATGTGTCCCCCGTGTGTCCAAGTAGCCCAGAGCGAGAAGTCCAAGTAGCAAGATGGCCTTGAACTTGGACACACCAGCCATCGGCTGTTGCGCGCTCTACTTGGACATTGTAGGAACAAAACTCCTTGCACGACAGCGAGTTACAACGCGACTCAAGATCTCACCGGACCTCGTTGGACACCAGACTATTTTCCTATGCAGAAGCGCCCGAAGATCTCGCCCAGCAGGTCCTCGGTGCTGAACTGGCCCGTGATCTCGCCCAGCGCCCGGTGCGCCAGCCGCAGTTCCTCGGCCAGCAGTTCCAGCGCCGTGTCGCGTGCTGCCGCATGCTGCTGCGCGCTGCGCACATGGTCCAGCGTGCGACGCAGCGCCTGCACGTGGCGGGTGCGGGCGATGAACAGGCCTTCGGGCGCGGCCTGCCAGCCGGCGATGCGCAACAGGGCCAGGCGCAGGGCCTCCAGCCCCTGGCCGGTGCGGGCCGAGATGCACAGCGCGGGCGCGGACGCTGCAGCCCTCGCCGGGGCCGGCCCGCCGGCCGCCGCCCCATCCGCCAAGACGACACCTTCGCCGACTGCGGCCAAGTCCGCCTTGTTCCAGACGTGCAGCACTGGCACGCCCGCCGGCAATCGCGCAGCAATGGCCGCGTCGGCCGCTTCCGCGTCGCCCGCACGCACCAGGTCGTGCAGGAACAGCACCGCGTCGGCCGCCGCGATGGCCTCCCAGCTGCGGCCGATGCCGATGCGCTCGACCTCGTCCACGGCGTCGCCGCGCAGGCCGGCGGTATCGACCACGTGCAGCGGCACGCCCTCGATCTGGATCGTTTCGCTGACGCGGTCGCGCGTCGTGCCAGGGATCGGCGTCACGATCGCCAACTCGGCCCCGGCCAGCGCATTGAGCAGCGAGCTCTTGCCCACGTTGGGCTGGCCGGCGATCACCACGCGCAGTCCTTCACGCAGCAGGGCGCCCTGTCTGGCGCGTGTGAGTGCTTGCTCCAGCGTCTTTTCGATGCCGTCCAGCTGGGCTCGGGCCCCGGCCTGTTCGAGAAAGTCGATCTCCTCCTCGGGGAAATCCAGCGTCGCTTCGACCAACATGCGCAGTTGCACGATGCGCTCGGCCAGCGCCGCCACCTCAGCCGAAAATGCCCCCGACAGCGATCGCGCCGCAGAGCGCGCCGCCGCCTCGGTGCTGGCGTCGATGAGGTCGGCCACGGCCTCGGCCTGCGCCAGGTCGAGCTTGTCGTTGAGGAAGGCGCGCTCGGTAAATTCGCCCGGCTCGGCCAGCCGCAGCCCGGGCAGGGCCTCCAGGCAGCGCGCCAGCAGCAGTTGCAGCAGCACCGGGCCGCCATGGGCCTGCAGTTCCAGCACATCTTCGCCGGTATAGGAATGCGGCGCCGGGAAGTGGATCGCCAGACCGCGGTCCAGCGCCTGCCCGTCGCTGCCGGCAAAGTCCAGCAGCGTGGCCTGCCTGGGCACCAGCGTGCGGCCGCAGACGGCCCGGATCAGTGCCGAGAGGTCGCGCCCCGAGGCACGCACTACGCCCACCGCGCCACGTCCCGGCGCGGTGGCCACGGCCGCGATCGGGTCACGGTGGCGGCCGGGCAGGGGCCCGGCCGGCGGCGGCCCGGGCGGGCGGGACGGCAATGCGGCGCGCATCTGCTTTCCGCTTCAGGCGCGCCGCTGCCGGAGATGGCGCGGGTGGAGCGGTGCGCGACCCCGAGGGGTCTTGCGCCTGGACCTCCTGAGCCGGCTCGGTGGGAGCCGGGTCGCCCGCATGGCTGCATCGTCGGCAATTCCGGCGCCGCCCTCAACCCCCATCCAGGGGGTTACTCGCCGATGCCGTGACGGGTTGCGCAGCCGCAGCGCTATTTGCCGAGCACGCCGAGCTGCTTGTTGATGAACCACTGCTGAGCGATCGACAGGATATTGTTCGTCAGCCAGTAGAGCACCAGGCCCGCCGGGAAGAAGAAGAACATGAAGCCGAAAGCCAGCGGCATGAACCACATCAGCCTGGCCTGCATGGGATCGGGCGGCGTCGGGTTGAGCCAGACCTGGAACAGCGACGAGGCGGTCATCAGGATCGGCAGGATGAACCACGGGTCCTTCGCCGACAGGTCGGTGATCCAGCCGATCCACGGCGCGTTGCGCATCTCGACGCTGCTCAGCAGCACCCAGTAAAGGGCGATGAAGAACGGCATCTGCACCAGGATCGGCAGGCAGCCGCCGAGCGGGTTGACCTTCTCCTCGCGGTAGATGCGCATCATCTCCTGCTGCATCTGCTGCGGCTTGTCCTTGTAGCGCTCGCGCAGCTCGGTGACCTTGGGCGCCACCGCCTTCATCTTGGCCATGCTGCGGTAGGCGCTGGCGTTGAGCCAGTAGAAGGCGATCTTCAGCAGCACCACCAGCGCGACGATGGACCAGCCCCAGTTGCCGATGAAGCCGTGCAGCTTGTCCAGCAGCCAGAACAGCGGCTTGGACAGCACCGTGAACCAGCCGTAGTCCTTCACCAGCTCGAGCCCGGGCGCCAGCGCGGCGAGCTTGTTCTCTTCCTGCGGCCCGGCGAACAGCGTCGAGTCGTAGGTCGTGACGGCCCCGGGCGCCACCTCGCCCAGCGGCAGCACCATGGCCACGGTGTAGTGGTTGTCGGACACCTTGGCGGTGCGGAATTCGCGCGGCCCGGGCACCGGTGCCAGCCAGGCCGATGCAAAGTAGTGCTGCACCATGGCCACCCAGCCGTCGTTGCCGCTCTTGGCGTGGCTGGCGCTGCCCTTGGCGATGTCGCTGAAGTCGATCTTCTGGAATTTGTTCGCCTCGGTATAGACCGCCGGGCCGGTGAAGGTGAAGTAGAAGCTGGACTCGCCCTCGGGCGGGTTGCCGTCGCGCGCCAGTTGCAGGTAGAGCTGCGGCGCGATCGCCGTCGCCGACTGGTTGCTGAACTCGTGCTTGACGGCGATCGTGTACTCGCCGCGCTTGAAGGTGTAGGTCTTGGCCAGCTTGCTGCCATCGGCGGCCACGGCCTCGAAGCGCACGGCCAGCTCCTGAGCCCCGGCTGCCAGGTTCCGTTCGCCGGGAACCACGGTCATCGGCGTCAGATGGTTGGGCAGCGCGACGCCGGCCTGGCCGGTGATGAGCCCGCTCTGTGCCGCATACAGCCGCTTGGAGCTCTGGTCGAGCAGCACGACGCTGCGGCTGTGGTCGCCGTGGTCGCGGTAGCCCAGCAGTTCCAGGTGCACCAGCGAGCCGCCCAGGCTGCTGAAGGTGGCCTTGACGACATCGGTGGTGATCGTGATCAGTTCGCCCCCGGCCGCCGCAGGCGCCGGCGCCGGCAGTGCGGCACCGGCCGTGGCCGCCGCTCCGGCCGGCGTGGGCACGGCCGCCGGGGCGGGCACACCCACGGCAGGCGCCGACGAAGGTGCCGCCGGGTCGGGGCCGGCGGTGGCCGCGGGGCGTGGCGCGCCGCCAAAAAACGATGGCTGGCCGGTGTGCTTGTTCCACGCGTCCCACAGCAGGACGAGAGACATCGTGAACACCACCCACAGCAGGGTGCGGCGCATATCGGTCATGGCAGATTCCGGGTCGGCGGGCCGGTGTCGGCCGCCGTGGGGTCAGGGGAGGAGGGCGCCGCGTGGCCGTCTTGCAGGCCGAGCCGGGCAAACAGCCCGGCAGCAGCATTCGGAAACCGCTCGGGAACCGGGTCGCAGCCGCCGTCGCACCAGGGCTGGCAGCGCAGCAGGCGCCAGCCGCCGAGTGCCGAACCGCGCAGCGCCCCGTGGCGTTGGAGCGCCTCGATGGTGTAGGCGGAACAGGTGGGTTCGAAGCGGCAGGCGTTGCCCAGCCAGGGCTTGAGCAACAGCCGGTAGCCGCGCACGAGGGCGATCAGTGCCTGCCGCGGCAGCCGGCTCATGGCGTCGATCATGGCGGCTCCGGTGCCGGCGGCGGGTCAGGTGGCGGCGCGCGCCAGCAGCCGGTCCAGCTCGTCGCGCGCTGCAGTGGCCAGAGCCGCCGATCGCGCCGAGACAAATTCGCTGGCAGCAAACGGCGCCCGCAGACGCACCAGCCACATGCCGACCGGCAGCGCCGCAGCATGGCGGCAGAAGGCGCCGCGGATCTGCCGCTTGAGCAGGCTGCGCGACACCGCGCGGCGCGCATGGCGCTTGGGCACCACGCAGCCGATCCAGATCCCGGCCGGCGAGTCATCCACAGGCCGGGGCACAACAGGTGCAGTGCCTGTGGACAACTTCCTCGTCCGGGCTTGTTCGGCGGCCGCGCTGCGCAACTGCGGCCCACTGGACACGTGGTGCAGGGCGAAGTGAGCACTCCGCGACCGGCTGGGAGTGGCAAGCACGCGTTCGAAGTCCGCCTTGTGGACGAGTCGGCCGACCCTCGCACACTGGGTCGAAGACGGCCCGGCCTGCGGATGCGGCCCGGGCGTCAAACGGCCAGGCGCTTGCGGCCCTTGGCGCGCCGGGCATTGATCACGGCGCGGCCGCCACGTGTCTTCATGCGCACGAGGAAACCGTGCGTACGGGCGCGACGGATCTTGCTGGGTTGGTAGGTGCGCTTCATGGCAAATCCTTGGCTGTGATCTTGAGAGTGCGGAGAACGATACGGGGCGGGCAGGGAGACCCGCTGGCAGAGGATGGGAAGCGGGCCGCCAGCGGAGGCCACGGGCACGATGGGCGCCTCGAGGTCATTCTGACCCCAGTGCCGCCGATGCCCCACGTCGCCATCGCCGTCGCCATGCAGCAACATGCGGCACCCGACTTTGCCCCGGAGAAACCACCAGTCCGAATCCGGGAAACCTGCAATTACAGCAAGAATTGCCTTTCCGGTCAAACACTTGCACCACAAGCCGGTGCATCCGGCAGGGGTTGACGGCGGCGCCGAATATGTGGATAACTACCTTCCGCCGATCGCGAGGAGAGCGATTTCCGGCGGCTCCCCCAAGAAGATGTCCACAATGAGCCAAGACCTGTGGCAACGCGGCTGCGAGCGTCTCGCCGCCGAGTTGCCTGAGCAGCAATACAACACCTGGATCCGCCCGCTGGCACCGACGCTGTCGCTTGCGGGGAGCGCCGACCTCGCCGATGCCGACGTGATGGCGGTGAGCGTGCCCAACCGCTTCAAGCTGGACTGGATACGCACTCAGTACGCCAGTCGCATCGAGTCGGTGCTGACCGATCTGGCCGGCAGGCGGGTGAGGCTGGAGCTCACCCTCGCGCCGCGCCTCGACGCGGCCACCGCCGGCGCTCCGGGCAGTGCCGGGCCGGCATCCGGAGCGCCGCAGTCGGCGGCCGACATCGCAGCCGCCGCGCTGGGCCGGGCGGCCGGCAATGCAGCACCACTGATGGCGGGTTCGTCGCGGGCGCTGGCGCCGGCATTCACGCCGCACCGCCTGAATGCCGCTCTGACCTTCGACACCCTGGTCGCCGGCCGCGCCAACCAGATGGCGCGCACTGCGGCCCTGCACGTGGCCGGTGCGCCGGGCGCCATGTACAACCCGCTGTTCATCTACGGCGGCGTCGGCCTGGGCAAGACGCACCTCGTGCACGCGGTGGGCAACGCGCTGCTCACGGACAACCCGAACGCGCGCGTGCTCTACCTGCACGCCGAGCAGTTCATCAGCGACGTCGTCAAGAACTACCAGCGCAAGACCTTCGACGAGTTGAAGGCCAAGTACCACAACCTCGACCTGCTGCTCATCGACGACGTGCAGTTCTTCGCCGGCAAGGACCGCACGCAGGAGGAATTCTTCAACGCCTTCGAGGCCCTGCTGGCCAAGCGCGCGCACATCATCATGACCAGCGACACCTACCCCAAGGGGCTGGTGGACATCGACCAGCGGCTGACCAGCCGCTTCGATGCCGGGCTCACGGTGGCCATCGATCCGCCCGAGCTCGAGATGCGCGTTGCCATCCTGATCCGCAAGGCGCTCGCCGAAGGCACCGAAATGCCCGAGGACGTGGCCTTCTTCATCGCCAAGAACGTGCGCGCCAATGTGCGCGAACTGGAAGGGGCGCTGCGCAAGGTACTGGCCTACAGCCGCTTCAACCACAAGGACATCAATATCAACCTGGCGCGCGACGCGCTCAAGGACCTGCTGTCGATCCAGAACCGGCAGATCGGCGTCGAGAATATCCAGAAGACGGTGGCCGACTTCTACAAGATCAAGGTCGCCGACATGTACAGCAAGAAACGCCCGGCCAGCATCGCTCGGCCGCGCCAGATCGCCATGTACCTGGCCAAGGACATGACGAAGAAGAGCCTGCCCGAGATCGGCGAACTCTTCGGCGGGCGCGACCACACCACGGTGCTGCATGCGGTGCGCAAGATCAGCGCCGAGCGCACCACCAACCCCGAACTCAACCAGCAGCTGCACGTGCTGGAGCAGACGCTGAAGGGGTGATCGACCCGAGTCCTGACAAGCCTGTGGACAGAACCGGCACAAGCTGGCGCTTGTCCACAGGCCCCCTGCTCCGCCAGAACTTGTCCCCGTTTCCGGTGCACCGGCAGCGGCCCTCCACGCACAGCCTTCGCCGCCTCCTAAGCTCTTGATGGAAAAGGCGAAAATAGCCTTGTCCCCAGAAGTCGCGCCGCCTTACTACTGCTACCAAGTCAAAAAGAGGAAGACATGATCGTTCTCAAAGCCGCGCAGGCCCAGGTGCTGGAAGCCCTGCAATCGGTAGCCGGCATCGTCGAGCGGCGGCATACGCTGCCGATCCTGGCCAACGTGCTGCTGCGCAAGAACGGCGACGCGATCGAATTCACGACCAGCGACCTCGAGATCCAGGTGCGCACGCACGCCGAACTGGGTGGCGACAGCGGCCAGATCGCCACCACCGTGGGTGCGCGCAAGCTCATCGACATCCTGCGCGCCCTGCCCGCCGACCAGGTGGTGAGCTTGTCGACGGCGCAGAACAAGCTCACGCTGCAAGGTGGCAAGAGCCGTTTCACGCTGCAGACGCTGCCGGCGGACGACTTTCCGCTCGTCAACGAGAGCGTCGAATTCGGCCCCACCTTCAGCGTGCCGCAGAAGACGCTGCGCAACCTCGTCAACCAGGTGCACTTCGCGATGGCGGTGCACGACATTCGCTACTACCTGAACGGCATCCTGTTCATCGCCGAAGGCAGGACGCTCACGCTGGTGGCCACCGACGGCCACCGCCTGGCGCTGGGGCAGGCGCAGTTGGCCGCCGAGGTGCCGAGCAAGCAGGAGGTGATCCTGCCGCGCAAGACCGTGCTCGAGCTGCAGCGCCTGCTGCGCGACGAAGAGACGCCGATCGAGATGCGCTTTGCCAGCAACCAGGCCAAGTTCAGCTTCTCGGGCATGGAATTCGTCACCAAGCTGGTCGAGGGCAAATTCCCCGACTACAACCGCGTCATCCCGAAGAACCACAAGAACGCGCTCGTGCTCGGCCGCGCGCCGCTGCTGGCCAGCCTGCAGCGCGCCGCCATCCTGACGAGCGAGAAGTTCAAGGGCGTGCGCATCAACCTGGAGCCCGGGCTGCTGCGCATCGCGTCGAGCAATGCCGAGCAGGAAGAGGCCAAGGAAGAGCTCGAGGTCGACTACGACGGCGACGCCATCGACATCGGCTTCAATGTCACCTACCTCATCGACGTGCTGGCCAACATGGGCCAGGAGATGGTCAAGCTGGAACTGCAGGACAGCAGCGCCAGCGTGCTGATGAGCGTGCCCGGCGAGACCGGTTTCAAATACGTGGTGATGCCCATGCGCATTTGAACAAGCCACGCACCCGATTTCAGGCAAGCGGGCTGCGGCCCGCTTCAGCGTTTTTGATGGCGCCCGCCACGACGGGCCATGATGCCGGAAGACAGAGAAACGAGCCCCCGATGAGCGACCCCAAGCAGCCCCGAGATCCCAAGACCGGCCCCGACCACGGCGTCGTGCAGCGCGAGGTGCCGTCGGCCGAGGGCCTGCATGCCAGCACCGGCAACGAGGCCTCGGCGGCCTACGGCTCCGACAGCATCCAGATCCTGGAAGGCCTGGAAGCGGTGCGCAAGCGTCCGGGCATGTATATCGGGGACACGAGCGACGGTACCGGGCTGCACCACCTCGTGTTCGAGGTCGTCGACAACTCGATCGACGAGGCGCTGGCCGGCCACTGCGACGACATCGTCGTCACCATCCACAGCGACAACAGCATCAGCGTCGTCGACAACGGCCGCGGCATCCCCACCGGCGTGAAGATGGACGACAAGC
>Ga0105090_10002044_pt1 | contig 11145 bp, 13 predicted proteins | sample PPLLak3March2015_FD_79110 | JGI IMG/M metagenome (GOLD analysis project Ga0105090, IMG submission 79110) | Freshwater sediment microbial communities from Prairie Pothole Lake near Jamestown, North Dakota, USA - PPLs Lake P7 Core (1) Depth... | ecosystem: Environmental > Aquatic > Freshwater >... | reverse complement strand
GATGCCCGTGCGCCGGGCGCCGACATCGAAGCACAGCACGGTCAGCACGCTGTCGTCCTGCCACGCCATCAGGCATGCCCCGCCTGGCCTGAAATCAGCGACAGGTCGACACCCAGCAATTTGGCGGATGCCTGCCAACGCTGCTCGACCGGCCGGCTGAATATGATTTCCGCATCCACCGGCGCGTTGAGCCAGGAATTATCGGCGATTTCCTGTTCCAGCTGGCCGGCTGTCCAGCCCGAGTAACCCAGCAACACCTGGAAACGGCCGGGGCCGTCACCGGCGGCCAAGGCCTGCAGGATGTCGCGCGAGGTGGTCACCGTCAAGCCGTTGGCCAGATGCATGCTGGAATCCCAGGAACGGCCGTCCTGATGCAATATGAAGCCGCGTTCGGACTGTACCGGACCGCCGCTGAGCACCGGCAGGGCGCGCAGGTCCTGGTTCCGGCACTCCAGATCCAGCTGGTCGAACAGTTCGCCCAGGTTGAATTCCGAGTCCTGGTTTAGCACCAGGCCCATCGCACCCTGCGCGTCATGCTGGCAGATCAGCGACACCGTACGCGCAAAATGCGGATCCTGCATGCCCGGCATGGCGATTAAGAACTGTTCGGCAAGGGAGATGGGCGGCGACATGCGCCTATTGTACCGTGCGCGCCGGCTTAATTCAGCGCCTGTCGTGCGGCGTTCATTGAGCGCTCAAGCTACACAGGCTAAACTAAGCCAATAATCCCAAGACGCACCCGCATGATGCCCAGCCGAGCCAGTATCCCGACCATTTTCGCCGCATGCACCGTGCTGCTGGCGACGGCAGGGCTGTCCAAGGCCCTTAGCACCGATACCAAACCAGTCAGCACCGGCGTTTACAGCCGCCCGCCAGCGCCGGCAAGCCTTGCCAGACAGCCGGTACGCGACCTGCGCATCGACGCCAAAGAGATGGAGGCGCTGGCGGAACAGTTCGTCCGGCAAAAGAAGATTCCGGGCATGGCCATGGCCTTGGTGCAGAACGGCAAAGTGCTGTCGGCGCGCGGCTACGGGGTGACCTCGACCGGCAATCCGCAGCCGATCCAGCCGGACACCGTGTTCCGGCTGGCCTCGCTGTCCAAGGCGTTCGCCGCCACGCTGACCGGCATCCTGGTCGAGGAGCAGGCCTTGAGCTGGGATACGCCGATCTCCAAGCAGTTGCCGGCATTCAAGCTGAAGGATTTCCAGGCCTCGCAACGGCTGACGGTCAGCGACATCCTGAGCCATCAGGTCGGCCTGGGCAAAAACACCTACGACCGCGACCTGGAGGGCAATGTGCCTTATCCACTGCTTGCGGAACGTCTGTCCAACGCGCCGATGGCCTGCACACCGGGTGAATGCTACGGATACCAGAACATCGCCTACAGCCTGATCGGCGACATGACGTTCGCGGTGACCGGCGATTTCTACAGCCACCAGGTCGAAAAGAAAATCTTCATCCCGCTCGGCATGAAGCACGCCACCTACGGCCGCGATGCCCTGATGGCCAATGCCAGCTGGGCCAAACCGCATGTGTTCAGCGGGAAATCCTGGGTGGCCACGGTCCCCAACGAAAACTACTATCATGTGCCGCCGGCGGCCGGCGTCAACGCCAGCATCCAGGACATGGCCATTTGGCTGAACGCCCAGCTCGGCCATCATCCGGACGTACTGTCGCCCGGGCTGCTGGCCAAAATCCAGACGCCGCAGGTCAACACGCCCGGCGAGCTGCGCTCTTCGGGCTGGCGCCATGATCGTTTAAGCAAGGCCTCGTATGCCTTGGGCTGGCGGGTATTCACCTACCAAGGCCGGCCCATGGTGTTCCATGGCGGCGCCGTGCGCGGATACCGCGGCCTGGTGGCGTTCCTGCCCGATCAGGACACCGGCATCGCCGTGCTCTGGAACAGTGAAAGCGCATCGCCTTCGGCGTTTCTGCCGACCTGGATGGACCGCGCCCTCGGCGTGCAGGGCAAGGATTGGCTCGGATTGAACGATGCGGCCGGCGAATCCGCGGAAGCCGCGCAGGACTGAGCCCATGAAAAAAGCGCCCTAGGCGCTTTGTAAAAATCCCCTCTTGACCTGGGCAAGTATCAAGAGGGGACGCTTTACGGCAATCGGAACTTTTGATTACATAGCGGGCGCTGCTGGGGCGGCCGGAGCCGCCGGTGCAGCTTTTTTAGCTACTTTTTTTTTAGCGGCGGGCTTTTTAGCCGCCGGTTTCTTGGCAGCGGGCTTTTTAGCGGCCGGTTTTTTCGCAGCCGGTTTCTTGGCGGCGACTTTCTTGGCTACAGCCTTTTTCACTACTTTCTTGACCGCTGCTTTCTTAACGGCTTTCTTGACGGCTTTTTTCACCGCTTTCTTGGCAACGGCCTTCTTCACTACTTTTTTCACGGCTGCTTTCTTAACGGCTTTTTTCACCGCTTTCTTGGCAACGGCCTTCTTCACTACTTTTTTCACGGCTGCTTTCTTGGCAGCGGGTTTTTTTACAGCTTTCTTGGTAGCCATGGTCAACTCCTCGTCAGTTGGCATTTGGAACTATGGATTTAAACACTGAAGCCCAGTTAAAAAATTGCCGCGCGTTTCGCCCGGCAAACTGCCAGCCGGAAAACCCCGGCCGGACAGGTTCATCGCCGGAAAATGCCCGGCAAAAATGACAGAGCCCGAAACCTTGCGGTCCCGGGCGTCTGCGGAAAATGCGTTGATGCTTCGTTTCGGAACGGATATTTGAGGGGAAGCGGATTTCACAACTGCTGGCGGACAATCGAATGTGCGTGCCTGGATTTTGTCGGAAAGTTTATTCACTCGGCTCAAATATGTTTTGATCACAATGTGAAAGCTAAATAAGTGATTTTACAATGTCAACACTTTTGTGAAAAAAAAATCCATAATTTTCCGCGACGAGTCCCCGGACATCCGCCATCGAATTTTTTTTTCAAGGCCGGCATACTGCAAGGCATTCGACGCTTGCCCTGCAAGCCTTGCAATTAAAGGCCTGCAGCGATACTTGAAATCATCGGCGCGCATATCCATCCGCCCGTGCCGAAAGTACGCGGCGCTGGACCGGGACGCAAGTTAAGAAATCACTTTAAGAAATATTTTCGTCAAATGAAAATAAAAAAACCTGAAAACGCCGAAAGTGCGCGAAAAAAATCCCCGTTTCGGGCTTCATGATCGTCCGCGGCGCGGTGCGCGCGTGAACTAATCCTGTCGGTGCGGGAATTGAAATCGAAAAAAAACCGCTGGTTTCCACCAGCGGCTCCTTGCCAACTCCGATTACGGCCGAGGCCTGATCAATGGCCGTCGTCTTCGATCAAAGCGGCGTAATCGTCCGGCGAAAGCAGGTCGTTGAGCTGGTCGGCGTCGTCGATGGCCAAGGTGAATATCCAGCCTTCGCCGTAGGCGTCTTCGTTGATGGTTTCCGGCTTGTCATTCAGGGCTTCGTTGACCGAAGTGACCGTTCCCGACAGCGGGCTGTACACGTCGGAGGCCGCCTTCACCGATTCGACCACGGCCGCCGCGCCGCCGGAGGTGATCCTGTCGCCGACCGCAGGCAGTTCGACGTAGACCAGATCGCCCAGCAGCGATTGGGCATGTTCGGAAATCCCCACGGTGACATGGCCGCTGTCTTCGACGCGGGCCCATTCATGGGATTTCAGAAATTTCAAATCGCCTGGGATTTCGCTCATAACACTCTCTCGGTTGGGTTGAATGGGTGGATATAGTTTACCCCTAACGCACGGCGGCGTTAAGGGGCTGGTCAAACGCCGGGCTGCGCTTTGCCGTCGCGGACGAACGGATACTTCACCACGCGCAGCGGATGGCGCTTGCCGCGGATGTCGACTTCCACGGCACCGACATCGCCGGCCGGAACGCGCGCCAGGGCGATGGCCTTGGACAGGCTCGGCGAAAAGGTGCCCGACAGGATCTCGCCCGGGCCGCACTGCGCGAACACCGCCTGGCCATGGCGCAGGACGCCTTTTTCATCCATCACCACGCCGATCATCTGGCGCGCCGAGCCATCGGCCAGCTGCTGTTCCAACACCGCGCGGCCGATGAAATCGCGGCCTTCGTCCAGCGCCACGGTCCATGCCAGACCGGCTTCAAACGGACTGACGGTCTCGTCCATGTCCTGGCCGTACAGCGCCATGCCGGCCTCGAGCCGCAGGGTATCGCGCGCGCCCAGGCCGCATGGCCGCACGCCGGCGCCGAGCAGGCGGTTCCAGAATGCCACGGCCCGGTCCTCCGGCACCATGATTTCGAAGCCGTCCTCTCCGGTGTAGCCGGTGCGCGCGATGAACAGTCCGTCGGCGTCGCAGGCCATGAACTTGCCCAAGGCGCCAACAGGTCCGGCCGCTTCCGGGCTGAGCAGGGATAATGCCTTGGCGCGTGCGTTCGGGCCCTGTACGGCGACCATGGCCAGATCGGCACGCTCCTCAAGGCTGACGTCGAAACCGCTGGCCTGTGCCTGCATCCAGGCAAGGTCCTTGTCGCGTGTGGAGGCATTGACCACTACCCGGTAAAAGCTGTCGTTGAGGTAATAAACGATCAGGTCGTCGATGACGCCGCCGCGCTCGTTGAGCATGCAGGAGTACAGCGCCTTGCCGGACACTTTGAGTTTTTCGACCGAGTTGGCGATCAATTTGCGCAGATAGGCGCGCGCACCTTCACCATGTAGGTCGATCACGGTCATGTGCGAGACGTCGAACATGCCGGCATCCCGGCGCACGGCATGGTGCTCCTCGATCTGCGAGCCGTAATGGATCGGCATGTCCCAGCCGCCGAAATCGACCATTTTCGCGCCCAGGTCGCGGTGGCTTTGGTTATATACGGTTTTGAGGGTCATAAACGTCTCGGCGGCCTGCGGAAAGCGCCCATTATCGCACAATGCACCGTTCTATTCGGCAGGCAGAACCCGCAGCACCGCGGAGTCCACCGACACCACACGCACCAGCGCGCCCTGAGGCAGGTCGGGCCCCTGCACCTGCCAGAAGGCATCACCGATCTTCACCCGGCCCTCGCCGTTGACGATCGCCGTTTCCAGATTGAGCTGCTTTCCGATCATCTGCTCCTGTTTCAGGTTGAGCAGGGGCTGGTCGCTGTTCTCGGCGGACTTGCGGAAGAACCTGAAGTAAACGCCCACCGAAATGAACGACAGCGCGACAAACACCAGGGTCTGGGTCAACACCGACAGCTTCAGGCCGAGCACCAGCAGCACGAACACGCCGGCGGCGGCGAAACCGAGCCACAACAGCAGGATTCCCGGAGCCATGGTCTCCAGTGCGATCAGGATCAGCGCCAGGGCCGCCCAGAAAAGACTGGCGCCGTTCATTTGGCCTTATCCGAAGCGCTGGATTTGTCGAGGCTGGATTTGTCGAGGCTGGCTTTGGCGAGTTCGGCGATGCCGGCGATGGAGCCCATGACCCCGGTGACTTCGGTCGGCAGGATCATCAATTTCTGGTTCGGGGATTCGGCGAATTTGCCCAGGGCCTCGACGTATTTCTGCGCGATGAAGTAATTGATGGCCTGCACATCGCCCTGCGAAATGGCGGTGGATACCAGTTCGGTGGCCTTCGCCTCGGCCTGTGCCAGGCGCTCGCGCGCCTCGGCTTCGCGGAAGGCGGCTTCTTTCTTGCCCTCGGCCTGCAGGATGGCGCCCTGTTTCTCGCCTTCGGCGCGCAGGATCTCGGCCTGGCGCAGGCCTTCGGCTTCCAGGATGTTGGCGCGTTTCTCGCGGTCGGCCTTCATCTGGCGCGCCATCGAATCGATCAGGTCGCGCGGCGGCTGGATGTCCTTCAGCTCGATGCGGTTGACCTTGATGCCCCAGGGGTGCGTGGCCTGGTCGACCACGTTCAGCAGCTTGGCGTTGATCTCGTCGCGCTTGGACAGCGACTCGTCGAGGTCCATCGAACCGATGGCGGTGCGGATGTTGGTCATCACCAGGGCGATGGACGCCTGTTCGAGGTTGGAAACCTCATAGGCGGCCTTGGCGGCATCGAGCACCTGGAAGAACACCACGCCGTCGACTTTGACCACGGCATTGTCCTTGGTGATCACGTCCTGTGACGGGATTTCCAGCACCTGCTCCATCATGTTCACCTTGCGGCCGATGTCCATCATGATCGGCACGAGGAAGTGGATGCCGGGTTGCAGGGTCTTGGTGTATTTGCCGAAGGTCTCGACCGTCCATTGGAAACCCTGCGGCACGATGCGGACGGCTTTGTACAGCAGCATCAAAGCGAAGAACAGCAGTGCGATTATGACGAAATTCATGGAACACCCCGATGCCAGTGAAGGTCTATTATAGGGCCAATCAATTTCCCTGCGACCCTTTTCGCCCATACGGCATCCTATAACAGTGAGCCATTCATCCCATTTCGCCATCGATGTGCCGGACAGCCTGATTCAGCGCGCCAAACGCGGTGACGGCAAGGCGTTCGAACAGATTTACCGGTGGTTCGAGCGGCCGATCTATACACTTGGGCTCCGGCTTTGCGGCCAGCCTTCCGAAGCGCAGGAAGTCCTGCAGGACAGCATGATCAAGGTTATGACCAAAATCGGCGAGTTCAAAGGCCAGTCGCCGTTCTGGGGCTGGCTCAGGCAGATCGCCGTCAATGAAGCCCTGATGCGCCTGCGCAGGACATCCAAGACGTATGGCGACGAAGACGTGTACGAGATGGACCTGGCCGACGGCAATGCGCTGCTGCCGCCGCAGGCCGCCGAAGCCGCCCAGCTGCTGGCCGCCATGCAGAAGCTGCCGGACATCACCCGCTCCGTGCTGTGGCTGTATCACATGGAAGGCTTCAACCACGAGGAGATCGCCGTGCAGATGGGCAAGTCGGTTTCCTTCTCCAAATCCCAGCTGTCGCGCGGCACCAAAAAACTGCGCGACCTGCTCATCGAACCCCGGACACAAGGCTGAACTATGTCGCAACCCATACATATATCGAACGCACTGCAGGCACTGCCGCTGGAAGCGCCCGGGCACAGCCTGTGGCCGCAGCTGCAGGTGCATGTTCCCAAACACGCCGTCTGGCCGAAATGGCCGTTGGCACTGGCGGCCAGCGCCGTCCTGGCGGTTGCCATACTGCAATTGCAGGCACCGGATCTTACCGGCGGCGCGGTTGGCGGCCAGCTTGGCGCTGCCGGAAACCTTCAACGGCTGATGGACCGTTCGGCGCAGTTGGAAAACGATTTCTACGCCCTGCAGGACGATGCCCAGTCCAGCGCGACGGTGATCGCCGCCAATCTGTCGATCGAGGACCGGCTGGCCGCCATCGACGGCCAGTTGATGGCGGAAGCCGGCGGCGCGGACACCGCTGCCTTGTGGCAGGAACGCATCGACCTGCTGTCCCAGGGCGTCAGCCTCAACCGCACCAATGCCGCATACAACGCCGACGGCCGGCACTACGACCTGGCCCTGGCCAGTCTCAATTGATCCAGCCTCTGTTCCAAAACCTTGCTTCAAAAAGGAGTATCAACATGTTCACCAATAGAAATCTGTTTCCCCTGATCCTGGCGGCCGGCTTCATCTCCACCAGCGCTTTCGCGCAGGCCACCCCGGCCCCCACCGCCGAACAGAAAGCCGCGCGCGCCGAAATCGAAACCTTGACCAAGCGCATCGAAGAACTGGCCAGGAAGCTGGACGGCAACACCAAAGTCCAGGTGATGGTGGTCGAAAAATCCGCGGATGGCGAAAGCCGGACGGTCGAACGCCGGATCATCAGCTCGGCACCCGGCGCGAACGGCCCGCAATGGACCGAGGACAAACGCGGGCCGCGCGCTGAAATGCGCCATGCCGGCGCGCCACGCGTCGGCCTCGGCATCGTGATGAGCCCGAATGCCGGCGCCAACGGCGTCAATATCGCCGCCGTCTCGCCGAAAGGCCCGGCCAAGGCCGCCGGACTGCAGGCCGGCGACGTGATCACCTCGATCGACGGCAAAGCGGTGTCCGGCAAGGACCAGGCCGGCATGAAGCAGGCCCGCGCCGCACTCGCCAACCTGAAGGAAGGCCAGTCGGTGAAGGTCGGCTACAGCCGAGCCGGCAAGAACGCGACCGCCACGCTCAAAGCCGCCAGGATAGAACCGGAAATGGTCGTCAACCGCGAAGTCCGGCGCATGGGTCCGGGCCATGCGCCGGAAATGGCCAATGCCACACGCTGGCACGGTCTGCAGATGGCGGAGATCAATCCCCAGCTCGGCCGTTATTTCGGCGCCAGCAGCGGCGTGCTGGTGCTCAGCCCGAAAAAGGAATTTCCGCAGCTGCAGGCCGGCGATGTCATCACCAAGGTCGACGGCAAAGCGGTCGCCACCGCCCGCGACGTGCTGATCAACATGCGCGGCAGGAAAGAAGGCGAGAAAATCAGCGTCGCTATCCTGCGTGACCGTAAGGCGCAGACCATTTCGGTCACCGCACCTAAGCCGCAGCCGATGAATGCGCCGCGACCGCCCATGCCGCCGGCGCCACCTGCTCCGCCAGCACCACCGCCGCCGCCACGCACCGCCATGTTCTTCGACGATGACGGCACCAGCGCTATTTTCGAATTCGCGCTGGCCGACCTGAGTGACAGTCTGGCATTGGTCGACTTCAGCGCGGTTGAACCGATGGGATTTGAAGACATGGATGAACAGTTCATCATCGAGGTCGATGACGGCCAATAACCCGTATCGAACGCCGGCTGATTGACAGAGCCCGGTTCCGCCGGGCTCTGTTTTTTCGTCACTCCTATATAATATGTTCTCACCCATCAGCAAGGCCGGCAGATGCAGCCCTCCGCCAATCAGGAAATATCCGGAGCGCGGCTGATCCTCGGCTGCTGGCGCATCGATACGCTTGCCGAACGGGAACTGTGCGCCCTGTTGGAAACCGCGCTCGGCGCCGGCATCGGTTTTTTCGACCACGCCGACATCTACGGCCAAGGCCGCTCGGAGAGCCTGTTCGGCAGCGCCGTGGCGAGCCTGGGCATCAAACGCGAAGACATCGTGATCCAGAGCAAGTGCGGCATCCGCAACGGCTTTTACGATTCCAGCAGGGAACATATCCTGGCGTCCGTCGAAGGCAGCCTGAAACGCCTGGACACGGAGTATCTGGACATCCTGCTGCTGCACCGCCCCGATGCCCTGATGGAGCCCGGCGAAATCGGCGAGGCGTTCTCCGATCTGCTGGAAAGCGGCAAGGTCAGGCACTTCGGGGTCAGCAATTTCAGGCCAAGCCAGATCGAACTGCTCAAGCAACACCTGTCGATGCCCTTGATCGCCAACCAGCTGCAGTTCGGCCTGGCGCACACCGGCATGCTGGACAGCGGCTTCAACGCCAACATGGGCAACGGCGCGGCGATGGACAGGCACGGGGATGTGCTTGAATACAGCCGGCTGCAGGGCATGCGCATCCAGGCCTGGTCGCCGCTGCAGTTCGGGTTCTTCGAGGGCAATTTCATCGACCACCCCGGCTTTCCGGAACTGAACCGGGTCTTGGCCGAACTGGCCGCTGGTTACGGCTGCACGCCGGCCGCGCTCGCCATCGCCTGGATACTCCGGCATCCGGCCGGCATACAGGCCATTCTGGGCACCAGCCAGCCCAAACGCCTGCTGCAACTCAGCAAAGCAGGCGCCATTGCGCTGAGCCGCGAACATTGGCATGCCCTGTACCGTGCGGCCGGCAACAGCCTGCCTTGAACCTGCGGCATCGCCTAGGCGTCCGGCCAAATCACTTGCCGATATCCGGCGACTAGACTACTCTTCAAAGACCTAACCCTCGGACGCGTACATGAGTGCAATCCTCTTCGGCCTTTTCGGTCTCTGCTGCCTGCTGGCCATCGCCTGGCTGTTTTCCAACAACAAACGCAGGGTCGATTGGCGCTTGGTGGTCACCGGGGTGCTCCTGCAGATCGCGTTCGCGTACTTCGTGCTGCTGACCGATTCCGGCAGCGCCATCTTCGAAGCGCTGGGCAGACTGTTCGTGACCCTGATCAATTTCACCAACGAGGGCTCGAAAATGATCCTCGGCGGCTTCGCCGACCAGGACAAATACGGTTTCGTGTTCATCTTCCACGCACTGCCGACGGTGATCTTCTTCGCCTCGTTCATGGCGATCCTGTATCACATCGGGCTGATGCAAAAGGTCGTGCAGGGCATGGCCTGGGCGATCACCAAGCTGATGCGCGTGTCGGGCGCCGAGACCACCAGCGTGTGCGCCAGCGTGTTCATCGGCCAGACCGAAGCGCCGCTGACGGTGCGGCCGTACATCGGCAAGATGACCGAGTCGGAACTGATCACGATGATGATCGGCGGCATGGCGCACATCGGCGGCGGCTAGCTGGCGGCTTATGTCGGCATGCTCGGCGGCGGCGATCCGGTGCAGAGCGCGTTCTATGCCAAGCACCTGCTGGCGGCATCGATCATGGCAGCGCCGGCGACGCTGGTGATCGCCAAGGTGCTGATCCCGGAAACCGGCGAGCCGCTGACCCGCGGAACCGTCAAGATGGAGGTCGAAAAGACCGCCAGCAACGTCATCGATGCCGCTGCCGGCGGCGCTGCCGATGGCCTGCGCCTGGCACTGAACATTGCCGCGATGCTGCTCGCCTTCATTGCGTTGATCGCGCTGCTGAACTGGCCGCTGACCTGGATCGGCGAAGTCACCGGACTGGAAGCCGCGATCGGCAAGCCGACCGACATGGCGCTGATCCTGGGTTATCTGCTGGCGCCGCTGGCGTGGGTCATCGGCGTGCCCTGGCAGGACGCCACCGTGGTCGGCAGCCTGATCGGCCAGAAGATCGTCATCAACGAATTCGTCGCCTACATGCAGCTCGCCGAGATCATCAAGACCGGCAGCGACGGCGTCATGCTGACCGACCAGGGCAAGCTGATCGCCACCTACGCGCTGTGCGGTTTCGCCAACTTCTCGTCGATCGCGATCCAGATCGGCGGCATCGGCGGCCTCGCCCCCGAACGCCGCGCCGACCTCGCCCGCTTCGGCCTGCGCGCCGTGCTCGGCGGATCGCTGGCGACGTTCATGACGGCGACCATTGCGGGGGTGTTGACTCGGTTCGGGTGAAGCCGGTCATTTTGTAGGAGCGACGCTCGCGTCGCGACCAAGGCCCTGCGCGCCAGAACAAGAGCGGGGCTGGGGACTGGGGGCTGGGGCGCATTG
>Ga0105090_10002043_pt1 | contig 11146 bp, 7 predicted proteins | sample PPLLak3March2015_FD_79110 | JGI IMG/M metagenome (GOLD analysis project Ga0105090, IMG submission 79110) | Freshwater sediment microbial communities from Prairie Pothole Lake near Jamestown, North Dakota, USA - PPLs Lake P7 Core (1) Depth... | ecosystem: Environmental > Aquatic > Freshwater >... | reverse complement strand
GATCACCCGCTACATCGAGACGCAGGGAATGCGCGCCTTCCAGGCAGCCCTCTCCACCGGGCAGTACACGCACGCCGACGGTTTGTTTTATGGGGGCAATCGCCCGGCCTGGTCCAACCAGACATGGCGCTATCTGCTTCGGCAGTATTGCGGCCGCGCTCGCCGCGTCATCGCCGTCGACCTTCACACCGGACTCGGACCGTCCGGGGTCGGCGAGGCTATCTGCGTCGCTGACGAGGCGGAGTACCTGCGCGCCAAGAAAATCCTTGGAGCCGACGTGACCTGGACGGGCAGTGGCGCGTCGGTCTCTGCGCAGGTGGGCGGCTCCTGCGTCCATGGCGCCCACGAGGAGCTCGGCGGTGATCGCCTGACGATGATCGGGCTCGAGTACGGAACTCACCCGATCGCGGTGACCCTGGAAGCGCTGCGGGCCGAAACCTGGCTGAGCGCCCACGGCGACGTGGATTCACCCCAGGGCAGGCAGATCAAGCAGGCGCTCCGCGATGCGTTCTACGTCGATACACCGGAATGGAAACGTGCCGTGGTCGAGCGCCTGCTCGTCGTCGTCGAGCGCGTGAGGTCATCACTGTCATGAGTGACATTCAACACACGACGCTGCGCCGGGCCGCGCTGCCAGCGGATGCGCGTGCGCTGGTCAGGTTCCAGGGTGAGTTCGCGGCGGCGGTCGAGCGACTGACACGCGAGGCGATCGCGGCAGGGCGCTGGAATACGCCTGAGGACGTCAAGCTCGACCCGAGCGATCCAGCCTCCTGGGCCTATTGGCTCTACAAGACGGGAAAACCAATCGTAAGAGGTATGCCCGGGAGGGGTGTAGAAGAACACTTCGAGCCGTTCCGGCGAAGTCGCTTCGAACTGTTGCCGGCGGGTTTCGAGGTCGAATCCGAGCTGACCATGAGCGCGTCCGGCGACCTCATGTGCACCCGGGGACTGGACGGTGCCACGGACCGGTTGTACGAAGATGTCGCGGATCTCATCTTCGGCGCCGACATCGCCTACGCCAATCTCGAGTCGACCCTGACCACGGGTGAGATCGTGCCCACGGTCGTGAGCGCCGACGACACGCCGAAGATCAACTTGACGCCGGCACAGTACCAGACTGTCGTCTCGCACCGCGGGCGGCGTTACGACGTCGTACAGTTGGCAAACAACCACATTCTCGACTGCGGGGAGGAGGGCGTTCGGACGACGCTCGCTCGCCTGGCGCGGGACGGCATCGAGCAGGTGGGAGTCAACGCCACCGCCGAGGACGCTGGACGACCTAGAATCACCGCACTGAAGGGCCTGCGCATCGGCTGGGTGGCGCACACCTTCAGCGTGAACTTCAAGCCGTTCCCGGATGGCATGCCGTGGATCGTCAACATGACTCCCTTCCACCTCGTGCCAAATCCGGACATCTCGGTGATCGAGGGTCAGATCCGGGCCTGCCGAGATGCGGGCTGCGACCTGGTGTTCGTGGCGTTGCACTGGGGCCTGGAATTCGAGTTCTATCCGCACCCCGACCAGGCCAAATGGGCACATCGCTTCGCCGATGCGGGAGCGGATGCGGTGATCGGTCATCATCCACACGTGCCCCAGCCAGTGGAAATCTACCGGCCCGCGCAGGATCCGTCGCGGGCGGTGCCGATCCTTTACAGCCTCGGCAATCTCACCTCCGTCGTTTCCGGCGCCTCGTACGTGGTGAGCCTCGTCGCCCGCCTGCGCATCGCGACCGGTCGCATGGGTTCGACGCGCCGCACCGTCATAGCGGGGCTCGACCTCACTCCCGTCGTACTGGTCGCGCAAGGCGAGGCCGAACAGGAAATCCTGAAGCTGGTGCCTGCGGCCACTCTGTTGCAACAGTCGCACGAACCCACGATGTCCGCCTACGTCAACGATATCGCGTCATATGCAGACATCGTGCTGGGAACAGAATGGCGGGAAGAGGCACCCGCATGATCACGCAGCCGTCGCCCGCGCGCAGATGAGAACAAGGGCGACCAGATGCCTCGCGGTCGCACTCGGCGCACTGACGCTGCTGTCGCCGGCCGCGGAGGCAGGCGAAACGCGTCGGGATCCACGCCCGAACATCATTCTCATCCTTGCCGACGACGCCGGCGTTGAGACGGTCGGTGCGTATGGCGGCAGTATTGCAACGCCGCGCCTCGACCGCCTCGCGCGTGAAGGCGTACGCTTCGACAACGCCCACGCCACGCCGCTGTGCACGCCTTCGCGCGTGCGCCTGCTGACTGGTCGCTACAGCTTCCGCAACTACAAGGCGTTCGCCCACCTCGGCATCGACGAGCCCACCGTGGCGAAGGTCCTGCAGCGAGCGGGTTATCGCACCGCGGTCGCGGGCAAGTGGCAGCTTTCGGGCAATCCGCTCGATGGGGTGCCGGGTTCGGTGCCGCGCCAGGCGGGCTTCGACGAATGGAGCGTGTGGGGCGGCGGCGCGGACTTCATTGACGATGGGTGCCAGCACTGGGGCCCGACGCTCGACACCAACGGCCTGCGACGCACCTTCCCAGGGGAGTTTGGCTCGGACCTGGTGCATCGCTTTGCGCTCGATTTCATCGGCCGCAACGAGCACCAGCCGTTCTTCCTGTTTTACTCGATGATCCTGCCGCACGACCCATTGGTTGCCACGCCCGCGCGGCCCGGTGCGTCGGCACCCGAACAGCAGTTCGAGGCGATGGTCGAATACCTCGACTTCCTGGTTGGCGACCTGGTCGACCAGGTCGACCGGCATGGCCTGGCGGACAACACGCTCGTGGTTTTCGTGGCGGACAACGGCAGCCACGTCCTGACACGCAGCCTGCGCCACGGTGCCCCGGTCCAGGGTGGCAAGAGCGGCACCACGGACGCCGGCACTCACGTTCCCTTGATTCTGCGCTGGCCGGGTCGACTGGCCGTGCCCGCGACAAATTCGCAGATGGTCGACCTGACTGACCTCTTTGCCACGATCGTGACGGCAGCGGGGCAGGCGCGCGCGGCCGCCGACTCCGATGGCCACGACCTGATGCCTACGCTCGTCGACGGCGCCGCACCACGGCGTGATGCAATCTTCATGGATTACGCGCTGGGCTGGTGGCCGTTCGATACCGTCCGCTACGCATTCACGGCGCGATGGAAGCTTTACGACGACGGCCGTTTCTTCGACATTGAGACAGATCCCCTGGAAAAGTCTCCGCTGCAGCAGGCCGGCCTTCCCACAGAGGCGGGCACCGTCCGCGACAGGCTGGCACGGGTGCTGGCGGACATCGGTGACCACCCCCTGACCTTGGCCGATCCGCACTTCAAGCCGGGCTTCGATCCGGACACGATCGACTACGAGGCAGTGGGGCTGCGTCTCAAGGCGCGGAACAGCGAGTGCGGCGATCCTGCGCGCGCCGCTCAGCCGGCGCCCAGCGCCACGATGCAGTAGCCCCAGGGTCCGAGCGACGCGCGACCCGCTGTGCCCGGGCGGTAGTCCTGCGATGCAAGTACTGTCGCGCCGATGAGCGCTTCTGAGTCCACGCCGGCCGGTGCTGCCGACACGTTGAAGATGCATGCGATGCGGCGACCGGCCGCTGACCGCTCGAATCCGAACAGGGGCTCGGCGAAGTCCATGAAGCTCAGGTCGCCGGTCCGCAGGGCCGGCTCGGCTCGGCGCAGCGCAAACAGCTTCCGGGTGGAGGCCAGAGTCGAGTCGTGCTGCTTTTCCTGCCGGTCGACGGCGAGTGGCGGGTGCGCGCGACCGATCGGCAGCCACGGCTCGCCAGTGGTGAAGCCGGCATGCTTGGCGTCGGCCTGCCACGGCATCGGCGTTCGTGCACCGTCGCGCTGCAGGTAGTCCGGGTAGAAGCGCCGGCTTGCCGGATCGCGCAGCTTCTCATACGGCACTTCCCCATCAGGCAGGCCGAGCTCGTCGCCCTGGTACAGCAGCGTGGTACCGCGCGCCGTGGCGAGCAGGGCAACCAGCAGCCTGGCGAGTTCCGGCCCCGCGTCGGCGCCGCCGCAGCGTGTCAGGCCGCGCTCCACGTCGTGGTTGCTGACCGAAAACGTCGGCCATGAGTTCGCGGCCTGGTTCCAGCTTTCGAGATCGGCGCGCAGGTTAGCCGCGGTGGGTGTCCCATCCACCAGGCCGAGCACCCAGTAGGCGCTATGCAGGCGCTCGGGCCCTGCCGTGTACTCGACCAGGGTCTCTATCGGGCCGGTGACCTCGCCCATGAGGAAGGACCCCGGGTACTCATCGGCCAGGCGGCGGATGCTTTGAACGAACGCGAGGTTCTCGGGACGCGTGCCGTCGTAAAGCCAGTGCTGTGCGTGCGCGGGCATGGCAACCGACTGCTCGCCTGAGAGCGGGTTGTTGCGCAGCTGCTCGTCGACCATGCACAGGTTGATGACGTCGAGCCGGAAGCCGTCGACACCGCGGTCCAGCCAGAAGCGGCCAATGTCGAGCACGGCCTCCTGTACCTGTGGGTTCTGCACGTGCAGGTGTGGCATGCCCGGCAGGAAGTGGGTCATGTAGTACTGGCGCCTGCTGCGGTCCCACTCCCAGGCCGGGCCACCGAAGATCGAGATCCAGTTGTTGGGGGCCGAGCCATCCGCCCTGGCATCTGCCCAGACGTACCAGTCGCCCTTCGGGTCGTCGGCTGCCTTGCGGCTGTCCTGGAACCACGGATGGCGGCTCGAGGTGTAACTGTAGACCTGATCGACGATCACCTTGAGGCCGAGCCGGTGCGCTTTCGCAAGCATTTCATCAAAGTCCGCGAGCGTGCCGCAGCGCGGGTCTACGGCCTTCTGGTCGGTGGTGTCGTAGCCGAAGTCGGCATAGGTGCCCGCATAGAACGGGCTCAGCCAGATGCCGTCGACGCCGATGCTCGCGATGTAGTCGAGCCGCTGGGTGATGCCGGGCAGGTCGCCCCAGCCGTCGCCGTTCGAGTCGGCGAAGCTCAGCGGGTAGATCTGGTAGAGGCTGGCGCCACGCCACCACGCGTTGCCTGAAGCGGTCAATTGATGCTCCTTGCCCGGCAGGTAATATCAGGGCTTGTCGACATTCAGTATACTGTATGTCCTGGTGGAAGCCCGATACCCGCCGGTGGCGTGGTGTCGACCATCGGAACGGAGGTGATCGTGGGCGCAAGTATTGCGGTTGTCGGGGCGGGAATCGCCGGGCTGTCGGCTGCCTTCGACCTGCAGAAGGCTGGTCACGAGGTCGTCGTGTACGAATGCGACGACATGGCTGGCGGCCGCATGGCCGACCGCATCGTCAACGGCATCTGCGTCCACACGGGCGCGTCGGTCATCTTTCCCTTCAACAAGGCGATGTTCGAACTCATCGACGAGATGGGCATTCGCGGCGACGTCGTGGGCGAGGGTGCTTCTGACGGTGCAGTCACCGTCAATAACGGCACAATCGAGTATCCGCTCAGGCTCACCTTCAACCCCGGGTTCCTGCTGGCTCACCCGGCCTTTGGAATGCGCACCAAGCTGCGCCTGGCCACCCTGCTTCCAGACCTGCTCCGTTCCCGCCTGCAGGTCGACCCGTGCATGATGCACACGGCCGTCCGATTCGATGACGAGACGGTCACGTCCTACGTCGAGCGAATGGTTTCCCGAGAGTTCCTGGAGGACTACGTCGAGCCGTACTTCCGCGCGCCATGGCACTGGGAGCCGGAGCGCATCTCGCGCGCCTACCTCATCGCTTTGATGGGGCACGTTCTCGGCGCCTCCGAACTCAGTTTCAGGTTCGGTATCGGGCAACTGACGCGTACGCTCGCGTCCCGGCTGACGGTCAGGACTGGCGTTGCAGTCCAGTCAGTTGCCGTCGAGGCCCAACGCTGCCGGCTCGCGCTCGTCGGCCGCGACGGAGCCCGTACTGAGCACGCCGACTTCGTCGTGCTTGCCGTTCCGGGAACCCGGGTCAGCGAAATGTTGCCGGGGCTCGATCCGGTGGATCGGGCGTTCTTCGATGGCATCCGCTATACGCGGGGCGCGCGCATCTATTACGCGCTGTCTGACCGGAACTTCGCGCCCTGTGCGCGGTGGTTCACGCGCCGCTCCACCTCTCGATTCTCGCTGTTCCATGCGATCCCGCAGGATCTGCTGGTTCCCGAGGGTCACGTGCAGCCGGGATACCTGCAGTGCGAGTTCACGCCGCAGATGTCGGAGCAGATCGCCCATGAGGGAGGGCAGTCCCGCCTCGATGGATATGCGCGGCCCGAGATCGCACGCCTGTACCCGGAAGTCGCCGATCGCATCGTCGGGGCGGCGGAGCAGTGGTGGGACGACATGTTGCCGGAGTGGTACCCGGGCTATGCGCGCAGCGTCGCATCGTTCCTGTCCCGCCGCGAGGACCTGCCGAGCCGGGTCTACTACTGCGGTGACTACGTCTCGCAGTCTCACGCCGGTGGCGCTTGCGCGAGCGGGCGGGCGACAGCCGCATTGCTGCAGCACCACTGGCGGTCTTCGGCAGCACATTCGTAACAGCCAGGGGGATTGATGAAAATCCATGAGTACTTCCCGGGGATTTCCGGGATCAAGCATGGCGGTACGGACGTCGCCGGGCCTCTGGCGTTCCGGTACTACGATGCCGACCGCGTCGTCGCGGGTCGCCCGATGCGGGAACAGCTGCGCTTCGCGGTCTGCTGGTGGCATACGTTTTCGTGGCACGGCAGCGATGTGTTCGGCGCGCCGACCCGGCGCCCCAGCTGGCTTGCCGCGGGCGATGCGCCGCTGCGGGCCGCCGAGCGGCAGGCCGACGCTGCGTTCGAGTTCTTCACCAAACTCGGCGTGGGCTACTACACCTTCCACGACCGCGACGTTGCGCCCGAGGGCGCCGACTTCGCCGAATCGCAGGGCAACTTTCATCGAATGGTCGAAGTGCTCGAGGCGCACATGGCCTCGACCGGCGTACAACTTCTGTGGGGCACGGTCAACCTCTTCGGCCATCCGCGCTATGCCTCCGGCGCGGCGACATCGCCGGATCCGGAAGTGTTCGCCTGTGCGGCCGCGCAGGTGGCCGATGCGCTCGATGCGACCCACCGGCTGAACGGCGCCAACTATGTCCTCTGGGGCGGCCGCGAGGGCTACGAGACCCTGCTCAACACCGACCTCAAGCGCGAGCGCCAGCAGTTCGCGCGGTTCCTCGCGCTCGTCGCCGAGCACAAGGCGAAGATCGGCTTCAAGGGGACGCTGCTGATCGAGCCCAAGCCCTACGAGCCGACCAAGCATCAGTACGACTTTGACACCGCGGCCGTGCATGGCTTCCTGCTGCAGTTCGGGCTCGCCGATCAGTACAAGGTCAACATCGAGGCGAATCACGCAACGCTCGCCGGTCATTCGTTCGCGCACGAGATTGCCTATGCGACGGCAAACGGAATCTTCGGCTCGATCGATGCCAATCGCGGCGACCCGCAGCTCGGCTGGGACACGGACCAGTTCCCGAACGACATCGCCGAAGCGGCCCACGTCATGTTCCTGATACTGAAGGCGGGCGGTCTCGGCACCGGCGGGTTCAACTTCGACGCCAAGCTGCGGCGTCCGTCGATCGACGCCGAGGACCTGTTTCACGCCCACATCGGCGGGATGGACACCATCGCGCGTGGCCTGCTGATTGCGGAACGGATCATCGCTGACGGCAAGCTCGACGAGTTGCTCGAGGTGCGGTATTCGGGCTGGGGCAAGTCGCTCGGGATGGACATCCTAGAAGGTCGCGCATCGCTCGCGGCGTTGCGCGAACGGGTCGCGCGTGAGCGCCTCGAGCCGGTGCCGCGCTCCGGCCGGCAGGAGTACCTCGAGAACTTGTTCGCCAGTTACTTGTGAAACTCCGGGCGGTACACGGGACAAGGGGCGGATGAATGTATCTGGGTCTCGACATCGGCACCTCGACCGTCAAGGCCGTACTGGTCGACGCCGACGAGCGGATCGTCGCGCAAGCAGATTCGCCACTCACGGCGTCGCGGCCTGCGCCGCTATGGTCGGAGCAGGATCCCGATGACTGGTGGTCTGCCTGCTGCGCCGCAGTCGCGGAGCTCAGGCGCCGCGCTGGGGATGCATTCGCCGGCGTCGAGTCGATCGGCCTGGCAGGTCAGATGCACGGTGCGGTCGTGCTCGGTGCCGACGACCGGCCGTTGCGCCCGGCGATCCTCTGGAACGACGGCCGCTCCGCAGCAGCGTGTGCCGAGTTGGAGCGACGCTGGCCGCGCTTGCGCGAAGTCACCGGCAATTGCGCGATGCCGGGCTTCACCGCGCCGAAACTTGTGTGGCTGGCTGAGCACGAGCCAGCGACGTTCGCAGCCTGTCGGCGCGTGCTGCTGCCGAAGGACTACGTCCGGCTGTTGATGACGGGCGATGCCGCTTCGGACATGTCGGACAGCGCTGGGACGCTCTGGCTCGACGTCGGCCATCGCTGTTGGTCGGATGAGGCGCTCGATGCTACCCGCCTCACCCCTGCCCACATGCCGGCCTTGTACGAGGGCACGCAAGTCACCGGACGGCTGCGGGCGGACGTGGCCGCGCAGTGGGGTCTGTCCAACCGTCCGATCGTCGCTGCGGGCGCCGGCGACAACGCCGCGGGCGCGGTTGGCATGGGCATCATCGAGCCTGGTGCGGCGTTTGCCTCGCTCGGCACCTCCGGCGTCACTTTCGTGGCTAGCGATCGCTTCGTGCCCAACGCCGCGGGTGGGGTGCATACCTTCTGCCATGCAGTGCCGGGGCGTTGGCACCAGATGGCAGTGCACCTGTCGGCCGCGAGTTGCCTGGCGTGGCTGGCGGGTATCCTGCAAGTCCCTGAGCAAGCATTGCTCGACGAGCTGCCCGACGAGCCTGCTGCGCCGCGCGGCGTATTCTTCCTGCCATACCTCAGCGGCGAACGCACACCGCACAACGACCCGCACGCGGTTGCGCTCTTTCACGGACTCACAGCCTCGACGCGCCGGACCGACCTCGTGCAGGCGGTGCTGGAGGGCGTCGCCTTCGCGTTCCGCGACGGTGTCGATGCGATGCGCGCCACGGGCACAGTATTTGATCGGCTGGCGCTCATCGGTGGCGGCGCACGCAGTCGCTACTGGGCACAGGTGCTGGCCAACGTGCTCGGCCTGCCACTCGAGCTGCGCGCAGGGGCCGAGGTAGGTCCGGCTTTTGGTGCGGCGCGGCTGGCTCGCCTCGCGGCGACGGGCGAGGATCCAGCTGCGGTCTGCCGCGAGCCGGCGTTGCTGCAGGTCGTCGAGCCAGATCATGCACGTGCCGATCAGTACCGCCAAACACGGCCGATGTTCCATGAGCTGTACCTGCAACAGCGTCGCGCGGTCAAACGACCCTGATCGCCGGCGCGATGATCGCGTACGGGGCGATGTGCGACGCGCCGAGAGTGCCGATGCGCAACATGACGTCACCCGCTGGACATGTCGGCACGGGACTGGACGGGTCGCCAGGCCCCCGACCGCCAGCGCAGGAACAACAACGTGCCCATGATGAGCACGTGCGCGGTGAGGGCCAGCCAGCCGCCGGGGGCACCCCAGCCTGCGCCTGGCGCGCCGTCGATCCAGCCGCCACCGGCGGGAAAGGTCAGCAGGTGCGATACGGGCACCATGACGAGCACCGCACTCGCGAGCACCAGCCACGCGGCCACGCGCACGTCGCCCGCACCACGCAGCGCTGCGCTGCTGGCCATGAACAGGCCGTCGAAGAACTGGTAGATCGCGCCGACCCAGAGCAGGGTCACGGCGAGGCTCGCGACCGCCACGGCGTTCGGGTCGCCGTCCTCGATGAACAGCGGCGTCAGCCACGGCCCGGCCAGTGCGAGCAGCAGGCCGAGGATGCCCATGAGCACGGCCGTGCCGATCGCGATGCGCAGCCCGACGTACTGCGCCCAGTCGAAGTCGCGTGCCCCGAAGGCCTGGCCGACCAGCGTCGCGCCGGCTTGTGCCAAGCCCACGCCGGGCATGTAGACCGCCGCCGTCAAGGTCATCGCGATGACCGTCGCCGCCGCGTCGACGATGCTGTATTGCGCCTGCATCATCTGGAACAGCGACAGTCCCAGCAGGTCCGCGGCGAACATCAGGCCCATCGGCATGCCGAGGCGGAACGCCGCGCCGAAGGACGCCGGCCGCAGCCTCCACGTGAGGTGCGAGTCGTAGCGCTCGCGCAGCGGCGGGCCGAGGAATACGGCGAGCGCTGCCACGAGGCCAATGAGCTGCGCCGCATTGGTCGCCCAGGCCGCACCGGCGAGACCGAGGCCTAGACGGACGATGAGGACGTAGTTCAGCGCGGCGTTCGATATCGCCACGAGACTCGCCACGGCGAGCGTGTAACGAGGCCGAGCGATCGCGTTGAAGAAGGCCAGGACCGCGGCCATCATCAGGCCGATGGGCGCGCCCAGCAGGCGCGGTTCCCAGTACTCCAGGGCCAGGCTCTCCAGGCGCGCATCGAGTCGGAACGGGGCGAGCACCCAGCCACCGGCATAGGCGGCCGCCAGGAATACCGGCGTGACGGCGAGCAGCGCCCAGAAACTCATCCAAACCGCCCTCGAGGCCGCGCGCCTTCGCCCAGCGCCCTCGCTTTGCGACGCGATAGTCTGGGTCGCAAAGGTGATGCCGCCGACCAGGACGATCAACAGCAGCGACGGCCATTGCACTACCGCGATCGCGGCCAGCGCCTCGGCCGACAGCTGGCCGATGAACCAGGTGTCGGTCAGGTTCAGCACCAGCTGGATGGCGCCGTTGGCCATCAGCGGCAGCGCGAGCGCAGCGACGACGCGCATGTCGATGCGGCGCCGCCCCGTGGCGTCGACGCGCGCGCCCAGCGGCAGGCTCGCCGGTACCTGTGACATTTTCCGTGACTCCATGACCAGCGCGCGCCGGCGCCGGTCATCCGTCCCTGGGCGCGGCGCTTGCCGGGCGGGTATTGTGGCATATTCTAGTTGTCGACTCATTGTCGGCAAAAAATCTGCGGCATTGCGGGAAAGACATGCAGAGACAATTCAGGGCCGGTGGCAGTGTCGGACAGCCGCTGTGCATCGAGGAACTGCGCGCGATGGCGCGGCGTCGGCTGCCCGGCTTTGCCTTCGAGTACATCGACGGCGGCGCCGAGGACGAGGTGACGCTACGGCGCAACCGCAAGGTCTTCGAGTCCGTCGTCTTCGTGCCTGACACGCTCGTCGACGTCG
>Ga0105090_10002041_pt1 | contig 11149 bp, 6 predicted proteins | sample PPLLak3March2015_FD_79110 | JGI IMG/M metagenome (GOLD analysis project Ga0105090, IMG submission 79110) | Freshwater sediment microbial communities from Prairie Pothole Lake near Jamestown, North Dakota, USA - PPLs Lake P7 Core (1) Depth... | ecosystem: Environmental > Aquatic > Freshwater >... | reverse complement strand
ATGGGAACTGTGAAACAAGCCGCCATCCTGATCGGGGGCAAGGGAACCCGTTTGGGCGACGCGGTGCGCAACACACCGAAACCCCTTCTTGAAGTTGGTGGGCGCCCGTTTGTGGAGCACGTCATGCTGAACCTGCGTCGCTTCGGGTTTCAGGACTTTATCCTGCTGGCGGGCTACCAATCCGACGTTGTGCATGAGAAATATGGGGCGGATTCGGCTTTTGCGCAGGAACTGCGAGCGAGCATCAGGGTACTCGTAGAACCCTACCCAATGGGAACTGGTGGCGCTCTCAAGCATGCCGAACCTTACCTACGTGATGAATTCCTGCTACTCAACGGAGACTCTATCTTTGACTTCAACTACCTCGATTTGACCAACTGCGTACTCGAGCAGGAACCGGACGACTGGCTTGGCCGGGTCGCTCTTCTGCCAGTGGCAGATGCCTCACGTTACGGTCTGGTGGAGCTGAATGGGGCGAAAATAGCTGCATTCCGTGAGAAGCCCTCCGTACCCGAATCCGGACTGGTAAATAGCGGGGTGTACTGGCTTAAGTCCGAGATCGTGAACTACATCGAACACACTCCTTGCTCTCTTGAACAGCAGGTATTTCCGAAACTCGTGGCTGAGAGTCGCTTGATCGGTCGAGTCTACAAGGGATTTTTTATTGATATCGGCATTCCTGAGGATTTGCAACGGGCCAGAAATACTCTCAGGGCCGATTTGAGAAAGCCTGCCGCATTTCTGGATAGAGACGGCACACTGAATCACGATCATGGCTACACCTACAGGATTGAGGAATTTCGATGGATTGAAGGAGCGAAGGCCGCCATCAAACTGCTAAACGACGCTGGTTATCTGGTTTTTATCGTGACCAATCAGGCGGGCATTGCCAGGGGCTACTATGATGCAGCCGCAGTGGACACACTACACAGCTGGATGCAGGACGAACTGGCTACTGTCGGCGCCCATATTGATGACATTCGCTACTGCCCTCACCATCCCGAGGGCATGGTGCCTGAACTATCCATTATCTGCGAATGTCGCAAACCGGGAACGGGAATGTTAGTAAGTCTGATCAAGCAGTGGCATCCGGACCTGTCGCGTAGCTTCATGCTGGGCGATTCGGATAAGGATGTTGAAGCTGGAGAAGCGGTGAAAATACGCAGCAAAAAAATTGAGTCCTCTTTCATTGTGAATGAGGTCCAGAATTTTATAGAGCCACATTGATCTGCGTCCCCACAAATCACTTCCAGTGTTCGCTGCTTATTGGGCTTAGGGGCTGCAGTGGGAGGCACTGCACAGAACGCGAGTGATTCGCGCCACTTCCTCTGGATTGGTGCTCCGATATTTGTCGCGGTCAGTCCGTATTTTTAATAACCACTCGCTAAGATTATCTCGCGTCAATTTCACACCAAATCGAATAGGAGAATTCACTTCGCGCATCTGCGCTATCATAATGTCACCTAGAGCAGTTCGATAGTGTGCGGGCTCCCAAAACCAGGATAGATTCGAATCGAGATCACTGTCCGATGGCAGGGCTTCCTGTACAAAGTGCTCATAGCTGGCGAAATCCCATAGCTCGACCTGCGCACCCCTATTTTTTTCTCCATCAACCAATTTCACAATCTCAGTCTTCCAGCGTTCGATATCGTCCCAATAGCCTAGTCTGTCAAAAATCTCCCACCTATCTACATGCGCGGGCTGCACGAAAAAAATTACGTTTGCATCGATAGATTCTGCGATACTGATTAGTTCATAGATTGCATCCAAATCTGAAAGAGAACCGTCGGCTGCCTGGCGCAAGTTCAATTGAATAGATCCATATTGATAAACAGTTTCGGTATTCTTCTGTAAAAACAGAGCTGCAACTCCATTTGCCCGCGAGGCTTCATCGAATACACTCTCATTCATCCAGCCGTGCTCATCAAGAGTGACACCGGTGCGATTTTGGCTATAGAAAATTGTCGAAAAACTATCTAAAACGGCGTCAAGGGACAGTGTTGATGCCACAAAATCCTTGACTGTTTGCAGCGTCCTGTGTGGATTTTCTTGGCCATTAGCCAAAACGTTTAGACCGACTGAGGAAACGTCAGTTGGATCTTCCTCCTGAACTCCTACCGGTGAAGGATGAAAGAGAAAGCTTTCAAAATCCAGACCGATGATCAGGGATTTCGGCAGGTTATCGGGCATCTGCGACGCAAGCACATGCCGCAGGTAGTGCACGTCGTTTTTGGGATCACTACCTGCCAAACCCAAATTGTACACAGGTTGGTCTTGGGCAGGCCAGCTACCGCTCTGCGGATTGAAACCAATTTCGATGCGTGAACTACCCAGCACCAGAGTATGTGCTGCGCGCCTGACCGCATCATATTGCTTCATTTTTCTATCATTGCCCTGCGCCGAAGGCTTGCGATCATTCAGTCCTGAAATTCTAGGAGCGTCAAATACGAGGTATGGGTCAATCACAATATTGAAGGCCGCAATCAACATAGCCAGTGCGACCAGAAAAAACGCGAAACGAGCTATAAATTGAGTCGGCGCCATCTATCAGAACTGCCAGTAAAGAAATTCGCTGGGCCCGCTTAGGCCCAACACACCAATCAGAAAAATCAGTGCGATACAAAATGCCCAGCGGTTACATGGCATGAAAACAAACGTATTTCGCCTGGAAGCGAGAAACCTCAACTGATGCCCATGGTCAACGTTAGCGTCAAAATACAGTGCCGGCTCAAAGCGACGCATGATTTCCATTGAATTTGGGGCACATAATGCTACAAATAGCAGGCCACATATCCAAAGCGAAGAAAAAACGAAGTAATTTCCGGAGCTGATATCAGGGGTAACTCCAAAAAGCAGCAGAACATCTTTGGCTACCCCTAACTCATTCAAAACGGCCACTGGTATTGAAGCACCATTGAAGCCAAGCATCCCTCTATAAATGCCGACAGCCTCGTCAACTGAGCCTGCTCGAAAAACTACCATCGTGAAAACAACCAAAAAGAATGTTATGAAAAATCCGATTGGAGTCATAACTCGATCATAGGTTACGCGATCCCACGTCTTCGGACGCCACTCCCGCCAGGCGTGATTGATAACCAGCAGCGCTCCGTGCATTCCACCCCATAAAATATAGGTAAATCCGGCCCCATGCCATAAGCCAGACAGTAGCATGGTCAGCATCATGGGCCAAAAAACCAACACCAGGAATGCAGTAACCGTAGGTGCCTTCCTGCCCATCACTGGTCTTCCACTACGCATTCTGGAGCGAGTCAGTTTCATTACCATCGGCGTGTACAGATAGTCCGTCAAAAAGCGAGTCAAGGTAATATGCCATCTACTCCAGAATTCAATTATGCTTGAAGCCTTGAAGGGAGAATTGAAGTTCATGGGCAACTTGATCCCAAACATACGAGCAAGACCTAGCGCCATGTCCGTATAACCAGAAAAATCAAAGTAAATTTGAAAGGAGAATGCCAATGCGCTTGTCCATGCAGCAAAAAATGTCACCGGTACGCCATTAGCCGCTGCGGTAAACCCGGGAGAGACATAAGGTACAATTCCATCCGCCAGGATAACCTTTTTAAATAAACCAAGAGAGAAAAGTGATATCCCCACAACAAAATCAGCCGAATTCAAGCGGGTCTTCAATTGATCAAACTGAGGCATCATCTCTCTATAATGCACGATAGGGCCTGCGATCAGCTGCGGGAAAAAGAAAACAAATACAAAAAAATCGTCCAGTGTAAACTGCTTAACATTTCTTGCTCTGACATCAATTAAAAAGCCTATTTTTTGGAATGTTATAAATGAAATACCCAGCGGCAATAGCACTTTCGAAATGCCTAGATCGAGACCGAATATTTCATTCATATTCTCAACGAAAAAGTTCATGTACTTGAAATAGCCCAGAAAAAGTAGATTTGCAGTAATTCCAAAGGTAAGCAGTACTGTCGCCAGCTTCTCATTAGGCCTATCTGAAGCAATACAATCTCTAATCTTGGTAGCAATGATGTAGTTGGTGACTATCGACAACATGATGATGATCAAATTAAAAGGAACCCAGATGCCATAAAATGCCATCGAGCATGCCACAATCCATCGCAACGACCACTGTCGCGAGGTCAAAGAACCCAATATAAGGAAGCCGGCGAGTGTTACCGGCAAAAAGATAAAAATAAACGGAAAAGAATTAAATAGCATCGAGGGTTATCAAGCAATGCCGCCAGCGCTCTCATTTAACTCTATGTCTGGACTTAGCGTGAGCTTTATTGGCACGTTGCTGGCCGAGTATGAAGACAGTTCCAGACTCCAGTGCGTTCCCTCAGACGACTCGGATTCAAACCTAAATCCAAGGCGGGAATAGAGATCACGCACAATTCCATTTTTTTCGGTTGGGCTATAAGTTCCGATAACTCGATATAACTTTCGCCGACGGGCAATACCTACCAACAAATTAAGAACCAATTCTTCAACACGCCTATTGAGGACACGACAACTCATAAGCCAGGTATCAATTACGAGTTCCGCATTACATTCTTTGCAGATAACCACGCAGATCATTCCATTGTCCCCGTACCTGTCACGAAGTCGAATCTGCAAGTCTATGATTGAATCATCAGATTCAAATTTCTCGATTGCGGATTCAGAATAGCGCCTTGTTGTTAAGTTGAACTGGTTAGTCTTGTTGATCAGTTGCGTAATACGCGATCGACCAACCGCGTCAAATGTAGACACAGAGGCTTCCATTTCCAGTGATTCCAGATACTCTGCCAGATTTGTACTATCCCCTAACACCGCTCGACGAGCTGCGTTCTGCTTATAGTGGTCAGCGCGCTTCCGATCATCGCTCGTGAACTGGGTGGCTTCAAAATAGCCCGCAGAAAGAAGAATACTCGCAAAATAGTCCGGATTATCGGGCAGTTCTGGCACCGCGACCTGAGGCAAAGCCAGACGAACCTGATGGCGTTCAGCGGGGTTGTCATCCATAAAAACGAGCGCATCAACGCCAATGTTGAGAGTTTCAGCTATGGCAACCAAATTAGACGCCTTGTCCTGCCAATTAGCCTGAAATACTGCAATATGTTCCTCTCTCAAGCACATTTCGGGATGCTCCCGAAACATCATTCTGGCAATCACATCCTCGTTCTTGGAACATACTGCTAACAATATTCCCCGTTCACGAAGCATCAAAGCCATTTCTTGAACAGACAAATACGCTTCTCCAAGGGCACTACCTTGTCCCAAAACAACACCATGCAAGCCATCATCGCCAATCACGCCACCCCATAGCGTATTGTCCAAATCCAGAACAAGACATTTTTTTGACTTTCCTTTACTCGCTGCAATAAGCCGGCATAACCATTCCGCGTAAAGGGGGACGACCCTCTGAGAGAAAGAAAATTTTCCGAGATTCCACTGTACCGGATCATGCCACTCACTTAGACCGGCCATTTGCGCCAGCCCTGCAACGTCGAGGACTAGCACACCGGAAGACATAGTTTCACATAATTTGACATTGAATTGCTGAATCAACCAACTCAACGTGCCGGGCAACTGCACATCCAGACTACCAAACTCTGAAGTTGCGGCTAAAGGCAACGTTTGAACTATGACGGTTGCTCCACTCGCTGCACGAATGGCAGCAACGAACTTTTGCACTTGAGAGACACAATCAGCTACAACTGAGTTTGCCTGTATCAAGTCACCAGGACAGGATTTCAAATTAAAACCCTTGTGGTCCAATGCTAACAAAACAAAATCATCACGCCTTACATTTGTTTCTGAAGACACATCAAGCGCTTCGGTAGCGAATGTACCAAAAGGTGCGACATGAGCATTGATCCAAAGTCCATGCCGTGGTGCTGTAGCGATTACCGACGAAGCGATCAAGTCAGCTGTTGCATTCGAGAGGATTGACAAACTGAGAGAACCATCACCGCCAGGATCAGCTTGGCGACTCAAAACTCGCGCAAAAGAATGCAATTGGCTGAGATCAAGGCGACTGGTTGCAAGACTACGGGCCTTAGCATAGGAAAATTCTGCCCCTTCGCCCAAAGCTCGCAGATTTTCGCGAAATTTACTTCCGAGATCGGGCAACCACTGCATATCCAAAATATTCAGAGACATATCTGGTGAGCCCTTTAAATCTCTATTATATGGGCCTTAAATGAAATTCCATCCTACCTGGTTTGCTTGTTTTCGATAGACTTCACAAGATCCCCGACATTATCGATTCCACTGATTTCACCGGCACTAAATCGAACTCCAAATGCCATCTCAATACTCAGAAACAACCTTACATTGCCCAGACTATCCCAGTCAGGAACCTGCGACGCATCCAAGTCTGGCGTTGCCACTATTGAGTCATTGTCAAACACGTCGCGAAGTATTTCTGTCAGCTCATCATATATTTCTCGCGACATTTAAATAATATCTCCTTGCAGAAGTACCCGGCGGCCACTAAGGCAACACCAGGATCTTTTCATGATAGCTTTAAGATGCTTGATTTTACGTCACGCCAGTTGGCAGAGCAACATTAACTACATCACGCTCAACTACGCGATGACCGCATATTCTCAACCCCTATTTAATCAACGGTCACCAAGCGTGCCGTAGTTACTGTTAGGATTTTATAGGCGTTTCCATTTTCAAGCCTCAACCCAGTAATAGTAATTTCGTCTGCTTCTGTTACTGTTGCTGTTCCTGTTTGTCTTGGCTGTGCGCCATGTGCAGGTAGCGAATAGTAAACGACCTTGCCCAAAGGCTGACCAAAATCATCTGTTCGACGAAGTGTGAGGTTAAAGGTAGCGCTAGTTGGCTGATCGGGTATCCAGTTAGCGCGGTTTGTATCTGGGTGTGGTACGCCATTTACATAAGCAGAGCCAGTCCCAAATCCTGTATGCCGGCGATAGCGGATAGGCAATGCCATGGTGGTGGTAGTTTTTATGTTTCCGGTATCGCTATTCCATTCCAAGCCGAGATTGTAGTGACCTCGAACTGGATTCCAATGGTTTGCTGTGCTGTGAGTAAACACGGGCAGTATTCTATCAAGTCGTACATCAGAGTCTGGCCCGGAGAAAACTTCCCTATGGCCTGCGTCCGCCGATCTAAACCCCGGCAGTCCGATAGGACTGGATGTGTCAGGCCGAATGACTACACCTGGATCTGTATCGCCATGATCGCCGTTTATCCAGGTTCCCATACAGGCAATCTTTTTGTCTTCACAGAGAAGCCTGAAGAAATCTATGTCATAGCCAACCCCGACGTCCATACTGTTCCCGTGGACAGAATAGTATTTTCCTTTGATCAGGTGGGCATGGCGCAGAATGTCAGCCTTCAAAACATCGTCTGGCCTAGTCCAGGCCGCCTTCACGGCAGCAGTGTTCCGATAGTAGTACCCGTTTTTATCTTTTCCATCGTTTGGATCAGTGTCTCTTCGAACGACTAACGTTCCCGGCAACGCAGCATTTACGATAGTTACCAGCGCCTGAGCCCAAGAGTCTTTTAAGAGGAATGATTGCAATATAGCGGTGAACGCCCCCCATGAAGCGCCCTCAAGACGAAACCCGGCATTCCAGTCAACGGAGCTATCCATAAGTTCTTTGATTTTCGCGTAGCCAACACCAAAGCGCCAACTGTTGCTGTCGCCTTTTGCAAAGGCGCCAATGTCAAAAGGTTCAATGCCATTAACTGTGTAGTTGGCAATATTGGGATAATGTCCCGGGTGGGTCTTTATTGAGATAAATCCCGGCGCTCCATAATACCAATCAGGCATGCCCGCACCCCCTGGATCGGCAGTATACCCGTCGAAATATGTGACGATTTTAAGGCTGGCATCTCCAGGGGGATTGGTTGGCAGAATGAAGGCCGTTTTAAAGGCAGTCGTTGCATCTGGTCTGTTGTACTTGTTACTGCCGGGCGCCCCCAATGGGTGAATATAGGTCTTAAATCTAAGATCGGGGTTGCCATCTAAAGCCACATCACTTTCCAATACCATCTTTGCCGGGTCGATGGGCTCAAAAGGATCCCAGACGGTGGCGGCCTGTGTTATGCCAATCCACAATACAGGCAGCGGTGCTAGCAGTAGTAGTAGAGCTCGCTGTTTCATGCCTACAATCTTCTATCAGTACTATTCAATGCTACTATCCAGCATCTGCAATTACGAGACAAGCTGCGCACCACACTGAGATAGCCGCACTTATACAATGTCTTCCTGCGCGTTCACAGTGAATTACCTAAAAGCGATTTTCGGAGATTTGATCCGGTTAACTTACGTCAACGCGTACAGGGTGATAGCATTACTACCCCTATAGGCTGTGAATGGGTTCACGGTGAAGATACATGGTACTGGCGAAATTGGTTCGCCCAGCAATAGATTTAGGCGCCATGGAATTCTTGGCTGGCACGCATCTGTCGACAGCTCTGGGCGCACTGTGAATCGCATTGGCGCCATGCGAGATGCACTCCAGACGCAATTACCCATCAACACCCTTGTTGAACCCGGCTTTGAGATAGCCACTACGGGGAGTTATCACCAAATATCCGACGGGCCTACAGTCATCATTGCCGGGCGACCCTACTTTCGCAGCAAGGCGCTGAAAGACCTGGCAGAACAACAGGGCATCGCCTCCGCCCTGGCCAGTGGCTATGCAGAACAATCACAAGAAATCCTCAAATTACTCTTCGGTTCGTTTTGCTGCGCCATCATCGATACCCAGGCCAATCGGGTTCTCATCGCCATTGACCGCCTGGGTCAGGAAGCCATGTACTACCGTGCCACTGCTGAGGTGTTCTGTTTTGGTAGTTCCGCCAGCACTGTTTTGGCCGGCGAAGAAGGCGAGCCTGCTCTACTGAATCAGGGCATATACAACTATGTGTACTTTCATATGGTGCCTAGTCCGGGATCTGTTTATAGCAGTCTCAAGAAGCTACCGGCTGCCCATTATGTTGATTATCACAATGGTCATTGTCGTCTAGTCAATTACTGGCAGCCGGCGTTTTCAGACTCAAGCAACGGTCAGTCATTCGAGCAACTGTCGGAGCAATTGAAGGAGACACTGCGGACTTCAGTCGAAAATTGCCTCTCGGGTGTGGGAAAATTTGCATCGTTTCTCAGCGGCGGGCTCGACAGCTCCACTGTGACGGGTCTTCTGGCTCAAGCCACCAAGCGAGAAACCGAGGCCTATTCAATCGGATTTTCCGTCGAGGGCTATGATGAAATGGCCTATGCGCGTATCACCGCGCGCCATTTCGGCGTCAAATTGAATGAGTATTATGTCACCCCCCAGGATGTGGTTGATGCACTCCCTATGATCGCCACCAGTTACGATGAGCCTTTTGGCAATTCATCGGCACTGCCGGCCTACTTTTGCGCCAAAATGGCCGTCGAAAATGGGGTAACCACATTGCTCGCGGGTGACGGTGGAGACGAGATTTTTGGCGGGAATGAACGTTATGTTAAGCAGCGCGTTTTCGAACACTACGCCAGAATTCCAGGCGCTCTGCGCAGGGGCCTGCTTGAACCTCTCGTAAACGCAATGCCTCGCAGCCTGCCATTAATAACAAAGGCCAACAGTTACATCGATCAAGCCAAGACGCCATTGCCAGACCGGCTACAGAGCTATAATTTTCTACACAGACATGCTGCTTCTGATATTTTCTCCGATGCTTTTTTAGCGGAAGTCAATCAGGCATTACCGTTGGAGATGTTGCGATCTATCTATCACCGACCTCTGCAGGCCTCCGAACTGAACCGTATGCTCTACCTCGATTGGCAGATAACACTGGCAGACAACGACCTGCGCAAGGTGAGCCACATGTGCGCCCTTGCCGGGGTAAATGTCGCCTATCCCATGCTGGATGACGCGCTGGTCGAGTTTTCCTGTCGGGTACCCAGCGCATGGAAAATCAAAGGGACCGATCTACGCCATTTCTTTAAACACGCTTTAAAAGATTGGTTACCAGAGGAAACCATCAAGAAAAGAAAACAGGGGTTTGGATTGCCCTTTGGGGTGTGGATGCAAACGTACAAACCACTGCGTGAATTGGCTTACGACAATCTATTAAAATTGAAAAATAGGGATCTGATTCGCCCGGAATTTATCGATAAAACGATCAAAATGCACCAGAGCGAACATGCGGCCTACTATGGCGAGCTGGTGTGGATTTTCACTGTGTTTGAGCTATGGATGGATGGGCATTACGAGCGCCGTTCAAAAGAATCGGCTGGGCGATAATGGAGCTGATTGCTGTATGGTCGAATCATTTGGCCGTTGAAGTATATGATGACCGCTCACTATATATACATAAAATACGCTATTAACGCTTGTCGTCCGCGCTTTGGATATTGTCAATTTCATTCATCCAGTTAGCCACTGCTTCACACATCTCCTTCCTTGCTGCAGCTGTTGAAAACGTTTGATCAGCGGATGGTAACTCCAACCGCTTAACACCTGCTCTACTGTATGCTTTATGCCATGGCTTTGAACTGCCTACCAGGTGATCGAACTCCTCACTGATGAGACTTAACCCGCTTTTCAAAAAAAGCACAGGGCCATTGAAGTTCTGAAAGCCAAACAACATGCGCTCTTGAAACGGAACTGCCGGTTCCTTCAATTTTTCAAAGGTGTCGTTATCAGATAAATGAAGTTTCGCAATTCGATTTTTCGCGTGAGCAAAAAACGCAGAAATATATTCCAGTAGATTGTACTGAAAAGTTATCAGCTTTTTCCAAAAATGGGCCTGCCACAGACGGCGGTAATAGTGCCGACTAGAGACGACCGCTTGCATGGAATCGTTGACCCAAGGATTTGCCAGAATCAAACTCTTCACGCCAGCCAATTGATGAGCGCTTATCATTATTCCGGAAGCTGCTTCGCAACCACCAAAAAGTACAACATGTCTCAGCTCAGCTACGTTTTGCCTGAATATATCTATCGCCCTTTGCAAATCTGCATCCATGTGCTGAAAGCCAAGTAACTCTCCAACACTATCCCCCATGCCTCGATGATCGAAGCGCATCACAGGCGTGCCTTGCGACGCAAGGGCCCGGGCGAGAGACAGGAGCTGGCGGCCACAGCCCGCTCGATATTGTATGCCACCGGCTGCAACGGCCAATATCCCTGCTGCCTGAGGGCGCTCTGGAATATGT
>Ga0105090_10002040_pt1 | contig 11150 bp, 8 predicted proteins | sample PPLLak3March2015_FD_79110 | JGI IMG/M metagenome (GOLD analysis project Ga0105090, IMG submission 79110) | Freshwater sediment microbial communities from Prairie Pothole Lake near Jamestown, North Dakota, USA - PPLs Lake P7 Core (1) Depth... | ecosystem: Environmental > Aquatic > Freshwater >... | reverse complement strand
TGCCTTCGGGCACCGACACCCGCACCGCGTGCTGCACGGCGGGCTTCATGGCGCCGACGGGAATGCGCACGGCGTACAGGTGAGCGCCGTCGGGGGACCAGTGCGGGCGGATGAAGCGGTGGTCTGCGGGCAGCGGCACCTTCACGGGATCGCCGGGCGCACCGAAGGTCCCGACGTAGAGGGCTTCCAGCCCGTCGCGATTGGAGCCGAACGCGAGGCGCGTGCCGTCGGGGGAGAATTCGGGCTGGCTCGTGTAGCGCGTCGACGGCCACAGGGGCTGCGGCGCCACGGCCTCGTCCCTGGCGTCGGCAAGCCACAGGTTCGCCTGGTAGACGGCGTTCTCGAACACGATGTCGCCGCCCTTGCCCACGTCGGGAAAGCGCGCGCCGCGTGCGCCCATGAGCCGCGCCTTGCCCGTGGCGAGGTCCACGAGGGTGAGCGCGCGAAAACCCAGCCAGTCCGCCGCGACGAGGAGCGGACCCTCGGGACCGAGCCACGCGCCGCCGTAGGTGAGGCCCTCCAGGGGCGAGACGGGCTTCGCGCTCGCGGGGTCGTCCGCCGCAACGATCCACGCGCGCCGATGCGAGGCGGTGCCGCGGAAGAAGGCGATGCGCCTGCCGTCGGGGCTGAAGCGCGGATGCACGTCGTCGCCCTCGCCGGGCTCCGGCTTCGTGACCTGCCGAAGCTCGCCGCTCGCGACGTCGACGACGGCGATTCCCGCGGGAAACTGCTCGCGGTGCGTGGCGGTGATCGCGACTCGCTTGCCGTCCGGGGAGAGATCGAAGCGCGGGCGAGGCTGGGCGGCGCAGCCGACGATGTCCCGCCTGGCGCCCGAATCGAGGTCGTACTCGACGAGGGCGCAGTCCCCGCCCTGCGCGAACCAGAAGGCGATGCGGCGCCCGTCCGGAAAGAACACCGGCGATTGCCGCACGGCGCCCGCCTCACCGATGAGACGTCGCGGGCCGCCGGCGAGCGGCTGGATGGCGATGCGGCTCTCGTCGCCTTCGGCCACGACGAATGCGACGCGCGTGCCGTCGGGGGAGAATCGCGGGCTCAATTCGAGCGAGAGGTCGGATGTGAGCGGCTGCGCGGCGGCGAGGCGGCCGGCCAGCTCCGCGCCGGGCTCCGGGTCCAGCCGCAGGGCCGCGAAGCCGGCCACGAACACGGCGGCGACGGCCAGCACCGCGAGACCGATGAGGAGAGGGTGCGAGCCGCGCGGCGCGGGGGGCGACCGCGTTTCGGCCGCGGCGGCGGCTTCCGCCTTCGATATCGCCTCGTCCGGCGCTTCCACGGGCGCGACCAGCCGGTAGCCCGCCTTGGGCAGCGTCTCGATGTAGCGCGCCTGGCGCGCATCGTCGCCCAGGGCGGTGCGCAGCTCCGCGATGGCGCGCGAGAGCACCTCGTCGTTCACCATGCGCCGCGGCCACACCTCGGCCAGCAGCCGCTCGCGCGTCACCACCTGCCCGGGTTCGGCCGCCAGTCGCAGGAGCACCGCCATGAGGAGCGGACGGATGCGCTGGATCCCGGCCGGCCCGGAAAGCTCGTGGGAGCCCGGGAAGACCTCGAACTCGCCCACGCGCAGGCGGGCCGGGGGGCGGGAAGCGGGAGGCGGGCCGGACATGGCGGGATTCTAGGCTCTCGCTCCGGGCGGGGCCGGGCCCGGAAGGCAAAACGGAGAAAAAACGGAGGACTCCGGGCAGGCGCGGGAGGTGGCGCGGGGCCGATCCTGCGGGTCTTTCTTTCCTCCGGAGTATCCGCCGATGACCCGCTTCGCCCTGCTCCTCCTGCTGGCCGCCGTTCTTGCGGCCCCTGCCGCCTTCGCCCAAGTCGCCTGCGGCTCGCGGCTCTTCGTGAGCGGCTACTTTTCCACCGTCCACGTCTTCGATGCCTGCACCGGCGCCTACTTGCAGGACCTGGACACGCGAACCCGCATCCAGGGCGCCATGGCCGTGCGCCTGGGGCCCGACGGATTCCTTTTCGTGGTGAGCGAGGAAACCTCGCAGGTCCTCAAGTACCGGAACGACACCCTGGCCTACGTGGGTGAGTTCGCCGCTACGGGGCCCATCGGCCCGACGGGGCTCGTGTTCGATTCCGCCGGCAAGGCCTATGTCGCGGGCTACCGGAGCCAGGACGTGAAGCGTTTCTCCGCCACGGGCGCCGCGGAAGGCGCCGTCTTCGCCGCGCGGGCGGGAGGCCTGGGCGGACCGGACAATGGGCTGTCGTTCGGGCCGGACGGCAACCTTTACGTGCCGGGCTACGACACGCACAACGTGGTGAAGTGGGATCCGCGCACCGGCCTCGCGTCCGAGGCGCTCGCGCCGAGATCGGGCGGTATCCGCAACACGCGCGGCCTGCTGCCCACGAAGGACGGCGCCGGCTTCTTCGTCACGGCGGAAGGCTCCGGGCAGCTGCTGCGCTGGAACCTCTCGACGGGCGAACTGGTGCAGCTGCGGGGCGGCCTTTCGCGACCCACGGGAATCGACTTCGCGCCGGACGGCAACCTGCTCGTGGTGGATGGCGAGAGCGTGGTGAAGATCGACCCGGCCACCGGGACGACGCTTTCCACCGTCGTCGCGCCGGGCCGCGTCTCGGGCCCGGTCTTCGTCGCGGTGATCGCGAAGGCGACGTCGACGGTCGACGCCGCGCAGGTGGGCTCGCAGTTCTGGGTGGTGGGCGACGCGGTGTTCGCCGGCCGGGTGCTCGACGTGCCCGGCGCCTACACGGCGCAGGGCACGGCCTTCGGACCGGACCTCAGGTTCTCCGAGCTCGCCATCCGGCGCTGGGGCGCCATCCGCTTCGAGCTGCTCACCTGCACCACCGCGCGCTTCACCTACGACTCGACCGGAGCCGGCTCGGCGGGCTTCGGCGCCGGCGGCTACGACCTCACGCGGTTCTTCGAGGACGAGGGCACGCAGCGCTGCCGCGAGCGCGGCGTGGACCATGCCGACAAGAGCTGGGTGAATGGCCAGTGGTGGGGCGGGCCGTCGCGCGCGGGCGAGGGCATCTTCGTCGACCGGCGCGCGGACGGCACCGCGTTCCTCGCGTGGTTCACGCACCGCCCCCGCTGAACGGGCGCCGTGCCATGACGACCGCCCTGCCGCTGTTGGCCCTTGTCTTCCTCCTGCTCGACCCTTTGCCGGCTCTTGCGTGGGACCCCTGTCACGAAAGGGCCACGCCCGAGTGCGTGGCGCGCCAGAAGGAGAACTGCCGCAAGGCCGCCGACGAGGGCCTCGCGACGGCGCGGGCGCTACCCGCCAAGGGTGCCGCCGAGATCGAACGCAAGCGCGAGCTCGTGAAGAAGATCGAAACCCTGATCGCCGAGCGCCGCCGCGCGGGTGCCGACGAATGCCGCACCTGGATCGACGTGATGGGCATCGCGTTCGGCCAGTAGCGCTACGACTTGAGGTTGTCGCCCACCTTCACGATCTTGAGCGTGTTGGTGCCACCCGCCTTGCCGATCGGTTCGCCGATGGTGATTACGATGAGGTCGCCCATCTCCACGACGCCGTTCGCCACCAGGACGCGTTCGGCCTCGGCGAGCAGCTCCTCGCGGTCGTGGCCGACGTACTTCACCTGCAGCGGGTACACGTCGCGGAAGAGCGTCGTGCGGTAGTGCGTGGTGGGCTGCGAGGTGAGGGCGTAGATGGGCACGCCGCAGTTCAGGCGGCTCATCCACAGCGCCGTCGAGCCCGAGTCGGTGAGCGAGGCGATGGCCTTCACCTTGAGGTGGAACGCCGTGAAGAGCGCCCCCATGGCGATCGACTGGTCAACGCGCGTGAAGACGCGGTCGAGGAACTCGCGCTCGAGGGTGACGGGCAGGGACTTCTCGGCCTCGAGGCAGATGCGGCTCATGGCCTCGATCGTCTCGACGGGATACTGGCCCGTGGCGCTTTCGGCGGAGAGCATCACCGCGTCCGTGCCGTCGAGCACCGCGTTGGCGACGTCGGAGACTTCCGCGCGCGTGGGCACGGGCGAGGAGATCATCGACTCCATCATCTGCGTGGCGGTGATGGTGAGCTTGTTGAGCTCGCGCGCCTGCCGGATCATGCGCTTCTGCAGGGCGGGCACCGACGCGTCGCCCACCTCCACGGCGAGGTCACCGCGCGCGACCATGATGCCGTCGCAGGCCTTCATGATCTCCTCGAGGGCGGGAATCGCCTCGGCGCGCTCGATCTTCGCGATGAGCAGGGCATGGCCGCCGCGGGCACGCAGCAGCTCGCGGGCCATGTACATGTCCGCGCCGCTCTTCGGGAAGGAGACGGCGAGGTAGTCGACGTTGAGCTTCGCCGCGGTGTCGATGTCCTCGATGTCCTTGGACGTCAAGGCGGCCGCGGTGAGGCCGCCCCCCTGGCGGTTGATGCCCTTGTTGTTCGACAGGACGCCGCCGTGGCGCACGATGCAGGCGATGGCGCTGCCGCGAACCTCGTTCACGTCGAGCACGATCTTGCCGTCGTCCAGGAGAAGGACGTCGCCTTCCTCCACGTCGTTGGGCAGTTCCTTGTAGTCCAGGCCGACGCCTTCGTGATCGCCCAGCTCGAGCGTCGCGTCGAGGATGAAGCGCTCGCCGGGCTTGAGCAGCGTCTTGCCGTCCTTGAACTTGCCGACACGGATCTTGGGACCCTGCAGGTCGCCCATGATGCCCACGGCGCGGCCCACCTTGCGGCAGGTCTCGCGCACCAGGTGTGTCCGCGCCTCGTGGTCCGCGGCGGTGCCGTGGGAGAAGTTCAGGCGCACGACGTCGACGCCGGCACGGAACATGCGCTCGAGGACGGCCGGCTCGCTCGACGCGGGCCCCAGCGTCGCGACGATCTTGGTGCTTCTCAGCATGCGGTGCTCCTCCCGGAAGTAACCGCGAGTGTAACCCGGCGCTGCAGGCCGCCCCGGGCAGCGCCCCTAGCCGGCGGCGCGCGCTTCGAGGATCTCGACCGCGGGCAGCACCTTGCCTTCGAGGAACTCGAGGAAGGCCCCGCCGCCGGTGGAGATGTAGCCGATGCGGTCGGTGACGCCGTACTTCGCGATGGCGGCGAGCGTGTCGCCGCCGCCGGCGATGGAGAAGGCGGGGGATGCGGCGACGGCTTCGGCCACGGCCTTCGTGCCGCCCGCGAACGCGTCGAACTCGAAGACGCCGACGGGCCCGTTCCAGACGATGGTGCCGGCCTTCGCGAGGATCTCCGCATAGCGCTTCGCGGTGTCCGGACCGATGTCGAAGATCATGTCGTCATCCGAGACATCGGCGGCCTGCTTCGTGACGGCGGGCGTGTCGGCCGCGAAAGCCTTGCCGCACACGGCGTCCGTCGGGACGGGGACGCCGGCGCCGCGCGCCATCATCATCGACTGGATCTCCCTCGCTTCGCCCAGGAGATCGGCTTCGCAAAGCGACTTGCCCACCGGCAGGCCCGCCGCGAGCATGAACGTGTTGGCGATGCCGCCGCCGACGATGAGCTGGTCCACCCGGGCGGCGAGGGTCTTGAGGATCGTGAGCTTCGTCGAGACCTTGGAGCCGGCCACGATGGCCACCAGCGGTCGCTTGGGCGCCGCGAGCGCGCGCCCGAGGGCTTCCAGTTCCGCGGCGAGCAGGGGGCCCGCGCAGGCGATCTTCGCGAACTTCGCGATGCCGTGCGTGGTGGCCTCCGCGCGGTGGGCGGTTCCGAAGGCGTCGTTGGCGAAGACGTCGCACAGCGCGGCCATCTTCCGCGCGAGCGCCTCGTCGTTCTTCTTCTCGCCCTTGTTGACGCGGCAGTTCTCGAGCAGGACCACCTCGCCCGGCTTCACGTCGACGCCATCCACCCAGTTCGCCTTGAGCGGCACGTCGCGGCCGAGCAGCTCCGACAGGCGCTTCGCCACCGGGGCGAGGGAGTCCTCCGGCGTGAGCGTGCCCTCCGTCGGGCGGCCTAGGTGCGAAGTGACCATCACCGCGGCGCCCTTGTCGAGCGCCATGCGGATGCCGGGGACGGATGCGCGGATGCGCGTGTCGTCCGTGATGGACCCGTCGTCCGCCTGCGGAACGTTCAAGTCGGCGCGGATGAAGACGCGCTTGCCCCGCAGGTCGAGGTCGGCCAGCTTCAGCACCTTCATGGTGATTCCTTACTTGGCGGACATCAGGGCGACGGTGGTATCCAGCATGCGATTCGAGAAGCCCCACTCGTTGTCGTACCAGCTGGAGACCTTCACGAGCCGGCCGGACACCTTCGTGAGCGTCGAATCGAACGTGGAAGAAGCCGGGTCGTGGTTGAAGTCGATCGACACGAGCGGCGCCTTGTTGTAGTTCAGGATGCCCTTGAGGGCGGCCTCCGAGGCTTCCTTCATGATCGCGTTCACTTCGTCCACCGTGGTGTCGCGCGCGGCGATGAAGGAGAGGTCCACGACCGAGACGTTGATGGTCGGGACGCGGATGGCGTAGCCGTCGAGCTTGCCGTTCAGTTCCGGCAGCACGAGGCCCACGGCCGCGGCGGCGCCGGTCTTGGTGGGGATCATCGACATGGTGGCCGAGCGGGCGCGGCGCAGGTCCTCGTGGTACACGTCCGTGAGCACCTGGTCGTTCGTGTAGGCGTGGATGGTGGTCATGAGGCCGGTCACGAGGCCGATCTTGTCGTTGAGCGGCTTCACCAGCGGAGCGAGGCAGTTGGTGGTGCACGAGGCGTTCGAGATCACGGTGTGCGAGCTCTTCAGCGTGCCGTGGTTCACGCCATACACGATGGTCGCGTCGACGTCCTTGCCACCCGGCGAGGAGATGATGACCTTCTTCGCGCCGCCGGCGATGTGCAGCCCGGCCTTCTCCTTGGTCGCGAACAGGCCCGTGCACTCGAGCACGACGTCCACGCCGAGTTCGCCCCAGGGCAGTTTCGACGGATCGCGCTGGGCCAGCACGCGGATGCGATCGCCGTTGACCACCATGGAATCGCCGTCCACCTCGACCTTGCCCGGGAACTTGCCGTGGGCGGTGTCGTAGCGCGTGAGATGGGCGTTCGTCTCGGCGTTGCCCAGGTCGTTGATCGCGACGATGGCGATGTCGTGCTTCTTGCCGCCTTCGTAGTGGGCGCGGAGGATGTTTCGGCCGATGCGGCCGTAGCCGTTGATGGCGACGCGGATGGTCATGTCGGAGCTCCGGGTGGGGATTGGTGCGGGGGAAAGCGCTATTTTAGCCGATGGGGGGCAGGGCGCCCGGGGCATCGGCGCCGGTGACGAGCCGGGTGAGGTCGTGCCAGGCATAGGCGACGAGCCCGTAGGGGTGCCCGCCGACGGCGCCGGTCTTCTCGAGAACGGGCTCGCCGCCCATCGCCTCGTAGAAGAAGCGCGCGCGATTCGAGCGCAGCACCCACACGTAGAACCCGAAGAGGCCGTGGCGCACGAAATGGCGCGCGGCGGCCTCGACGAGCGCGCGTCCGGCGCCCCGGCCCTGGTGGGCGGGCAGCACGTAGAGCTCGGCGATCTCCGCCTCGAGATCCGCGATGGCCTCGCGCGGATCGCCCACGGTGGCGAACCCGACGACGCCGGCCTCGGGCGATTCGGCCACGAGCACGGCGGCGAGCCCCTGCTCGCTGAGGACGGGGCCCCAGCCGGTGGCGCGGCGCCGCTTCACTTCCCGGTCGATGGCGAGCGCGGGGAGGATGCCCGCGTAGGTGGCGCGCCAGCCCTCGGCGTGCACCTGCCGGAGCGCCTCCACGTCGGCGGGCCCCGCGCGGCGGACGACCCAGTCGCCCACGACGGCTACAGGACGGCGCGCACGGCGTCGGCGACGTGCGCCGCGTCCACGCCGAAGAGCTTGTACACCTCGCCGGCCGGGGCCGATTCGCCGAAGCGGTCGACGCCGATCACGGCGCCCTCGAGGCCCACGTACTTGCGCCACAGGTCCGTGACGCCCGCCTCGACGGCCACGCGCGGCAGTCCCTTGGGCAGCACCTGCGCGCGCCACGCGGCATCCTGCCGGTCGAAGACGCTGGTGCAGGGCATGGAGACGACGCGCACCGGGATGCCGCTTTCGGCCAGGGACTTCTGCGCGGCCATGGCGAGGCCGACTTCCGAGCCGGTGGCGATGATCACGGCTTTCGCGCCGGCGGCGTCGGAGAGCACGTAACCGCCGCGTCGGATGGCCGCCAGCGCCTCGGGCGTGCGGGGCTGGAAGGGCACGTTCTGGCGAGAAAGGGCGAAGGCCGACGGGCCGTCCTTGCGCTCGAGGGCGAAGGACCACGCCACCGCGGTCTCGACGGTGTCCGCGGGGCGCCAGAGATCGAGCCCCGGGATGAGGCGAAGGCTCGCCACCTGCTCCACCGACTGGTGGGTCGGGCCGTCCTCGCCCAGGCCGATGGAATCGTGCGTGAACACGAAAAGGTTGCGCAGCTTCATGAGCGCGGCCATGCGGATGGCGTTGCGCGAATAGTCGCTGAAGGTGAGGAAGGTGCCGGAATAGGGGATGAAGCCGCCGTGCAGCGCGATGCCGTTGCCGATGGCGGCCATGCCGAACTCGCGCACGCCGTAGCTCACGTAGTTGCCGGCCTGCTTCGCGGAAACCCACTTCGAGCCGGACCAGTTCGTGAGATTGGAACCCGTGAGGTCCGCGGACCCGCCCAGGAAGCCCGGCAGGTGCGGCGCGATGGCCTCGATGGCGATCTGGGAAGCCTTGCGCGTGGCGACGGACTCGCCTTTGGCGACGGCCTTGGCGACCATCTCCTCGACCACGTCGGCCCAGTTGGGCGGCAGGTTGCCGGCCATGCGGCGGCGGAATTCCTTCGCGAGATCCGGGTGGGCGGACTCGTAGGCCGCGAAGCGCTTCGTCCATTCCGCCTCGAGCGCGCCGCCGCGCGGGCGCTGGTCCCAGGCCGCGTAGACGCCCGGCGGAACCTCGAACGGCGCGTGCGGCCAGCCGATGGCCTCGCGCGTGGCGGCCACTTCCTTGTCGCCGAGCGCGGCGCCGTGCACGCCTTCCGTGCCCTGCTTGTTGGGCGAGCCCTTGCCGATCACCGTCTTGCAGCAGATGAGCGTGGGCTTCGAGTCGTCCGCCCGCGCCTCCGCGATGGCGGCCTCGATGGCCTTCGGGTCGTGCCCGTCCACGTTCGGGATGACGTGCCAGTCGTAAGAGGCGAAGCGCATCGGCGTGTTGTCGGTGAACCAGCCCTCCACCTCGCCGTCGATGGAGATGCCGTTGTCGTCGTAGAGGACGATGAGCTTGCCCAGCGCGAGGGTGCCGGCGAGCGAGCACACCTCGTGCGAGATGCCCTCCATGAGGCAGCCGTCGCCCGCGAAGACGAAGGTGTTGTGATCGACGACGGTGTGGCCGGGCCGGTTGAATTCGGCGGCGAGGAGCCTCTCGGCCAGCGCCATGCCGACGGCGTTGGCGAGGCCCTGGCCAAGCGGGCCGGTGGTCGTCTCCACGCCCGGGGTCACGTGCACCTCGGGGTGGCCCGGCGTCTTCGAGTGCAGCTGCCGGAAGGCCTTCAGGTCGTCGATCGTGAGCGCGTAGCCCGAGAGGTGGAGCAGGGCGTACTGGAGCATCGAGCCGTGGCCGTTCGAGAGCACGAAGCGGTCGCGATCCGCCCAGGCGGGGTTGGCCGGGTTGTGGCGCAGGAACCGGCGCCAGAGCACCTCGGCGATCTCGGCCATGCCCATGGGCATTCCGGGGTGGCCGGAGTTGGCCTTCTGGACCGCGTCCATGGCGAGGGCGCGGATGGCGTTGACGAGATCGGCGTGGGGGACCTGCGGGGCGGCGGCGGGCATTCGGGAGGGCCTGGGGAAGGAATGGGGACCGGCGGGAGGCCGTATTTTATCGCGGATCGGCCCCGGGCTCCCCGCGCGCGGCAGGGGACCGGGTCGCGTGCCACGATGCTAGCGTCCGGAAGCCTGCTTCCGGCGCTCCATCAGCCGCCAGATCATCGGCGTGAGGATGGTCTGCATCGCGAGGTCCATCTTGCCGCCCGGGCACACGATCGTGTTGGCGCGCGACATGAAGGAATCCTTGAGCATCGAGAGCAGGTAAGGGAAGTCGATGCCGCGGGGGTTCGCGAAGCGGATGACGAGGAAGCTTTCGTCGGGCGTCGGGATGAAGCGCGCGACGAAGGGGTTCGAGGTGTCCACCGTCGGCACGCGCTGGAAGTTCACGTGGGTGCGAGAGAACTGCGGGCAGATGTAGTTGATGTAGTCGGGCATGCGCCGCAGGATCGTGTCCGTGACGGCTTCCGTGGAATAGCCCCGCATCGAGCGGTCGCGGTGCAGCTTCTGGATCCACTCGAGATTCATCACCGGCACCACGCCGATGAGCAGGTCCGGGTACTTCGCCACGTCGACGTCGCCGCAGGCCACGGCGCCGTGCAGGCCCTCGTAGAAGAGACAGTCGGTGCCCTCGGGGATGTCCTCCCATTCGGTGAATGTCCCCGGGGGCTGCTTGTAGGGCGCGGCCTCCGCGTCGTCGTGCAGGTAGCGGCGGCGCTTGCCCCGGCCGGCGAGCGAGTAATCGCGGAAGAGCGCCTCGAGCTCCGCGAACAGGTTCGAATCGGGGCCGAAGTGGCTCATGTGGCGGTTGCCGGCGTTCCACTCCTCCGCCATCTTCATCTTCATCTCGGCGCGGTTGTAGCGGTGGAAGCTGTCGCCCTCGACGAAGGCGGCATTGACGTTCTCGCGGCGGAAGATCTGCTCGAAGGTGCGCATGACCGAGGTGGTCCCGGCGCCCGAGGAGCCCGTGATGGCGATGATGGGGTGCTTGGCCGACATGCTGCTTCCTCCGCGAAATCGGGGACGCAACCCGATTTCCGTTGAGTGTTCGACTTGAGACGAGGGGTGGCTGGAAATCGGGTTGCGTCCCCGATTTCAGCCCCGCGTGGTGAAGAGGGAGCGTTCCTGGAAGAGGGGCGGGGCGCGCGGCGGCTCGATGCCGGCGTCGTGGTCCCGGTGGTAGCGCTCGATGCGTTCGACTTCTTCGCGCGAGCCGAGGATGACCGGCGCGCGCTGGTGCAGGCTCGTGGGCTCCACCTCGAGGATGCGCCCGCGGCCGGTGGAGGCGAGGCCGCCCGCCTGCTCGATCACCATCGCCATGGGGTTCGCCTCGTACAGCAGGCGCAGGCGCCCGGGCTTCGACGGGTCCTTGGTGTCGCGCGGGTACATGAAGAGCCCGCCGCGCACGAGGATGCGGTGCACCTCGGCCACGAGGGATGCGATCCAGC
>Ga0105090_10002039_pt1 | contig 11150 bp, 10 predicted proteins | sample PPLLak3March2015_FD_79110 | JGI IMG/M metagenome (GOLD analysis project Ga0105090, IMG submission 79110) | Freshwater sediment microbial communities from Prairie Pothole Lake near Jamestown, North Dakota, USA - PPLs Lake P7 Core (1) Depth... | ecosystem: Environmental > Aquatic > Freshwater >... | reverse complement strand
TGCCGAGATCGGCAGCGACGTCGCGTGCGTGATCGTCGAGCCGGTCGCCGGCAACATGAACTGCATCCCGCCGGTGCCGGGCTTCCTCGAGGCCCTGCGCGAGGAGTGCACGATGCACGGCGCCGTGCTGATCTTCGACGAAGTGATGACGGGCTTCCGCGTGGCGCTCGGCGGCGCGCAGCAACTCTACGGCGTCAAGCCGGACCTCACCACGCTCGGCAAGATCGTGGGCGGCGGCATGCCGGTCGGTGCGTTCGGCGGCCGGCGCGACATCATGGAGCACATCGCCCCGCTCGGCCCCGTGTACCAGGCGGGCACGCTGTCCGGTAACCCCGTGGCGATGGCTGCGGGCCTCGCCACGCTCGATGGGCTGGCGGCACCCGGCTTCCATGCAAAGCTCGCGGCGAGCACCGATCGCCTGATTCACGGACTGAAGGACGCGGCGAAGCGCGCCGGTGTACCGCTCGCCACCAACCACGTGTGCGGCATGTTCGGCATCTTCTTCACCGCTGCGGAGCATGTGAACTCCTACGCCGAGGCGACCACCTGCGACGTGGAGCGCTTCAAGCGTTTCTTCCACGGCATGCTCGCCGAGGGCGTGTACCTCGCACCGTCCGCGTTCGAGGCAGGTTTCGTGTCGGCCGCGCACACCGACGCAGACATCGACGCGACGGTGGCCGCCGCGTCGCGGGTCTTCGCGACGCTCTAGCGCCAGTAACCGAAACGCCGGCGCATCTTGAACCTGCGCCAGAGGTTGCACGGCTTTGGCCGGAGCGCGGCGTAGTCGTGGGCGATGAAATCATCGACCGCGGCGAGCACGCGCTCGCTGGAGCGGCCGTCGCGGTACGGGTGGATCCCATCCGCATAGGCACGGATGGCCTGCATCAGTTCAGCAGGCCGTGTGAGCGCACGCTCGAGCGCCGGTTCGAATTCCGCAGGATCGGCGATGTCGATCAACTGCGGCCCCGGCCGCTGGTTCCTGAACGTCACCACCGGCTTGTAGGTGAGCAGGAATTCGCTCAGGGCCGACGACGTGTCCGAGGCCATGACGTCGACCTGCGGGAACAAGTCGAGGATATTGTCGGGATCGGCGAAGTGCAGGCAGTCGCTCTCGAGGTCGCGGTATTTCGCGACCGTCGCGGGATTCGACTTGGGATGCAGGCTCACGATCCAGCGCCAACGCCCGGTGCGCGACAGCCGTCGCACCGTCTCGTACAGCGTCTCGGCAGCGCTCCACGACGGCGAGAAAGTGGAGTGATACAGGACGACCGGCGGCTGCTGGACCGGCGGCGGCTCGCCCGCGCCGATCGCCTGCAGGAACGGATCGAGCTTCGGCCAGCCGGTCTCGCGCACCGCGAAGTAGCCGAGCCGGGCCGCGAGTTGCTCGAACGCCCGCGTGTCGCCCGGGCCCGTCGTGCAATAGAGATCGAAGAAGCCGCGATCGTAGATGTGCCGTGGCTTGCCCGCATCGAAGCCGTGGAAGACCTGCACCTTCGCGCCGGGAAAGAAGTGCGGCAGGCGGATGCTCGGCGTCAGGACGGCGCAGGCATCCCAGTCCATCACCTCCGGTACCGAGCGCAGCAAAGGCTCGTCGGGCGCGAGTTCGTCGGCACCGTCACCGTCGAAGAACCAGGCGGCCTCGTCACCGCGGGCCCGGATCGCCGCCTGCAACGGCCTGAGCATCCCGAGCGCATAGCGCACCGAGCCGTAAAGCAGGTAGCGGCGTCCCATCAGGGGCCGGCGTCCGGGTCGTAGCCGAACAGCTCGAAATCCTTGCGGAAAGTCTCTGCGACCAGGGCACGGGTGGTGGGTGTGTAGTGCCGGCGCCAGTCGTCGCTGCCGCTCTTCTTAAGGTGCGGCAATTCGCCCGGCCGCGGCAGGCCGAGCGTATCCGCCAGCCAGTCGCGCGTCGCACCCAGGCTCTCGAGCCGACCGACGTGGTCGAGATAGCCGATCTCGCCGTGCTCGTCTGCGACGTGGCGCCACTGCGGCAACGTGTGGAAGCGCTGCTGCTCGGTCATGCGCGCGAGCGGAATGCGCAGGAATTCCTCGAAACTGCACGGCGCAAGACCCTTCTCCTGCATGCACCACTTCCAGCTCGACACGGCGCGCGACCACGGGTTGCGCACGACCGTGAAGCACGGCAGGTGCTTGCGCTTGACCTCGGCGACGATGCGCAGCTTGCGCGTCTCGTCCTCGCGGTAGCGATTCATCAGGTACGGCACCTGGTGCTCGTCCATCCAGGTCCACAGGCTGCTCGAGCCGGTCTTGTTGATCGCGAGGAAGACGATGCGCTTGCCGCGCGTCAGGTCGGTGAAACCGCCGAAGATGGATCGGAACATGCGCTACCCGGAGGGCTGTCCTGCGCTCACTTTACACGCGCTGCCCCGGCCCGGCGTAGGATGTGGGCACCCGACGAACCCACGCACCGACCATGCAGCCAAAGCTCGCCGGCACCTTCCCCGCCTACACTGATTTCGCTCCGCGCGTCCCGGTCTACTGCGTCACGCCCGGTGGCACCGGCTACATCCACCGCTATTACGACAGTTCGCCGTTCAGCCCGTCGGGGCGTTACTTCGCCGTCACGCGCCTGCCCTTCGAGGATCGCCTGCCGAAGCCCGGCGACGTGGCCGAGATCGCCATCGTCGACCTCGCGACGGGTGAACTGCGCACCGTGGCCGAGACCCGCGGCTGGGACGTGCAGCTCGGTGCCCAGCTGCAGTGGGGCGCCGACGACCGCACGCTGCTGTACAACGACCTCGAGACCCGCGACTGGATGCCCTACGGCGTGCGCCTCGACCCGCAGACGGGCGAGCACCGGCGGCTCGCCGGCACGGTGTACTCCGTGTCGCCCGACGGCCGCTGGGCCGCGAGCCCCTGCCTGCGACGCATGGCAGTCACGCAGCGCGGCTACGGCGTGGTCGTGCCGCGCGACCAGATACCCGAAAACCGTGGCGCACCCGACGACGACGGCATCTGGATCACCGACCTCGAGAGCGGCGACTCGCGCCTGCTGGTGTCACTCGCGCGCATCGTGGCCGAGGCGACGCCGCCGCTCGAGGCGGCACACCGGCGCGGCGACTTCTTCGCCTTTCACGTGAAGTGGAACCCGCAGGGCACGCGCATCATGCTCGCGCTGCGCTGGTTGCCGCGCAGCTGGCTGCCCTGGAAGCGCAAGCGCCGCTACGGCGCCAAGCACGTCATCACGATGGATGCGGACGGCAGCACCGTCCGCGTCGCGGTCTCGGCCGAGCGCTGGGCCCGCGGCGGACACCATCCCAACTGGTGCCCGGACGGCGAGCGGGTGCTGATGAACCTCAATACGCAGGGCGACGGCCTGCGCTTCGCGCGCCTGCCACGTGACGGCTCGTCCTGCGAAACCCTCGCACCCAACGTGCGGGGCTCTGGACATCCCACCCTGCACCCGGACGGCCGTCACCTGCTCACGGACGCGTACGTGGACGAGCCGCTCGCATTCAGTGACGGCACCGCACCGATCCGCCTGGTAGACATCGTGGACGGCGTCGAAACCACGCTGGCGCGTATCCGCATCCAGCCGCTCGCGGAAAAGGCCACCGGCGTGCTGCGCGTCGATCCGCATCCGGCCTGGGATCGCAGCTACACGCGCATCGCGTTCAACGCCTGCCCGGATGGACGGCGTCGCGTGTTCGTCGCAGACCTGCGGGAAGTACTCGCGTCGGGCTGAGCGACGCCGCCCGTTGCGCGCCGCTCAGCGCCGGCGCCGCCGTACCAGCGAGCGCAACGCCGCCACGGCTTCAGCGACACCGTTTGCGATGCCCATCCCGGCGATCCGCCGCTGCATCGCTTCGCGCCGGGCTGGCTCGCGCAGCAGCATCACCGCCGCCGCGGCAATCGCCTCGGGCGTCCGCGGCGCAGTCTCGGCGATCTGCAGGCGCACTGCGCGTCGGATGCGGCGGTCCTGGTCGCTGGCGAGCGGGATCGTGAGAATCGGCCGTGCATGCGCCAGTGTGTGGATCATGGTCGTGCCGCCGTTACTCACCACGAGCAACGCTTCGGCCAGCAGGTGCTGCACCTCGCCAGGCTCGACCCGCGGCAACAACGTCAGTCGCGGATCGTCACTGTCCGGGACGCTGTTTCGGCCGGTGAGCACGACGGTGCGCTGCCCGGTGGCCGCGACGAACGCGCGGGCGGCGGCGATGAACAGCTCGGCTGGCTCCGCCACGCGCGACGCTTCGCCCCGGCCGCCCGGAACGAACACCACGTATCCTCGCGATTCGAGGCCGCACCCCGCCAGCCACGCGTGACGCGACTCGTCGTCGGACGGCGTGAAGAGCGTGTCGAACCTGCGCACCTTGTAGTCGGGGAAGGCGCGCAGCTTCACCCGCTCGAACCAGGTCAGTCCGCCGGTGACGAAGGTCGGGAACACGATCCAGTGCTCGTCGAGCAGCCGCATCCACTTGATGCGGAACGCCTTCCAGCGCAGCCGCGGTGCGCGACTCGAGAACACCACGCGCGCACCGACCTTGATGGCCGCGCGCAGCTGCTCGGTGCGCCCGGAGTTGTCGAACACCATCACGTCGGGCCGGAACGACTCGATCGCGGCGATCACCTGCCGCGTGCTGCGCGTCGGCGAATCGTCGAGATCGATGATCGGGAACTCGACCGCCTCGCGGAAGACTGCGTCCCGCGACACCAGGAAGCGCACGTCCGCCGTGGGCTCGGCGCGCACAAATTCGCGCGCGATGATCAGGCAGCGCATCAGCTCGCCCGCACCTCCGGGGCCGGACACCGGTGCGAACAGCACGCGCGGGACGGTTCCGCCGGCCGCCGCGACCGTCGCGCCCGGCCGCAAGGTCTCGAGCACGGTGAAGTACGCCTGCTCCATGCGTTCGGCCGTGCGCTCGAGGCTGAACTCGGAGAGATCGGCGGGAACGCGCACGCGGCCGGCGGCAGCGTGCCGTCGCAGCGCATCGGCGAGGGCGCCCACGTCATCGGGCGGCACGAGGTCGATCGGGCATTGCCGCGCCAGGTCGCGCGGCCCCTCGGAATCTGCGGCAATGACCGGGACGCCGCCGTCCAGCGCCTCCGCGATCACGCGGCCGAAGGGCTCGTAGCTCGACGGGCAGGCGAACAGGTCGAGCGCCTGATACACGTCCTTCACGTCGCGGCGGAAACCCGTGAACACGACACGCTCGCCCGCCAGGCGCTCCAGGCGGCCGCGCTCGCTGCCGTCGCCGACGATCACCAGTCGCGCATTCGGCAACCCCGCCTCCGCGAAGGCACGGATGAGGACGCCGAAGCCCTTGCGGGCAACCAGCCGGCCGACGCCCCCGATCAGGTAATCGTCGTCGCCGGCACCGAGTTCGGCGCGCAGTTCACGGATGCGCGCCGCCGACAGCCGCGGGTGCGGCACGAGCGAGTTGGGCACCAGGAACGCCTGTCCGCGGTACGTGTTCGGCACCGTGGCGAGCTGCCACTCCGAGATGCAGAACAGCCCGTCCGTGCGCAGGTAGTGCCGGCCGTTCAGGTGCAGGTGCAGCGTGCTCACGTGCACGGCGTCGCGGCGCATGCGCGCGACGTAACGCGTGCCGCGCCGCAGGTGCGTGTGGATGACGTCCGGCCGCCACTCCGCGACCAGCTCGGCCAGCCGCTGCTCGGTACCCCAGAGCGGCGGCACTTCGAACACGGTGATGCCCGGTTGGAGCGCATCGACGACGCTCACGCCCGCACTGTTGCGATGGTCGCTGCGCACGACCAGCGCGACCTCGTGGCCCCGTGAGAGCGCCGCACAGGCTTCGGCGGCTGCCCGCTCGGATCCGGCGAATCCGCGGGACAGGATGACCTGCATCACACGCAGCCGTCGGGTGCCGCCAGCGGGTGGGAGCGGGGCTGCGGACAGTGGATCGTCGGGATGCGCGGTGGGCGACATCCCGCGATTCTATCCCGTCACGGATCGCCGCCTCTTCAGCGGATGCGCGCAGCCGGTGCCTGCTCGACTTCCAGCCGCCCATGCTTGACGAGCCGCGCCTCGATCCCGGCGCGGGTGCGTTCATGCGTCGCCGCGAGGGCCTCGACGGTCGTGCCGCCGTCGAAGGCTGCGAGCAGCCGTTCGTCCTCCTCCTGCATCCAGGTCTTGCCGGCGTTGCGCGGCAGGTTGGAATTGCGTCGTGAACCGCGGGCGCGGGCCTCGAGTGATTCCGCCGCGAGAAACAGGGCCCGCACGACGTCCGGCGACTGCAGCGTCGCGGCGTCGGCGGCATTCTCGCCTGCGGCAAGGGACTTGAGGATCTCGGCGGCCTTGATGTCTTCCATGACTGCTGCTCCCGTTGAATGAGCCGGCCACTCCGGCCAGGTCGGTGCATTGCAGGGCGCCGCGCAGCCGCGCGCCAGCTGCAAACGAGCGGGATTCGCGCAGATTTCCAGGAAAGGGGTGGGAAAGGGGACGCACCCCTTTTTCAGTGAAAAAGGGGTGCGTCCCCTTTCCCACCCTTACTGGTAGCGGATTTCGAACAGCGGGCGCAGGAAACGCAGCCGCTCGACGGGATCGTCGAGCTCGAGGCAATGCTGCTTGTGTCCCGGCGGGATCGGCAGCAGCTCGGCGAGCCGGCCCGCCACCCAGGCGGCGTCGTCGAGGCGGCGTTCGAGCGCAGCGTACGGCTCGCCCACCTGTAACAGGATCGCATCGAGCGCAGGCCCGAGCTCGGCGAACTCCTCCGGCAGCGGCTGCGACGCGTCCTCCGGCAACCACTCGATGTCGGCGACGTTGAGTCCGTCACGCGCGCGGCGGCGCTCGACGATGCGGAACCGACGCTCGCCGGCCGCGCGGATGCCGAGCAGGCCGTCGGGTTGCTGCGAGAAATCGACGATGCGCGCATACGTGCCCACGTCGAACGTCAGCGCGGGCCCGCCCGCCTCCACGCCCTCGCGGATCAGCACCACGCCGAATCCGGAGTTATCGCGCAGGCAACGCCGCACGAGGTCGATGTAGCGCGTCTCGAAGATGCGCAGCGGCAGCGGACCGCCGGGGAACAGCACCGTGCCCAGGGGAAACAGCGGAATCTCGCCTCTCGGGAAAATAGGGGACATTCTCCTATTTTTCCAAAATAGGAGAATGTCCCCTATTTTCCCGGAGGGCCGCGAGCAGCCGGTCGTGCAGTCCGCCGAACGAGCCGTTGCTCATCAGCACGAAGTGGTCGCCCGGACGCGCCTCTGTGGCGAGCGCCGCGGTGAGCTGAGCGAGGTCCGTCTGCACCGTTGCCAGCGCGCCGAGCGGCCGCATGGCGTCGGCAACGTCCCACTTCACTTCTGGCGATTGATACACGAACACCTTGTCGGCCCGGCGCAGCGACTCGGCAAGCGCTGCCTTGTGGAGCCCAAGCTTCATCGTATTCGAGCGCGGCTCGAGCACGGCGATCACGCGGCCGCCCGTGGCCTTCCGGCGCACGCCTTCCAGCGTGGTTTCGATCGCGGTCGGATGATGCGCGAAATCGTCGTACACGACGACGCCGCCCACCGTGCCGCGCACTTCGAGGCGGCGCCGCACACCGCCGAAGCGCCGCAACGCCTCGAGCGCGGCCTGCTCGTCCACGCCTGCGTGGCACGCCGCGACCAGCGCGGCCAGCGCGTTCTCGGCGTTGTGGCGGCCGAGCATGTTCCATTCGACGTCGCCCACGACCCGCTCGCCATGCAGCACCGTGAACTTCGCGTAGCCCGAGGCCGGCTCGGCGACGACACGCCAGTCGGTGGGCGCCGTTGCGTCGGCCGTGAAGCGCTCGACCGGCGTCCAGCAACCCATGCCGAGCACCTCGGCGAGATTGCGGTCCGCCGCGTTGACCACGAGCCGGCCGTTGCCGGGCACGGTCCGCAGCAGCAGGTGGAACTGCCGCTGGATCGAAGCCACGTCGGGGTAGATGTCGGCGTGGTCGTGCTCGAGATTGTTCAGGACTGCGGTGCGCGGCCGGTAGTGCACGAACTTCGCGCGCTTGTCGAAGAACGCGGTGTCGTACTCGTCCGCCTCGACGACGAAGTGGCGGCCCGCGCCGAGCCGCGCGCTCACGCCAAAATCGAGCGGCACGCCGCCCACGAGGAAACCGGGCTCGAGCCCGGCGTGCTCGAGAATCCACGTGAGCAGGCTGGTAGTGGTGGTCTTGCCGTGCGTGCCCGCGACGCCCAGCACCCAACGCTGTTGCAGCACGTTACGGGCCAGCCATTCGGGGCCGGACTCGTACGGGCGGCCGCTGTCGAGGATCGCCTCGACCAGCGCGTTGCCGCGGCTCATCACGTTGCCGATCACGAACACATCGGGCGCGAGCTTGAGCTGGTCGGGCTCGTATCCCTCGATCACGTCGATGCCGAGCGCCGCGAGCTGCGTGCTCATCGGCGGATAGACGTTGCGGTCGGAGCCCGTGACACGATGGCCGGCAGCGCGCGCGAGCGCAGCGATGCCACCCATGAAGGTTCCGCAGATGCCGAGGATGTGCAGGTGCATGGTCAGGTGCCCGGGCCGCGCAACACGCCGACCAGGTAGTTGATCACGAGGAAATACGTGAGCGACACGGCGATGCCGGTGAACAGGTTCGACTCGGTGGCGAGCTTGATGATGCGGCCCGTCACCAGCGCGAATGCGACGACGAGCAGCAGCGCGAACGCCTGCGCGAGGCCGGACGTGGGTTCGTAGCCGAGCCCGGTGATGATGAGCTGCAGCGGCAGGTAAAGGCCGATGCCGAGCACCGCACCGGTGCCGAACACCGCCGCCGCGGTCTGCTGGAACCGTTCCTTGCGGCCGTACAACCGGAGCACCAGCCACACCCACGCTGCGAGCAGCAGCGGATCCACCACCACGAAAAAAACCCAAGTCGCCGCGGTCTCGCCGAGCAACGCGAGCTGCACCGCCGAGACGGCGACGTATGCCGCCACGGCGATTGCGAGCAACAAGCTGGAGGCCGGCAGGTCCTGCGGACCGCGGCGCCAGAGTACGATATCGAGGCAAATCCTGAGAAACTGCTGCACTTGTGCCACGGGCGCCTTCGGGTGCCGCGATTCTACACGCAGGACTCCCGACCGATGCGCGACGCCACGCTGGTGACCACTCCCGAGCAACTCGACAAGGCGGTGTTCCGCCTGCAGGGCGCCCGGCGCTTCGCAATCGACACCGAATTCATGCGCGAGAGCACCTACTGGCCGCAGCTGTGCCTGGTGCAGGTGGCGAGCGACTCGGACTGCTACCTGGTCGACCCGCTCGCCGGGCTCGAGCTCGCGCCGCTCTTCGCGACGCTGGCCGACCGCGCCAAGCCGAAGATCCTGCACGCGGCACGGCAGGACCTCGAGGTCATGTTGAACGCGAGCGGACAGATACCGGGTCCCGTGTTCGACACGCAGGTCGCCGCCGCCCTCCTCGGCCTGCCGCCGCAGGCGGGGTATGCCGAACTGGTCGCCAGGCAGCTGGGGCACTCGATCGACAAGGGACAGACACGCACCGACTGGTCGCGGCGACCGCTGTCGGACGCGCAGCTCGCCTACGCCGCGGACGACGTGCACCACCTGCTGCAGCTCCACGCCGACCTCGCGACGGCGCTCGAAACGCAGGGTCGCGCGACCTGGCACGCCGAAGAGTGCACCGCTCTCGAAGATCCGCGGCTGTACCGCACGGAACCGACGGATGCGTGGCGGCGGCTCAAGGGCCTCGGTCGCCTGCGCCTGGCCGAGCAGGCGATCGCCCGCGCCCTGGCGGGATGGCGCGAGCAGCGCGCGATCGCTTCCGACAAGCCGCGCGGCTGGATCCTCAGCGACGACGCAATCTACGCGATTGCGACGCTGGCGCCGGCGAGCGCCACCGAACTGGAACAGGTACGGGCGCTGCCGCCGGCCACCATCCGCAAGCGCGGCGATGAGTTGCTCGCGCTGATCGGCGCCGCACGTGAATCCGCCCGGGACACCGACTCCTCGCCCGCCCCGCAACGGCCGACGCCCGAGCAGACGCGACGCATCGGCCAGTTGCAGCAGCGGGTGAAGGACGTCGCGACCGGCCTCGGGATCAGCCCCGAAGTACTCGCCACCCGCCGCGACGTCGAAGGAATGGCGCTCGGCTCGCCCGAGCACTCGCCGCTGCTGCGGGGCTGGCGCCGGCAGGTAATCGGCCAGCAGCTACTGGAACTCCTGCGCTAAGCGCCCGCGGCGCGCAGGAAATCCGCGTAGACCTTGTCGACCGCCTGGTCCGCGTTCACCACCTTGAGCAGCCCGCGCCCCTGGTAGTGCTCTACCAGCGGCCTCGTCTGGCTCTCGTACACCTTGAGGCGGTTCTCGATCACGTCCTCGCGGTCGTCGGCGCGCTGCACGAGCTGCGGCGCCTCGTCGCCCGCGTGGTTGTCGCACCGGTCGCCGAGCTTCGACGGCGAGCTGTAGACGTTGAACACCTTGCTGCACTTCGGACAGCTGCGGCGGCCGGTCAGGCGCTGGAACAGCGCCTTCGACTCGACGTCCATCAGCACCACGGAGTCGATCGGTTGACCGAGCTCCGCCAGCAACTTGTCGAGCGCGCCGGCCTGCGCCACGTTGCGCGGATAACCGTCCAGGATGAAACCCTTCGCGGCGTCCGGGCGGCCGAGCCGCTCGCGGATCAGCCCGAGCACGATCTCATCCGACACCAGCTCGCCGGCGTCCATCGCCGCCTTGGCGCGCTTGCCGAGCTCCGTGCCGCGGGCCACCGCGTCACGCAGCAGGTCGCCGGACGACACCTGGGGGATCCCCTTGTCGTCGCGCAGCTTCTGCGCCTGGGTGCCCTTGCCTGAACCGGGTGCGCCGAGCAGTACGAGTCTCATGATCTTGCTTCCAACGAGCGATCGGGTGGGGGGCACCCTACCGAAAAGCACCCGTCCGAAAAAGGGGACGCACCCCTTTGTCGGCACGCCGAAAAGGGGTGCGTCCCCTTTTTCGGGTATGCTTACTGGCCACCGAGGCGACGTAAGTCCCCGATAATCTGACACTTTTTCCCGGAGCCCGCATGAAGAAGAAGCTTGGCGCCCGCAACGCCTTCTACGCACAATCCGGCGGGGTCACCGCCGTCATTAACGCCTCGGCCTGCGGCGTCATCGAGACGGCCCGCAAGCACAAGGACCGCATCGGCAAGGTCTACGCGGGCCGCCACGGCATCATCGGTGCGCTCACCGAAG
>Ga0105090_10002038_pt1 | contig 11153 bp, 9 predicted proteins | sample PPLLak3March2015_FD_79110 | JGI IMG/M metagenome (GOLD analysis project Ga0105090, IMG submission 79110) | Freshwater sediment microbial communities from Prairie Pothole Lake near Jamestown, North Dakota, USA - PPLs Lake P7 Core (1) Depth... | ecosystem: Environmental > Aquatic > Freshwater >... | reverse complement strand
TCCACCGGCATCGTTGGCGCCTCGGTGGTTCTGCTGGCGGTGCTGTCCATGCCCGTCATGCTGCAGCAGGGCTACAACAAGGGGGTGGCTTCCGGCGTGGTGGCGGCATCCGGCACCCTGGGCATCCTGATTCCCCCTTCGATCATGCTGGTGCTGATGGCTGACCAGGTCTCGGCGCCGGTGGGCGACCTGTTCATGGGGGCCATGATTCCCGGCGTTCTCCTGGGGGTGTTCTACATGATCTACATCCTCTCGCTGGGCGTGTTCAAGCCTGAGATGGTGCCGGCTCGCCGGGCAGGGGAAGCAGCACTGACCTGGAAGGAAATCGCTCAGGCCTTCCTGTCGACCGTGCCGACCTTTGGCCTCATTCTGCTGGTGCTGGGGACAATCTTCTTCGGCGTCGCAACGCCGACTGAAGCATCCGGCCTGGGCGCGGCCGGCGCCATGGTTCTGGCTGCGATCAACGGACGGTTGAACCTCAAGACAATCCGCCAAGTCGGCATCGAAACCACGCTGACCACCTGTTTCATTTTCTCCATCTTCATCGGAGCCACCTTGTTCGCCTACGTGTTGAGGCTGACCGGTGGCGACGAGCTGATCATCGACTTCTTCGCTGCTATGGGTCTCAGCCCCACCGGGCTGACCATCGTCGTTCTCGGGATTGTCTTCATTGCCGGCTTCTTCCTGGACTGGTTCGAAATCGTTCTGATCATCGTGCCCCTTCTGGCGCCGGTCCTCAAAGCCGCCGGCGTCGATCAGACCTGGTTCCTGATCGCGATGGCGGTCATGTTGCAGACCTCCTTTCTGACGCCGCCGGTCGGCTTCTCGCTTTTCTACCTGAAGGGTGTCGTGCCCAAGGAAGTGACGATCGGCGACATCTACACCGGAGTCATTCCGTTCGTGCTGTTGCAGTTGCTGATGGTCATCCTCTGCTTCGTCTTCCCCGACCTGATCCTGTGGCTACCCAAGCAGATGTACGGCGGTGGATGATGCGCAGCACGAAACCACACCCCGTATCGGCACACTCACACCGGAGACCCTGATCCATGTACAAGCGCATATTCGTTGCCTATGACGGCAGCACTTGCTCTGTCAAGGCACTTGATGAAGCCATCCTTCTCGCCAATGCGCTTGCCGCTACGCTTTGCATCGCGCATGTGGACGAGTATGGCGCGATGCATGGCGGCATGGATATGCAGGCCTATGTCGACCGCGTTGGCAAGGTAAAGAAAATTCACGTGCAACTTAAGCAACTTCTCGATGATGCGATCACCAAGGCTAGTTCGGCGGGCTGCCAGGTGGAGCGGCAAATGGTCGCCGCAAATCACCGGCGCCCGGCTGAGGCAATCGCCGATGCTGCGCGGGACTGGAAGGCCGACCTCATTGTTGTCGGCACCCACGGCCGCCGGGGATTCCAGCGACTGCTGGTCGGTAGCGTCGCCGAGCATCTGACCCAGCTCGCCGACAGATCGCTGCTATTGGTACGCGAGCAGTAGCCGAAAGAGATGACACCGGGCGGCTTGAACGTCCTGCTGAATGTCATCGAACTGCCGGGATTTTCTCGCGAGTGAGTGTGGGTGATCCCGAATTGGCGAGCCAGCAAATTGGCAACTGGGTCGACGGCGGGCGTGGCATTGCAGTGATCGCGGATCGGGTCGATCCACGTAATCGGCGTTGTTGCGTCCGGCGCCGCTAAGGCACCTTCGCTTGCCGTTGCCAACGACCGGCAAGCAGTCCAATATCTGCGCATTGTTGCGGCCCGCTGCCCGGGCCGCTTACTTCGCCGGCGCTGCCGGCGGAAGCGCTGGCAACCTCGACAAGGGAGAAACGCGATGTTCAAGGGAATCCTGATCAGCAAGGACGACGGCGGCTACCAGGCCCGCCTGCAGGACATCGACGAGGCCGTGTTGCCGGACGGCGACGTCACCGTGCGCGTCGAATGGTCCACGCTCAACTACAAGGACGGTTTGGCGATCACCGGCAAGTCGCCGGTCGTGCGCCGCTTCCCGATGATTCCCGGGATCGATTTCGCCGGCACCGTGAGCGAAAGCACGAATCCGGCGTGGCAGGCCGGTGACAAGGTCGTCCTCAACGGCTGGGGGGTCGGCGAGACCCACTGCGGCGGCCTGGCCGAGGTGGCGCGCGTCAGGGGTGAATGGCTGGTGCCGCTGCCGGCCGCCTTCACGGCGCGCCAGGCGATGGCGATCGGCACCGCCGGCTATACCGCGATGCTTTGCGTGCTGGCGCTGGAAAGGCATGGGGTCACGCCGGCCGACGGGGAAATCCTGGTGACCGGCGCCAACGGCGGCGTCGGCAGTGTCGCCATCGCCCTGCTGGCGAAATTGGGTTACACCGTCGTCGCATCGACCGGGCGCGTCGCCGAGGCGGAGTACCTGAAGTCTCTCGGCGCGGCCGACGTCATCGACCGCAGCGAGCTTTCGGCGCCGGGCAAGCCGATCGGCAAGGAACGCTGGGCCGGAGTGATCGACACGGTCGGCAGCCACACGCTGGCCAATGCCTGTGCGACAACGAAGTACCGGGGTGCCGTCGCCGCCTGCGGTCTCGCCGGCGGCATGGATTTCCCGGCGACCGTGGCGCCGTTCATCCTGCGCGGCGTTACCCTCTACGGCATCGACAGCGTGATGGCGCCTCTCGCCGTGCGCCAGGAAGCCTGGCAGCGCCTCGGTCGCGACCTTGACATCGCCAGGCTCAACGAGATCACCCGCGAGATTCCGCTGTCGGAAGCGATTGCAGTCGCTGGCGAACTGCTCGCCGGCAAGGTTCGCGGTCGCGTGGTCGTTGCCGTGGGCTCCTGAGCGGCGTTCGTTCCGGGGCAGGGCGAGATGCGGTCAGGACGCCGGGCAGGTGCACGAAGCATTTTCCCGTGCTTCGTGAAATCCTTCACGATCCGTTTCCGTTGGCCGATGCAGACTGTGCGCGTGATGGACGATGTCGCTGCGGCATCCTTGGTTCAGCGAGGACACAGATGAACGGCTTCATGAAAGGCTTCCGGAAGAAGCGGTCGGGCAACGACCGGCGCAACGAGGAAAAGGGACCGCCGAGCGGCTGGAGCGAGCGGCGGCGCACGGTCGAACGGCGCAAGCCGGAAGTACAGGAAATCTCGCTCAGCGAGTGGGCCGCCTTCGCGCGGCTGAAGGCGTGCGAGGCCGAATAGGCGACAGGGTACTGCGCCGACTCGCAGCAGTGGGACGGCGTCTCGGTTCCGGTCCTGCCACCCGCCACGCGCCGTGGCGACTTTCCCGCTACAGGCCGCCGGCTGTCAGCGGGATTCCTGTTGTGCCGTCTCGTCTGGCGCGGCAGGGGGTTCGGCGACAGCTGGAGCGGGGGCCGCGGCTGGCGCAGCAGGCGCGGCCACGGCGGCCGGTGCGCGGGTCGGCGCCCGTTCCCCGAGAAGGCCAGGGTGCACCTTGAGCGCACCCTTTTGCGAGATTTCCTTGTTCGTCTGCGCGTCGGGGCTGGAAGCGCACGCAGCGAGCAGGGCCGAAAGCAGAAGCATGGCGGGAAGAGTCGGGCGCATTGTCATCCTGGTCGCGTGATCAAGCCTGCATGATAGCTTTTCGCTTCGCCCGCGAACAGGCCCAGAAAGCTGACTTATACTTGCCCGATTCCCTTTCCCTGTTGCGGAGGTGTCATGGTTCGCCTGCCGGAAGATTCGAGCATGGATCTCTTGTTGTGGCGCCATGCCGAAGCCGAGGATGGCCTCGACGACATGAAGCGCCGCCTCAGCGAAAACGGCAGGCAGCAGGCGCAGGCGATGGCAGCCTGGATTCGCGCGCACCGCCCCGATGGTCTGCGCATCATCGCCAGCCCTTCGTTGCGGACGGTGCAGACGGCCGAGGCACTCGGCCTGCCGTTCGAGACCAGCGAACGGATCGGCCCCGGCGCCAGCACGGCGGACCTCATTGCCGCGGCGGGCTGGCCAACGGCGGGCGGTGCGGTGCTCATCGTCGGTCACCAACCGACGCTTGGCCGGCTGGCCGCGCTGCTGCTTGCCGGCCGCGTGGCGGAATGGACGATCAGGCGGGGCGCGCTATGGTGGCTGCGCAACCAGGTGCGTACGGGGGAATCCCAAACGATGCTGCGTGCTGCGCTTCCCAGCGAATGGGCATTGTAGACAGCCGATCGTTTTTGTCGTGAAATAGTCGTTTTTCTGAAATACAGATAGGGGAGGGGAGTATGGACACCAAGAACGAGACTACCGAGAAGACTGTAAGCGCCGCAAAGGACGAAGGCGCCGCGACGAACGTCAAGCCTGCCAAGGCGGCTGGTGCCAAGGCCCCAGCGAAACCCGCCGCGGAGCGCAAGCCACGGACGCGGGCGGTAAGTTCGGGCGACATTCCGCCGACGCTGACCGCGGCCGGCATCGAGAACTACATGGTGAGTACCTCGGCCCAGGCTGCGGAGGAAACGAAAGTCGCCGAGATTCGTGACATTCTTTCGGGGGTCTCGCCGGAAGAGGAAGTGAAGATCCTCAAGAAGTTGATGAAGCAGCAGCGCGGGGTAGTCAAGGAACATACGGCCAATCCGGACGAAGAACTCGCCAAGGACTGGCGTGACGGCGGCTATCCTTACAAGAACCTGATGCAGCGTCCCAACTATGAGCGCCAGAAGTTCCGGCTGCAGGTCGAACTTCTCAAGCTGCAGGCCTGGGTCAAGGAGACTGGCCAGAAAGTCATCATCCTTTTCGAGGGCCGCGACGCGGCGGGCAAGGGCGGCACCATCAAGCGCTTCATGGAGCACGTAAACCCGCGCGGCGCGCGTGTCGTCGCGCTCGAGAAGCCGACCGACTCCGAGCGTGGCCAGTGGTATTTCCAGCGCTACGTGAACCATCTGCCGACCAGCGGCGAGATCGTCCTCTTCGACCGTTCCTGGTACAACCGCGCCGGCGTCGAGCGCGTGATGGGCTTCTGCACCGACCAGGAATACACCGAGTTCATGCGCCAGGTGCCGGAATTCGAACGCATGCTGACCCGCAACGGCATCCTGTTGATCAAGTTCTGGTTCTCGGTCAGCCGCCAGGAGCAACACAAGCGCTTCCGCAAGCGCAGTGTCGATCCGCTCGCGCAATGGAAGCTGTCGCCGGTGGACAAGGCGTCGCTCGACAAGTGGGAGGAGTACACCAAGGCCAAGGAAGCGATGTTCTTCCACACCGACACGGCCGATGCACCGTGGACGGTGATCAAGTCCGACTGCAAGAAGCGCGCTCGCCTCAACGCCATGCGCTTCATCCTGCACAAGATGCCCTACGCGAAGAAGGACACCGCCAAGATCGGCAATCTCGACCCGCTCATCGTCGGGCGCGCGCACGTGGTCTACGAGCGCGGCGAGAAGAACATTCCGCTGATCTGAGTCGCCTCAGCTGATGACGTAGGAGCCGCAGCCGGTCGCGATGAGCAGGCCGGCTTCGTTCTCCAGCGTCATCTGCGTCGAGGCGATGCGCCCGCCGAGCCGCGTGACGCGGCCAGTCGCGGTAAATTGCCTGCCGATTCCCTGTTGCAGATAGTCGACGCGCAGGTCGATGGTGCCCACGCGACCGAAGCGGTGGGCCGCCTGGATTGCCGGTTCTCCGCCGAATTTTTCGCAAACCGCCACCATCGCGGCGAATCCGCCTGCGGTGTCGAGTGCGCTGGAAATCACGCCGCCATGCAGGCGGCCGTGCAGGTAGTGGCCGATGAGGTCGGGCCGCATGTCGAAGCACAGCGACGGACCACACGGTTCGAACGAGGCGACGCGGAAGCCGAGTACCTCGTTGAAGCAGATCCGGTGTTCGAACATGTCGCGCAGAATTGCTTCGAGGTGGGCTTGCTCCTCTGCGGAGCGGTGAGGGACAGGCGTGTTGGCGGTCATGGCGTTGCGCGGGGTCATGAAAAAGGGCGACGGGGTTGCCGTCGCCCTTGCTGACGCGATTCTAACCCAGCTTACTTCCTGCGCGGCGGCGGCACGTCGGTGCAGGTGCCGTGCGCGACTTCAGCGGCCATGCCGACCGTTTCACCCAGCGTCGGGTGCGGGTGGATGGTCCTGGCGATATCGACCGCATCGCAGCCCATTTCGATGGCCAGGCAGACTTCGCCGATCATGTCGCCAGCGTTCGGGCCGACAATCGCCCCGCCGATGACGCGGTGCGTCTCGGCATCGAAGAGCAGCTTGGTGAAGCCGTAGTCGGCGCCGTTGGCGATGGCGCGACCGGACGCTGCCCACGGGAACTTGGCCGACTCGACCTTGCGTCCTTCCGTCTTCGCCTGCTCCTCGGTGTAGCCGACCCACGCCACTTCCGGATGGGTGTAGGCGACGCCGGGAATGACCTGGGCATCGAAGGCGGCCTTGTGGCCGGCCGCGACTTCCGCCGCGACGTGCGCTTCATGCACCGCCTTGTGGGCGAGCATGGGCTGGCCGACGACGTCGCCGATGGCGAAGATGTGCGGCACGTTGGTACGCATCTGGGCGTCGACCGGGATGAAACCGCGGTCGGTGACGATCACGCCTGCCTTTTCGGCGGCGATCTTTCTGCCGTTCGGCGCGCGGCCGGCAGCCTGCAGGATCATGTCGTACCTGACCGGTTCCGGCGCCATGCCTTCGCCCTCGAAGCTTACGTAAAGGCCGTCTTCCCTGGCGTCGACCGCAACCGTCCTGGTCTTCAGCATGACCTTGTCGAAGCGGTGCAGGTTCTGCTTTTCCCAGACCTTGACGGCGTCGCGGTCGGGGCCCTGCATCAGGGCATCCATCATCTCGACGACATCGACGCGGGCGCCGAGGGTGGAATAGACAGTCGCCATTTCGAGGCCGATGATGCCGCCGCCGATGACCAGCATCTTCTTCGGCACGAAGCGCAGTTCGAGCGCGCCGGTCGAGTCGACGATGCGCGGGTCGCGCGGGATGAAGGGCAGATGCACGGCGGCCGAACCGGCGGCGATGATGCACTTCGAGAACTTGATGACCCGCTTGGCGCCGGTCTTGTTCTGACCCGTGCCGTCGGTGACTTCCACCTCGATGTGATGTGGGTCGAGGAAGTGGCCGTAGCCACGCACGATCTCGACCTTGCGGCCCTTGGCCATGCCGGCCAGGCCGCCGGTCAGCTTGCCGACGACCTTGTCCTTGTGGGCGCGCAACTTGTCGATATCGACGCTCGGCGCGGCGAAGGTGACGCCGAGATCGGCGGCGTGCTCAGCCTCTTCCATCACTGCGGCGACATGCAGCAGCGCCTTGGACGGAATGCAGCCGACGTTGAGGCAGACGCCGCCGAGCGTCGCGTAGCGCTCGACGACCACCGTCTTCATGCCGAGGTCGGCGGCGCGGAAGGCGGCGGAGTAGCCGCCGGGGCCGGCGCCGAGGACGAGCATCTCGCACTCGATGTCGGCCGAACCGCCATGGCTGGTGGCGGCCGGCAACACCACCGGCACGGCTGCGGTCGACGCGGATTTCGGAGCACTTTCCGGGTTGACCGCAGGCGCCGCACCGGCTTCGACCTTGATCAGAATCGCGCCTTCGCTGACCCTGGAACCAAGCTGGATCAGCACGTCGCTGACCGTGCCAGCGACGGTGCTCGGCACGTCCATCGTCGCCTTGTCGGATTCCAGTGTGCAGATGGCGTCGTCGACCTTGATCGCATCGCCGGCCTTGACGAACAGGTCGATGACCGGGACGTCGGAGAAGTCGCCGATGTCAGGGACTTTGACTTCAACCAGATTGCTCATGCTAGCAGCCTCCTTTCGCCCAATGGGCGACGTATGCGCCGAGGTGTCGGCTGCCGAAATCATTCGCCGTACGCGCATCCCCGCAATGCGGGGCCCCTGCTTGGTAGCTCATGATTTCCCCCTTAAAGCGCCACGCGGCGGAAATCCGCGAGCAGCTGGGCGATGTAGACGTTGAAGCGGGTCGCCAGCGCGCCATCGATGACGCGGTGGTCGGCGGTCAGCGACAGCGGCAGGATCAGGCGCGGTTCGAAGGCCTTGCCATCCCAGACTGGTTTCATCGCCGACTTGTTGACGCCGAGGATGGCGACTTCCGGCGCATTGACGATCGGCGAGAAATAAGTGCCGCCGATGCCGCCGAGGCTGGAGATCGTGAAGCAGGCGCCGGACATGTCGGCCGGCTTGAGCTTGCCGTCACGCGCCAGTCGGGCGAGATCGCCGGATTCCTGGGCGATCTCGTACACCGACTTCCGGTCGGCATTCTTGATCACCGGGACCACGAGCCCGTTCGGTGTATCGGCGGCGAAGCCGATGTTGAAGTACTTCTTCAGCACCAGGCTCATTTCGCCATCTTCGGCCGTCGTCAGCGAGGCGTTGAATTCCGGATGCTTCTGCAGCGCCTTGACGCAGGCCTTGACGAGGAAGGCGAGCATGGTCAGCTTGGCGCCGCCGCCCTTCTCGTTTTCCTTGTTGAGCTGGACGCGGAAGGCTTCGAGGTCGGTGATGTCGGCATCCTCGTGATAGGTGACGGCCGGGATCATCACCCAGTTGCGCGACAGGTTCTGCCCGGAAATCTTCTTGATGCGCGCCAGCGGCTTGACCTCGACTTCGCCGAATTTCGCGAAATCGACCTTCGGCCAAGGCAGCAGGTCGAGTACGCCGCCGCCGACCACGCCGCCGGTCGCCGAAGCCACCGGGCCGGAGATGGTGCCGGTCATCACGCCCTTGATGTAGCGGGTCAGGTCGTCCTTGACGATGCGGCCCTTGGGGCCGGAGGCGGTGACGCGAGACAGGTCGACGCCGAGTTCGCGGGCATAGGCGCGGATCGAGGGCGACGCATGCACCTTGGCGCCGATCGGCAGCGCCGGGGCAAGCGCGGCTGGAGCAACGGCTGCGGTCGACGCTGCCGGAGGTGCAGAAACCGGGGCCGCTACGGCACCCGACGCCGGCGCAGGGGCTTGCACGGCGGGGACGGTGGCGGGAACGCCAGCGCCGGTTTCCACCTTGATCAGCAGCGCTCCTTCGCTGACCTTCGAGCCGAGCTGGACCAGCACTTCACTGACGACGCCGGCGGCGGTGGACGGCACGTCCATCGTCGCCTTGTCGGATTCCAGTGTGCAGATGGCGTCGTCGACCTTGATCGTATCGCCGACCTTGACGAACAGGTCGATGACGGGAACGTCCGAAAAATCGCCGATATCCGGCACCTTGACTTCGACCACGCCACCGCCTGCAGCGGGCGCGGCGGCCGGCACCGGGGCCGGCACCGCAGCCGGGGCCGGGGCGGCTTCAGCAGCGGCAGCGCCGGTCTCGACCTTGATCAGCAGCGCTCCTTCGCCGACCCTGGAGCCGAGCTGGACGAGCACTTCCCGGACCGTGCCGGCTACCGTGCTCGGCACGTCCATGGTCGCCTTGTCGGATTCCAGCGTGCAGATGGCGTCGTCGACCTTGATCGCATCGCCGGCCTTGACGAACAGGTCGATGACCGGCACGTCGGAAAAGTCGCCGATATCGGGGACCTTGACTTCGATGATCTGGCTCATGTCGTCTCTCCCCGCTCAGACCGACATCGGATTCGGCTTGGCCGGATCCAGGTTGTACTTGACCAGTGCCGCGGCGACCTTCTCGCGCCCGATCGCGCCTCCGTCGGCCAGCGCCTTCAGAGCCGCCAGCGTGACCCAGTGGCGGTCGACCTCGAAGAAGTGGCGCAAATGCTCGCGCGTGTCCGAGCGGCCGAAACCGTCGGTGCCCAGTGTGACGTAGGTGCCCTTGACGAAGGGCCTGATCTGCTCGGCGAACAAGCGAACGTAGTCCGTCGCCGCCACCACCGGCCCCTGGGCGCCGGCCAGCTTCTGCTCGACGTGCGAGAGCCTGGGCGCTTCCAGCGGGTGCAGCAGGTTCCAGCGGGCCGTGTCCTGGCCGTCACGGGCCAGTTCGTTGAAGGACGGGCAGCCCCAGAGGTCGGCCTCGACGCCCCAGTCGTTCCTGAGCAGCGCGGCGGCGGCGATGACTTCGCGGAAGATGGTGCCCGAGCCAAGCAGTTGCACGCGCAGCTTGCCGTCGCCACCCTTCCTGAACGGGTACATGCCCTTGATGATGTCCGCCTCCGCCCCCTTCGGCATATCCGGGTGCTCGTAGTTCTCGTTCATCACGGTGATGTAGTAGAAGACGTCTTCCTGCTCCTGGAACATTCGGCGCAGGCCGTCCTGGACGACGACAGCGACTTCGTACTGGAAGGTCGGGTCGTAGGAGACGCAGTTCGGGATCAGGTTGGCAAGAACCAGGCTGTGGCCGTCCTCGTGCTGCAGACCTTCACCGTTCAGCGTCGTGCGGCCGGCGGTGCCGCCGACCAGGAAGCCACGGGCGCGCTGGTCACCCGCTGCCCAGCACAGGTCGAGGGTGCGTTGCAGGCCGAACATCGAGTAGCAGATGTAGAACGGAATGGTCTGGACGTTATGCACTGAATACGAGGTGGCGGCGGCGATCCAGTCGCTCATCGCGCCGGCCTCGTTGATGCCTTCCTGGAGGACCTGGCCGTCCTTCGACTCCTTGTAGAACATGAGCTGGTCGTGGTCTTCCGGCACGTAGTTCTGGCCCTGCTGGTTCCAGATGCCGACCGAGCGGAACATGCCTTCCATGCCGAAGGTGCGCGATTCGTCGGGCACGATGGGAACGACGTGGCGGCCGATGGCCTTGTCCTTGAGCAGCATGTTCATGATGCGGACGATGGCCATCGTCGTCGATAGTTCGCGTCCTTCGCCGGAAGCCTTGAGCAGCGCGGCGAACTTGTCGAGGCCGGGGACGGCGAGCGGCATGGCCTTGCGCCGGCGCTGCGGCAGGAAGCCGCCAAGGTCCATGCGGCGCTGGCGCATGTACTGGTATTCCTCGGAATCCTCGGGGAATTTCAGGTAGGGCAGCTTGTCGATCTGGTCGTCCGGTATCGGCAGGCCGAAGCGGTCGCGGAAGCGGGCGATCTGCTCGTGGTCCATCTTCTTCTGCTGGTGGGAGATGTTCATCGCCTCGCCGGCCTGGCCCATGCCGAAACCCTTGATGGTCTTGGCCAGGATCAGCGTCGGTTGGCCCTTGTGGGTCGCGGCGGCGTTGTAGGCGGCGAAGATCTTGAAGATGTCGTGACCGCCGCGGTTCAACTGCCAGACTTCCTCGTCTGTCCAGTCGGCGACCAGTTCGCGCAGCTCCGGCGTGTTGAAGAAATTCTCGCGGACG
>Ga0105090_10002037_pt1 | contig 11154 bp, 9 predicted proteins | sample PPLLak3March2015_FD_79110 | JGI IMG/M metagenome (GOLD analysis project Ga0105090, IMG submission 79110) | Freshwater sediment microbial communities from Prairie Pothole Lake near Jamestown, North Dakota, USA - PPLs Lake P7 Core (1) Depth... | ecosystem: Environmental > Aquatic > Freshwater >... | reverse complement strand
GTTCACGGCGCTGATGAACATCCCGCTGGGGGATTTCGCCCGCGGCGTCGTCGACCCGCCGTCCTTCGTCGCCGGGGGCCAGCGCGTGGCGCCGAACATCTGCTACGAGGACCTGTTCGGCGAGGAGCTGGCGCGCCGCTTCGCCGACGCCACCACGGCACCCACGGTGTTGGTCAACCTGAGCAACATCGGCTGGTTCGGCGACACCGTCGCCACCGTGCAGCACCTGAACATCTCGCGCATGCGCGCGCTCGAGTTTCAGCGCCCGATAATCCGTGCCACCAACACCGGCGCAACGGCGATCATCGACCACCGCGGCACGGTGGTGTCGATGTTGCCGCCGCACACCCGCGGCGTGCTGGAGGGCCGCGTGCAGGGCCGGGAGGGCATCACGCCCTATGCCTGGTGGACGGCGCGCGCGGGGCTGTGGCCGCTGGTCCTGGTGGCAGGGCTCGCGCTGCTGCCGGCCTTGCTGCGCGCCGCGCGGCGTCCGCAGCCGGCCTGAAGGCGGCGCGCGCGCCCGTAAACTCGAAGGCTTTCGCGAGCCGCCACCATGCTCACCTTCCAGCAGATCATCCTCAAGCTGCAGAGCTACTGGGACGCCCAGGGCTGCGCCCTGCTGCAGCCGTACGACATGGAGGTCGGTGCCGGCACCAGCCACACCGCGACTTTCCTGCGATCGCTCGGGCCCGAGCCCTGGAAGGCCGCCTACGTACAGCCCAGCCGCCGGCCCAAGGACGGCCGCTACGGCCAGAATCCGAACCGGCTGCAGCACTATTACCAGTACCAGGTGGTGCTGAAGCCGGCGCCGGCAGACATCCTGGAGCTGTATCTCGGCAGCCTGGAGGCGCTGGGTTTCGACCTGCGGGCCAACGACGTGCGTTTCGTCGAGGACGACTGGGAGAATCCGACGCTGGGTGCCTGGGGTCTGGGCTGGGAGGTCTGGCTCAACGGCATGGAAGTGACGCAGTTCACTTATTTCCAGCAGGTGGGTGGTATCGATTGCCGGCCGATCACCGGCGAGATCACCTACGGCCTGGAGCGGCTGGCGATGTACCTGCAGGGCGTGGACAACGTCTACGACCTGGTGTGGACCGAAGGGCCGGGTGGCAAGCTGCTGTACCGCGACGTCTACCACCAGAACGAGGTCGAGCAGAGCACGTACAACTTCGAGCACAGCGACGTCGGCTTCCTGCTCACTGCCTTCGCGGCGCACGAGGGGCAGGCGAAGTACCTGATGGCCCAGCAGCTCGCGCTGCCGGCCTACGAGCAGGTGCTCAAGGCGGCGCACACCTTCAACCTGCTCGACGCCCGCGGCGCCATCAGCGTCACCGAGCGCGCGGCCTACATCGGCCGCATCCGCAACCTGGCGCGCAGCGTGGCGCAGAGCTACCTGGACAGCCGTGCGCGCCTGGGATTTCCGATGGCGCCGCGGCGCTGGGCCGACGAAGTGATGGGCCAGATGGCCAGGAGGGCGGCATGAGCGCGCCGAGCCGCTCCCGAGCGCTCATCCCGGAGCGCGCAGCGCGAAGGGGAATCCGGTGACCGTGTCCACGCACAACCTGCTGGTCGAGCTCTTCGTCGAGGAACTGCCGCCAAAGGCGCTGAAGAAACTGGGCGAGGCCTTCGGCGGTGCGCTGCAGCAGGGCCTGCGCGCACAGGGGCTGGCCGGCGAGTCTTCGGCGCTGAACGTCTTCGCGACGCCGCGCCGGCTGGCGGCGCGCATCAGCCAGGTGCTGTCGGCAGCGCCCGAGAAATCGGTGTCGGTCAAGCTGATGCCGGTGGCGGTGGCGCTGGACGCGGCCGGCCAGCCGACGCCGGCGCTGCTGAAGAAGCTCGCCGGCCTGGGTGCCGGTGCCGAAGACGTGGCGGCGCTGCGGCGCCAGCCCGACGGCAAGGCGCAGTCGCTGTTCCTGGACCGCGTCGTTCCCGGCGCCACGCTGGCGGCGGGCCTGCAGCAGGCGTTGGACGACGCGATCGCCGGCCTGCCCATCCCGAAGGTCATGCAGTACCAGTTGGACGCCGGCGACGGGCCCGACTTCCAGCCCGGCTGGACGAGCGTGAATTTCGTGCGCCCGGCGCACGGCCTGGTGGCGCTGCACGGCGCCGACGTCGTGCCGGTGCATGCCCTCGGCCTGAAGGCCGGTCGGCAGACGCGCGGCCATCGCTTCGAGGCCGCCGTGGACCCGGTGGTGCTGCAGCATGCCGACCATTACGAGCGCCAGCTCGACGAGCAGGGTGCGGTGATCGCCAGCTTCGAGGCGCGACGCGCCGAGATCGTGCGCCAGCTCGCCGCCGCCGCGGCGCGCGTGGGCCTGACACCGATCGCGGACGAGGCGCTGCTCGATGAGGTCACGGCGCTGGTCGAGCGGCCGAACGTGCTGCTGTGCCGCTTCGAGGAGGAGTTCCTGGCCGTGCCGCCGGAGTGCCTGATCCTGACGATGAAGGCCAACCAGAAATATTTCCCGCTGCTCGACGCTGCACCGGGCCGTGAGGGCCGGCTGACGAACCGCTTTCTCATCGTCAGCAATATTTCTCCGGCCGACCCCGGCCGCGTCGTGCAGGGCAACGAGCGCGTGGTGCGGCCGCGCCTGGCCGACGCCAAGTTCTTCTTCGACCAGGACCGCAAGAAGTCGCTCGAATCGCGTGTACCGCAGCTAGACAAGGTGGTCTACCACGGCAAGCTCGGCAGCCAGGGCGAACGCGTCGAGCGCGTGCGCGCCATCGCGCGCGTCATCGGCGGCCAGCTCGGCGGCGAACCGCTGGCAGCTGCCGCCGACCGCGCGGCGCTGCTGGCCAAGGCCGACCTGCTGACCGACATGGTGGGCGAATTCCCCGAATTGCAGGGTGTCATGGGCGGCTACTACGCGCGCCACGACGGCGAGCCCGAAGGCGTGGTGCAGGCCGTGGAGGACCACTACAAGCCACGTTTTGCCGGCGATGCGCTGCCGCGCGGCGACGCCGGCATCGTGGTGGCGCTGGCCGACAAGCTGGAAACGCTGGCCGGGCTGTTCGGCGTCGGTCAAGTGCCCACCGGCGACAAGGATCCGTTCGCCCTGCGTCGCCACGCGCTGGGCGTCATCCGCATGCTGGTCGAACGCAAGCTGCCCCTGGCCGTGCCGTGGCTGGTGGACGCGGCCTTCGCGGCTTTCCCGTCGCACCATGGCCAGGAGCGCGAGGCGGTCTCGGGTTTTCTCTACGACCGCCTGGTCAGCTACCTGCGCGAGCTGGGCTACAGCGCGAACGAGGTGGACGCGGTGATCGCCCTGCGGCCGCCGCGCTGGGCCGAGCTGCCGCAGCGTCTGGCGGCGGTGCGCAGCTTTGCCGCCTTGCCGGAGGCGCCGGCGCTGGCGTCGGCCAACAAGCGTGTGGGCAATATCCTGAAGAAGGCCGAAGGCGGCGTGCCCACGGCGGTGCAGCCGGCGCTGCTGGCCGAGCCCGCCGAGCAGGCGCTGGCCGCGGCCCTGCACGCCGTGGCGCCACAGGCCGACGCCGCGTTCGAGCGTGGCGACTATGCGGCCTCGCTGCAGGCCCTGGCCGGCCTGAAGGCGCCGGTGGACGCCTTCTTCGACGGCGTCATGGTCAACACCGAGGACGCGGCCTTGCGCCACAACCGCCTGGCCTTGCTGGCCGCCCTGCATCGCGCGATGAACCGGGTGGCCGACCTCTCGCGCATGGCCGCCTGAGCAGAGACCGCGGGCGCACCATGCACACCACCAAGCTTGTCATCCTGGGCCGCGACGGCATCCTGAACGAGTACCGCGAGGGCCATGTCACCGCGCCCGAGGAATGGATGCCGGTGCCCGGTGCGCTGGAGGCCGTGGCGCGGTTGAACCACGCCGGCTGGCACGTGGTGGTGGCCACCAACCAGGCCGGCATCGGCCGCGGCATGATCGACATGGCCGCCGTCAACGCCGTGCACGCGCACATGAACCAGCTGCTGGCGGCACAGGGTGGGCGCGTCGACGCCGTCTTCTTCTGCCCGCACACGCCCGAGGAAGCCTGCAGCTGCCGCAAGCCCAAGCCGGGCATGATGATCGAGATCGGCCGCCGCTACGGCGTCGACCTGAAGACGGTGCCGATGGCTTCGGACACGCTGCGCGACCTGCTCGCCGCGCAGGCCGCCGGATGCGAACCGCATCTCGTGCTGTCCGGGCGCGCCGAGCGCATCGGCGACGACCAGTTGCACCACATGCTGACGCAGGTGCCGGGCACGCAGGTGCACGCCGACCTGTCGTCGTTCGCCGACTTCCTGCTGCGCCGCGACCACACGGCCGACTCCACTGCCGGGGAGCTGGGCTGATGCGCCTGCTGTGGGCGCTGCGTTCGGCGCTGTTCGTGGTCTGGCTCAGCGCCACCGTGGCGCCCTGGGCGCTGGCGATGCTGCTGCTGTCGATCTTCGTGCGCGGGCCGCGCCTGTACTGGGCGACGATGGTCTGGCTGCGCATGGCCGTGTGGGGTGCGCGCGTGATCTGCGGCGTGGCGCACCGCGTGCACGGCATGGAACACCTGCCCACCGCCGCCGACGGCCACGCCGCGGTGTTGCTGGCGGCCAAGCACCAGTCGACCTGGGAGACCTTTGCCTTCCCGACGCTGATGCCGCACCCGCTGGCCTACGTCTTCAAGCGCGAGCTCCTGTACATCCCCTTCTTCGGCTGGGCGATGGGCCGGCTGGACATGATCCACATCGACCGCAGCAAGCGTGCCGAGGCCTGGAACAAGGTCGCGGCGCAGGGCCGCGAGCTGTTCGCGCAGGGCATCTGGGTGATCATGTTCCCGGAGGGCACGCGCATCGCACGCGGTCAGCAGGGCAGCTACAAGAGCGGTGCTTCGCGCCTGGCCATCACCTGCGGCGTGCCCATCGTGCCGATCGCCGCCAGTTCGGCCAAGTGCTGGCCGCGCCGCAGCTTCCTGCTGCGGCCCGGCGTCATCGATGTCTCCATCGGCCGGCCGATCCCGAGCGCCGGCCGCCGGCCCGACGAGCTGATGCGCGAGGTCGAGACCTGGATCGAGGCCGAGATGCGGCGGCTCGATCCCGAGGCCTACGGTGGGGCCGGCGTGGCCGCCGCAGCCTCCTAGAATCGCCGCCCATGCTGCCCGCCCCCGAGCCCGCCGCGTCCGGGCAGTTGTCGCTTTTCGACGACCTGCCGCCGGCCGCGCCGTCCGCCGCCGCGCCGACCGTGGCGCAGGCGCCGGTGGCGCCCGGGCCGTCGGCCTTCCGCCACCCGCGCTCGCAGCGCGACATCCGGCTCGGTGAGCATCTGGTGGCCTACGAACTGCGACGCGCGCGCCGGCGCAGCATCGGCTTCGTGGTCGGCGTCGACGGCCTGTCGGTGAGTGCGCCGCGCTGGGTCGGCGTGGGCGAGGTCGAGGCCGCGCTGCGCGAGAAGGCGGCCTGGATCCTGCGCAAGCTGCACGAGCAGCACGAGCGCGCGCAGCGCCTGGCCGCCACGCGCGTGGAGTGGCGCGAGGGCAGCACGATCCCCTTCCTGGGCGAGACCGTGATCCTGGTGCTGGACCCGCGCGCCACGGGCGCCCTGCTGCGCGGGGCCGATGACACGCTGCCGGGTGTCCCGCGGCTGACGCTGCACCTGGCGCTGCCGCAGGCGGCGGCGCCGGAGCAGATCCGCGACACCGTGCAGAGCTGGCTGCAGCGCCAGGCGCGACGGATCTTCGAGGAGCGCTGCGCGCTGTTCGCCCGCCGGCTGGGCGTGCGCATGAAGCGGCTGAGCCTGAGTTCGGCGTCGACGCGCTGGGGCAGTGCCAGCGCCGACGGGTCGATCCGCCTGAACTGGCGCCTGGTGCACTTCGGCCTGCCGGTGATCGACTACGTGGTGACGCACGAGCTCGCGCACCTGCGCGAGATGAACCACAGCGCCGCCTTCTGGGAGGTCGTGCGCCAGGTCCTGCCCGATTTCGAGACCGCGCGCGGCGCGCTGCGCCACGAACTGCTGCCGGCCTTCGATTGACAGCCCGGCCCCGCGCGGGCGGTAGCGACTTTGACCGGCGGCGTCAAGCCGCCGGACCCATGCCAAACGTAGGATGGCCGCCTCTGCGGGTGCTGCCGATACTGGCGATTCGGTTGTCATCACGAAGTGTCAGGCGAGGACGGGCTGGGAGGCTCGGAGAAGCGGCGGCAGCGGGGCGAGTACCCGCCGCCGCCGTTTTGCTTGGCGCGCGTGCCCGGCGCACTGCGGGCCGCGCTGCGTCCGGCGCCGCGTCGGCCCGGCCGTGGCTCTATATTTGCGAGGCGAGCCCTTCGCCCGACTGCGCCGCCCTCTCACGCCACCGGCACTGCCCCAGGAGATCCCCGTCATGAACCTGCCCGGACTGAATTTCCAGCTCGGCGACGACATCGAGGCGCTGCGCGACGCCGTACACGACTTCGCCCAGGCCGAGATCGCCCCGCGCGCTGCCGAGGCCGATCGCAGCGACCAGTTCCCGATGGACCTGTGGCGCAAGATGGGCGAGCTGGGCGTGCTCGGCATCACCGTGCCCGAGGCCTACGGCGGTGCCGGCATGGGCTACCTGGCGCACATGATCGCGATGGAGGAGATCAGCCGCGCCAGCGCCAGCATCGGCCTGAGCTACGGCGCACACAGCAACCTGTGCGTGAACCAGATCAGGCGCAACGGCACCGAGGCGCAGCGGCAGAAGTACCTGCCGAAGCTGGTCAGCGGCGAGCACGTCGGCGCGCTGGCGATGAGCGAGCCCGGCGCCGGCAGCGACGTCATCTCGATGAAGCTCAAGGCGCGGGACTTGGGCGGCTCCTACCTGCTCAACGGCAGCAAGATGTGGATCACCAACGGCCCCGACGCCGACACCATGGTCGTCTACGCCAAGACCGAGCCCGAGCTCGGCGCGCGCGGCGTCACTGCCTTCATCGTCGAGAAGGGCATGAGGGGCTTTTCGACGGCGCAGAAGCTCGACAAGCTGGGCATGCGCGGCAGCCACACCGGCGAGATGGTGTTCCAGGATGTCGAAGTGCCGGCCGGGAACATCCTGGGCCAGCTCAACGGCGGCGCCCGGGTGCTGATGAGCGGTCTCGACTACGAGCGCGCCGTGCTTGCCGCGGGGCCGATCGGCATCATGCAGGCGGTGATGGACAACGTCGTGCCCTACATCCACGACCGCAAGCAGTTCGGCCAGAGCATCGGTGAATTCCAGCTCATCCAGGGCAAGGTCGCCGACATGTACACCGTGCTGCAGGCCGGCCGCGCCTTCTGCTACACGGTGGGCAAGAACCTCGACCTGCTCGGCGTCGAGCACGTGCGCCAGGTGCGCAAGGACTGCGCCAGCGTCATCCTGTGGTGCGCCGAGAAGGCGACCTGGATGGCCGGCGAGGGCATCCAGATCTTCGGCGGCAACGGTTACATCAACGAATACCCGCTGGGCCGCCTGTGGCGCGACGCCAAGCTGTATGAGATCGGCGCCGGCACGAGCGAGATCCGCCGCATGCTGATCGGCCGCGAACTCTTTGCAGAGACGATGTGAGCCCCGACCTGAAGGCGCTGCTCGACAACAACCGGCGCTGGGCGGCCGCCACCGACCAGCGTGAACCCGGCTTCTTCAGCCGGCTGGCGCAACAGCAGAGCCCGCGCTACATGTGGATCGGGTGCGCCGACAGCCGGGTGCCGGCCAACGAGATCACCGGGCTGGACCCGGGCGAGGTCTTCGTGCACCGCAACATCGCCAATGTGGTGGTGCCCAGCGACCTCAACGCCTTGTCGACGATCCAGTTCGCGGTCGAGCACCTCAAGGTGGAGCACATCATCGTCGTCGGCCACCACGGCTGCGCCGGCGTGCGCGCCGCGCTGCGCGGCACCCGCGTCGGCCTGGCCGACAATTGGCTGCGCCACGTGCAGGACGTGCGGCTGCGCCACCGCAAGCGCCTGCAGCACCTGCCGCCGGCCGAGCAGGAAGACGCCCTGTGCGAGATGAACGTCATCGAACAGGTCGGCAACGTCGCGCTGTCGACCGTGCTGCAGGACGCCTGGGCCTGCGGCCAGAAAGTGGCCGTGCACGGCTGGGTCTATGGCCTGCGCGACGGTTTGCTGAAAGATTTGGGTGTCACGATGGACCGCCCCGAAACCGTGGTGGACGTGTTCGGTGCGGCGCTCAAGCGCTATCCCCGCGTCGACACGCGGGACGAGGCCACCGATACCGACTGACCGCCCATGTTCCCGCACAAGCTCACCGACAGCCGCGCCTACGCCGTGGCCAGCACGCTGCTCGACGGTTTCAACCGCCACTACCGCCTGTTCCGCGAGACCAGCGCTGCCGCCAAGGGGCGTTTCGAGCGCGCCGACTGGCACGGCCAGCAGCAGGCGCAGGCGCAGCGCATTGCGTACTACGACCAGCGTGTCGACGAGGCCGTGGGCCGCCTGCGCGGTGAATTCGCGGTCGACGCGCTGTCGATGGACACTTGGCAACAGGCCAAGCTGCACTACATCGGTCTGCTCACCAATCACCCCCAGCCCGAGCTCGCCGAGACTTTCTTCAACTCGGCCACCGCCAAGCTGCTGCACCGCAGCTATTTCCGCAACGACTTCATCTTCGTGCGGCCGGCCATCAGCACCGAGTACCTCGAACCCGACGCGCCCGGGGCCACCCCGACCTACCGCGCCTACTACCCGAGCAAGGACAACCTTCACGAGACCTGGTCGCGCATCGTCAGCAACTTCCAGCTCGAGGTCGAGTTCGAGGATCTGGAGCGCGACGTCGAGCACGTGGTGCAGGCCATGGTGTCGGAGCTCGGCGGCTTCAGGCCGCGCACCAATTTCCAGATCCAGGTGCTTTCGAGCCTGTTCTACCGCAACAAGGGCGCCTACCTGGTGGGCAAGATCATCAACGGCTTCGTCGAGACGCCGCTGGCGTTGCCGATCCTGCACGGGCCCGACGGGCGGCTCGTGATCGATGCGGCGCTGTTCGGCGAGGACGACCTGCTGATGATCTTCAGCTACGCGCGCGCCTACTTCATGGTCGACATGGAGGTGCCCAGCGCCTTCGTGCAGTTCCTGCGCGGGCTGATGCCGCGCAAGCCGCGCGCCGAGCTCTACAACTCGATCGGGCTGCAGAAGCACGGCAAGAACCTCTTCTACCGCGACTTCCTGGCGCACCTGCGCCATTCGTCGGACAAGTTCCGCATCGCGCCGGGCATCAAGGGCATGGTGATGCTGGTCTTCGACCTGCCCTCGTTTCCCTATGTGTTCAAGGTCATCAAGGACTTCTATCCGCCGCAGAAGGAGACCACGCGCGAGCAGATCAAGGGCAAATACCTGCTCGTCAAGCAGCACGACCGCGTGGGCCGCATGGCCGACACGCTGGAATACAGCAAGGTCGCCTTCCCCCGGCAGCGCTTCGAGGAGGAGCTGATCGCCGAACTGCGCCACTTCTGCGGGAGCCTGCTGGAAGAAGAAGGCGACATGCTGGTCATCCAGCACGTCTACATCGAACGCCGCATGATCCCGTTGAACATCTACCTGCAGGAGGTCGGCCCCGAGCAGATGGCGCAGGCGGTGGTCGAATACGGCAACGCGATCAAGGACCTGGTCTCGGCCAACATCTTTCCCGGCGACATGCTGTGGAAGAACTTCGGCGTCACGCGCCATGGCAAGGTCGTCTTCTACGACTACGACGAGATCGAGTACATCACCGACTGCAACTTCCGCCGCGTGCCCGAGCCGCGCAACGAGGAGGAGGAGATGTCGGGCGATATCTGGTACTCGGTGGGGCCGCACGACGTCTTCCCAGAGACCTTCGGCCCCTTCCTGCTCGGCAATGCGCAGGTGCGCGAGGTCTTCATGGCGCACCACGCCGACTTGCTCGATGCCGGTTTCTGGCAGGGCCACAAGGAGCGCATCCTGGCGGGCCACGTGCACGACGTCTTCCCCTACGAGCCGTCCAAGCGTTTCTCGCTGCGACCGGCACAATGACGCACCGTCTCTCCGAAGGAGCACCCCATGGCTGAATCCATCGTCATCGTCTCGGCGGCCCGCACCCCCATTGGCGGCCTGCTCGGCGACTTTGCATCGCTGGCGGCCTGGGAGCTGGGCGCCGTGGCCGTGAAGGCGGCCGTCGAGCGCGCCGGCGTGCCCGGCGACGCCATCGACGAGGTCCTGCTCGGCAACTGCCTGATGGCCGGCCAGGGCCAGGCGCCGGCGCGCCAGGCGATGCGCCGCGCCGGCCTGCCCGACAGCACCGGCGCCGTGACGCTCTCCAAGATGTGCGGCAGCGGCATGCGCGCCATGATGTTCGGCCACGACATGCTGATCGCCGGATCGGCGAACGTCGTCGTCGCCGGCGGCATGGAGAGCATGACCAACGCGCCGCACCTGCTGTTCGCGCGCAAGGGCGTCAAGTACGGCGCGGCGCAGCTGTTCGACCACATGGCGATGGACGGCCTGGAGGACGCCTACGAGCGCGGCAAGGCGATGGGCGTGTTCGCCGAGGCCTGCGTCGCCAAGTACGGCTTCACGCGCGAGGCGCAGGACGCCTTCGCGATCGCGTCGACCCAGCGCAGCAAGCGGGCCAACGAGGACGGCAGCTTCGACTGGGAGATGGCGCCCGTCACGCTGCCTGGCAAGGCCGGCGAAACGGTGGTGAAGTTCGACGAGCAGCCGTTCAAGGCCAAGCTCGACAAGATCCCGGGCCTCAAGCCGGCGTTCAAGAAGGACGGCACCATCACCGCCGCGAATGCCAGCAGCATCAGCGACGGCGCGGCGGCGCTGGTGCTGGTGCGCGAAGGCACGGCGGCGCAGATGGGCCTGAAGCCGCTGGCGCGCATCGTCGGCCATGCCGTGCACGCGCAGGCGCCCGACTGGTTCACCACCGCGCCGGTGGGCGCCATCGACAAGGTGCTGAAGAAGGCCGGCTGGCAGCCCGGGCAGGTGGACCTGTGGGAGGTCAACGAGGCCTTCGCCGCGGTCACGATGGCGGCCATGGCCGAGTTCAAGCTGCCGCACGAGATCGTCAACGTGCACGGCGGTGCATGCGCCTTGGGTCACCCCATCGGCGCCAGTGGTGCGCGCATCGTCGTCACGCTGCTGGGCGCGCTGCGCACGCAGGGCAAGAAGCGGGGCGTGGCGGCGCTGTGCATCGGCGGCGACGAGGCCACGGCGCTGGCGATCGAGATGTTGTGACTAAGATGCCCAT
>Ga0105090_10002036_pt1 | contig 11155 bp, 10 predicted proteins | sample PPLLak3March2015_FD_79110 | JGI IMG/M metagenome (GOLD analysis project Ga0105090, IMG submission 79110) | Freshwater sediment microbial communities from Prairie Pothole Lake near Jamestown, North Dakota, USA - PPLs Lake P7 Core (1) Depth... | ecosystem: Environmental > Aquatic > Freshwater >... | reverse complement strand
CTGCCCTCATGGGGGCTGATGATCTCGGAGGCCAAGGCCTACATGTTCTTCTCGTTCTGGCTGATCGCGATTCCCGGCACGGCACTGGCCCTGCTGATCTTCTCGATCAACCTGGCCGGCGACGGCCTGCGCGACATGTTCGCGCCCGACGGCAGGTCCTGAGCGTGAGCGGGAACTCGTCCAATGGCGTGAGCGCGAACTCGTCCAATGGCGTGAGCGCGAACGACGTGGTCCTCGACGTCCAGGGCATGAGCGTCGACATCGCCACGCCGCGCGGCACGCTGCATGCGGTGCGCGACGTGTCGTTCCAGGTCGGGCGCGGCGAAACGCTGTGCATCGTCGGCGAGTCGGGCTGCGGCAAGTCGATCACCTCGCTGGCGATCATGAGCCTGCTGCCGCGCGCGGCCCAGCGCAGCGCGAAGCGGCTGGCCTTCCTCGGCGAGGATCTGGCGCAGGCGAGCGCGAGGCGCATCAACGCGCTGCGCGGCAACAAGATGGCGATGATCTTCCAGGAGCCGATGACCGCGCTGAACCCGGCGTACACGATCGGCAACCAGTTGATGGAGCCCTACCTGCACCATCGCGGTGGTGGCCAGGCCGAGGCGCGCGAGCGCGCGGTCGAACTGCTCGGCAAGGTTGGCATCGCCTCGGCGGCCGAGCGTCTCGGCCAGTATCCGCACCAGTTGTCCGGCGGCCTTCGCCAGCGCGTGATGATCGCGATGGCGCTGATGTGCGGCCCCGAACTGCTGATCGCCGACGAGCCCAGCACCGCGCTCGACGTGACGATCCAGGCGCAGATCCTGCGCCTGCTGGCCGACCTGCAGAAGGACCTCGGCATCGCGATGGTGCTGATCACGCACGACCTCGGCGTCGTGGCCCGGATCGCGCACCGGGTGGCTGTGATGTACGCCGGCGAGGTCGTCGAGGAAGGCACCGCCGAGCGGCTGTTCGCGTCGCCTCGCCATCCGTACACTCGCGGGCTGCTCAGCTGCATTCCGGTGCCGGGTCGCACCGCGCGCGGCGGCCGGCTCGGCACGATCGCCGGAGTCGTGCCATCGCTGGTCGGCGACTTCCGGGGCTGCGGTTTTCGCGACCGCTGTGCGCATGCCCAGCCGGCCTGCGAGCAGACGGTGCCGGTGCGGAGCCTCGAGAGTCACAGCTGGCGCTGCATCCTCGACGAGGTGCCCGCGTGAGCGCCGCGACGATGCCGCAAGCCTCGCCGGCCATGACGCCAACCATGCCGCCGGTTTCGACCACGGCGCCGCTGATGCAGGCGCATGGACTGACCCGAACGTTCTCGATCCGGGCCGGTATCTTCTCGCCGCGCCGCACGCTGCACGCGGTCAATGGCGTCGACCTGGTCATCAGGCGCGGCGACGTGCTCGGCATCGTCGGCGAATCGGGCTGCGGCAAGTCGACGCTGGCGCGGATGCTGCTCGGGCTGACGCCGGCCAGCAGCGGAACGATCACGCTCGACGGCGCGGACATCCGCGTGCTGGGCCGCAAGGCCGTCGCGCGCCGCGTGCAACCGGTGTTCCAGGATCCCTACTCTTCGCTGAATCCGCGCCGTGAGATCGCCGCGATCGTTGCCTTGCCGCTCGAGGTGCACGGCATCGGCACCGCGACCGAGCGACGGGCAAGATCGATCGAGATGCTCGAGCGCGTCGGCCTGCCGGCCCGCTATGCCGACAGCACGCCGGGGCAGCTGTCGGGCGGACAGCGCCAGCGGGTCGCCATCGCGCGCGCGCTGGTGATGCAGCCCGAGATCGTCATCTGCGACGAACCGACGTCGGCGCTCGACGTGTCGGTGCAGGCGCAGATCCTCAATCTGCTGATGGACCTGCGCCGCGAGTTCGGCCTGACCTACGTCTTCATCAGCCACAACCTCGCCGTCGTCGAGCACATCGCCTCGCAGGTGGCCGTCATGTACCTGGGCAAGGTCGTCGAGCAGGCCGACACTGCGACGCTGTTCACGGGGCCGCGCCATCCGTACACGCAGGCCTTGCTGGCCTCGGTGCTGACCCCCGAGCCAGGCCTCGGCATTCCCGATACCGGACTGGGCCTGGCCTTTCCGGATCCGCTGAATCCGCCGACCGGCTGCCCGTTCCATCCCCGCTGCTCGCAGCGCCTGCCGCAGTGCGACGCGCGGGTGCCGATGCTGAGCGACGATCCGCAAGGCAAGGTCGCTTGCCATCTCCATACCCCCACAGGACAGACACGATGACCCGCGCAGCAGCCATTGCTCGCGCCGAGCGGCAGTTCGACTCGGGCGAGTTCCGACAGACCCTTGCCAGAAGAATCGCGATTCCGACCGAGAGCCAGAACCCGGAACGCGGGCCGGCGCTCGCGCAATACCTGGCCGAAGAGATGCAACCTGCCTTCGAGGCGATGGGCTTCGAGTGCCGGACGCTGACCCACCCGAAGGCCAGGGCGCCCTTCCTGTTCGCGCAGCGGATCGAGGACCCGGCGTTGCCCACCGTGTTCGGATATGGCCATGGCGACGTGATCCGCGGCCTCGAGCCCGAGTGGAAGGACGGCCTGTCGCCGTGGCAGCTGACCGAACACGAAGGCCGCTGGTACGGCCGCGGCATTGCCGACAACAAGGGGCAGCACGCGATCAACATGCAGGCGATGGCCAACGTGCTGGCCGAGCGCGGCCGCCTCGGCTTCAACGCCAGGTACCTGATCGAGATGGGCGAGGAAACCGGGTCACCCGGCCTGCGAGGACTGTGCGAGGAGAACCGCGAGGCGTTTGCCGCCGACCTGCTGATCGCCTCCGATGGCCCGCGGCTGCGCGCGGACCGGCCGACGATCTTTCTCGGTTCGCGCGGCAGCATGAACTTCGACCTGACGATCGAGGCGCGAGCGGGCGGCCATCATTCGGGCAACTGGGGCGGCCTGATCTCGAACCCGGGCATCCAGCTCGCGCATGCGATCGCCAGCATCGTCTCGCCGACCGGCCAGATCCGGATCCCCGAGTGGGTGCCGGCCGAGTTGCCGGCATCGGTGCGCCGTGCGCTGGCCGATTGCGAGGTCGACGGCGGCGCCGACGGCCCCGAGATCGAGCCGTGGTGGGGCGAACCCGGGCTGAGTCCGGCCGAACGCGTGTTCGGCTGGTGCTCGTTCGAAGTCCTGGCCTGCAAGACCGGCAATCCCGAGACGCCCGTCAACGCGATCCCGCCGCGCGCCTGGGCGCGCTGCCAGCTGCGTTTCGTCGTCGGCATCGATTCGAGCCAGATCCTGCCGGCGCTGCGCCGCCACCTCGACCGCCACGGATTTCCGATGGTCAGGATCGCCGCGACGCGCGAAGAGATGTTCCACGCCACCCGGATCGACCCCGACGACGCCTGGGTCCAGTGGGCGGTGGCGTCGATCGCGAAGACCAGCGGAAAGAAGCCTGCCGTGCTGCCGAATCTCGGCGGTTCGCTGCCCAACGACATCTTCACCGACGTGCTCGGGCTGCGCACCGTATGGGTGCCGCATTCGTATCCGGGCTGCTCCCAGCACGCGCCGAACGAGCACCTGCCGCCCGAGGTGCTGCGCGAAGGGCTGGCAATCATGACCGGCTTGTACTGGGACCTCGGCGCCGGCGAAACACCGAAGCAGGCAGCCGCATGAACGCCCGGTATGCCTGCTTCTGCCAACTCGGCGACCTGCTCGGCTCGACCGACTTCCTCCGGCAGACCCGCCATCAACTGCACAGCAATCCCGAACTGTCCTTCGACGAGGTTTCGACCTCCGATCTGGTGGCCACGCTGCTGACCGAGTGGGGCTACCAGGTGACGCGCAAGGTCGGCGGCCATGGCGTCGTCGGCACGCTGAGCGGCGGTGACGGCACGCGCAGCGTCGCGGTGCGCGCCGACATGGACGCATTGCCGATCGGCGAGGAGACCGGCAGGCCGCATGCGAGCCGCGTGCCCGGCGTCATGCATGCCTGCGGTCACGACGGCCACACGACGATGCTGCTCGGAGCTGCCCAGCATCTGGCAAGGACGCGCAACTTCTCCGGCACAGTGCACCTGCTCTTCCAGCCTGCCGAAGAAGCCGGCCAGGACAGCGGCGCCCAACGGATGATCGCCGACGGGCTGTTCGAGCGGTTTCCATGCGACGCGATCTTCGGCCTGCACAATCATCCGGGCGTCGCGGCCGGCACCTTCCTGTTCGGCGTCGGACCGTTCATGTCGGCCTCCGACACCGCGAAGATCACGATCCGCGGACGCGGTGGCCATGCCGCCCGCCCTCATCTGGCGGTTGATCCGGTGATGATCGCCGGCAGCCTGATCATGGCGATGCAGACGGTGGTGTCGCGCAACATCGATCCGACACAGACGGCTGTCGTCACGATCGGCACCGTGCATGCCGGAATCGCGGCCAACGTGATTCCCGAGACGGCGACGATGGAGTTGAGCATCCGCTCGTTCGACGCCGGGGTGCGCGAGAAACTGCAGCAGCGAATCACCGAACTGGTCACCGGGCACGTCCAGGGCTATGGCGGCACAGTCGAGATCGACTACCAGCGCGGCTATCCCGTCGTCGTCAACAGCGCGCCGGAGACCGAGCTCGCGCGGCAAGTCGCCGAGGAACTGGTCGGCCCCGACAAGGTCGTCGCGCCGTTCGGCCCGGTCACCGGCAGCGAAGACTTCGCCTATTACCTGCAGCACAAGCCCGGCTGTTTCCTGCGCCTGGGCAACGGCGAGAACTGCCCGATGCTGCACAACCCGAAGTACGACTTCGACGATGCGAACCTGACCGTCGGCGCGGCCTACTGGACGAGGCTGGTCGAGCGTTTTCTGGCCGACGAGCACACGATCGGCTGACCAGGCGCCACTGGGGCCGGGTCGCCGGCTTTGGAATAAATCAGTTATTTTAATTACTTACAGTTGATACCTCATCTTTTTTATGAAGTTACTTCGCCGAGCCTGGCGACTGCTCGGCCGCGCTCGTTGCCTCGGCGACGGCAGACACGTCAGCGGTGCTGGCCCGCGCGGGCCGCAAACAGCCGGCTCAGTGGACTCTCGGGCCGGTTCGCCAGGCGCTCGTTGGCCAGCGCCATCGACAGTGGCCGATCGCCGCTGCGCAGGGCAGCCTCGATCAAGGTCAGGTCGAGCACGTCGCGCTGGGCATGGCTGCCGCCCAAGCGGTGCGCGATGCTGCGGATCGGCCTCAGCAGCCGGATCGCCTCGGCGTAGTCGCCCCGCCCGAACGCACGCACCGCCAGCGCGGCCGGCTGGCCGACTTCGCGGACGAAGGCCGCGTTGTCGGCGTCGCCCGCCATCGCCGCCTGCTGCGCATCGAGCACCCGCTGCTGGGCAACAACCCGGCCGCTGCCCACGAAGGCCATCATCGCGTGCAGGTCGTTGAACGCGTAGTTGCCGGCGCTGGCGATCGGCGCCCAGTTGTCGGCAACCGCGTTCCAGCGCTCGCCGACATCGACGCCGCGCATCTGCAGCCGCCAGAGCATCGCACTGGCGTCGATCATGTCGAGGACCGCCGACGACGGGGCGCCGAGGATCGGGCCATCCAAGAGGTGAAGAACCTCGTCGATGTCGCCCAGTTCGAGGTGGTAGAGCGCAAGATGCCACCAGTTGTGGACGGCCAGCAAGCTCTCGTCGGACCAGGTGGCGGAACTCGGCGCAAGCCAGGCTATGCCGTCGCGCGGCCGGTTGCGCATCTCGATGACATGGGCGACGGCATGCCAGCCCCAGCCGTCGCGCGGCTCGAGTTCCACGCAACTGCGGCCCTGGCGCTCGGCCTGGTCGTAGTCGGCGGTTTCCTCGAGGCCGAATGCATGCATGCCGAGCACCGCGTGATAGCCGGGCATGCTCGGGCTCCATTCGGGTAGCGCCCTTGCGATCCGGTCGCGCAGCATCCGCGAGTTTCCGGTGAAGTAGTCGATCTGGTGGCCGGCCTGCAGCGCCAGCGGATCGCGCGGCCAGCCGACGCTGAGGTCTTCCATGACCCGCGAGGCGGCGTGCCAGCGGCCATCGGCAAGCAGGCGGATCGCCTCGATGTGCCGGCTCTCGCGTTCGCTTGCCGGCAGCTTCGAAGCCTTTGCCGCGCAGTCCCGCGCCACCGGCAGCCCGTCGGGCTCGGTGCCGAGCAGGTGCAGCCATGCTTTAAGGACATGGGCCATCGTCATCTCGGGGCGCTCGGCCAGCGCCCGGTCGACGGCGGCAACCGGGTCGCCGATGAAGCAGCGCAGTTCGTGCGAGGCCTGCTCGAAATGCTCGAGGCTCTCGGGGTTCGCGCCGGAAACGGCGTGGCCCTGGTGATCGGTGATGGGCATGATGAAGCCTCCGATGGGGGTGAGTGCCAAAGTGTCGCCGGAGCCGCGTGTTTGCACTGAAGTCATTCGTGCAACGAAGCGGACATTCCTGCCATGGCCGAGTCACCTTCGCCGCCCATTGTCGTCGCCCTGCTCGGCATGCCCCTCGTCGGCGCGAATGGCGTCAGGATCACGCCGGATACGAGCTTCGACGCTTGCCCGCGGCCCGATGTCGTCTGCATCACCGACCTGGCGATTGCGCCGACCGAGGCGCTCGACGAGCGCTATGACGCGGCTGCGCGCTGGATCCGTGAGTGCCATGCCGCGGGATCGCTGATCGCCCGCCACGCCGGCGCCGAAGCGGCGATGCAGGTCGCGCGCATCAACCTGTTCGACTGGAGCAGCACCAGCCCGATCGCCTATGCCTCGCTGACCCATGGCTCGCAGGCTGCCGATCCGGTGATCGGGCGCTGCCAGCAGTGGGCGGCAATGAACTACCAGGCCGAGTCGCCGGTGGCGCAGATGGTCACGCTGTCAGGGCTGCACGAGGCTCAGTCGCCGATCGGCAAGGTTCCGGCCAGGTAGCGCTGACGATAGGTCTCGAACGGAATCGTCTCGGCAGCCTCGATCGCGCGCTGGTTCATCAGCGACTTCTCGGCCATCCGTTCGAAACGACCCCGCTCCGCGTCCGCAAACGGCAGCGCCAGCAGCGCATCGCGGTGCTGGCGCGAACGGGCCAGCGCAAAGCCGGAAAACGAATCGGCGTGTCGTTGCGACATCTCGCACAGCATGCGCGCCGACGGCGTCAGCGACGGATCGGCCAGCGCCGCGGCGGCGGCGGCCAGCGCATCGCGATGGATCGTCGCGCCGTGCGCCGCATCAAGCGCGGCGGCGATCGCTTCGAACTCGCCGAGCAGTTGCTGCCCCCATTCGGCGACGCCGGTTTCATCGCTGCCGCGCCGCAGGCGCAGGTCCGGGTCGCGGCCATGCAGGGCCACCCGATGCTGGTTGTACGAAATGCCGGCGATCTCTTCGGGCGTGTCGCGGGGGCTGTCCGAAAGCAGGCAATGCATCAGGAAGACGTCGAGAAAACGCATCGTCCCGGCGCCGATCCCGATCGGCTCGAAAGGGTCGAGATCGAGGCAGCGGACCTCGACATACTCGACGCCGCGCTCGTTCAGCGCGTGCAGCGGACGCTCGCCGGAACGGATCCGTCGCTTGGGCCGGATCGTTCCGTAGAACTCGTTCTCGATCTGCAGCAGCGTCGTGGCAAGTTGCCGATAAAGGCCCCCGCCGTCGTGGATGCCGATCTTCTCGTAGGCTGAATAAGGCTCGTCGAGAGCGCGTCGCAGCGACGCGGCATAACTGTCCAGGCAATTGAAGCTGACGGCCAGCGAGGCCTGTGCATCGCTCTGGTAGCCCAGCGGCCCCATGCGCAGCGACGTGGCATGCGGCAGGTAGAAAGTGCCGTCGGTGAGCCGCTGCAGCCCGTGATCGGTGCCGTCGACGAAGGTCCGGCAGACCGCCGGCGACGCGCCGAACAGGTAGAGCAGCAGCCATGAATGACGGCGGAAGTTGCGGATCAGCGAGAAGTAAGCGGCGGTCCGGAAGTCCTGTTCGTCTACGGTGCTCGCATCGGCTTGCTTCAGCGTCGGCCATGCGGCTTCCGGCACCGAGAAGTTGTAGTGGATGCCCGAAATCGTCTGCATCCGGCGGCCGTAGCGGTGCGACAGGCCCTGTCGATAGACGGTCTTCGCCCGGCCCACGTTGGAGGTCCCGTAGCGGCCCAGCGGAATCTCGTCGTCGGACGGCAGGCCGCAGGGCATGCTGGCGCCCCACATCAGCTCGTCGCCAAGGTGCCGATAGACGTACTGATGAATCCGGGTCAGCTCGTCGCGACAACTCTCGGTGCGTGAATGGACACCGGTGATCAGCTCGAGCTGCGACTCGCTGAAATCGGTCGTGATGTGCGGATGCGTGAGCGCCGAGCCCAGCGCCGCCGGATGCTGCGTCGTGGCCAGCATGCCGTCGGGCCTCGTGCGCAGGCTTTCCTTCTCGATGCCGCGTGACAGGTTTGCCAGCAGTTCGGGAGAAAGCGCGCGCAGGCGGTTTTGCAGACGGGTCAAGGCGGGTGCTCCAATGGCCCCGAAGAGCCGAATCTCGGGATGTCGGGCGGCAATTCTGGCAGAGCCGGCCCGGTTTTGCCCCGGATTGTCGCTCAGCCGCGCTCGTCAGGCATTCCGGAAGCAGGGACAGCCGGGCGCCGGGCAAGGTGCAGCCGGACCTCGGGTTTCTCGACGAAACCCTTGGCATAGCGTCCGAGCAGCTTGCCGATGCGTTCGGTTGCGTAGCCAAGCTGCGCGAACGCGACGCCACGATCGAATGCCTCGTCGTAGCGCTCGATCAGCCCATCGCGAAGCCGGAAGCGCGCGATGCCCTCGAAGACGATGATCTTCCCCGCGCTTTCCGGCTCGCGCGAGCGATAGCTGAACAGGTAGCCTGCGTAGCCGATGCCGCCGGCGAAAACGGGATCATGGAACTCCCAGAAGAAGGCTTCGCCGCCGATGTGGAAGCGGTCGAGCATCGCGGCAATTTCGCCACGGCCGCGGTGCAGGCCGAAGAAATAGTCGTCGTAGCAGCCGTCGGGGGCGAACAGCGCGGCCAGCCCGTGCGAATCGTGGGCGCCGGCGGCGGCGGAGAATCGGTCCAGGATGGCTTCGAAGTTCATCTCTGCTCCATTGATTCGAAGGCGTCGAACAGGCCCACAGCCTGGCGCATCCGGGATGGCAGCTTCGCCGTCGGCGCGGCAGTCATGAGCACCCCAGCTGCGCACGATTCATCGTCTTCGCCACGACATCGTCCTGACGCTGCGAACACCACGTGCGCAGTGCACGGCAGCACGACAGCGCTGGGCCCCAGCAGCTGGCGAGCCTCGGAAAGCAGTAGCGGCGCTCTCTTCATCTCTCGACGTCGATGGCGAAGTGAACCGGGCTCAAGCGGGCCGCTGGCCGACGTAGCGAACCACCAGCGCCGCACCCTGATGGCCGGGACCTTCGTCGAGCATCGTTTCACCGGCCCAGGCAAACGCCTCATGGAGCAACCCGGCGAAATCCTCGCGCAGCAGCTCGAGCGGGTACAGCATGTCGGCGTCTTTCGGCCCGCCGCTACTGCGCCCGAGCTGCGTGCGGTCGAAAGCCTCGATGATCAGCCAGCCGCCGGGGGCCAGCGCCTCGGCGAGCCGCCGGTGCACGGTTTGCCGGATGCTCGACGGCAGATGAACGAAGGTCATCACGACGGCATCGGCGCTCCCCGGCGTGGGCACCCAGTCGGCGAGATCGGCCTGCAAGGTGCCGATCTGCGCGCCGCGCTCGGCTGCGAGCCCGCGCGCCTTCTCGAGTCCTACCGCCGACGAATCGACCGCCAGCACGTTGTGGCCCTGGAGGGCGAGCCAGACGCTGTTGCGCCCTTCGCCGTCGCCCGGCAGCAGCACGCAGCCGCCGGGAATCAGCCGGTGCGTCTGCTCGACGAGGAACGCGTTCGGCACGACGCCGTACTTGTAGCCAGGCTCGGCATACCGCTGGTCCCAGAAACTGCTCATCGGTCTGCATTCTCCATCGATTCGCACTTCGGTTGTCACGAGACGCATGATTGAGCGTATCGTCTTTCGAGAAACTATTGTCGCCACAAGGCCTCGAATTTGATGACCACCATCCAGCCCCCACCAGCGAACCGTCTTCAAATCGAAACCTTCTTCGACGACGACACCTCGACCTTCAGCCACCTGGTCCTGGATCGCTCGACCGGCCAATGCGCGATCGTCGATCCGGTGCTTGGCTTCGACGCTGCGTCGGGGCGAACCGATGATCGCGGCGCGCGGCGCCTCGCGCATCGGGTCCACGAGCTCGGCGCGAAGCTGCAGTGGGTGCTCGAGACCCATGCCCACGCCGATCACCTGTCGGCGGCGCCGTTCCTGAAACGCGCGCTGGGCGGCAAGATCGGCATCGGTGAGCGTATCCGGGAGGTGCAACGAACCTTCGGCGAAATGTTCAACGCCGGAGACGACTTCGCCCGCGACGGCAGCCAGTTCGACCGGCTCTTCGCGGACGACGACCATTTTGCGATCGGTTCGCTGCCGGTGCGTGCGATGCACACGCCGGGCCACACGCCTGCCTGCCTGAGCTACGTGATCGAAGACGGTGGCGATGTCGTGGCCTTCGTCGGCGACACCATTTTCATGCCCGATTACGGCACCGCCCGTTGCGACTTTCCCGGCGGCAGCGCGGCGACGCTGTACCGATCGGTTCGGAGGCTGCTGAGCCTGCCCGACCATACGCGACTGTTCATGTGCCACGACTACCCGCCCGGCGGCAGGGAGATCCGCTGGGAGTGCACGGTGGCCGAGCAGCGCCGCGACAACCTGCACCTGCGCGACGGTGTCGACGAGGCGGCCTTCGTGGCGCTGCGCAGCCGGCGCGACGCCACGCTTGGCACACCGAAACTGATGCTGCCCGCGATTCAGGTCAACATGCGGGCCGGCAATCCTCCGCCGCCCGAGGAAAACGGCGTCAGCTACCTGAAGATCCCGCTGTCGTGATTAGGCCTGTTCACACTGCGGTTGTCCCTGCGCCGAGGCCGACAGCCCGATGCCGCTGCGCCAGCGGATATTGGGCAGAATCGGCACTAACCTGCGCCCGCGCCATGCGCAACGGATCGGGCGCTTCGTCGTCGACCTGCAATCATGAAACTGTTCATCGGCAACAAGAATTACTCGTCTTGGTCGATGCGCCCGTGGGTGCTGATGCGCCACGCCGGCATCGCGTTCGACGAGGAAATGGTCAGGTTCGATTCGTTCGACCCCGACTCGCTGTTCAAGCGCAGGCTGGCCGGACT
>Ga0105090_10002035_pt1 | contig 11156 bp, 8 predicted proteins | sample PPLLak3March2015_FD_79110 | JGI IMG/M metagenome (GOLD analysis project Ga0105090, IMG submission 79110) | Freshwater sediment microbial communities from Prairie Pothole Lake near Jamestown, North Dakota, USA - PPLs Lake P7 Core (1) Depth... | ecosystem: Environmental > Aquatic > Freshwater >... | reverse complement strand
CGATTCCTGTTCGACACGCTGGTCGACATCGAGGCGCACTACCAGCGCGACCCTCCGGCCGCCGCGGCCAACCTCGACCGCCTGATCTGCTACCTGCGCGCAGCATTGCCGCGGCTGCGCGAGCCCGGCACCTCCATCGATGCCGAACTCGACCTGGTCCGTGCCTACCTCGACATCGTCACCTCGCTACATGGTGGACGGCCGCAGCTGCAGATCGAACTGGAGCAGGCCTGCCGCGGCAGCCGCTTCTATCCGATGCTGCTGCTGCCGCTGGTGCAGCGCGCGGTACGGCATCCCTCCGGCCTTCTGCCGGAGACGATCGTCATCGCTGTCCGCCGCGACGGCGCGGAAGTCATCATCGCGCTCACGGTGGCAGCTGCCGGCGGCTGTGCCGACGATCCGGAACTGGCGCGGGTCCGCGAGCGGCTGGCCGGCCTGTACGGGTCGGCTGCCCGGCTCGACTGCGTCGAGACCGGCGGCGCCACCGAAATGACGCTGCGCATCCCGGCCAAGGACACCGCCGCCGCGCGATGAACGCCACTGCGATCGTCGCCGAAGACGAAGCCACCCTGCGACAGCAACTGGTCGAACAGCTGGGCCAGCTCTGGCCCGAGCTGACGATCGTGGCCGAGGCGGCCGACGGCGTCAGCGCGCTGCGACTGATGGCCGAGCACCGGCCGGACATCATGTTCCTCGACATCCAGATGCCCGGCGCCACCGGGCTCGAAGTGGCGCGCCAGGTCAACGGTCGCAGCCGGGTGGTGTTCGTCACGGCTTACGACGAGCACGCCGTCGCCGCCTTCGAGCAGGGCGCGATCGACTACGTGCTGAAGCCGATCTCCGCCGCGCGGCTGTTCACCACCGTGACCCGGCTGAAGGAGCGCCTGGGCACGCCGCCGCCGCGGCTCGATGCCGTGCTCGGACCGGCGACGGTGCCGCCGCAGAAAAGCTGGCTGCGCTGGATCAACGCCTCGGTCGGGCAGAACGTGCGGCTGATCACCGTCGAGGAGATCGCCTACTTCCAGGCCGACAACAAGTACACCCGCGTGGTGACGACCGATGGCGAGGCGCTGATCCGCAAGCCGCTGAAGGAACTGTCCGAGGAGCTCGACCCCAGCCAGTTCTGGCAGGTGCATCGCTCGACCATGGTCAACGTCGGCGCCGTGGCCGGCGTATCGCGCGACTTTCGCGGCCGCATGTTGCTGAAGCTGAAGGGCCGCAGCGAGACCCTGCAGGTCTCGGACTCCTACACCCACCTGTTCCGGCAGATGTAGTCGCCGCGCTCAGCAGAGCAGGCGCGGCGCCCGGGGTGCATCGGCCAGCGTCCAGATGGCGCAGATCGCGTCCGTTACCTCCTGGCGCGTGGCGACGCCGCCGAAAGCGGCCAGCCGGTAGGCCTTGTCTTCCAGTTCCGGACGCGACAGCGTGTTGCCCGGGTCGCCCTTCGGCTCGTCGACCCGGCCGGAGAGGCGGCGGCCATCGCGCGTGACCACCGTCACCTTGCCGATCCAGCGCGACGGATAGGCGCGGTCGACCTCCGGGTCGAGCTGCATCGTCACCTTGTCGCGGAAGGCGGCCACCGCCTTGTCGCCGAGCGCGGTCTCGAACTCGGCGAGGCTCGCCGACTCGCGCAGCGCGATCAGCGCCAGAACAGTACCCATCGAGAACTTCGACTGGTGGACGGTGCGCGGATCGACCACCGGACCGAGCACGTCGATCGCGCCCTGGTGCACCAGTGTGATCACCTCGGCGATGTCGCCCGCAGCCAGCCCGTGCCGGCGCATCACCTGCTGCAAGGCGTCGGCGGCCGGATGCGTGTGCCGGCAGGAGGCGTGATACTTGAACGAGGTCTCCGCCAGCGTCCAGCGGCTGCCGAGCGCGTCGTCGAGCCGCGACGGATCGGCATCGGTCGACATGCCGGCCGCCATGCCCTGCGGACCGTCGAGGATGCGGTGGGCACCGGTGAAGCCGTCGGCGGCGAGATGGGCCGAGGCCAGTCCGGCGGCGGCGGCATGCGCGGTGTGAAGCTGCTTCGAATCGGCGCCGTCGCGCAGGAACTCCCACAGTCCGGCAGCCTGCGTGCCGGCCGAGCCGAAGGCATCGACCATCTGCTCTGCAGTCAGGCCCAGCAGGCGGCCGGTTGCCGCCGCCGCAGCCAGTGCGCCGGCCGTGCCCGTGGTGTGGAACACCTTGTAGTGCGAGCGGCCGAGAAACTCGCCGACGCGGATGCCGACCTCATAGCCGGCGACCACGGCAGCGAGCAGTTCGCGGCCCGAGGCCCCGATGGCCTGGGCGGTGGCGAGCGCCGGCGGGAACACGACGGTGGCCGGATGGAACACCGAGCCGTTGTGCACGTCGTCCTGCTCGACCACGTGCGAGGCCGCCGCGTTGACCATCGCCGCGAAGTAAGGCGACGAATTGCGGCGCGAGATCAGCACCTGCGCCAGGCCGTCGCCCGGCCCCATCGCCCGCGCGAAGCGTTCGACCGCCAGCACGGACCTCGCCTTCGCTCCGGCCAGCACCGAAGCCAGCCAGTCGAGCATCAGGTCCTCGGCGCGGCGGACCACCGGCGCCGGAATGTCGTCGAAACGCAGTTGCGCGGCAAAGGCCGCCAGCCGTGCGCCGGGATCGTTCATGAAGCCGCTCCTGCTGCCATCGGCGCGTCGTTGACGCGCCCGGTCGCGAAGTATGAACTCGCCGCAATGCTCGAGCGGCGGCACGGAACCCTCAACCTATAATTTCCGCTCACCTAGCCGCACGAGTCCTCCCATGACGCAGACCAAGCATGCCCGGGTGCTGATCCTCGGCTCCGGGCCGGCCGGCTACACCGCCGCCATCTACGCCGCACGCGCCAACCTGAAGCCGCTCCTGATCACCGGCCTGGCGCAGGGAGGCCAGCTGATGACCACCACCGACGTGGACAACTGGCCGGCGGACGCCGACGGCGTGCAGGGGCCGGAGCTGATGACGCGTTTCCTGAAGCACGCCGAGCGCTTCGACACCGAGGTCGTCTTCGACCACATCCACTCGGTGGAACTGGCCGGGCGGCCGTTCCGGCTCAACGGCGACTCAGGCGACTACCGATGCGACGCGCTCATCATCGCCACCGGCGCCAGCGCCAAGTATCTCGGCCTGCCCTCGGAACAGGCCTTCATGGGCAAGGGCGTTTCCGGCTGTGCGACCTGCGACGGCTTCTTCTACCGCAAGCAGGCGGTCTGCGTCGTCGGCGGTGGCAACACCGCGGTCGAGGAGGCGCTTTACCTGTCCAACATCGCCAGCGAGGTGCACGTCATTCATCGCCGCGACCGGTTCCGCGCCGAGGCGATCCTCATCGACAAGCTGATGAAGAGGGTCGCAGAAGGCAAGGTGGTGCTGCACCTTTGGCACGAACTCGACGAGGTGCTCGGCGACGCCAAGGGCGTCTCCGGCGTCCGCATCCGCAACAGGCACGACGGCAGCAAGGCGGAACTCGCGGTGCAGGGCTGCTTCATCGCCATCGGCCACCAGCCGAACACGGAGATCTTCGCCGGCAAGCTGGAGATGGCCAACGGCTACATCGTCACCCGCAGCGGCCTCGCCGGCCTGGCGACGATGACCAGCGTGCCGGGAGTTTTCGCCGCGGGCGACGTGCAGGATCACGTCTACCGCCAGGCGGTCACCAGCGCCGGCACCGGCTGCATGGCCGCGCTCGATGCGCAGCGCTGGCTCGAAGCGCAGGAGGAAGCGGCGCCCGCGGCTCCGGCCGCCGTTGCAGCCTGAAGTGAATACGCCCCCACGCTCGCTTGCGCTCGCTGCCCCCCGAGGGGGCGCTCAGCGGCTTCGGGCGGCCGGGCGCCGCTGAGGCCCGGCGCGGCACGATGGCGGAGAGGCACAAGCACTTCGCCGCGCTCGACGAACTGCACAAGCGGCTCGAGCAGCAGGCGAAGCAGCGCGACACGGCGGAGGCCGAGCGGCGCGCCGCCGCAGCGCGGCGGCAGCGCACGGCAGACGAGTTCGTCGATGCGATGCAGGGCGTGACGCCGCTGGGCGTTCCCGGCCGCGCGCAGCATCGGCGACCGCCGCATCCGCCAGAACCGATGAGCCGACTGCGCGACGACCGCGAGGTGCTGGCCGCATCAGTCTCCGACCCGCTCGATCACGACTCGCTGCTGTCCAGCGACGAATCGCTGTCCTACTGCGCACCGGGCGTGGCGCCCGACGTGCTGCGGCGGCTGCGGCGAGGTGACTGGAGCATCCAGGCGCAGATCGACCTGCACGGCCACCGCGTCGACGAGGCGCGCGCGGCGCTGGTCGAGTTCCTGCGCGACGCGGTCAGGCTCGGCCGGCGCTGCGTGCGAGTCGTGCACGGCAAGGGTCTGGGCTCCTTCGGCAAGACGCCCGTGCTCAAGGGCAAGGTGCGGCACTGGCTGGCGCAGCGCGACGAGGTGATCGCCTTCTGCCAGGCGCGCGGCGCCGACGGTGGCGCCGGCGCGGTGATGGTGCTGCTGCGGCCGTCGTCGCCGAGGCAGGCCGGCGATGCAGGCTGACCAGGCGGTCGTCCCGGCGATCGAATTCGTCGCGGTGCTGGCGGCCGCGTTCTCCGGCTTCGCCGAGGCGCGCAACAAGAAGATGGATGTGGTGGGGGTGTTCACCGTCGCCTTCATCGCCGCCTTTGGCGGCGGCACGCTGCGCGACGTACTGCTCGACCGGCGGCCGTTCTTCTGGGTCGAGCACCAGTCCTACGTGGTGCTGATCCTGGTGCTGACTCTCATCGCCACGCCACTCTTGCGGCTGGCGCAGCGGGTGGTGCCGCCGCCTCTGTTCGTCATCGCCGACGCGATCGGGCTGGGCTTCTTCTCGATCGCCGGCGTTGCGGTCGCTCATGAACTGGGCTCGCCGCCGATCGTCGCCGTGATGATGGGCGTGGTCACCGGCGTCTTCGGCGGCGTGCTGCGCGACGTGATCCTGAACGAAGTGCCGATGGTGCTGAGCGACGGCAAGCCCTATGCGCTGGCGGCGCTGGCCGGCTGCGTGTTCTACCTGCTGGTGCTCGACGCCGGCATGCCTGCTTCGATCGTCACCTGGGTCGCCTCGGCGCTGATCGTCGCCGTGCGGCTGGTGGCCTGGCGGTTCAACTGGACGATTCGTTGACTCGTTGTCGCTCGGACTCCAGGTTTCGCCTCATCCGGCCAGCGGCTTGCGGGCTCGGGCCTGCGCCAGCGCCAGCACCATCTTCGTCACCGGCACCGGAATCCCCGCCAGTTCCGCCAGTTCAACCACGCTTTCGACCACCGCGGCCAGCTCGAGCGGCCGGCCACGTTCCAGGTCCTGCAGCATCGAGATCTTCGCCGCGCCCAGTTGCCGCGCCAGGTCGATGCGCTGATCGGGTGTCATCGGCATCGGATAGCCGTAGCGCTCGCACACTGCCATGCCTTCGCGCATCACCGCCCGGATCACGTCCAGCACGGCCTCGTCGGCACAGATCTCGTTCATCAGATAGCCGGTCAGCGCCGCCACCGGATTGAACGACAGGTTGCCGAGCAGCTTGACCCAGACGTCGAGCCGGATGTCGGCCGAGCGCTGCGCCTCGAAGCCGGCGCCGTCGAGCGCAGCGCAAATGCGCTCCAGCCGCGCATTCCGCGTGCGATCCGGCTCGCCGAGGATCAGCCGCCGGCCGCCGGTGTGATGCACCTCGCCCGGCGCCCGCACCTCGGCGGCGAAGTGAACGACGCAACCGACGACATGGCGGCAGTCGAGGTCGGCGAACATGGTCCCGGCCGGGTCGAGCGAACGCAGCGCGCGGCCTTCGTGCGGGCCGCCTTCGCGGTGGAAATACCACCAGGGCAGGCCGTTGATCGCCGGCACGACCACGGTGTGGTCGTGCAGCAGCGGCCGCAGCCGCGGCAGCATCGGCTCGATGGCATGCGCCTTCAGCGCGATCACCACCAGGTCCTGGGTTCCGAGATCGGCCGGTTGGTCGCTGGCGGCCAGCCGGTGCACGGCCGAGGTGCCGCCCGCGTGATCGACCAGTGTCAGGCCGCCACGGCGCAGGGCGCTCAGGTGCTCGCCGCGCGCGACCAGGCTCACCTCGTGGCCGGCAGCGGCGAGCCGCGCTCCGAGCACGCCGCCGATGGCGCCGGCACCGACGATCGCGACTCTCATCAGACCCCGTCTCCAAGTCGAGGCGCGGCGACCTCCTCCTCGATCCGGCGCTTGTCCCACCCCGGCGCCAGCAGTTCGATGAACGAGTAGACGAAGCCGCGCAAGTAGGCGCCGCGCTTGACCGCAAGCCGCGCGATGTTGGTCCCGAACAGGTGGCCGCAGGGCAGCACGATCAGCGGCTCGCTGCGCGGGTCGACGGCGACGCCGGCAACGATGCCGACGCCCATGCCGGTGGCGACGTAGGTCTTGATCACGTCGGAGTCGATCGCCTCGAGCACGATCGACGGTTCGATGCCGGCGGCGGCGAAGGCGGCGTCGATTCGGCTGCGGCCGGAGAAGTGCGCCTCGTAGGTGACGATCGGGTGCCGAGCCAGATCCGCCAGCCGCAGCCTGCCAGGCGTCTTCTGGATCTTCGCCAGAGGATGCCCCGGCGGCACCAGCGCCACGTGCTGCCACTCGTAGATCGGGATCGACACCAGCGATGCCGATTCGGCCAGCGACTCGGTGGCCATGCCGAGGTCGGCCTGGCCGTTGCCGACCATCGAGGCGATGGTCGGAGGATCGGCCTGCATCAGCTTCAGCCGCACCTGCGGAAAGCGGCTCGCGAAAGCCTGCACCACCGGCGGCAGCACGTAGCGCGCCTGGGTGTGCGTGGTGGCGACGCGCAGCGTGCCCGAAGGCGCGCCGGCGTAGTCGCGCGCCATCTTCTTCAGGTCGTCGACCTCCTTCATGATCCGCTCGGCGGCTTCGAGCACCTGCTGGCCCGGCGGCGTGACGCCGAGGATGCGCTTGCCCTGGCGGGCGAGGATAGGCACGCCGAGTTCACCTTCGAGCTCGATGATCGCCTTGCTGATGCCGGGCTGCGACGCATGCAGCGCCCGGGCGGCGACCGTGATGTTGAACTTGTGCCGCGCGGCCTCGCGCAGGAAGCGGAACTGCTGCAGGTTCATGGCGACTCCGGACGTCGATGCAGTATACGAACGCCGGGACCGGCACCGCCTTAGACGATTACAACCGCAATATGTTGTGGTCTGCCGAGGGACTTCCACAACATGCGGCGCAACGACCCAGATCAAGTCCGGCGGTAAATTTTCGCTGGCAGCCGCCGCGCCGGCCGCCGCGCGCCTGCCTATACTGCCCCCTTCCGCCGCTGAATCCGACGCGGCCGGCCATGCAGGAGCAAGCCCCCGATGAAACTGGAGCCCGCCCAGCAGCTTGTCGACGACCAGGCGATTTCTGTCGACGTGCTGCTGGAAAAGTATGCCAAGAGCGGCGAGCAGACCGCCGACGATGTCCGCCGCCGCGTCGCCCGTGGCCTGGCCGCTGTCGAAGCCCCGCCGCTGCGGGCCGAGTGGGAGAAGCGCTTCTTCGAGGCGATGGTCGACGGCTTCATCCCCGGCGGCCGCGTCAATTCCGCCGCCGGCACCGAGATCGCGGCGACGCTGATCAACTGTTTCGTGCAGCCGGTGGGCGACGCGATCACCGCCACCCGCGACGGCCTGCCGTCGATCTACGGCGCCCTGGCGCAGGCGGCCGAGACCATGCGCCGCGGCGGCGGCGTCGGCTACGACTTCTCCAACATCCGCCCCAAGGGCGCCTTCGTTGCGGGCACGCACTCGCGCGCCAGCGGCCCGCTGTCCTACATGCGCGTCTTCGACAAGAGTTGCGAGACGCTCGAGTCCGCCGGCAGCCGGCGCGGCGCGCAGATGGGGATGATGCGCTGCGACCACCCGGACATCGAGGACTTCATCCACGCCAAGCGCGACGGCTCGCTGTCGAACTTCAACATGAGCGTGGCGGTGACCGACGCCTTCATGCGCTCTGTCGAAGGCGACGGGGAAGTCGAGTTGTGGCACAAGGAAAAGCCGTTCGACCTCGACGGCGCCTGCCAGCGCATCGACGGCACCTGGGTCTACCGCAAGGTCCGCGCGAAGGATCTGTTCGACCAGATCATGCAGTCGACCTACAACCACGCCGAGCCCGGCGTGATCTTCATCGACCGCGTCAACCAGGACAACAACCTGTCCTACTGCGAAACGATCGCGGCGACCAACCCATGCGGCGAGCAGCCGCTTCCGCCCTACGGCTGCTGCTGCCTCGGCTCGATCAACCTGACGCGCTTCGTCATCGACCCCTTCGGCGAAAAGGCGACCTTCGACTTCGCCCGCTTCCAGTCGGTGGTGCGGGTGGCGATCCGCGCGCTCGACAACGTGCTCGAGGCGACGCTGTGGCCGCTGCCCGAGCAGGCGCAGGAGGCCGCCAACAAGCGGCGCATCGGACTGGGGTTCACGGGACTCGGCAACACGCTGACGATGCTCGGCCTGCGCTACGACAGCGAGGCGGCGCGCGGCATGGCCGGCGACATCACACGCAAGATGCGCGACGCCGCCTACGACGCCTCGGCCGACCTGGCGCAGGAAAAGGGCGCCTTCCCGCTGTTCGATGCCGACCGGCTGCTCGCCGCGCCGCATTGCGCCAGCCGCCTGCCCGAAGCGGTGAAGACGAAGATCCGCGCCCAGGGGCTGCGCAACTCGCACCTGCTGTCGATCGCGCCGACCGGCACCATCTCGCTCGCCTTCGCCAGCAATGCCTCTGGCGGCATCGAGCCGACGTTTTCCTGGACCTACATCCGCAAGAAGCGGATGCCCGACGGTTCCAAGCAGGAGTACCTGGTCGAGGACTACGCCTACCGCCTGTTTCGCCGCATGGGCGGCGACACCGACCATCTGCCGCCGGCCTTCGTGCATGCGCTGGAGATGAGCGCGATCGACCACATGAGGATGATCGCAGCGGTGCAGCCGCACATCGACGCCGCGGTCAGCAAGACGGTCAACGTGCCCGAGGACTATCCCTTCGAGCAGTTCCGGCAGCTCTACCTGGCGGCGTGGAAGGATGGGCTGAAGGGCATCACCACCTACCGGCCGAACAACGTGATCGGCTCGGTGCTCGAAGTGCGCAAGGACGCCACGGCGGCCGAGCCGCAGGACCTGAAGGACGATCCCGACCGCCGCGTGCGGCTCGCCTCGACGCCGCAGCCGGCGCTGGCAAGCCTCAAATGGCCGGGCCGGCCCGATCTGGCGGAGGGCAACCTCGCCTGGACGTACATGGTCGAGCTTCCGGAGCGCAGGGAGAGCTTCGCGATCTTCATCGGCCAGGTAGGCGAGCCGCCGCTGCCCTTCGAAGTCTGGGTCAACGGCGCCGAGCAGCCGCGCGGCCTCGGCGCGATCGCCAAGGCGCTGTCGATGGACATGCGCTCGGAGGACCGGGCCTGGCTGAAGTTGAAGCTCGACGCTCTGGCCAAGGTCCGCGACGAACAGGGCTTTGCCATTTCGCTGCCGCCGAGCGGCGATCGGGTTTGGCAGAGCGGTGTCGTCGCTGCGTTCTCGAACATCGTGCGCTGGCGCTGCGAACAGCTCGGCGTCTTCCAGGACGTCGGCCAGCAGCTGCTGCCGATGCCGACGCCGATGATGGACGCGCTGTTCTCGAGGAAGGAGCCGAAAGCCGGGCCGCTGGGCACGATGAGCTGGACGGTGGACGTCGCCAACGCCAACACCGCCGACGACTTCGTGCTCGGCGTCAAGGAACTGCAGCTGCCCGACGGCAGCCGCCGGCCCTATTCGATCTGGCTTGCCGGCGAGTACCCGAAGGTGCTCGACGGACTTTGCAAGCTGATCTCGCTCGACATGCGCGTGGTCGATGCCAACTGGATCGGCCTGAAGCTGAAGAAACTCTTGAACTTCGGCGAGCAGAACGGCGAGTTCTGGGCCCACGTGCCCGGCGAGGACCGCTCGGCAATGTTCCCGAGCACGGTGGCCTACATCGCGACGCTGCTGCTGCACCGCTACAAGGTGCTCGGCATCCTCGACGACGACGGCCGCGCCATCCAGAGCGCCGGCATCCTCGCCGTGCCCGACGCGGTGAAGCTGATCGAGCACGAGACCGCGCCGGTGAAAGGCAAGGTCTGCCCGAGCTGCCACGCGGCGGCGATGATCAAGCGCGACGGCTGCGAGTTCTGCACCGCCTGCGGGTTCACGGGGCAGTGCAGCTAGGCAGGCCGACTCGAGCGGCGTAAGCGGCGGACCGCGGAGTCAGCAACCGCCCAACGCCTGCATCAGTTCGAGGTCGTTGGGGTTTCGCTTCAGCGCACGTTCGAGTTCGCGCCGGGCGCCGATCGCATTGCCGCCTCCGTGCAGCGCCAGGGCGTGGACCTAGGCGAAGCGGGCATCGGCGGGATCGAGCCGGGCGGCCGCCGCCAGTTCCTCCATTGCCTCGGCGGCGCGTTTCTGCCGCCACAGCCGCAGTACGAGCGCATGGTGCGCAACGGCCGACCGCGGATCGCGCCGCAAGGCGGCTGCGGTGCGACCACGGGTGCGGGCGGCTGCGCAACGCCTGCTCGCGCGCGGCGTCGGTTAGATTGGAGCCGGGCGGCGCTTGGCGCCGGCCCGAGCCGTCGTCGCACGGAGTAAACGTCATGCCTCTCATCCTGACCGAGGTCCGCGACCAAGTCGGCGTGATCACGCTAAACCATCAGCCCAAGCGCAATGCGCTGTCCGAGGCCCTGGTCGGCGAGCTGATCGCGGCGCTGGTCGACTTCCGCTCGCGCAAGCTGCGGACGGCGATCATCCGCGCCCTGCCTGGCGCGAAGGTCTGGTCGGCCGGACACGACGTCGACGAACTGCCCGAGTCGCGCCGTGACCCGCTCGGCTGGGACGATCCGCTGCGGACGCTCATTCGCGAGATCGAGACCTTTCCGGCGCCGGTGATCGCGATGATCGAAGGCACGGTCTGGGGTGGCGCCTGCGAGACCGTGTTCGCCTGCGACCTGATCGTGGCGACGCCGCAGACCACCTTCGCGATCACGCCGGCGCGGCTCGGCGTGCCATACAACATCGCCGGTGTGCTGACCTTCCTTAATGCCACCAGCATGCGCATCGGCAAGGAGATGGCGTTCACGGCCAGGCCGCTTGGCGCCGAGCGCGCCGAGCGCCTGGGCATGATCAACTACGTCATTGCGG
>Ga0105090_10002034_pt1 | contig 11156 bp, 11 predicted proteins | sample PPLLak3March2015_FD_79110 | JGI IMG/M metagenome (GOLD analysis project Ga0105090, IMG submission 79110) | Freshwater sediment microbial communities from Prairie Pothole Lake near Jamestown, North Dakota, USA - PPLs Lake P7 Core (1) Depth... | ecosystem: Environmental > Aquatic > Freshwater >... | reverse complement strand
GCGGGCGTGAAAGCAGGCATCGAGGCCCTGTTCGCCGACCTCGTCGACCGCGGGCCGCAATTGCCCGAACACCTGCGTTCCCAATGCTGATTCCGGAGCCTGACCGATGACCTTTGAAGTCGAAGCACCCGTGCGCAAGACTCATGCCCTGCTCGACCGGCTGGTGGCGCAGGCCGCCGCCACCGTGCTCGATGCGGCGACCTTCGACGCCTGGGCCGGCGAACCGGGCCATGCGCTGCTGGTGTTCACCGAAGATCCGGTCCTCTATCGCGAGACGCTCGACCTGGCGGTGATCGTTCCGGAGCTCGCCGCGGCGATGCCCGGCCGCTTCCGTATCGGCCTGCTGCTGTCCGGGCCGGCGCGGGCGATCGCGAGCCGCTTCGGCTTCCGCCGCTGGCCGGCGCTGGTCATGCTGAAGGACGGCCGCTACGTCGGTGCGATCGACGGCCTGCGCGAGTGGCAGGTCTACCTCGACGAGCTGACGGCGCTGCTTGCCGCCGAGCCGGTGCGGCCGCCGTCGATCGGCATTGCCGTCACCGCCGCCGACCAACCCTCCGGCCACAACTGTCACTGAACCGAACCCGACTCCCCGAGCAGACGATGAAAGAGTTTCCGATACCGCTGCGTTCCGTGCAGGACATCCTTGGCCCCGGATCGCATCAAACCGACGACGGCTTCAACTACATGCCGTTCCCGCTGGAAGTGCCGGTGTTCTCGATGCCGCAGCTGCCCGAGGATGCCGACCCGGCCGCCGTCGGCGCCGCGCGGCGGCTGCTGGCGAGCTTCGTCGACGAGATGGCCGGCGGCGGCTCGCCCGGCATCGACCTCACCGGCCTGGCCGGCAGCGTGCTGCGCGTGCTGAACGAAACGCTCGGCGAGGGCGAGGTCTGCATCCGCATCAACACGCGTGACGGGGCCGCCGCGATCCGCATCCAGGAGACGCTGTTCGCCGGCGTCTGGCGCGAACTGCACCTGCGGAGCGACGGCCGGCTGGAACGCGACTGGCTGCGCTGTTGCGCGGTGCCGCCGGTGGTGATCGAGCGGGCGCAGCGGGTCGCGACGACCCACGTGCCGGTGCTCGACCTGCCGCGCGGCGCGATGAACTCGCCGGCGCTGCTGACCGAAATCCGCAACCAGGTGCTGCGCTTCGCGCCGGGCCGGCCGGCGCACGTGGTGAACCTGACGCTGCTGCCACTGACGCCGGAAGACCAGGCGGTGCTCGAAAGCGCGGCGCCGGTGGGGCCGGTGGCGATCCTGTCGCGCGGCTTCGGCAACTGCCGCATCACCTCGACGCTGCTGCGCAACCTCTGGCGGGTGCAGTACTTCAACAGCATGCAGACGCTGATTCTCAACACCTTCGAAGTGGTCGACATTCCCGAGGTGGCGCTGGCTGCGCCCGACGATCTCGCCGACAGCCGCGAGCGGATGCGCGAGCTGCTCGACTGGATGGGACAGAGCGGCACGGCCTGACGGCGCAGTGGCTCGATCAGCCCCGCAGCGTGAAGCGCGGAGCAAGGGAATTTCCATGAGCGATGCGGCTGCACGGCGCGAGTGCAAGATCTGCTGGCACGTCTACGACCCGGCGCTCGGTGACCCGGTGTGGCAGATCCCGCCGGGCACGCCCTTCGACGAGTTGCCGTCGCACTGGACCTGCCCCAACTGCTTCAACGAGAAGAGTGGCTTCCTGCTGCTGCCCGATGACTGACACCGTCTCCGAACTGACTGCGCGCGTCGAGGCCGCCTACGGGCGCGTGCGGCGCGAGCGGATGGCCGGCCTGCCGTTCGTCAACGAGGCGCTGCGGGTCGAACTGCTCGGTCTGCGCCGCTGGCACGGGCTGTGGCTCGGCGTGCTGCTGACGCCCTGGTGCATGAACCTGCTGCTGCTGCCGGGCGGTGCGGCCGGCGATGACGCCGAGCCGCCGGCGCCCTGGCCACGCCCGGTGACCGGCCAGTCGGCGCAATTCGCCTTTCCGGCCGCGACGATGAGTTTCTTCGGCGGCCATGAAGAGGACATCGGCGAGTACCTGGCCTGTTCGCTTTTCTCGCCAATGTTCGAGTTCGCCGACCAGGCGAGCGCACGCGCCATGGCCGAGGCCTGCCTGCTGGCGCTGCTGGATCCGGCCGCCGCGGCGGTGCAGGCCGCGCCGGCAAAGGCGTCGGTCGATGCCGGCAAGCGCAACTTCCTGCGCGGCCGCCGCGACGATCCGACGATGCCCCCGGGGCAACGATGAGCGCGCCCGGCCTTCCGATGCGCTCAGCCTCGCAGCGCGAAGCGCCAAGGGAAAGCCCAGGTGCGACCGACCTCGCCGGCGAACTGAAAGTGGCGCTCACCGTCCGCGACGGCGTCGTGCGGCAGGCGACGATCCGGTCGACGCGGCACCAGAGGGTGCAGCGCCTGCTCGAGAACCGCGCAGCCAGCGAGGCGATGGCGCTGCTGCCGCAACTGTTCGCAATCTGCGGCCGTTCGCAGCAGGTGGCCGGCGAGCTGGCGCTGATGGCGGCGCGCGGCGCCGCCGGCACGGCCGATTCGGCGCAGCTGCGGCAGGTCGAGTCGGAGATGGCGCAGGAGTATCTCTGGCGGGTGCTGCTCGACTGGAATCGAGCCGTCGGCCGCGAAGCCGATGCCGCCGTGCTGGCGGCGGCGCGCAAGGCGCTGGCGCGGGACGATCGCGATCTGCTGCGCACGGTGGTCGAGCGCGATGTGCTCGGCGCCGATGCGCGGGACTGGTACGAGGCCGAACGTCTGTCCGATTTCGAACGCTGGATCGCCGGCGGCAGCACCACGGCGGCGCAGTTCCTCGGCCTGGTGCAGGGCGACGATCCGCGCCATGGCGCGAGCGAGGTGGCGCCGCTGCAGCGACTCGATGTCGAAGAGAACGCCGGCCGCATCGCCGCGCAGCTCGATGCCGACGCGGATTTCGAACGGCGGCCGAACGTCGACGGCCGTCCCGCCGAAACCGGCGCCGCCGCGCGGCTCGTCAGGCAGCCGCTGGTCTGCGGGCTCGCCGCCGCTTTCGGCCGCTCGACGCTGGTGCGGCTGGCGGCACGGCTCGCGGAACTGGCGCGGATCGCCTGCGCCGACGATCCACCGGCGCCGCTCGCCGGCAGCGTCGCGCTCGGCCGCGGCCGCGGCCTCGGCTGGGTCGAGACGGCGCGCGGCCTGCTGCTGCACCAGATCGATCTCGACGGCCAGGCGATCGGCCGCTATCGAATCGTGGCGCCGACCGAGTGGAACTTCCATCCGCAGGGGCCGCTTGCCGCTGCCACCGTCGGCCAGCCGGCGCCGGACGACGCCGGGCTGCGCCGCCGCTGCCTTCGGCTGATCGAATCGCTCGACCCCTGCGTCGCCTGTTCGCTAGAGGTCGGCCATGCATGAGATGTCGCTCGCCGAAGGCGTGATCGGCGTCGTTGCCGATGCCGCGCGTGCCCATGCGCCCTGCGCGGTGCGCAGGGTGCGGCTGGAGATCGGCGCGCTCGCGGCGGTAGAGTGCGAGTCGCTTCGCTTCGCCTTCGATGTCGTCAAGCGCGGCTCGGTGGCCGATGCGGCCGAACTCGACATCGTCCACGTACCGGGCCGTGCCTGGTGCATGCAGTGCTCGCGCACGGTGACGATCACCGAACGCGGCGGCGCCTGCCCCGATTGCGGCAGCTGGCAGCTGCAGGTGACCGGCGGCGCCGAGATGCGCGTCATGGAACTCGAACTCGCCTGAGGATCAACATGTGCACGACCTGCGGCTGCGACAGCGGCCAGACCAAGATCGAAGGGGAGCACGAGCACACGCACGTGCACGCCGACGGCACGGTGTACGCGCACTCCCACGGGCGCGAGGATCACGGACACGACGATCACGAGCACGGCCATGACCACGGCCATCACCATCACGGCGCCGGACACGAGCCCGGCCCGGCCCACGCGCACGCCGCCGGTCTGACGCCGGCGCAGATGGTCCGGATCGAGCGCGACATCCTCGGCGCCAACGACGAGATCGCCGTCCGCAATCGCCGCCGCTTCGACGACGCCGGGATCTTCGCGCTGAACCTCGTCTCCAGCCCCGGCGCCGGCAAGACGACGCTGCTGGTCGAGACCATCAATGCGCTCCGCGGGGAACTGCCGCTGGCCGTGATCGAAGGCGACCAGCAGACCTCGTTCGACGCCGACCGCATCCGCGCCACGGGCGCGCGGGCGATCCAGGTCAATACCGGCAAGGGCTGTCATCTCGACGCAGCGCAGATCGAGCGCGCGCTGGCGAAACTGGCGCCGGCCGACGAGTCGCTGCTCTTCATCGAGAACGTCGGCAACCTCGTCTGCCCGTCGGCCTTCGACCTCGGCGAAGCGCACAAGGTGGTGGTGCTGTCGGTGACCGAAGGCGAGGACAAGCCGCTGAAGTATCCGGACATGTTCGCGGCCAGCGACCTCATGCTGCTGAACAAGATCGACCTGCTGCCGCACGTGCGCTTCGACGCGAAGCGGGCGATCGAATTCGCGCGCCGCATCCGCCCCGGCATCGAGGTGCTGCAGGTCTCGGCCACCGGCGGCGAAGGCATGACCGCCTGGCTCGACTGGCTGCGCCAGGGCGCAGGGCGCGCCCGAGAGCGGCGGCAGCAGACGATGGCGGCGCTGCGGCGGCGTGTCGCCGAGCTCGAAGCGCAGCTCGCGGCGAGCCGCTGATGCCGATCGACGGGGTCGCACTTGCCAGGCAGCAGCGGCTGCTGCGGGTGCGCGGCCGCGTACAGGGTGTCGGTTTCCGGCCGTTCGTCTACCGGCTCGCCACCGAGCTCGGGCTCGACGGCTGGGTGCGCAACGACGGCGAGGGCGTGCTGATCGCGCTCGCCGGCCAGCCGGCGTCGCTGGCCCGCTTCGACGAGCGGCTGACCGCCGAAGTGCCGCCGCTGGCGGCGATCGAAGGCGTCGCCGGGGTCGCGGGCGAGCCGCCGGCGATCGCACCGGGCTTCCGTATCGAGGCGAGCGGCGCCGGCCCGGTGACCACCGGCATCACACCGGACGCCGCCACCTGCGTTGATTGCCTGGCGGAACTCTTCGACCCCGCCGGCCGCCGCTGGCGCTATCCGTTCATCAACTGCACCCACTGCGGCCCGCGCTTCACCATCACCGCGCGGCTGCCCTACGACCGGCCGATGACCAGCATGAAGCACTTCGTGCTGTGTCCGCAGTGCCGGCGCGAGTACGACGATCCGTGCGACCGCCGCTTCCACGCGCAGCCGAATGCCTGCGCGGTCTGCGGGCCGCGGCTGTCACTCGCTGCCGCGAACGGCGCGCCGTTCGCTGCCGACGATGTGATTGCCGCCGCCGCGGAGCGCATCGCGGGCGGCGCGATCGTTGCCGTCAAGGGGCTCGGCGGTTTCCACCTGGTCTGCGACGCCCGCAACGGCGAGACGGTGGCGCGGCTGCGGGAGCGCAAGCATCGCGACCAGAAGCCGTTTGCGGTGATGGTGGCCAACATCGCGTCGGCGCGGAGCTTTGCCGCCATCGATCCGGCCGCGGCGGCGCTGCTGCAGTCGATCGAGCGGCCGATCGTGCTGCTGCCGAAACGCGCCGACTGCGATGCGCTGCTCGCCGGGGTGGCGCCGGACCTGGCGGAGATCGGCCTGATGCTGCCGTACACGCCGATCCAGTTTCTGCTGTTCCATGAGGCCGCCGGCCACCCGGCAGGCACGGTCTGGCTGGGCGAACCGCAGCCGCTGGCGCTTGTGATGACCAGCGCCAACCCCGGCGGCGAACCGCTGGTGATCGGCAACGACGAAGCGGTGGCGAGGCTCGGCGGCATCGCCGACGCGTTCGTGCTGCACGACCGCGACATCCTCGTGCGCTGCGACGACAGCGTCGTCCGGCCCGCTTCTTCTCTCCATTCGCCGGTCACCGGTCGCCGCTCACCGGTCACGTCATTCATCCGCCGCGCCCGCGGCTACACGCCCGCGGCGATCGAGCTGGGGGCTGCCGGGCCGGCCGTGCTCGCCACCGGCGCCTGGCTGAAGAACACTGCCTGCCTGACGCGCGGCGCGCAGGCTTTCCTGTCGCCGCACATCGGCGATCTCGACAACGCCGCCAGCCGCGCCGCGCTGGAAGAAGCGGTGGCGCACCTGCAGCGCGTGCTCGAGGTCCGGCCTGAAGCCGTCGCGCACGATCTGCACCCGGACTTCTTCTCGACCGAGCTGGCGCTGCGGCTGGCCGGCGAACTCGGCGTGCCGGCGATCGGCGTGCAGCATCACCACGCGCACATCGCCGCCATCGCGGCCGAGCATCGGTACCCGACGCCGCTGCTCGGCGTCGCGCTCGATGGCATCGGCCTCGGCGACGACGACGGCGCATGGGGCGGCGAACTTCTGCGGCTGGACGGCGGCGCTTGCACGCGGCTCGGCCACCTGCGCGAGCTGCCCTTGCCCGGCGGCGACCGCGCCGCGCGCGAGCCGTGGCGGATGGCGGCCGCGGTGCTGCACGAACTCGGTCGCGGCGACGAGATCGGCCTGCGCTTCGCCGCGCAGCCGGCGGCCGGCGCCGTGGCGCAACTGCTCGACCGCAAACTCAACTGCCCGCGCACCAGCAGCGCCGGCCGCTGGTTCGACGCCGCCGCCGGCCTGCTCGGCGTCAGCCGGGTGATGAACTACGAGGGCCAGGCCGCCATGCAGCTCGAAGCGCTGGCGGCGCGGCACGGCGGCGTCGCGCTCGAAGAAGGTCTGTGGCGGCTCGACGACGGTGACCTCGACCTGCTGCCGCTGTTGGCGCGGCTTGCCGACGAACCCGATGCGACGGCCGGCGCGGCGTTGTTCCATTCGACGCTGGCGGCGGCGCTTTCGGACTGGGTGGCGCTGGCGGCGCGGCGGCAGCGACTGACCACCGTTGCGCTCGGCGGCGGCTGCCTGCTGAACCGCGTGCTGGCGGCGCAGCTGATGGCGCTGCTGCGCGCGCGCGGCCTCGCCGTGCTGACGGCAGTGCAGGCGCCGCCGAATGACGGCGGCATCGCGCTCGGCCAGGCCTGGGTGGCGCGGCAGCGGTTGATGAATAGGGAGCGTTGATCATGTGTCTGGCCGTTCCGGTCAAGGTGGTCGAAATCGGCGAAGGTGATGCGGCAACCGTCGATCTCGGCGGCGTCCGCAAGCAGATCTCGCTGGCGCTGGTCGAGGACGTCGCTGTCGGCGACTACGTCATCCTGCACGTCGGCTATGCGCTGACGAAGCTCGATCCGGCCGAGGCCGAGAGGACGCTGGCGCTGTTTGCCGAGGCCGGAGTGCTGCCGTGAGATACATCGACGAGTTCCGCGACGGCGAGCTGGCGCGGGCGATCGCGGCGCAGATCGGGCGCGAGCTGCGCGCCGACCGCCGCTATCACTTCATGGAGTTCTGCGGCGGCCATACGCACGCGATCTCGCGCTACGGCATCACCGACCTGCTGCCGCCGGCGATTCGGCTGATCCACGGCCCGGGCTGCCCGGTGTGCGTGCTGCCGATCGGCCGCGTCGACCTGGCGATCGAACTCGCGCTCGAACACAAGGTGTGGCTGGCCACCTACGGCGACTGCCTGCGGGTTCCGGCGTCCGAGGGCCTGTCGCTGCTGAAGGCCAAGGCGCGCGGCGCGAAGATCGCGATGATCTACTCGGCTGCCGATGCGCTCGAACTGGCGCGTCGTCATCCCGGCGAGCAGGTGGTGTTCTTCGCCATCGGCTTCGAGACCACGACGCCGCCGACCGCGTTGGTGATCCGGCAGGCTGCCGCCGAGGGGCTGACGAACTTCAGCGTCGTCTGCAACCACGTGCTGACGCCATCGGCGATCACCAGCATCCTCGAGTCGCCGGAGGTGCGCTCGCTCGGCACGGTGCCGCTCGACGGCTTCATCGGCCCGGCGCATGTCAGCACGGTGATCGGCTCGGCGCCTTACGAGCACTTCGCGCGGGAGTACGCCAAGCCGGTGGTGATCGCCGGTTTCGAGCCGCTCGACGTGATGCAGGCAATCCTGATGCTGGTGCGGCAGGTCAACGACGGCCGCGCCGAGGTCGAGAACGAGTTCACCCGCGCCGTGACCCGCGACGGCAACGGCAAGGCGCAGGCGCTGGTCAGCGAGGTCTTCGAACTGCGCCGCTCCTTCGAGTGGCGCGGGCTGGGCGACGTGCCCTACAGCGCGCTGGCGATCCGCGAGTCCTATGCCGCCTTCGACGCCGAGCGCAAGTTCGCGCTCGAAACGAGGAAGGTCGCCGACAACAAGGCCTGCGAGTGCGGCGCCATCCTGCGCGGCGTGAAACACCCGCGCGACTGCCGGATCTTCGGCACCGTGTGCACGCCGGAGAACCCGATCGGCTCGTGCATGGTCTCGAGCGAAGGCGCCTGCGCCGCGCACTATTCCTATGGCCGCTTCCGCGAGATCGCGGTGAAAGCGGCGGCATGACGGCGATGGACGACTCGCGTGGCAAGGCGGGAAAGAGCGGCTACGTCCGGCCGCTCGACTTCAAGCATGGCCGCGTCGACATGACCCATGGCGGCGGCGGCCGGGCGATGAAGCAGCTGATCGAGCAGCTGTTCGCCACCGCCTTCGACAACGAGCACCTGGCGGCCGGCAACGACATGGCGCGCGTGCGGCTTCCGCCCGGTCGCGTGGTGATCGCCACCGACAGCCATGTGATCACGCCGCTCTTCTTTCCCGGCGGCGACATCGGCTGCCTGTCGGTGCACGGCACCGTGAACGATGTGGCGATGGCCGGCGCGGTGCCGGTCTATCTCGCCGCTGCCTTCATCCTCGAAGAAGGTTTTGCGCTCGCCGAGCTGAAACGCATCGTCGAGTCGATGGCGCGGGCGGCGCGCGAGGCCAACGTGGCTATCGTCACCGGCGACACCAAGGTGGTCGAGCGGGGCAAGGGCGACGGCGTGTTCATCACCACCACGGGGGTCGGCGTGGTCGACGAGCGCATCGACATCGGCGGCGCGCGGGCGCGGCCGGGCGACGCGATCCTGCTGTCGGGACACATCGGTGACCACGGCATGACGATCATGTCGACGCGCGAGTCGCTCGCCTTCGGCGCCGACCTGCGCTCGGACACCGCGGCGCTGCACGGCCTGGTGGCGGCCATGCTCGAACCGGTGCGGGCGGCGATGCTCGCAGATCCGGCGCGCGGCATCCATGCGCTGCGCGATCCGACCCGCGGCGGCCTGGCCACCCTGTTGAACGAGATCGCCGGCCAGGGCGGCGTCGGCATGCTGATCGACGAAGCGTCGATCCCGGTGCGGCCGCAGGTCGAGGCCGCCTGCGAGTTCCTCGGGCTCGATCCGCTGTACGTTGCCAACGAGGGCAAGCTGGTGGCGTTCGTCGCCGCCGAGGATGCGGCCGCCGTGCTGGCCGCGATGCGCGCGCATCCGCTGGGTGCCGACGCCGCGATGATCGGCACCGTGACCGACGATCCGCATCACTTCGTGCAGATGGCCACCCGCTTCGGCGGCCGCCGTGTCGTCGACTGGCTGACCGGCGAGCAGTTGCCGCGCATCTGCTGACGCCCGCCGCTTCGACCGTTGCCGCCTCTGGCGGCGCTCCGATGCGCATCCTGCTTCTCGCCGGCAGCTTCAACAGCCTGACGCAGCGGCTGTACGTCGAACTGGCGGCGCGCGGCCACGCGCTGTCGGTCGAGTTGGACATCGCCGATTCGGTGACCGAGGAAGCGGCGGCGCTGTTCGCGCCGGAACTGATCGTCGCGCCGTTCCTGAAGCGGGCGATTCCCGAGAGCGTCTGGCGGCGGCATGTCTGCCTGATCGTGCATCCCGGAATCGTCGGCGACCGCGGGCCGAGCGCGCTCGACCGGGCGATCCAGGACGGCGAAGCCGAGTGGGGCGTCACGGTGCTGCAGGCCGAAGCCGAGATGGATGCCGGTCCGGTGTGGGCCAGCGCGACGTTCCCGATGCGCGCCGGCAGCAAGTCGAGCCTTTACCGCGGCGAAGTGACCGAGGCGGCAGTGACCGCCGTGCTTGCGGCCATCGAACGTTTTGGCTCCGGCCGCTACACGCCGCAGCGCGTCGCGCCCGGCGATGCGGGCGTACGCGGCCGGGCGCGGCCGCTGCTGCGGCAGCCGGAGCGGCGCATCGACTGGGCGCGCGACGACACGGCCACGGTGCTGCGCAAGATCGCGGCGGCCGATGGCGCACCGGGTGTGCTCGATGCGCTGTTCGACACCCCCTGCCGCCTTTTCGACGCGCAGCCGGCGGCGCGCGCGGTCGACGCGGCGCCGGGCGCGGCCTATGCCCGCAGCGGCCGCGGCGTGCTGCGCGCCACCCGCGACGGCGCGATAAGGATCGGCCACTGCCGGCGCGCCGACGTCGACGCGGCGCTGAAACTGCCGGTGGCGCTGGCGTTCGCCGGGCCCTGGCAGCAACTGCCCGAGGCCGGCGACTTCGCCGAGATCGGCTACGAGGAGCATGGCCCGGTCGGCGTGCTGCACTTTCCCTTCTACAACGGCGCGATGAGCACGGCGCAGTGCGAGGAGTTGCTGGCGGCATATCGAGAGGCAGCCGCACGGCCGACGCGCGTGCTGCTGCTGGCCGGCGGGCCGGAGTTCTTCAGCAACGGCATCAGCCTCACCACGATCGAGGCGGCTGCCAGCCCGGCCGACGAGTCGTGGCGCAACATCGTCGCCATGGACGAGGTCTGCCGCGCCGTGCTGGAGACCACGGATCGCGTCGCCGTCGCGGCGCTGCAGGGCAATGCCGGCGCCGGCGGCTGCTTCCTCGCTTTCGCTTGCGACGAGGTCTGGGCGCGCCGCGGCGTCGTGCTGAATCCGCACTACAGAAACATGGGCAACCTGTACGGGTCGGAGTACTGGACCTACACGTTGTCGCGGCGGGTGAAAGCGGGCGAGCCGCAAGCGGTGATGGAGAACCGGCTGCCGGTAGGCGGCCCGCAGGCGCAGGCGGTCGGCCTCGTCGACCGCGTGTTCGACCGCGGCCGCGAGTCGTTTATGACGCAGGCGATTGCGCAGGCGCAGCAACTGGCGGACTCGCCGGATTTCAGCGTGCGGCTGGCGTCCAAGGCGGCGCGCCGAGCCGCCGACGAAGCGGCGAAGCCGCTGGCGGCGTACCGCGACGAGGAACTGGCACGGATGAAGCGGAACTTCTACGGCTTCGATCCCAGTTACCACTACGCCCGCGCCCACTTCGTGCACAAGGTG
>Ga0105090_10002031_pt1 | contig 11166 bp, 6 predicted proteins | sample PPLLak3March2015_FD_79110 | JGI IMG/M metagenome (GOLD analysis project Ga0105090, IMG submission 79110) | Freshwater sediment microbial communities from Prairie Pothole Lake near Jamestown, North Dakota, USA - PPLs Lake P7 Core (1) Depth... | ecosystem: Environmental > Aquatic > Freshwater >... | reverse complement strand
GCGAGGATTGAACTGACACCGCTTGAGTTTAGACTACTCCATTGCCTGATGCGCAACCCGGGACGCACTCTGACCCACGATCAGATTATTAGTCACGTGTGGGGATATGACTATGACGGCTACGCTAACCAGATCGCCGTCTACGTGCGTCGTCTGCGTGTGAAAATCGAAGCCGACCCTGACGATCCAAAGTACGTGCAGACTGTGCGAGGGCTGGGGTACAAGTTCATGGCAGAATAATGCAAGAACACGTACAACCCAACAAACGAATGAACCGAGCTGAACCTGCCGGCAGCCGCAGCGGTTGGCGCGCGCGCATGGCCCTGGCTCTGGCCTGCGCGCTCGCATTGCTGGGCGCGCTATCTCTGGCCGTAGGCGATGCCAGCGCGCGCACACCGTGGCCAGCAGCATGGCCGGACGCGCGCGTGATTGCTGCGGACGCGCTGCTGACCTGGAGCGATTTCTACCCTGACGGCTGGGTCACCGCCCTGCCGCTGAGCGCTGGCGTCACCGTCAACAGTCCCGACGGCTTTACAGCGGACAGCGGAAAATTTCGCGTCTCCAGCAACGGCGGCGTCTCCTGGACCGACTGGAGCAGCGCGGGCCTTAACGCCAGTCTGCCCAACCCCAGCACCCTGCACATCACTGTCAACGGCGTGACACTGCCCGACAGCCAAAACCAGAACCGGATTCAGTTCCAGATCACCACGGGCACAGGACAAGTGGAGCAGAGCAGCGCCTACGTGGTGGCTGTCGATACGGTCGCGCCCGGGCCGCCCACTTCCATGGTCAGCACGCCCAACGGCTGGACCCAGGTCAACAGCTTTCGCGAGTCCTGGACCAACCCGTCCGACACCTCAGGGATCGCCGGCGCCTATTACCGCCTGAACTCGGAACCGGTCTTCCCCACAGACGGAACCCTCGTCACGACCACCAACTTCATCAACGACATCCAGACGCCCGGCGAAGGCTCGCACGCCATTCTGGTCTGGCTGGTGGACGGCGCAGGCAATGTGGATCACCAGAACTACCGCGTCCACCTCAACGCCTTCCGCTACGATGCCACTCCCCCCACCGTGGGCGTTGCCAGCCAGGGACCGCTGGGCCAGAACGGCTGGTATACCGGCACGGTGCGGGTCGACTTCGCCCCGGCCGATGCGGCCAGCGGCGTGCTCACCTGGGGCTGGCGGCTGGACGGCTCGCCCTCCAGCACAGCCCTCACCACCGAGATCGACGCAGCAGGTCCGCACGCCCTGCTGGTGACGGCCGCCGACCGCGCTGGCAACGTCATGACGCCCATCACGCGCTCGATTGCCATCGACCCGGAGTTGCCCCAGCTCGGCTACAGTATCACGCCTGCGCTGGGCAGCCGAGGCTGGTACACAGCGCCCATCACCCTTTCTTTCGTGCTGACCGACCTGGTATCGGGGCCGGCCGGCGTCACCTGGCGCCTGAACAACAATCCGCCGTCCACCAGCAATACGGTCGTCATTGCCCAGGACGGCTTGTACACCCTGGCCGCCCAAGGACAGGACGTAGCGGGCAATCGCTCACCTGCGGCCAACCTGAGCCTGCCCCTGGACAGCCACCCGCCAGCGACGACGCTGCTGTTGACGCCGCCCCAGCCGCAGCCATCCGGCTTCTATACCCGGCCGGTGTCCCTGGTTTTCCAGGCCAGCGATATACTGCCCACCACGCCCCCCACTGCCGGCTCAGGCGTCGCCGGCACGCGCATGCGCATCAACGGCGGCCCGTGGCAAATGGCGCTGCCCCAGTCGCTCACCGTTTCTGACATTCACCGGGTCAGCTACTACAGCTTCGACGCGGCGGGCAACGTGGAGATCAGCCGGACTCAAGTGATCTCGATCGACATGGAGCCGCCCGCCGCGCCCATTGCGCCGGCCATCGAGCCGGCCGGCTGGTCAACCAGCAACTCCTTCAGCCTGATCTGGCAGAGCCCGCCCGATACCAGCGGCGTCGTGGGCGCCTCCGTCTGGATCGGCTTGGGCAGCGTCGACCCCAACGCCGCTGTCTTTTACCCCCAAACCACGCGCATCGACGGACTGGCCGCGCCGGGCGAAGGGGAATGGCCGGTGTGGATGGCGCTGCGCGACCGGGCCGGCAACCGCGGCGCCTTCGTCCAGGCTGGCGTGCTGCGCTACGACGCCACGCCCCCCACGGTACAGGCCCAGCCCAGCGGCCCCATGGGCAACAACGGCTGGTTCACCGGTCCGGTCCAGGTGGCATTGTCTATCGCAGACGCCGGCAGCGGGCCGGACGTGCTGCGCTACCGGTTGAACGGCGCCCCATGGCAGCAGACCGCCAACACAGCCACGGTGCAGATCAGCCAGCCAGGCCGGCATGTGCTCGACTACTACGGCCAAGACCGGGCCGGTTTCCTGGCCGGGCCTTATATGGCCATCGTGCGTATCGACCCGAACCCGCCGGCCGCGCCCATTGCCGTTGCCATCACACCCACAACGTGGAGTAACGTCAACCAGTGGACGCTGAGCTGGCGCAACCCGCTGGATGCCTCCGGCGTGGCGCTGGCCCACTGGAGCTGGCAGCCGCCAGCCGATCCGCAGTCTGGCCAGACGCTGCCCGCTGCTGCGCAGACGTTCGACGTCGAGGTTCCGGCTGAGGGCGTGCATGACCTGTACCTCTGGCTGGAAGATGCAGCGGGTAACGTCACCCTCGACCAGATGGCAGCGCTGCCCGACGCAATCCGCTACGACGCCACGCCGCCGGACCTGACCGTCCAAATCCAGCCGCTCCCCAACGCTGCCGGCTGGATCCGGAGTTCGGCGTTGGTCACGATTATCACGGAGGACAGCCTGTCCGGCGTGGTCAGCACTACCTGGCAATTGGATGACAACCCGCCGGAGACCAGCACCACTTTCCTGGTCAGCGAGGAAGGCATTCGCAACCTGCTGGTGCGCAGCGTGGATCAGGCCGGCAATTTCAGCCAGGAGGCGCATCAACTGCGCATCGACACCCTGGCGCCACAGGCTGAACTCACGCCTCTGCCCGTTTACTACGCCGATCCGCAGATCCCTGTACAATGGACGGGCAGCGACGGCGCGAGCGGTTCCGGGCTGGCGACCTTCGACGTGGAGGTGCGCCAGGGCGCAGCCGGCGCCTGGCAGACCTGGATTCCCGCCACCAACGCCACCAGCGGCGTCTACCCAGGCCAGCGCAGCCAGCTCTATAGCTTCCGCGTGCGCGCCAGAGACACCGCTGGCAACGTCTCCGCTTGGGCCACGGCCGGCGGCCGCAACACCGTCCTGGTCGACGCCATTGACAATGGCTCCTTCAGCACTCAGAACTTCTCCGGCTGGGACACCGCGGTGACCCTGGGGCTGGCGTTGATCCAGGAGTCGGACCTGTATCCGGGCGAAATCGTGCCAGCCGCCCGCTTGGGTAGTCCGACCTGGCAGGCATGCAGCGACCCCGGCACCATTCCCACGCTGGAATGCGGCGACTCCTGGTCTGGCATCAGCCAGCAGATCACTGTACCCAGCCTGGCGGACGTGCCGCAACCTACGCTGGAATTCTGGTACCGCCTGCAAACCTACGACCAGATCACCACAACCTCGACCATTTGGGACATTCGCTGCCCCATCGATCCGCGTCCGCCCTTCCGCTGGGTCGATTCGTTCGACGTAACTGTTCAAGCCGGCAGTGCAACCGAGGCCGACGTTCTGCTGCGCGATGGCAACAGCCTGGCCCAGTTTCCTGAGCCGATTGAGTTCCGTGATCTGAAGTGGAAGCGGGCCGAAATCGACCTGAGCGCCTATGCCGGCCAGACCATCACCTTGCAGATGTCCTCGCATAACCGGCTGGACAGCCGCTTCAACACCTGGACCGACGTCTACGGCGCGCGGGTGCGGGGCGAACTGAACCAGGTCTTCCTGCCTTTGGCGCCCATCAACACGCAGCCGGTGGTGGAAGAGCCGCTGGTTTGTTGGCCCAACAGGGGCAGCGCGCCTCTGGAGGCCGCCGATCCTTCCACCCCTGGGCTCTCCACGCCGCTGAACCAAAGCCCTGCTGAAGAGAACTCGCGATGACTCCTTCCAACGAGAGCCCTCAGCCACCCCTTCGCCCGGCTGGCGCCGCCAGCACTGCAGCAGCCGACGACGCACTGCGCGCCGACACACTGTACGAGCAGGGCATGGCCTACTATCAGCGTCGCGAGTGGCGCCAGGCATTGGACCATTTTCGGCGCCTCAAAGCCGTCGAACCCAACTGGCCCGGCCTGGACCCGCTGATCGACGAGGCAAGCTGGCTGTTGCAGCTTGAACAGGTCGATGCGCGCACTGGACTGGCGCCCCTGGAAGAGGGAGCTGATCGCAGACGCCGGCCGGCCGCTGCGTTGCGTTGGGTGGCTGTGCTGGCTCTGGTGGGCGTTGCGGTAGCCGTGGCCGCCTTGGCCTGGTGGCAGGGTTGGCTGCCCGGCGTCAGCGACCGGCTGGAATACGAAGCGCTCTACAACCGCGGGCAGTCCAGCTTGGCTGTGGGCGATTATCAGGGGGCCAAGGAGGCCTTCGGCGGCCTCGCGCTCTTGGCCCCGGAGCGTTTCGTAGCGCTGGCCCAGGAGGGGCTGGAGCGGGCAGCTAGGCTGGAACAGGTGGCCCTGGCCTACGAGGCAGCCAACGACGCAATCCTGGCCGAAGACTGGGACACGGCCGAGGCCCGGCTGCGCTCGATCCTCGCGGTCGACCCGGTCTACGCCGACGCCAGCGAGCGACTGGACTTTGTCCTGCGCCAGCGCGCGACCTCGGCGCTGTTCTACGCTGGCGTGGCGGCCTACGACGACGGCAATTTTAGTCTGGCCATCGAGCATCTGGAGCGACTCAGTGAGCTGGACGCGAGCTACCAACGCGACGCCGTGCGCGAGCTGCTCTTCGTGCTCTACCTGCGCGGTGGACGGGCGCTGCTGGCCACGCCCGACGCCAACGCTGATGTCATTCGCCAGGCGCTGGCCCGCTTCGGCAAGGCGTTGGCGCTGCGCCCGCGCAACGTGGAGGCGGCCGAGGAGCGGCAACTGGCCAATCGCTTCCTCAGCGCGCGCACAGCGTTAGATCGTGACGACTTAGCCCAGGCCAGCGTGGCCCTGGCTGACCTGCTGGCCGAGCAGCCCGACTATGCGGACGGCCAGGCGGCCGAACTGTATTATCGACTGCTGCTGCGCCAAGGCGAGGCAGCGCTGGCTGTGGGCGACGAGGCGACCGCCGCGCTGGCTTATCAGAACGCACTGGCGCTGGCGGTGCAGGATCCCTCGCAAGCCCTTAGCGCCCTGCAACAATTCCAGCCTACAGCCACACCCACCCCCTTGATCGAGACCGCGCCCACTCCCTTCGTCCAGGCGCAGACCGACAGCCTCAACGTGCGGCTGGGGCCTGGCACCGACTTCCCCATCGTCGGCCAGATCGGTGCAGGCGGCCAGTTGGCGCTGCTGGGCCGCAACGAGGCGGGCGACTGGCTGGTGGTGTGCTGCGTCGATGAAAAGCCTGGTTGGGTGGCCGCGCGCCTGGTGAGCACCGAGGCCGACATCATGGCCCTGCCAGTGGGTCTGCCTCCCACGCGCGTGCCCACCGTTGCACCCACGGTCGCGCCCACGGCCGCAGCCACCTCGACGCCCACGCCGGCAATTACGGCTGAACCGGCGCCCCAGCCTACCAGCGCCCCCCCACAGCCGCCCGCGCCCACCGAGCCGCCGGCCACGCCGACTCCGCCGCCGCGCTAGCCATGGAGACGCAAGCTCCACCCGCCCCTCAGCCCCAGCCGGCGCCCTGGTACCGCCAACGCAGCCTGCAACTGATCGTGGCCACGCTGGTCTTTCTGTCGCCGCTGTTGGCCCTGCCCATTGCCTGGTCGCAGGCCCCAGCCAGCCAGCCGCTGGCCCTGCGCGGTCAGCCGGTGTTGCGCTTACAGGCCCTGCCCAGCGGCGCAGCCACCCTGCTCTATGGTCAAACCCCTGGCAACCTGTGGCGCAGCGTTGACGACGGCGTGACCTGGGCGCGCGCCGACAACGGCCTGCCAGCGACCCGGCTGGGCGCCAACTTGCTAGTCGACTGGGCGGTAGCACCAGCCGACCCGTGGACACTGTACGCGCTGGTCCGTACCAACGGCGAGGTGCGGCTGTATCACAGCAGCGATGGCGGCAGCACCTGGCGGGCCGGCGGTCGCTGGCCGGCCGACGGCGAGACAGTTAGCTCGTCACTTGCCTACACCTTGGCGCTGTCGGCGCATGATCCCCAGTGGGTGTTCCTGGCCAGCGCGCCGCAGCTTTGGTTCAGCAGCGACGGCGGTCGGTCGTGGCGGCGCTCTGGCTTGTTGCCAGGCGACGCGGCGGACGCGCAGCGCCTGCTGCTGGCCGTGGACGCCGAACAGCCTGCCATCCTCTACATCTCGACGGGGGCCGGCGTCCGGCGCAGCCAGGATCAGGGGCTGAACTGGCAGCCGGCCGGCGACCTACCCCCGTTGGCTGAAGTTGCCAGTTTGGCTACCGCCCAGGAACGCAGCGGGCTGGTCTTTGCCGGCAGCCGCGCCGTGGTCTTTCACAGCGCCGACGGCGGCGAACGCTGGACAGCCGCCGAGCTGCCGGGCGCGGTGGGGATGGTACGCACGTTATTGGTGGACCCGCGGGTGGGCGAGACCCTGTTTGCCCTGGACGAGCGCAGCCAGCTCTTTCGCTCCGACAACGCAGGGCAAAGTTGGCAAGCGGTCAACAGCGAGGGCGGCCAACTGCTGACCGCCCTGGCCCTGAACCCGGTGCGGCGCAATCGCCTCTACAGCGCGGGCAGCGACGGCGTCTGGTCACAGCCGGTGGAACTGTTGCTGCCGACGGCGACGCCCACCGCCACACCAAGCCCTACCCCCACGCCCAGCGCCACACCCACAGCGACGCCCACCGCCACACCGACCGCCACTGGCACGGCCACGCCGTCGCCCACCGCCACACCGACCGCCACAGCGTCGCCAACCGTAACAACCACCCACAGCGCTACCCCGACCCGCACGCCTGCGCCGGCTGCGACAGCTACGGCGACGGCAACAAGCATTGGGCTCCCGGCAGCTTCGCCGCCGGCGCAGCCGACCGATACGCCATCGTCGGGCGGGGGCTCCGTTCCAACCTCTCCGCCGCCGCCCACCCCGGGCCCTATCGGCGCGCCAACCATCCCGCCGACGCCGCCGCCGCGATGAACATCAACTATGCCCGGCTGCGCTCCAACGAGCTGCGCTACAGCATTCCGGTCAAATGGCTGCTGCTGGCTATCGGCGCGTGGCAGCTCACCCAAGGCGCTACTGTGCAGGTCCAGGCCGCTGTCGGCCTGTATGCACTGTTCACCGTGGCCACAACCGTCTATTTCGCCAGTCCACTAAGCGGCCGCCTGCACGCCACCTGGCCGTATTGGCTGTCGCAGTTGGCCGATGTGCTCTTCGTCACCGCGCTGATCGCCCTGGACGAGGGCGTAGCCAGCCCACTTTACCTGTTCTACCCGGTGTTGGCGCTCAAGTCGTTGGTCTATGGGCCAGATGCGCGCTGGCTGGTCTGGCTGCCCTTCGCCTACGGTCCGCTCTACGCGCTGGCGTTGGTGGTCTCCTACGGCAGCCTGGGCTTCCTGGCCGACCCGCTTTTTCTCACACGCTACCTGCTGCTGCTGCTGTTGATTTTTGGCATCGCGGGCGCCAGCCTGGTTCTGGCCGGCCGGCTGAGCGAGGTAGACCGCCTGCAGGTGGCGCTGGCCGCGCGCAGCGAGGACCTGGCGGCCCAGGCCCGCGCCTTGCAACGCACCGCCACCGACCTGGGCGACCGCGTGCTGGAGCTGCGCGCGCTGCAAGAGGTGGCCAAGGCGCTGTCGGCCACCCTCTATCTCAACGACACCCTGCGCACTATTGCCGACCGCCTCAGCCGGCTGGTGGAGTCGCCCTACTGCGCCGTGGCGTTGCTGGACGGCCAGCGCCAGGCTGTGAGCAGCATGGTTGCGCCTGACGGCGCGGCTATGCCGCTCCCTGGTCCGCTGGCGGTGAGTGAACCGGCCAGCTTCCAGGAGGCGCTCTACTCCGGGCGCAGCCAGGTGTTGAGGCCAACGGCAGGCGCGAATGGGCATACAGGCGTGCTGGCGTTGACCCAGACCTGGCCCGTGACCGCGCTGGAGGTCACGCCCATGATGGTACGCGGCCAGCCCATCGGCGCGCTGCTGGTCGGCGTGAACAACGACGACGCCAGCAGCCGCATTCAACGCGGCCTGGTCGAAAGTTTCGCCTATTTCGCCGCCACGGCGCTGGAGAACGCCCGCCTGTTTGGCGACTCGACCGACAAACGGCGCGAGTTGGAGGCGGTGCTGGCCGGCATCGGCGATGGCGTGCTAGTGGCCGACACCGAGGGCTGCCTGGTGCTGATGAATCCGGTGGCGGCGCGGCTCTTCGTGCTGGAAGGACCGCTGGCCGGCGCGCCGATCCGCAGCCTGTTGTCCGCCGACGAACTGGTCGATCTGCTGGAGGAGACTACCGTCGCCGGCCAGGTCCTGATCCGCGAGCTGCCCATCGCGGCGGCCGGCTTTGCCAGCGACGGCCAGCCGCGCACCTTTCAGGCGCTGGCGGCGCCGCTCTACCGCGCCACCGAGGCAGGCGAGCAGGTCGGCGGCGTCGTGGTCGTGCTGCGCGACATCACCGTGCAGAAAGAGCTGGAGCGGATGAAGTCCAACTTCCTCTCGGTAGTCTCGCACGAGTTGAAGACGCCGCTGCACTCGATCAAGGGCTTCGTTGAGATCATCTTGATGGGCAAGACCGGGCCGGTCACTGACCTGCAGCGCGACTTCCTGGGCACCGTGCAGGAGCAAACCAGCCATTTGCAGCGCATGATCGAAGATCTGTTGGAGTTCAGCCGGCTAGAGTCGGGTCAGGTGCGGCTGCGGCCGGTGCCGATGCAGCCGGCCGATCTGGTCATAAGTGTGGTGGAGAAGCTAGAGCCGCTGGCCCACAAAAAGGGTCTGGCCGTCACCTGCCAGCTACCAGAGGGCCTGGGCGAGATCGAAGCCGATGTCATGCGCCTGGAACAGGTGCTGACCAACCTGGTAGAGAACGCGATCAAGTTCACCCCAGAGGGCGGCCGGGTGCAGGTGTGCGGCTGGGATCGGGGCGACACCGTGGAGATTGCGGTGATCGACAGCGGCATCGGCGTGCCGGCCGAAGAGCGTGAACGGGTGTTCGAGCGCTTCTACCAGGTAGACAGCAGCGCGCGGCGGCGCTACAAGGGCACCGGGCTGGGATTGACCATCTGCAAGCACATCGTCACGCAGCACGGCGGTCGCATCTGGGTGCAGGATGCCGAGGGCGGCGGCAGCCAGTTCCACGTTATGCTGCCTAGAGTCTTCCCGCTGGAGCCAACGCGCGAGGCCGCGCTGGACTTTGGCGCCCTGGCGTATCGCTAGACGAAATTGATTCTTGTCAAGATAAAGGGAGTATGCTAGAATAGCTATCGAAGGCGTCGGCGAGGTTTGGCTTGTTTCTCCCAGGGCAAGATACAAGACTCTCCCTCACCTCCGTGGTCAGGTGCGTTCCCCCCCGCCCGCGCACCATTGGCCTTGGTTACCTGAACGTCGCACCTTCATGTAAACAGCAGACCCGGCGCTTAGCGCCGGGTCTGCGATTCTGCGCGTAGTTCACTGGCTGCTGGCCGCTGCGACAGCGTGCAGGGCGATATCCAACTCAGATGAACTGGTGAAGAACGCCAACGAGAAACGCAGGGCATTGAACTCGCGAATGACATTGGTGATCATGCGGTGCTGTTCCCACAGTCGCTGCTGAAGGACATCATAGCGCCATCCATCCACGCGCAGGGTGACCAAGCCAGTGCCCAGAGCGGTATCGAGCGGGCTGAGCAGCGTAACCCCTGCAATCGTTTGCAGTTGGCCGACGAAGTCGCGGCGCAGTCCCTGCACACGCGCTTCGATGGCTGCCAGCCCTGCCCCCTCGACAAACTCGATGGCCTTGCCGAAGGCCAGATAGAGCGGCCAAGCCCGCGTGCTCTGCTCGAAGCGGGCGGCTGTGTCCTGCAGCAAATAACTGCGCTCCGCCCGATCGAAGGGCTGCGCCACGTCCCAGCCCAGCCAGATCGGACGCAGCCGCTGGACGTGCTCGCGCCGCAGGTAGAGCATGCCCACGCCTTGCGGGCCCAGCAGCCACTTGTGGCCGCAGGCTGCATAGAAGTCACAGTCCAGCGCCCGGACATCGACCGCGAACTGTCCCTCGGCGTGGGCGCCGTCCACCAGCGTCAGCACGCCGGCCTGCCTGGCCAGCCTGCACAGCCGCTCAATGGGCAGGCGCAGGCCGGTCAGGCAGGAAACGTGGCTGAGCTGGGCCAGTCGCGTGCGAGGGGTCAGCAGGGCCTCGAAGCGATCGACGATATCATCAGCGTTGTCGACCAGCTCCAGCCAGCGCAGCTCGACGCCGGCCCGTTCAGCCAGAGCGAGCCAGGGCACCGTGCCGCTGGGGTGCTCGTGGTCGGTCAGGATCACCTGGTCGCCCGGCTGCCAATCCAGGCCATACAGCACGATGTTGATGCCGTCGGTGACGTTGCGGGTCAGAGCGATCTCGGCCGGATCGGCATGCAGCAGGGCGGCTACCTGCTGGCGCACAGCCTCGAAGCCTTCCAGCTCCATTTGCCAGAAGATACCGGGCGAGAAGGTGCCCTGGCGTTCGATTTCGCCATAGACGCGGCGAATTTCGTCGGCCACCGGCGTTGGCATGGGGCCGAAGGTGCCGGTGTTGAGGTAGATGCTGCTGGCAAGCGCGGGGATCGCTGCGCGGATGTGGTCCAGGTTCATTGGTGTCAGCAATGTCCGATCACCAATTACTGATCACCGGTGGCCGATCGTTCTTCACTGGTCGTCAACGACTGCTCCGGCTCCAGCGGCATAATCAACGCCAGCACCAGATAGAGCAGCACCAGCGTGCCAAATGACATGAACCCCACAATCACCGCCAGAACGCGGATCAGAACGGGGTCGAGGTTAAAGTAGTGGCCAAGGCCAGCGCAGACGCCCGCGATCACCCGGTCGTTGCGGGAGCGATAGAGTCGTTTATCCATGATGCTTTCTCCTTCTGGATGGATCTGTAGCGCCGCACTGAGCGACGCAGCTTACATAGCTCAATACGCAG
>Ga0105090_10002029_pt1 | contig 11172 bp, 10 predicted proteins | sample PPLLak3March2015_FD_79110 | JGI IMG/M metagenome (GOLD analysis project Ga0105090, IMG submission 79110) | Freshwater sediment microbial communities from Prairie Pothole Lake near Jamestown, North Dakota, USA - PPLs Lake P7 Core (1) Depth... | ecosystem: Environmental > Aquatic > Freshwater >... | reverse complement strand
GCTTCGACAGGTCATCAAAAATAATGAGAGCAGGTCTGCCGGTATCTCTCAAAAATTCACCGATAGCAGCTCCTGCAAAAGGTGCATAAAATTGCATCGCCGCCGGATCAGAAGCTGTTGCCATAACCACAGTTGTATAGGCCATTGCTCCATTGTCGTCTAAAGTTTTTACGATGTTGGCTACCGAAGATCCCTTTTGTCCAATAGCCACATAAATACAGAATACCGGTTTCCCCTGTTCGAAACCTCCTTTCTGGTTGATAATAGTATCAATAGCAATAGCGGTTTTGCCGGTCTGCCGGTCGCCAATAATCAACTCCCGCTGCCCACGGCCGATAGGTATCATGGCATCAATTGCCTTGATCCCTGTTTGGAGTGGTTCATTCACCGGTTGACGGAATATTACACCCGGTGCTTTTCTCTCAAGCGGCATTTCAAATAATGTTCCTTTGATTTCACCTTTTCCATCAATCGGTTCTCCCAGCGTGTTGATCACCCTGCCAATCAATCCTTCGCCCACTTTAATAGAAGCAATCTTACCGGTGCGCTTTACTTTATCACCTTCCAGAATATCATGTGCTTCGCCCAATAAAACAGCACCTACATTGTCTTGTTCTAAATTAAGCACAATGCCTTTCAAACCGGTTTTTTCAAATTCAATCAATTCACCCGACTGTGCATTGTTCAACCCATAGATACGGGCAATGCCGTCACCGATTTGCAATACCGTTCCCACTTCCTCAAGTTGAGCGGTGTCATTAAACCCTGATAATTGCTGCCTCAAAATTGCCGATACTTCCGATGGTTTTATTTCTGCCATGTTTGGATAATTTGTTATTTCAATTAAAATCCTTTGATGTATAAATTTATATCAAACTCACGCCTTAAATTCTTGATTTGCCTGATGATGCTTGCGTCATATTGTTTATCCTCGTAAGAAAGCACAAACCCGCCGATGATTTCTTCATCTATCTTTTCTTTCAAATCAACCTGTGTACTGGCCCGTTTTTCGAGCAGGGTCAATATTCTTTTACGAAGTGTCTCATCAATCTGAGCTGCTGTAGTAATTTCAACGGTGATGATATTTTTGTGAATTTTGTATATTTCAATGAATTGGATAAAGATCTCAGGAATCAGTTTTTCCCTTTTGTTTCGGGTAATGATCAGTAAAAAATTGAGGGTAATCTCCTGTAAATGCTTACTAAAAATTTCTTTAATGACCAGCGCTTTTTTATCAGCTCTGATCACGGGACTGCGGAGCATAAAAACAAAATCCTTATTTGAATTGCAGACCTCATGAAGCAAAAGTGCATCCTGTCTGACCTTTTCCAAAACATCCATTTCAATGGTCAGATCAAAAAGCGCCTTTGCATACCTGTTGGCTATTTTAGTTTCGTTCATGCATCAATCCTCTTTGTTATCCCGAATCAATTTACATTCACCTCATCAATCAGCCTTTGAATAAACTCCTTTTGACTGTCTTTGCCCGACAATTCCTTCTTAATGATCTTTTCAGCAATTTCGATAGACAAGAGGGCTAACTGGTTTTTCATATCGTGAATGGCTGCTAATTTTTCATTATTGATGGCTTCCCTGGCATTCTCAATAATGCGGTTTCCCTCTTCATTGGCTTTAATCCTTGCCGCTTCAATGATTGATTCTTTAACTTTTCGGGCATCTCTAAGGATATTATCCCTGTCTTCTTTAGCTTCCTTCATTAATTGCTCATTGCTGAACTTTAGAGCTTTCATTTCCTCATGGGCTTTGTTGGCCGTATTCAAAGCCTCCTCAATGGTTTGTTCACGTTCTTTCAATCCCTTCATGATGGGTTTCCATGCGAATTTTGCCAGTATCCAAAGCAATAAAGAGAATGCGATGGTCATCCAGATAATCAGTCCTATGCCGGGTTGTACAAGTTCCATTTTACTTATGCTTTAAAATTTCTAAACCAAAAAAAGATCATAATAAAACCTTTACACTTCAGCCAACCGCTCAAGTGTAAAGGTTTTTGGTGCTTATTAACCCAAAAAAAGGATCAACAGGCACACAACGATTGCAAAAAAGGCAACACCTTCGATAAGAGCAGCCGCAACAATCATGTTTGAACGAATGTCTCCTACCGCTTCCGGTTGACGGGCAATCGATTCAACAGCTCCTTTACCGATCTGGCCAATGCCAATACCGGCGCCGATGGCTGCAATTCCTGCACCCAGTCCGGCTCCCATTTTTGCTATCGCAATGTCCAATAAAATTGCTAAAATTGTCATAATCTAAATATTAATTAAAAAATCAGAACTTTTTACTTGTTTTAATGATGTTCCTCCATCGCCATTCCGAAATACAGGGCTGACAATAACGTAAATACATACGCCTGGATAAATGCGACCAGTATTTCGAGCAATCCCATAAAAACGGCGAAGGCAACCGAAACGACAGAAACGCCATAGCCAATGGCAGGATTCATATTTCCAAAAATAAAGATCAAACTCATAAAGCCAAGCACTATGATGTGTCCGGCGGTAATGTTTGCAAAAAGACGGACCATGAGAACAAATGGTTTTGTGAAGACTCCCATTAGCTCAACAACCGGCATCAAAGGCACCGGAATTTTCAGCCACCAGGGTACACCTGGTGTATTCACAATATGGACCCAATAATTCTTATTTGCACTAAATGAAGTTATAATAAAAGTGAACAGAGCCATTACCATGGTTACTCCTATATTCCCGGTCAGGTTAACACCTCCCGGAAAAAATGGCACCAATCCCAGCAGATTATTAAAGAAAATAAAGAAAAAGATGGTTAGCAGGTAGGGCAAAAATTTTTCATAATTCTTCTCCCCTATCGAGGTCTTTGCTACATCATCGCGGATAAAAAGGATTAATGGCTCCAGCAACGATTGCAAGCCTTTTGGTGGCAGGCCTTTCCGTCGCACATAAGATTTCCCTATCGAAATAAATATAACAATGATCAGCACCATGCTGATCAGCATGGAAGCAATATTTTTTGTGATCGACAGATCTAAGGGAAGTTCACCGGTCTCTTCATTAATGATCTTTCCCTTGTTCTCTCCTTCAGCCTCAAGCCTGTATCCTTTATAAGCATCATGACCATGATGAAATTTACTTGACAGAAAGACATCAAGCTTACCATTTGAATAAAGAATCACTGGCAAGGGAATTGAAACATGGGTTTCACCTAAGGTCAGAATATGCCATTCATGAGCGTCGGTTATGTGTTCGATGATCATGGTTCCGGGATCGAATTCCGATTCCTGGTGACTGACAGTTGTATCATTTTCGGAGGCACCTGCTACCTGAAAAGTAAAAATGAGTATCCCTGCAATGGTTGCTGCCAAAAGCCTTCTGCCTGACCGACCGTAATTAATGATCATTTGAATAAATGCGGTTTTTAAAACGGGTGCAATTTTACAAATAAATACTTAAATAACTAAAAAAAATTATCCTCACTTTTTAATATCACGAACCTAATCAAATATTCTAATGAAAATGATTTTAGTACTAAAATCCTGCGAGCTCAAAATTATTTAAATTTATTTAACATTTGCCTTAACTTTTTTTGTTTAAGTTTGTTCCATAAAATCAAACATTTAAAATAATACACCATGAAAAAATTAATCAGCCTTATTTTTATCTTCACAGTTCTTTCTTCTTTTGTCAGGTCACAGGATCTAACTGAAGTCCTGAACTCTCATTTCAAAGCGATTGGACAGGAAAAACTGACTGCTGTCAATTCCATGAAAACGTCAGGTAAGACGATCGCTCAGGGTATGGAACTCGATTTTAACATTTTCACCCAGCGACCCGAAAAATTCAGACTTGAGGTGGATATCCAGGGCGCCAAAATGATTCAGGCATTTGATGGCGAAAAAGGATGGTTTGTTGCACCCTGGACAGGCAGTTTGGATCCCATCGAAATTTCAGGTATACAATTGAAGTCGATAAAGCAACAGGCCAATATGGATGGTATGCTCTATAACTATGCAGAAAAGGGCTACACTACCGAATTGCTGGGCAAGGAAGATATGGAAGGGACAGAAGTCTTCAAAATTAAACAGACCGATAAGGATGGCGATGTTTACTATTATTTTATTGATGCTGAAAATTTCGTATTGCTGAAAACTTCTTCAAAAGTGAAAATGGGCGAATCGGAAGTCGAAAGTGAAACCTTTTACAGCAATTACAAGGAATTTGAAGGAATGATGATGGCTTATAGTTTTGAAAGTAAAACCAACGGGCAAACAGTCAGCCAGATCAACATCAGTAATATTGAGTTGAATCCTGAAATCGATCCTGCAATCTTTACTATGCCTCCAAAACAGGAAGTCCCTGCTGAAAAATAACCAGCTGAATCAAAATAAGAATTTGAATATTTAACTCCGATAAAGATTACGTCCTCTATTTAAAAATTTATTATTCAAAAAGCCATGAAAAGACCAGGTTTAGTTTTATCCTTTTTTGCATTGATGTTCGTGACTAATCATACCATTTCACAGACCGAAGGCGAAATCAAGGTAGACGAAAACACATTTGGAGCTATTGAAGTGCGCCATATAGGCCCTGCTGCCATGAGCGGAAGGATTGCTTCATTGGATGCTGTTCAAAACGATCCCCGCATCATCTATGCCGGAAGCGCAAGTGGCGGCCTTTGGAAAACGACGAACGGCGGAGTTATTTTCAAACCCATCTTTGATAAATACAATCAAAGCATTGGCGCTATTACTATTGATCAGAACCATCCCGATACAGTTTGGGTGGGAACAGGAGAGAGCTGGGTCAGAAACAGCACCTCAGTGGGTGATGGGGTTTATAAAACTACGGACGGAGGAGAAAACTGGAAAAAGGTTGGACTGGAAAACGCAGAACGGATCGGTAAAATTATTGTCCATCCTAAAGATCCAAATATAGTTTATGTAGCTGCCCTGGGTCATCTCTGGAACAGCAATGAAGAGCGAGGTATTTTTAAAACCACTGATGGTGGCGCTACCTGGGAAAAAATCCTATACATAAATGACAGCACTGGTTGCTCCGATCTGGCGATTGATCCTGAAAATCCGGAAATCCTTTACGCTGCCATGTGGCAGTTCAGGAGGTATCCCTATTTCTTCAACTCAGGTGGACAAGGAAGCGGCCTCTACATCAGCCGGGATGGTGGAACCAACTGGTCAAAAGCAACTGAAGGGTTACCAACCGGAACCATCGGGAGGATTGCATTAACTGTATCACCGGCTAAACCGGATATTGTTTTTGCAGTTATAGAATCCGAAAAATCCGCACTTTACCGCTCTGATAACAAAGGAAATTCCTGGACGAAAATGAATGATAATCCTGATTTAGGATCCCGTCCGTTTTACTTCTCATTTTTGCTTGCCGATCCGGTTGATACAAACCGCGTTTATAAACCAGGTTATTACCTGAGTTATAGCGAAGATGGCGGAAAGACTTTCAAAGCCACCTATGTTGCCGGAGGTAGCGTCCATAGCGATATTCATCCTATCTGGGTCAGCAAAAAAGATCCAAGCCTGATGTATGTAGGAACAGATGGCGGACTGTATGTTTCGAATGACCGTGGAAGTTCGTGGCGGTTCATCCGTAACCTGCCTGTTTCGCAGTTTTATCATGTAACGGTGGATAATAAAAAACCTTATTATGTCTATGGAGGACTTCAGGACAATGGATCCTGGATGGCGCCATCCAAAAGCCCGGGAGGAATAGAAAACCGGGATTGGAGCAACGTGGGTGGTGGAGATGGATTTTATGTATTTCCTGATAAGTATGATGAAAACATTATTTACTGGCAATACCAGGGAGGCAACATCATGCGCAAAACGATGGATACCCGTGAGACCAAAGAAATAAAACCCTTTGCTAAAGAAGGAGAAACAGAATTGCGTTTTCACTGGAATACACCCGTTGTATTCAGCCCGACAAGAGATGCAATGTATGTCGGTGCGCAGTATTTATACCGGACTACAACCAAAGGTGACGTATGGGAAAGGATTTCACCCGACCTTACAACCAACAATCCTGAAAAGCTTAAACAATTGCAAACCGGTGGAGTAACTATTGATAACACGACTGCTGAAAACCACTGTACAATTTATACGATCAATGAATCTGCCCTAGATCCGGATGTAATCTGGGTAGGTACTGATGATGGCAACCTTCAGATCACCAAAGATGGAGGCAAATCGTGGACGAATGTAGCAGCCAATGTTTCCGGCCTGCCATCAGGCACATGGGTAAGTTATGTTTATCCTTCCCGTTTCGATAGGGGGATGTGCTATGTAACTTTCGACGGGCACATGACGGGTGATATGAAGCCCTATTTATTCAAAACCATGGATTATGGACAAACCTGGGTTTCGATCGCTGATGAAAACGTTAAAGGTTTTTGTCATGTAATATTAGAAGACCTTGTGAACCCTGAGCTATTATTTTTAGGTACTGAATTCGGGCTCTTTGTTTCCATTGATGGCGGCAAAGTCTGGTCGCAATTTAAAGGCAACATGCCTAAAGTTCCCGTGCGCGACCTCGTGATACAGGAAAGGGAAAACGATCTGGTGATCGGAACTCATGGCAGGGGAATTATGATCATTGACGACATCACACCCTTGCGCCTCCTGTCGGAAGAAATTTTGCAAAAAGATGTGGCGTTCCTTGACTCACGGCCATTTGAGCTCGGGCATCTCGACTGGGAGCAGGGATGGGTGGGTGATGATGAATTTACCGGCTCCAATCCGCCCGGATCAACACTCATTAATTATTACCTTAAAAAACGTCATGTTTTTGGAGATATGTTTATCGAAATTTACAATGACAAAGGTGAAAAAATTAAGGAATTACCTGCCGGCAAGAGGAAAGGATTAAACAGGGTTTATTGGCAAATGCAGATGAAGGGACCCAAAGTTCCGCGGTCTCCTTTGCTTTCACCGCAAGCCATGTATGGCCCATCCTATCCTCCGGGAAAATATACTGTCAAAATTATAAAGGGAGATCAAACCTATGAAGGGCAGGTAACGGTAGTATACGACCCGACCATTCCGCATAGCATGGCCGACCGTGATAAACGTTACGAAATCCTGATGAAGGCTTACAACCTGCTCGAAGACCTTGCTTATACTGATAATGTGGTAACCGAAATCCGTGACCAGGCAAAGGAAAAATCAGCAAAAGCCAACAATAAATCCTTAGGTAAAAAGCTTACAGTTCTGTCGGAAAGCATGGAAACACTTCACAAAGAACTTGTCGCTACCAATGTTACTTCTGCCATTACCGGTGAGGAGAAACTCAGGGAAAAGATTGGGGATATTTACAGCGCTGTGAACGGTTACCAGGGACGACCGACGCAAAACCAAATGGACAGGCTGCAAATATTATCAAAACAAGTTACCGAAAAGAAAACAAAGCTTGAACCCATTTTGACAACTGATATTCCCAACCTGAATACACAATTGGAAAAGGAAAAGATCGATCCTTTCAAGCTGACGACAAAGGAAGAATTTCTGAAAGAGGATTAGCTTAACTCAGGATTTTTGATCTGTTTGGGATTTTTGGGATTTACTGATCGTTCTTTCAATCGATTTGTGAGATCAACCAATCATTAAAATTATCATCTTTTGCTTTAACAATAAGTTCTGCTAATGCAATCCTGTTTACGAAATACCTGAAGATGTAATGGTACTTTTCATAGCTGCCTCTTTCCGGGTCTTTCATCAATTCAATCATTTCATTTTTACCCAGAATAACCCTGGATTTTTTAAACTGGTCGGCAGCATAAAGGGCGAATCCTTCATAAAACCATACCGGGCCCATGGCTTCTTCGTTGCCGTTTAAAATCCTGATATGCAACCGGTGAGCTATTTCGTGGGTGAGAAGCTTTTCGTATGAATCTTCTTCAATTCCTTCAGGGTAAACCTGTGCATAAAACTCTGGAGAAACTGCTACCAAAGTTCGTTTTTCGAGGGCGGCGCAATAAGTGTCTGGTAATTCGATGGATGTGTCGGCTTCTGCAAGTATTAATAAAGCATTATTGAACTCTCTTTTATTGTCGAAAATCATCACGCTGTCGAAAAAGGATTCTTTGGTCAAATCCTGCCAGCTATTCTTTTCCGCAAAACTTCTTATGTTTCTTACCGCTCCATCCAGGTAGGTCTGAAACTCAGACTTTCTTTTTTCCATGCTTCCTGACAATATCAATTGTTTCGCCTTGGCCTGGTCATTTTGATCCGATCTTTTTTCGTTTTCTTTATCCTGTGATTGAAAATTACAGGAGACTATCATCACTATAATTAAAGGTATCAGAATTCGTCGCATAAATTGAATTTATTCTAAGGCGTAAATTTAATTGTAAAGTTACAATTCCGTTTTGCTATTTTTGCTTTTCATTCCCCAATCATGAAAATTAAATATTCTTTTATCGCCTGCTGTATCATCGCTTGCATTTTCATTTTCTATCGTTTGAGCTATTCCGAACTGGGTAACAAAGACCGGCTTAAAGTAACCACCTGGGATGCGCTGGGTTATTACATGTACTTGCCATCCCTGTTTATTTACCACGACATGAAAGAGTTAAAATGGTTTCCTGCCATCGACAAGGAATATGAAGTATCAGGTGGTTGGTTTTACCAGGCAAATCCTTATAAAGACGGCCCTTATGTTTTTAAATATCTGGGTGGTGTGGCAATCCTGGAAATTCCTTTTTTTCTGGCTGGTCATGTTGCTGCCGGTATACTTGGGTATAAAACCGATGGGTTCTCACCCCCCTATCAATGGGCAATTGTATCGGGGGCGATTTTCTATTTTATGGTCATGCTATTCTTCCTTAGGAAAATACTGCTGAAGTTTTTCGACGATCGGACAACGACCCTCGCTCTGTTATTGCTTTGCCTTGCCACCAACATGATCCAGTATGTTTCCATCGACAGCGCTCAGAGTCATTCATACATTTTACCATTGTACGCTTTGATCCTTTATACCACCATCAAATGGCATGAAAAACCGAAAATCATCTGGGCAGCCCTTACCGGTTATATCATCGGGCTGGCAACCATCAGCCGGCCGACAGAAGCCATTATGCTGTTTATCCCATTGCTCTGGAATACCCATACAAAAGAATGTTCGAAGGAAAAGTGGAGTCTGTTTTATAAGTACAGATCTCACCTTGCGATTGTGATTTTATCCGGATTTATGGGTATACTGCCTCAGCTGATCTACTGGAAATATATCACGGGATCATTTATTTACGATGTGGGAAGCAAATGGGACTTCCTCACGCCACACCTGAGGGTTCTTGTTGGCTGGGAAAAGGGATGGTTCATTTATACACCGGTCACGATTTTTTTTATCATCGGGATGTTCTATATCAGGCGGTTTCCATTTAAAAATGCTGCCATTACCTTTTGCCTGCTTAACATTTACATCATCATATCCTGGCATGTATGGAGGTATGGTGGCAGTTATTCCACCCGTGCGCTCGTTCAAAGCTATCCCATATTTGCCCTGCCATTTGCCGCATTTATCAGCAGGGTAAACCAAACCAACTGGCGATATGGGTTTTATGTGCTGGGACTGTTTTTCCTGTTTGTGAACCTTTTCCAGATAAGGCAATACAACGATACCATTCTGCATTACGACGACATGAACCGAAAGTATTACTGCAGCATCTACCTGAACAGTCATCCTACTCCCCTCGACATGAGCCTGCTCGATACACCAGAAATGCTGAAGAGTGAAAAAGGCTATAAATCCGAAACAATCCTGTCCGTCGATACGCTTATAAACCTGCAATTTCCGGGTGATGATTCGGCTAAGATGACAGAAATACCCTTGAGCAGGTATTTCCAAACCGGCTCCAAGGGGGATGCATGGCTGAAGATTGAATCGCAGGTAAAAGTGACCACTGGCTTTCATACAGCATGGCTGAATGCTGAGCTTCGGTCAGGCGATGCCCTAAAGCAGAATCGTATCCGCCTCTTCAGCCCCATCAGCCAAAAAGGAGCAAGCAATAAATATGAATTTTATGTTAAAGTACCAGCTGGTTTCCCACCTTCCGTCCTGAAGCTTTTCCTCTCTTCACCTGCCGATTTTGAAGGAGAGGTTGAAAGGCTAAAGATTACCCTATTGAAAAAACAGCAGTAATCATTTGGTTGAAATTGGAAAGTTGAAAGTTGAAATTGGTGGCGTTGTAATTGCCGGTTTTCCTTTGGGCGGCTGGTGTGTCTTTCGCCACAAATAATAAGCCTGGGCTGCGACGCATTAATCCAGATCAAGGGAAATGCTTATACATTCTTTAACCAGGCCTATCAAATCATCGGGAAGAGTTCCAATTTTTTTTATCAATCTTTTATTATCAATTGCCCTGATTTGATCGATCATTATATCGCAATTCTCCTGCAAATTAGCCATGCCTTTCTTTAAATGCACCCTCAATATATCTGCCTTTTTTTCAATGTTTGTTGTAATCGGGCATACGATTGTTGAAGGATGAGGAATTTTATTCAGAAGATTAGTCTGAACAATCAATACAGGTCTTGTTTTTCCGGGTTCAGTTCCTTGTTGCGGGTTCAAATCGGCAATCCAGATTTCAAATTGTTTAATCGCCATAATCTATTCTTTCAAATTCATAAAGAACGGCTAAAGAATCCTTTTTCACAAGATCAGATTCGCTTTTAAGTTTTTTCTCAAGGATAATTCTTCGCTGATGGCGGTTATAATAGTCGATCGCCTCGTTAATATATCGATTCCTGGTTTTTTTGACCCGGGTAAGGATTTTCTCAGTTTCTCCAAAGATGGAGTCGTCAATTTTTAATGATACAGTTTTCATTCTACAACTTTTATATCACAAAAGTATATCAAAATAGTATATCATCAACTATCTATGGCAAACAAAATTTCCAGCATGCGGCACAATAGTGACCTTTTGGTGGCTGGCGGAAGAATGGATAGAAGTTTCAAACTTGCGGTGGCGGAGGGCGTATTAATGCACGATAGACATTGCTGTAGGTCGCTTATTTAATCACACTTTACTGTTAACCGGACATCATTAAATATTTTCCATACTGCATGGTCAAAGGCCTTTGGTGAGATATCGCATTGGATAATTTGTTTATTCCTTTTAGGGCAGAAATACTCCTTCACCTTTATGTTGAGT
>Ga0105090_10002028_pt1 | contig 11173 bp, 14 predicted proteins | sample PPLLak3March2015_FD_79110 | JGI IMG/M metagenome (GOLD analysis project Ga0105090, IMG submission 79110) | Freshwater sediment microbial communities from Prairie Pothole Lake near Jamestown, North Dakota, USA - PPLs Lake P7 Core (1) Depth... | ecosystem: Environmental > Aquatic > Freshwater >... | reverse complement strand
CGGCATCATTGTGCAAGTCCGCCTTGAGCGGAAAGCCTTAAGTGTCGCGGCCTTCCCCAAATATTGCTCCATGTCGAGAGCAATGGTCTGTGACGGCACAGGCGGGTGGCGCCTCCCCCCTTCTCTCCCCCGGCGACGCGCGGCGGCATTACCGCATGCTGCGCCGCCAGATGCCCGCAGGCGAGCGTGCCGACGCCGAGCGCGCCATCCGGCGCGAACTGCAGCGGCTCGGTCTCTGGCGGCGTGGCCGGCGCATCGGCGTCTACCTCGGCATGCCCGGCGAAGTGAACCTCCGACCCGCTTTCGCGGACGCGTGGGCGCGTGGCGCGCTGCTCTACGTACCCCGGATCCGCAACCGTCGCTCGGGCGAGATGTCCTTCGTTCCGCTGCACCCTGGCGCCCCGCTGCGACGCAACGGGTTCGGCATCGACGAGCCCGTCGGGGCCGGCCGTATCGCACTGCTCGCGCTCGACGCGGTGCTCGTGCCGCTCGTCGCGTTTGATTCGAGTGGCCACCGCCTCGGCATGGGCGCGGGCTTCTACGATCGCGCGCTGCGCCGGCGTCTCGATCGCTCGCAATCGTTTCGACGGCCGCGCCTGCTCGGCGTCGCGTACGCAATGCAGCAGGCGGCCGCGATCGAACGAGCGCCCTGGGACGTCGCGCTCGACCTCGTCGTGACCGAGTGCGGCACCCTCCGTTGCGACTCCGTTCCATCCTGAAACCTGAATCGACATGAACCACTGGCTGCTCAAATCGGAACCCGGCGTGTTCGGTATCGAGGACCTCGCACGCGCCCCGAAGCGCACGACGGGGTGGGAAGGCGTGCGCAACTACCAGGCGCGGAACATGCTTCGGGACGATTTCCGCAAGGGTGACCTCGCTTTTTTTTATCACTCGAGTTGCGAGGTTCCGGGCGTCGCCGGCATCGTGAAGGTGGTGCGCGAAGCGTATCCGGACCCGACGCAGTTCGACGCGACGAGCGAGTACTACGACGCGGCGAGCACGCGTGAACACCCGCGCTGGTGCTGCGTCGACGTGAAACTCGAAACGCGAATAGAGCCTGTAATTACGCTGTCGGAGCTGCGTGAGCACGCGAGCGGCGCGTTGCGCGACATGATCGTCCTGAAGCGCGGCAATCGTCTTTCGGTGACGCCGGTGAGTGCCGCCGAGTGGCGCTGCATCGTCGCGTTGCGACGCTGAACGCGCTCGTCGAAGTCGACGCAGGGCGACTCGTGCCGGGACCCCCTACCAAAAAAATCGTGACGACGGTATTGCATTTCTTTTTTCAATTCTGTAAATACTGCGCCCGGGACTAACCCGACATGGAGATTTGATCATGGCAGCTAAGGCAAAGAAGGCGACCAAGAAGAAGGCCACCAAGAAGAAGGCGGCGAAGAAGAAGTAAGGTCGCATAAGATGAGGCGGCGATCCTTCGCAAGATAGACCGCCGCCGAATCCGAAACGAACGACTGTGCCCGCGCAAGCGGGCACAGTTGTATCTGGGATCCGGAAAGCACGATGAGCCAGGATACGCAGAAGCAACGTGCCGCCGCCGCAGCCATCGCGCACGTCCGCGCCGGCACGGTGATCGGCGTGGGCACCGGGTCGACCGTGAACTACTTCATCGACGCGCTCGCCGCGATGCAGCAGCGGATCGCGGGCACAGTCTCCAGCTCCGAGGCCAGCACGCAGCGCTTGCAGGCTCGCGGCATCCCCGTCCTGGACCTGAACACGGTCGAGGAGCTCGATGTCTACGTGGACGGCGCCGACGAAGCGACCCGCGGCCTGCACCTGGTCAAGGGCGGCGGCGGCGCGCTGACGCGCGAAAAGATCGTCGCGGCCGCCTCGCGCCGCTTCGTCTGCATCGTCGACGAGGCGAAGCTCGTGGCCCAGCTCGGCCGTTTCCCCCTCCCCGTCGAGGTGATACCGATGGCCCGCGCCTACGTGGCACGCGAGCTGCGGCGCCTCGGCGGCGATCCCGCCTGGCGCGAAGGCGTCGTGACCGACAACGGTGGACACATCCTGGACGTGCGGGGACTCTGCATCACCGACCCGGTCGGCCTCGAACGCGAGATCAACCAGGTCGCCGGCGTCGTCTCCTGCGGCCTTTTCGCACAGCGCGGAGCCGACCTGCTCATCGTCGGCACCGACTCCGGCGTGCAGTCGCTCGAGCCCAGTGGCCGCTGACGCGCAGGCCACCCGCGAACTTGCGGACCTGCTCGGGCCGGACCTGCTGGTCACGCCCGACGCCTGCGTCGCCTTCGATTGCGACGCCCTCACCGCTCACCGCCACCCACCTGAACTCGTAGCGCTGCCGACCACGGTCGAGCAGGTGCAGGCGATCCTCCGCGTCTGTCATCGGCATGGCGTACCCGTGGTCGCGCGCGGCTCGGGCACGGGCCTCTCGGGAGGGGCGCTGCCCGTGGCCGGCGGATTGCTGCTCGTGCTGTCGCGGCTGAACCGGATCCTCGAGATCGATGCCGAGCGTTGCATCGCGCGCGTGCAGCCGGGAGTGACCAACCTCGCCATCTCCGATGCCGCGGCGCCTGACGGCCTGTACTACGCCCCCGACCCGTCGTCGCAGGTCGCGTGTTCGGTCGGCGGCAACGTCGCCGAGAATTCCGGTGGGGTGCATTGCCTGAAATACGGGCTGACCGTGCACAACGTGCTCGAGGTGAAGCTGGTCACGATGGCGGGTGACATGATCACGCTCGGCGCGGACACAGGCGAAGCGCCGGGCCTGAACCTGCTCGGCGTGGTGATCGGCTCCGAGGGCATGCTCGGGGTCGTCGTCGAAGTGACGGTGCGCCTGCTGCCGCTGCCCGGGCGCGTGGAACTGCTCCTCGCTGCATTCGACGACGTCGGTCGTTGTGCCGATGCCGTTGGTCGCCTGATCGCGGCCGGCGTCGTGCCCGCGGGCCTGGAGATGATGGATGCGCCCGCAATTCGCGCCGCCGAGGCTTTCGCGCAATGCGGGTACCCGCTCGATGCCCAGGCCTTGTTGCTTTGCGAAGTCGATGGCCTCGCCGCCGACGTCGAGCACGAACTGGGCCGTGCGCAGGACCTGCTGCTGGCGGCCGGGGCCTCGAGCCTGCGGATCGCCGCCGACGCCGATGAGCGCCGGCGCATGTGGTCGGGACGGAAGTCCGCCTTCCCGGCAGTCGGCCGCCTGGCGCCGGACTACTACTGCATGGACGGCACGATTCCGCGCAGGCATCTCGCGGCGGTCCTCGAGCGCATCGCCGCGCTGTCGCGCGAGTATCGATTGGCCGTGGCCAACGTGTTCCACGCCGGCGACGGCAACCTGCACCCGTTGATCCTCTTCGACGCCGGCCAGGACGACGAACTCGCGCGCGCCGAGCGCTTCGGCGCCGAGATCCTCGAGGCCTGCGTCGCGGCGGGCGGCACGGTCACCGGCGAGCACGGCGTCGGCGTCGAAAAGCTCGGCCCGATGTGCTCGCAGTTCGGCGCGCCGGAGCTCGAGGCCTTTCACGCGCTGAAGCGCGCGTTCGATCCCGCCGGCCTGCTCAATCCCGGCAAGGCCGTGCCGACGCTGCAGCGCTGTGCCGAGTACGGCGCGATGCGCGTGCACGGCGGTCACCTGCCCTTCCCGCACCTGCCGCGATTCTGAGCCGTGCCGCGATGACGACCCTCCCCGACCATGACCGGACCGCGGAACTCGTCGACGCGGTCCACGCGGCAGAAGCCGCCGGCCGACCGTTGCGCATCGTCGGTGGGGACACCAAGCGCTTCTACGGTCGTCCCGTGCACGGACTGGACCTGACGCTCGCGGGACACACGGGCATCGTGACCTACGACCCCGGCGAACTCGTGCTGACGGCGCGGGCGGGCACGCGGCTCGCCGACGTCGAGGCGTTGCTGCAGTCGCACGGCCAGCGCCTGCCGTTCGAACCGCCCGCATTCGGCGCGGCAGCGACGATCGGCGGCACCGTCGCGTCGGGGCTCGCGGGTCCCGCCCGCGCCGCGCGAGGACCGGTACGCGATTACGTGCTCGGCACCCGGCTGCTCGCGAGTGGCGGCCGCGTCCTGCGCTTCGGCGGCGAGGTGATGAAGAACGTGGCGGGCTACGACGTCTCACGGATGCTGGCCGGGTCGCTGGGCATCCTCGGCGTGATCCTCGAAGTCTCGCTCAAAGTGCTGCCGCTGCCTGTCGCGACGCGCACGCTGTGTCGACGGCTCGATGCCGGCGCAGCGATCGAGCACCTCGCCGCAGCGGCCCAGCGCGGCGCACCGGTCACGGGCAGCTTCTGGTGCGACGGCGAGTTGAACGTGCGCCTCGAGGGTGCCGAGGCGGCGCTCGATGCCGCGGCGCAGATCGTCGGCGGCGACCGGCTCGCGGACGGGGCGGCCGCGCAGCTCTGGCGCGACGTGCGCGAGCAGACCCACCCGTTCTTCGCAGCCGGGCACGACTTGTGGCGCGTCACGCTGTCCTTGCGCGCACCGCTGCCTGCAGCCGCGGCTGGACGCATCGCGTTCGAATGGAACGGCCTGCAGCGCTGGGCCGTCGGCGAGGATGCCCTGCAGTCCTTGATGCAACAGGCTGCTGCCCCAGGTCAAACGACTCTGTTTCGCGCTGCGCGAGACGCCGGCATCGCCGACCGCGAAGTGTTCGCGCCGCTGCCCGAGCCGCTGCTGCAGCTGCACCGTGCCGTGAAAGCGACGTTCGATCCTGGCGGCATCTTCAATCCGGGCCGGATGTATCGGACACTCTGAGGCAATGTACTCGCGCCCAGCCGGACACCTCGCAGATTCACCGCTTGCCCAGGAGGCACGCGACCTGATCCGCAGCTGCGTGCACTGCGGGTTCTGCCTGCCGGCCTGTCCGACCTATCGCATCACGGGCAACGAGCTCGACAGTCCGCGCGGGCGCATCTACCTGATCAAGGAACTGCTCGAACGAGGCGCGACCAATGCCACGGCACGGTCGCACCTCGATCGTTGCCTGACCTGCCGTGCCTGTGAATCAGCCTGTCCGTCCGGGGTGCAGTACGGCCGCCTCGCCGATCTCGGTCGCGAGTTGCTCGAGCGCGAACCGCCCGCGCCTCGTTCGCCGCGGCACCGTTTCATCCGCTTCGCCCTGGTGATCGTGGCAACGCGGCGTTCGCTGTTCACTCCCCTGGTGCGAGCCGCCCGGTGGGCACGGCCCGCGCTGCCTGGACGCATGCGCCACCTCGTGCCGCCCCGCGCGGCGACACCGGCGAACTGGCCCCCTGTGCGGCATACGCGACGCATGGCCGTCCTCGAAGGCTGCGTGCAGCCGGGACTCGCGCCGCAGGTCAATGCAGCAGCCGCGCGCGTGCTGGACCGCCTCGGTGTCTCGTTGATCACAGCCGACCGGGTCGGGTGCTGCGGCGCGCTGGACCATCACCTGGGGCGCGTCGATCCGGCACTGGACAAAGTGCGGCGCAACGTCGTTGCCTCCAGCCGACTGCTCGACGAGGGCGTGACGGCGATCGTCAGCACGGCAAGCGGCTGCGGCGTCTTCGCCAAGGACTACGGGTACGTGTGCCGGCACGAGCCGGAGCACGTGCGCGAAGCCGCGCGGCGCGTCGCCGAGGCGACGCGCGATCTGTGCGAGGTGATCGATCCCGTCGCGCTGCAGCGAGCGGCCCCCGAACGCACGCAGCCGTTGCGCGTCGCCTGGCAGTCTCCCTGCTCGCTGCAGCACGGCCAGCGCGCGACGACGACCGGCAAGGTCGAGGCACTGCTGCGTGCCGTGGGTTGCGAGCTGGTCCCCGTCTCCAACCCGACGCAGTGCTGCGGTTCAGCGGGCACGTATTCGCTGTTGCAACCCGGGCTGTCGCAGGACCTCCGTTCGCGCAAGCTCGAGTCGCTGCTCGGCAGCGAGCCGCAGGTCATTGCAACGGCGAACATCGGCTGCCAGGACCACTTGCGCAAAGCCAGCCCCGTGCCCGTGCGGCACTGGATCGAGATCGTCGACGAAGCGCTGCTCGCCTGAGTGGCTGCAGACCGCTACCCGTTCAACGGACTGCCACGACGATATAGCGCGGCGTCCGTGTGCCCGGCAATCCGTTGACGGCAGACATGCGTTCGACCGCCGCGATGCGGAAGCCCACCGCTTCGAGCAGGTAGGGCACGGTCGCCAGCGTCTGGCACGCCGAGAGGGGCAGGACGTCGATCTCCGTCTCCCACGAACCGGGCCAGCCGTCGCGTCCGTAGAGGCCATCGATCACCACCGCTGCCCCGCCCGGCCTGAGCCAGCGATGCCAGTGACGGAATGCAGTCAGCGGATCGAAGAGACCGTTGACCAGCTGTCGCGATGCAACGACGTCGAACGCACCTGCGGCGAACTGTTGTCCGTCCTCTGCGCCGTCGCAGAAGCCCGGCACGGCAGTGACATGCGCAAGCTCGGGTTGGCTGCGCAGTACCTCGAGCATCGCTGGTGATGGCTCCAGCGCCGTCAGGGTGAGTCCCGGCCGGCGCGAAAGTATCCTGCAGAGCGTTCCCGTGCCCGCGCCGGCGTCCAGCACTGACGCGCCCGGGCGAAAGGCCCAGACGCGACTGATGTCCGCGAGGTATGCGTCCTCCTCGTCGGGCGTCAGCCTGCCGAGTCCACGCTGCGCATGGTACTTGCGGGCCTCGACGTCATCGTAACGGGCGGCATGGCGGCGTTGCGCCAGCGCCCGGCTGCCGTGCCAATCCATGTCTCCCCCTGGCTGCTGCGTCAGTCCATGATCAACTGGGTCTGGGTCACCACGGCGCAGAGCTTGCCTGCGGCGTTGCGGATTTCCGTATGCCAGACCATCGTCGTGCGGCCCCGATGCAGCGGCACGCTTTCGCCGCGCACCCGGCTGTGCATGCGCGCGGCCGCCATGAACTTGGTGCTCGAGTCGGTCGTCGTCGTCCGCTGGCCCGGCTGCATGTTCAGGAACGTACCGACCGCGCCGAGGGTATCCGCGAAACCCATGTAGACACCGCCGTGCAGGATTTCGCCGGTCGTACAGATTTCCGGACGCGCGTCGAGTTCGGCCACCACCCGCGCCGGTCCGGCCTCGAGCAGCCTGACGCCGAGGTAGCCCGGATAAAGACGGTCGAGCAGTGCCTGCAGCTGTGCGAGATCCACGCCGGGCTCCTCTTGCCAGGTTAAGCCCGAAGTATCACCCGCGCGACGCAGCGGCGGCGAATCCTTCACTGCCTGGCGCGCGCCGCCGCGATGGACAGTGCCGCAGCCTGCCCCGACGATGCGGGATTCTGTCCCGTGACGAGCCCGCCATCGGCCACGGCAAAGGGCTGGAAATCCGGGCCGCTCTCGTACTTGCCGCCGAGTTCCCGCAGGCGCGTCTCGAGCAGGAACGGCACCACCTGGTCGAGGCCGACGGCTCGCTCCTCGGTGTTGGTGAAACCCGCCACGCGCTTGCCCGCGACGACCGGCTTGCCGTCATCGAACCTGGCAGCGACGAGGCCTGCCGGGCCGTGACAGACCGCACCGACGACGTCGCCGCGCCCGAGCGTCGTCGCGACGAGTTGCGCGAGCGTGTCGCTGGTGGGCAGGTCCCACATCGTGCCGTGCCCGCCAGGCAGGAAGACGATGTCGTACGTCCCTCGTGCGGCCGCCTCGAGCGCGACCGTAACTTCGAGCTGGTTGCGCAGCTTCTGGTCGTTCATGTAACGCACGACGCTGGCCGGATGCTCGCCGCCTTCCTGCTGCAGGCTGCGCGGGTCGATGGGTGCGCGGCCGCCGCGGATCGACGCAACCGTAACGTCGGCCCCGGCGTCCACGAACTTGTAGTACGGCGTGGTGAACTCCTCCAGCCAGAAGCCCGTGGGCTCCGGCGTGTTCCCCATCTGCGCGTGCGACGTCAGCACGATGAGAACCTTGAGCGTCGTCGGTGTCATGACAATTCCTCTTTGCTCACACTGCCAGGAGGCGCACTGCCCAGGTCGCCGCGATGGCGAGCTGGACCACGAAAGCCGTGAAACGCATCGTCACCGCGAGCGATGAGACCGACGCCAGGTGAACCAGGGACTGGGCGACCCTCGCGCCCAGCAGCACGGGAGCCAGCGGATCGGTGATGACGGTCCGGTCGGCAACCGCGGCCACGAGCATCAGTCCGCCGAAGATCGGCAAGCCCTCGATGCAGTTGGCGTGCGCCCGCGCGAGCCGCTGCATGAACGGCGACAGGGTCGAGTTTGCCGGGTCGAAGCCGTTGGCCGGCACCGCCTTGGTCAGGACCAGCCGGGCACGGATCGCCTCCATCAGGACGAGCAGCAGCAACGTCCACGCTATGAATCCCGCCAGGGCCCACAAGGTCATGCTCATGTCGATTGTCCCCCTCCGCTGGTACGGTGCCGGCGGCGCGCCCGCACGATACCGTATCGACGCCACGCCGTACCGCGCCGTGCATGGCCGGTCGATCGAGAGGGTGGAATGTCGCTGGGCCGCAGGGCGTCAGTCCGGGATCCCGGCCCCGACCAGTTGCGCGGCAGGTGCGGATCGGCGCAGGACCACGTGCGTGGCGCGCGGCGTCGCAGCTCGCTCGACGCAGCGGAAGCCCAGCGCCGTCAGGTCGATGTCCGCCAGCAGGCATTCGCCGGAACCGAGCAGTACCGGCGCGATGGCGAGATGCATCTCGTCGACGAGTCCAGCGCGCAGGTATTGCCGGATCGTGGCGACACCACCGCCGACGCGTACATCCCGTCCCTCGCCCGCGCACTCGCGCGCTTGCGCCAGCGCGGCATCGATGCCGTCGGTGACGAAATGAAAGACCGTGCCCCCATCCATGACGACGGACGGACGCTCGTGACGAGTCAGCACGAAGACGTGCGAGTGGAACGGAGGGCCGTCACCCCACCAGCCGTTCCACTCGTCGCCGGCCCAGGGGCCGCGAACGGGTCCGAACATGTTGCGGCCCATCACCCACGCGCCAACGTTGGCGAAGCCGCGGGCCACGAAGTCGTCGTCGACCCCCGCCTCGCCACCCCCGCGCTGGCCGAGGACCTGTTGCTGGTACGTGCGCGTCGCAAAGGCCCACTCGTGCAGCGCGGTGCCGCCGACGCCGAGCGGGTGCTCGCGGCACTGGTTCGGACCGGCACCGAAGCCGTCGATCGAGACCGCAAAGCCTGCAACACGGACCAGGGACATGTTTCGATCCGTTGAATGGCAGCATCGAATTGAAAGGGCAACGTGCCTGATCCCACGTTCGCCCGATGTAGGAAACTCAGCCCGGGAATCGAACCGGTGTTCCTACCTGGGGATTACCTGGTTGGAGAACCGGAAACAAAAAGGCCCGCCACTTTCGTGGCGAGCCCTTTTGATTTGGCTGGGGGACTAGGATTCGAACCTAGGTTGACGGAGTCAGAGTCCGTAGTCCTACCGCTAGACGATCCCCCAAGGAATCGTTGCGGGCTTCGTTGCGAGCAGCGCCCTGACCGCTGCCCACACCCGCGCGCTGATTCGATTAGCGCTTCGAGAACTGGGTTCCGCGACGTGCCTTGCGGAAGCCGACCTTCTTGCGCTCGACTTCGCGGGCGTCACGCGTCACGAAGCCCGCGACACGCAGTGCCTTGCGGAACGACTCGTCGTACTCGATCAGCGCGCGCGTGATGCCGTGGCGGATCGCGCCGGCCTGGCCGGTCATGCCGCCGCCGGCAACGTTGGCGACCACGTCGAAGCGGTCCGCCATCTGCACGGTCTCGAGCGGCTGGCGCACGATCATGCGCGACGTCGTGCGACCGAAGAATTCTTCGATCGTGCGGCCGTTGATGTTGATCTTGCCGGTGCCCGGCTGCAGGTGCACGCGCGCGGTGGAAGACTTGCGGCGGCCGGTGCCGTAATTGGTGTTTGCAGGCATGTTGCTGTCAGGCCTCAGAGGTCGAGCGGCTTCGGCTGCTGCGCGGCGTGCGGGTGCTTTTCACCCTGGAACACGTGCAGCTTCTTGAACATGGCGCGGCCGAGCGGATTCTTGGGCAGCATGCCCTTGACCGCGATCTCGATCACGCGCTCCGGGTGCTGGGCCAGCATCTTGTCGAGCGTACGGCTCTTGATGCCGCCGATCGCGCCGGTGTGCCAGTAGTACGTCTTGTCCTCGAGCTTGTTGCCCGTGACCGCGATCTTGTCCGCATTGAGGACGATGATGTGGTCGCCCGTGTCGACGTGCGGCGTGTACTGCGGCTTGTGCTTGCCGCGCAGGCGCGTGGCGAGCTGGGTAGCGAGGCGGCCGAGCGTCTTACCGCTCGCATCCACCACGAACCAGTCGCGCCGCACCTTCTCGGGGTGTGCGAAAACAGTGGTCATCGGCTTAGGCTCCAGGGCCTGTCAGTCGTGCAGAGAGCCGCGAATTCTATCCCACCGGTCCAGCCAATGCAAAGCCACGCGATCGGCCGCCGAATGGCCCCGCTCCAGCCAGCCCACCCCAACCAGGCCTGCCGGCACACACGGGAGGCGCACTCATATAATGAGTGCCATGCCCCGCAATAACCCCCCGCCGGCCCGGCGCCTCAGCCTGGCCGACCGCCTGATCCAGGAAATCGACCGCGGTCTGCGGACCGTGGCCGCCGCCAACGTTTCCGCGCGGCCGTTTCCGGACCAGGGAGTGGCGGAGACCGTCCACGACCCAGCCGCCCGCAGGCACGCGGCCGGCCTGATGCGCGTAAACCACGCGGGCGAAATTGCCGCCCAGGCGCTCTATCACGGCCAGGCCCTGACGGCCCGGAACCCGGTCATCCGCGAACAGCTGCTGCAGGCCGCCCGGGACGAAACGGACCACCTGGCCTGGTGCGAAAGGCGGGTCCGGGACCTCGACAGCCGGACCAGCCTGTTCGCTCCGCTCTGGTACGTCGGCTCGTTCGCCATAGGCGCGATCGCCGGCATTTCCGGGGACCGGACCAGCCTCGGCTTCGTCATCGAGACCGAAAAGCAGGTGGTCGAACACCTCGAGGCGCACCTGCACGAGCTGCCGCCCGACGACGAGCGCTCGCGCCGCATCGTCGCCCAGATGAAGGAGGACGAGGACCGGCACGCCGGCGAAGCGCGCAAGGGCGGTGGCATCAACCTGCCGCGGCCCATCCGGGCCCTGATGCGGCGCACTGCGCGGATCATGACGACGACCGCCTACCGGGTCTGACCAAAACGATCGCGTCCCGAAAACTTGCGGCACGGCAGAGGTTTATATTAAAAGCTTCGCAGCGCTTT
>Ga0105090_10002027_pt1 | contig 11174 bp, 6 predicted proteins | sample PPLLak3March2015_FD_79110 | JGI IMG/M metagenome (GOLD analysis project Ga0105090, IMG submission 79110) | Freshwater sediment microbial communities from Prairie Pothole Lake near Jamestown, North Dakota, USA - PPLs Lake P7 Core (1) Depth... | ecosystem: Environmental > Aquatic > Freshwater >... | reverse complement strand
GTCCCGGAGTGGGCGATACCGACCCAGAACACGAAATTGATGAGGTAGGTGCCCCAGGCCACCGGGATGTTCTGGCCGCCGACGCCGATGCCGACGAAGATCTGGTAGCCCCAGGCGCCGGCCCCCAGAAGCACGCCGCCCAGCAGGAGCGCGACAAGGACCCAGTAGCGCGGCCGAGGCCGCTGCAGGGTGTTTAGAACGGTCTGGTCGATCTGAGCGTAGGTGAGGTTAGCCATCGTGTCGTTAGCCCGTAGGCCCGTGTGCTCGTTGACCCGTATTTAAGCCCTTTTTGTGTTTTCGGGCCTACGGGTCCACGGGTCAGCCTTCTTTAAACTTCGTGCAACACCTTCTTCAGGTAAATCACCGCCGGCTTCGTATTGAGATATCCCATGGCCTGGTAGGCCCGGGGGTCCTCGCAGAGCCGGCGCACGCGACTGTCCTTGTCCATCAGGTTTCCGAACACCAGCGCATCGGTCGGGCAGGTCTGGACGCAGGCCGGTGTGACTTCGCCTTCACGGATCGGCCGGTTCTCGTTCTTAGCCCGGGTGCGCGCCTCCTTGATGCGCTGGATGCAGAACGAGCACTTCTCCATGACGCCCTTGCTGCGCACGGTGACATCCGGGTTCAACTGCAGGTTCATCGGTTCCGGCAACTCCCAGGTGAACCAGTTGAAGCGTCGCACCTTATAGGGGCAGTTCTGGGAGCAGAAACGCGTGCCGATGCAGCGGTTGTAAATCTGGTTGTTCAGACCCTCCGCGGAATGGTGGGGCGCGTAGACCGGGCAGACCGACTCGCAGGGGGCGTTGTCGCAATGCTGGCAGAGCATGGGCAGGAACAGCACGCGCTGCATGCGGCGTTCGTCGTGGTAGCGTACGATCTCCAGCCAGGCCATCTCGCGGCCCTGGATGATCCTCAGCTCACCGACGACGCCGACGTTGTTCTCGGCGTAGCAGGCGGCGGCGCAGGCGCCACAGCCGATGCAGCGGTCGAGGTCCACCACCATGCCCCAGCGGTAGCCGTCGTGTTCATGGGCGGGGTAGAAGTCCCGCTGAGGGTGGTAGCCCTCCGGCAGCGGCAGCGTCAGCGGAAAATCGTTCATGGTCAGCCCGGATTTCGGCCGGCCGGGGCCCTTGCGCAGATCCTCCAGCATGGCGGTCAAGAGAAAGCTGCGGCCGTGTTGGATGCGGCTGCCGTCGGTGCTGGCCAGCCGGACGGTGCGGCCGGTCCGTTCGATGCGCACGTCGAAGATGCTAAAGCTCGGCCCGCCGCAGCCCGGATCCACAGCGGCGGAGAGCACGGCAAACGGGTTGGCGCTGGTCGGCGGCACATAGTTCAGGTAGGGCAAATCGACCGCGTCCGTGGGGGAAAATTCAGCTTGCGGCGGTGCGCCCGCGGACTGCGCGTAGCGCCCGTAGGAGGTGTGGCCCTGGCCGATCCCCATCACCAGCATCCCCGGCCGCACCACTTCGCTGATATAAGCCGGCGCTTCTATGCTTCCCGCCGGGGTGGTGACCCGTACCATATCGGCCTGCTCAATCCCCTCGGCCCGGGCGGTATGCGGGTGAATCCAGACCGGAGATTGCCACGCCACGCGGGAGATGGGCTCCGGGATTTCGCACAGCCAGGGCCGATTCGCGCCTCGGCCGTCGAAGAAGCGCACGGACGGTACGGCCGTAAAGGCCAGTCCGTCCGAAGGAGGGCGGTAGGGTGTGACGAGGGCCTGGGGCAGTCGTCCCGGCAGCAGCTTCGGAGGCGCGGCAGTACTCTGGGCGGCGGGCGGGAAGATGCCCCCCTGCTGGAGCACGCGCACCCAGTCGAGTTCGGTGCCGATGCGACCTTGCCGGCGCAGCCGTTCGGCCGCGAAGGTTCTGAAATCCGGTGCCGGCCGGGTTTCAAAGCCGACGTCCAGGATGAGGTCGCCGAGGTGGCGCGCCTCGGTGATCCGGCCCATGGCCGGCTGCACGGTCGACACCATCGGCGCCCAGCCGTTGTAGTCGCCCCAGGTTTCCAACGGCAAGGTCCCTGGCAGGATGAGGTCGGCCAGCTGGGAGGTCTCGTCGATAAAATGGCTCAGGCAGATGACAAACGGGTGAGTGGCCTTCAGGACCTCCCTGACTCCGCTTTCAGGCGGCAGGTTGAAAATGGGATTGACATTGTTCAAGATCAGGACATCCGCCCCACCGGAGGAGAGCGCTTTGAAGAGGTTCAGCACCTCCGCCCGGCGGCCGGCGATCTCCACCCGATGGCGGTTGGCCGCGTCGATGAGGTGGAGTTCCGGGTCGAGCAACAGGTTCAGCAGATTGGAGGCCATGTTGGTGGCGAGACCGTTGGCATCCGACTGCCCGGTTCCCGCGCCCAGGACCAGCGGCCGGCGAGCTTCGGTCAGGCGCACCACCAGCTGCTCGTATCGCGCCAGGGGAATGCCGGAGCGTTTGAGCACCGCTTCCTGCTGATAGGGCTCGGTGGCCTTCTCCAGGGCGCCGCGCAGGTCCGGCGGCAGATGCTTCCCACGCCGGATGTCCAGCATCTGGCGCACCAAGCCCAGTGCGACCAAAGCTTCGGTGCCGGGTGCGCAAGCGAGCCAGTGGTCTGCGTTGGCGCCGGTGAGGGTCTGAAACGGGCTTATCAGAAAAAAGATTCCCTTTTCGCCGCCACGGGCCCCATGCATGGCCTTGAACTTCCATGCATACTCCACCGGCGAAAGCCAGGTCTCCAGAAAGTCCGCACCGAAGGTCAGCAGCAGATCGGCCTGGTCCATGCGATAGGACACCAGTCCATCCACGCCGAAGATCTCACGGTTGGCGGCCTTGAGCGCTTCGTAGGCGAAAGGCTCGAAAACGACGGGCGGCTGGGAATTCCAGTTCTTGAGCGCGGCCTGAAAGAGCTCCAGCTCGCTTTCGCCGACCACCTCGGTCATGAGCCGCACCCGGTCGGTGCCCCTGCGGGCCGCTTCCCAGACCTGGGTCTTGAACCGAGCCTGGGCCTCGTCGAAACCGATGGGAATGAAGCCGCCGTTTGATTTCAGTAGCGGTTTTTTGAGGCGGTCCGGGCTGTAAACCGACTGCAGGGCGGCCTGGCCTCGCATGCAGAGCTTGCCCCGGTTGAGCGGGTGCAGAGGATTGCCCTCGACCTTGACCACCCGTCCCTCGCGGTTCTTGGCGATGATGCCGCAGCCGGCCGGACACTCTCGGCAGGTGGACGCGTACCACGTGGCCTTGCCGGTCACCATGTCTTCCGGTGCCTGAACCAGGCTGTATAGATGTTTGGGGGACTCGGGGCTGCAGCCTGCAGCGAAGGAAACGCTGCCCAGGCCGGCGAGTTTGAGGAACGTGCGACGGTTCATATGCGTAACAAGCTCCAACCGTGGTTCACAGGGGCCGGACGAACAGGGGGTGAAGCACGATCCATCGGACGCGTTCGGGCAAGCCGGGTGTGGAACACCACATAGTGGCTCTATAGCGGAAACGTTCCGACAGTGTCAAGGGTTGCAGCGCCGCCGAAAGCTGCAATTGATCTCCATGCGCTCCAGGCAAAGCCGGATGACGTCCCGCGCCTTCCCGGTTTTCTGCATGTATTCCGCAAAGAACCCGCGGACCTCGTCCGGGCGCTCCATGCCGGCTGCCGGAACGATCGCCGCAATCACCCGTTCGTAAAGCATCGGGTGAAACTGCTCGATCTGCGGCAGGCGCTGGACATACCAGTTCCACAAAATGGCCGCTGCCGAGGGGTTGGCTGCCAGCGCCACCACCGGAATGAACTTGTTCCGGGGCGGGACCGTTGAAAGAACGTAGTCCAGCACCTTTTCGATCTCGCGATGTCCGCGAAAGCACCCCAGTGCGGTCAGAACGGTCATGCGCTCATGCTCGCTTTCGCACTTCTGAAACCGTCGGTCGAACCACTTGAAATCACGGCCGTCGCCGTGCCAAGCTCCGGCCTGCAGAACGCCGCGCAGGATGTCGGGGTGCACGGTTCCGCCCTTCCGGAGCTCCTCGAATCGTTCCAGTGCGAAGGCTGCGGCCTCCCGGCAGCCGTATTGAACCGCATCGAAAAGGATCTGGTCGCGCAGGACGGCCGTCGTTTGATCCTCTTCCGCTCGCGGAGCGCAGCCGATGCGGTCGAGCACCTCTCCCAGCCAGGGCGCGGCCGATGCCGCGATCCGTGCGCTCGTCTCCCGGTCGGCCGTCAAATACGCATGGAAAAGGTTGGCTGCGATGCTGGCAACCGGTAGATAGCTGTCTTCCGCACGGTAGTGCTCCAGAAAGGCGAGATAGTCGTCGAGGCGGACGTCGCCGGCGAGAGCCAGAGCGTAGAGATCGTTTTGGAGTCCCCAGCGGTCCTCCGCGGGCAAGGTTTTCCGACGCACCCGCTCGCCCAGGCGCTGGAAATCATCCGGGCTGGCGTATTTGACCCGATAAAAACCGGTCTGGCCGTCGTTCAGCTTGTAGGCGATCGTCTCCCCCCCAAGATCGATCCGCATCTCGGGCGAGTCCATTAAAACCGAAACGGTGCGGGATTCGCCGCCGGCCGTGAAGGTTCGCAGATTGACCGGAATCAGCCAGGTTTGGTCGGAGTCGTTGGGAAGGTAGGTGAAACGTCGCTGGGACAGCAGCAGCGTGTCTTTCTGGCGGAGGGCGGTGACCAGCGGGAAGCCCGGCTGTTCGACCCAGTTCTTCATCAGGGCGGTGACCGGCCGGTCGGATGCCGCTTCGAATGCTTCCCAGAGATGGCGGCTTTCGGCGCTCTGGTACGCGTGCGCCTGCAGATAATGCCGCAAGCCCCTCTGGAAATACTCAGGTCCGATGTAACCCTCGACCTGCCTCAAAATGCTGCCCCCCTTGTTATAAATGATGGGGGCGGTGCTGGTGTTGATGACCAGGTGCTCGCCGCCGGGGATCTCGATGGCGACATTTTCGAGCAGGGCGTCCCGCTGCATGGCCGTGGCCGTTGTGCCATGCAGGAACTGTTGCCAAATCCCCCAGTCGGGGTAATAGTGAGCGACAACTCCGTAGCCGAAGTAAGTGGCAAAGCTCTCGTTGAGCCAAAGATATTTCCAATCCGACGGCGTCACTAGGTTGCCGAACCATTGATGGGCGATCTCGTGGGCGATCACCTCGCAGATCCGCTCCTCCCCGGATCTGGACGTGACCCCCGGATAGTGCAGCAGCAGGTTTTCACGAAAGGTAATGGCACCCCAGTTCTCCATGGCGCCGAACGCGAAGTCGGGGACGGCGATGAGGTCCATCTTGGCCAGCGGATACGCGATGCCGTAGTAGGATTCGCTGAACGTCAGCGCTTTGCGGCCGAACTCCAGCCCGAAGCGGGCGTGCTTCTGGGCGGGGGGCAGCGTGAGCACCCGCACGCGGCCGTCGATCGGATCCTGCAGCGTTTCGAACTCGCCCACGCCGAAGAAGACCAGGTAGGTGGACATCTTGGGCGTGGTCTCGAAAATCACGCGTTTTTTGCCGCCTTTGAGCATTTCTTGCGCTTGGATATCGGTGTTGGAGACGGCCGCCAGGTAGCGGCCGACCACCATTTCGATGTCGAAAGTCGCTTTGCAACTGGGGTGGTCCATGCATGGAAAGGCCCGGCGGGCATCGCTTTCCTCGAACTGGGTGATGGCAATGTAGCGGTGGCGGCCCTTGTGCAGGTAGCGGCTGCGGTAAAACCCCGCCATCCGGTCGTTGATCCGGCCGGCATAGTCGATGTCCAGCAGAATTTCGCCCGCGGTGGCTTCAGGAAGCTGGATGCGCAGCTCCTCGCGGGCCGGCACCATCCGGTAGGCGCATGGAATGAGATCATCGCCGCGCCGGACGCCGCAGCTCCAGATCGCAAGCTCGGCGGCGTTCAGAACGATCTCGTCGGCGGGATCCGGCAGACGGAGCCGGATTCCAGCGTGGCCGTCGAAGGTGAATCGGCTCAGATCAGGGATCAGGCGCAAGCGGTAATTCAACGGCACGATCTCGGTCATCGGGGTCTCCTTGCGGGTCGGTTTTCTATGGAAGAACTTTTTACATCGACTGCCAGCCGTGATAAATCTTTCTAAGAAATGAACCCTGGAATGTCAAACGCACGAAAGGAGCCATCCCATGAGCGTCATCGTGGACTTTTCGATGTATCCCCTCGACAAAGGCGAGAGCTTGAGCCCGTACGTAGCGCGTTCGATCAAGATCATCCAAGAAAGCGGACTGCCTTACGAGTTTCGCTCGATGGGCACCAGCATCGAAGGCGAGTGGGAAGAGGTGATGGCCGTGGTCCAGCGCTGCTTCGAAACCATGCGCCAGGACTGCAACCGCGTCGTGCTGTCGCTCAAGGCCGATTACCGCAAGGGGCCGACCGGACGGATGCCGCGCAAGATTGAATCGGTGAAGGAAAAGCTCTGAGAGTTTCGCATGCGACGAATCACCGCCTGTACCTATGACTGCCCGGACGCCTGCTCGTTGGTTCTGGAGCGGATGGCGGACGGGAGGTCGCGGCTGCTCGGAAATCCCGACAGCCCCTTTACCCGCGGGGTCATGTGCGCCAAGACCCGGCGCCAGATCCGGCGGCTGCAGAGCCCCAGCCGGGTCGTGACGCCGCGGCTGAAGACCCGGTCCGGCTGGCAGGAGATCGGCTGGGAAGCGGCCCTGGACCTGTGTGCCGAGAAGATCCGGCGGCTGCGCGGGGAGCCGACCGCCATCCTGCACATTCACAGCGATGGGGCCAAGGGCGTGCTCAAGGAGGCTGTCGGTCTGTTCTTTGCCCGGCTCGGGGCTAGCCGCATCCGGGGCTCGCTTTGCGATGCCGCCGGTTTCATCGCCGGGGTGGAGGATTTCGGCTCCCGGGAGAACAACGACATCGAGGATCTCGGACATGCGGCCGCAATCGTGAACTGGGGTAGGGATGTTTCGCGCAGCTCCATCCACACGGCCGCACTCGTCCATGCCGCTCGCCGCCGCGGCGCCCGGGTGCTGACGATTTCACCCGGCGGCGACGGCAACGATCCTTTCTGCGATCGGCGCATCCGGATCCGCCCCGGAACGGACCGTTTTCTGGCTGCCGCCATTATCCAGCGGTTGATCAAGGCAGGCTGCTATGCCGATGCGGCGGCGGCACGAGCCCGCCAGCCGGAGAAGTTCTTCGAGTTGATCAGGGGCCGCTCGACGGAGGAACTGCTGGGAGCCTGCGAGGTGACCGCTGCGGATGCCGACGATCTCTTCCAATTCTATGCGACGCTCAAACCGCTGGCCACGCTGATCGGGGCGGGCCTGCAGCGCTACCGCTACGGTGGCGAGAACGTGCGCTTCATCAACGCCCTGGCGCTGCTCTCCGCCAACGTCGGTCGGTCCGGCGGGGGCGTCTATTTCCATCTGCACTCCTACCGCAACCTGGCGCTCGGCTGGATCCGGGGCGACGGCCACAAGGGCCGGAGGGCCTTTCATATTGCCACCATCGGCCGGGACATCCTGGCGGCCCGGGATCCGGAGATTCGGATGATCTGGGTCAACGGCGCCAACATCGTCAACCAGGCTCCGGGGACGCCGGAGACCGTCCGCGCGTTCGAGCGCGTGGAGTTCAAGGTGGTGGTGGATGCGTTCATGAACGACACGGCCGAACGGGCCGACCTGGTCTTGCCCTGCACCCTCATGCTCGAGCAGGAGGACGTGGTCGGATCCTTTCTGCACGAGTACGTCCAGTACGCCGCGGCGGTGATCGATCCGCCTGCGGAGGCCCGCAGCGACTGGTGGATCATGACCGAGTTGGGCAGGCGCCTGGACCCACCAGTGCTCCTGCCGACTGCGGACGAGTGCCTGCGGGCCGCTCTGGCTTCGCCGCATCTCGACACTTCGCTGGAAGACTTGAAAGCGAGAGGATTTGTTCGTTCCAAGCGGCCGCGGATCGCCTATCAAGGCCTGCGATTCGATCACGGCGACGGAAACTACCGCTTCCCCGGGCAGCTGCATGACGAGGCTCCGGCGCCAGAGGGCTATCCGCTGCGTCTTCTCACGCTGATCCGCCGATGGGCCATTCACTCACAGATCCTGCCGGAGGATCAGCGGTCGGCTCCCGCCGTCTGGATATCTCCCGATTGTCCCATGCGGGCTGCGATCGGCGCTTCAGCGTCTGCGGATTTGGTTTCACCCTCGGGGCGACTGCCGGTGAATGTCCGGCTGATGCCGGGTTTGCATGCGGGCACGGTCGTCTACCGCCGTGGGGACTGGATGAGCCGTGGCGGCGGGGCCAACCAGCTGATTGCCGCCGGGCTGACGGACCTCGGCGGCGGCGCGCCGTTCTACGACCAATACGTCCGGCTGGAAAAGCGCACCAGCTGAGGCTGGGGCGATTTACCGATATGCCCAGGAGGATCAACGCTTAACCCATGAATCATCACGCGTTGGAAGAATTGCAGGCGGCTTGCCGGGGCTGGTCGTCCGCTATCAGGAGCATCGCAGACGGCGAGGGCCGGATGGCTTTTTTTCGCATCGAGTTGCCGAAGCTGCTCTCCCGCCGGGAGTTGTTCGAGGGCATGTTGAAGGGGGTCCTCACCGGCCAATCTTACCCCAATCTGCGCGAGGAGACCCTGTTTGATAATGAACTGGTCCTCTACCGCGATGCCGGCCGCATGTTTTCGCTGCGGCTTTACATTTTCGGCCCGGGCGAGCACACCTTCGTGCATGATCACGTTTCATGGGGCGTTTCCGCTTCGGCCTTTGGGCCGATTGAAGTCGTCCGCTATCGAAGCGAAGATAACGGCGTCGCGTCGCAGCAGGCGCACCTGCGAATGTCCGGGATCTCTGTGCTGAGGCCGGGGGAAACCGAAACGACATTGCCCCTCGACCGGGGCATCCACCGCACCGGCAACCCGGATGGTGAAACTAGCCTGATGGTCAGCGTTTACGGCTCTCCGTTGCGGCGGCCGTTCATTCAGCGCTACCATCTCGAAAACGGCCGGGTGGATCGCGTCTATCCAGCGCGTTTGAAAAAGCGGATGCTCGTGGAGCAGGCGGTGAAGATGATGGCCGCCATCCCGCCGCCGAATTGAAAAACATCGAGCGGGTGTTATCTTTCCCCTCACGCCGCTTCGTGAAGCGTTGGCCGGAGGCGAAGCTGCTTTCCGTCGCCAGCCCGATCGGGGAAAGGACTCACATGGTTGGAAGGAGAACCGCACATGCCGGAAATGAAAAAATGTGATGTCGTCATTCTGGGAACCGGACCGGCCGGGCTGCAGGCAGCGATTCATGCAGCGCGCAGGAAGGTCAGCGTGCTCGTCCTCGGCAAAGAGAGCAAGAGCAGCATTTTCCACCACCACGTCGAAAACTATTGCTGCGTGTTCAACACAACCGGCGAGGACATCATCACGACCGGGCGGCAGCAGGCCGCCTCCTTCGGAGCCGAATTCCTGGAGGAGGATGTTCTGTCCATTACGATGGATGAGGGCCGCTTCAAGATCACGCTGGAAAGCGGAATCATCGTCGGTGCCGGCGCCGTGATTATCGCTACAGGGACGGCGCGCAAGCGGCTGGGGGCGCCGGGCGAGAAGGAGCTGCTCGGCCGGGGGGTCAGCTACTGTGTCGAGTGTGACTGCAACTTTTACAAGGGAGCCGAGGTGGCGGTGATCGGCAACGGCAGCGCAGCGGCCAGCGGCGCCCTGTCGATGCTCGCTTATGCTCGGACGGTGCATTTGGTCTGCGAGGCGCTGGATATCAGTCCCGCCCTCGCCGCCGCCGTGCGCCAGAGCGCCATCGTGCTTCATGAGCGGCGGAAGGTCAAAGAGATCATCGGTAAGGACGAGGTCGAGGGGGTCGTCATGGACGACGGCTCGCGGTTGATGGTTCAAGGCGTTTTCATCGAATTGGGTGCTAAAGGCGTCATGGAGCTGGCCGCGTTGCTGGGGGTCCAGCTGGATGACGAGATGAAGCACATCCAAACCAATAAGAAAATGGAGACCAGTGTGCCCGGGCTATATGCAGCCGGCGATATCACCGGCCCTCCCTGGCAGGTGGCCAAAGCCGTGGGAGAAGGTTGCGTGGCCGGACTGGAGGCCGCCGGTTACGCGAAAAGAGCTGCCAAGCCTTCGGCGCCGTAAACGCGGTCAAGAAAATGACACTTTCCCCTTGATCATGGCCGGGGGGTTGCCGATCGGATTAAGCGTTCTCGATCTAACTTTCTTGAATCACTTTTAATTTTTGAGGTCTTAAGGCTCTATAAAAATGGCATGTTTTATGCTGCAATCGGGCTGGGTAAACCTTTTTCCCCGCGCAGAACGCTGAACCTCGGATCTGACCTTGAACAGAAGATCATGGGAACAAGGGTCCGCAATGAGAACCCCGGCTGGTGCAAGCGATCCTCATTTGAGAAACGAGCCGCCCTCGGCCGTTCCTTCCGACCATACGCTCCTCCCATCCGATGAGCACCGCTCGAAACCGTATGAGCAACTAGCGCATGTCTTGCTGAACACAACCCCGAATGCGGCGTTCCTGATTGACGTTCAGGGGCGGATTCTGTCCGTCAACCAGGAAGCCGCCGTGTTGACCGGGGTGCCGATCGAACACCTGCCGGGCCGGTTATTCATCGAATGCCTGCCGCCGGATTCAGCCGAAGTTTGGAAGCAGAAGAACCTTGAAGCGATGCGCACCGGGAAGCCGGTTTGCTTTGAGAACGAAGCCGGCGGCAGGGTCTTCTCGAACTCCGTTCACCCCGTCTGCGGCGGCAAGGGCCACGTCGTTCAGCTCGTTGCCTACAGCAAAGACATCTCCGAGGAGAAGCAATCCGAGGAGGAGCGACGGAAGCTGACCGTCCAGCTGCAGCAGGCGCAAAAAATGGAAGCCATCGGAACGCTGGCCGGCGGGATTGCACACGATTTCAACAACCTGTTGATGGCGATTCAGGGCAATGTTTCTCTGATCCTCTTTGATATGGAAGCGGCCCATCCGCATCACCGCATTCTGGTCAATATCGAAAACCTCATCCGCAGCGGCGCGGATCTGACCTCGAAACTGCTGGGCTATGCGCGCAGAGGCAAGTACGAATCACGGCCGATGGCGATGAACGAGCTGGTGCGGGAGACCTCGGAAACGTTCGGCCGGATGCGCAAGGACATTACCATCCACCAAGAGCTGTTCGAAGGTCTCCAGAGCATCATCGCGGATCGGGGCCAGCTCGAACAGGTTCTGCTGAATCTGTTCGTAAATGCCGCC